>Ga0214472_10001675_pt1 | contig 24463 bp, 22 predicted proteins | sample RVTome_6_FD_207662 | JGI IMG/M metagenome (GOLD analysis project Ga0214472, IMG submission 207662) | Soil microbial communities from uranium-contaminated site in the Upper Colorado River Basin, Wyoming, United States - RVT140D175 | ecosystem: Environmental > Terrestrial > Soil > Contaminated >...
GCGCCCACGGTCTGGATGTCCACGACGTCGGCGCGGATGATGTCCTTGCCGATGGTGGCGGCGACCTCCAGGCCCGCGAAGGCCCCCGCCGCGTTCAGGACCGCGGCCATGATCACGGCGTAGTTGGGGCGCATGACGCGGGTGGAGACCACGGTGGCGATGGCGTTGGGGGCGTCCGTCCACCCGTTCACGAACTCCGCGGCCAGGATGAGCAGCAGCCACGGGGCCAGCCGCCAGACGGCCTCGAGGTCCACGATCTAGGCGTTCTTGACGACGACGTTGGAGATGATGTTGGAGTAGTCGCGGCAGGAGTCGCAGGCCTCTTCCAGCCCCTGGTAGACCTCCTTCCACTTCATGATCTCCAGGGGGTTCCGGTCCGTGGACTTGAAGAGGTCGGCGATCACGGTGTTGTAGAGCTGGTCGGCCTGGTTCTCGAGCTCGGAGACGCGCACCACGACCTCCCGGACACGCCTCTCGTTCTTGAGGTCCCAGATCATCCCCGTGGCCTCGTGTATCTCCTCCGCCATCTTGACCAGGATCTCGGCGAACTGGCGCAGCGCGTCCGGCGCCTCGTGCAGCTCGAAGAGGATGAGGTACTGGGCCGCGCCCTCGATGTTGTCCAGGATGTCGTCGAGGTCGATGGCGATGTTCTGGATGTCGTCGCGGTCGAAGGGGGTGATGAAGCTGGCGTTCAGCGCGTCGAACACCTGCTTGGTCAGCATGTCGCCTTCGTGCTCGAGGGCCTTGAGCCGGATCATGCTCACCCGACGCTCCTCCAGGTTGGCGCAGTGGGCCATCTCGGAGAACAGCCGGACGGCCCTCACGAGGTTCTCGGTGTCCTGGTCCAGCAGCTCGTGGAAGCGCTCCTCCTTGGGCAGCAGGAACCGGATGACGCTGTCGGTCTTCTTCACGGACGCCCCCTCTGGCGGATAGCGCCTATGGCTTTTCTGTGACCCCGGTGCGACTTTTTTGTGATGCTATCACGCCCGCGGCGGGGGACGAGGGGCGGGCAGGGACCTTCACCGTGAAGCGCGTGCCGTGTCCGGGCTCGCTCTGGACCGAGACCGACGCGTCCATGCCCTCCGCCAGGTGCTTGACGATGGACAAGCCGAGCCCGGTGCCGCCGAGGTCGCGGCTGCGCGCCTTGTCGACGCGGTAGAAGCGCTCGAAGATCCGCGGCAGGTGCTCGGGGGGGATCCCCGGTCCGTCGTCCGCGACCTCGAAGACGACGGAGCCGTCCTCGCCGGTGCGCGCGCTCACGGCCGCGTGCCCGCCGGGCGGGGTGTATTTCACCGCGTTCTCCAGGAGGTTCTCCAGGATGCGGTGGAGCCGGTCACGGTCCGCCACGACCGCGGGCGCGTCGGCGGCATGGACGCCGATCGCGACCCGCCGGCCCCGCGCCAGCTCTCCAAGCGAGGCGACGACCTCCTCGACCACCTCCGCCGGCCACAGGGTCTCCCACTGCGGCGGGCGCTCGCCGGCCTCCAGCCGCGACAGCTCGAGGAGGTCCGACACCAGGGCCGCCATCCGGTCCGCGTGCTTGCGGATCTTCTCGAGGAAGCGCCGGGCGGTGGTCGGCTCGTCCATCGCCCCGTCCTCCAGGGCCTCCACGAAACCGCGGATGGAGGTCAGCGGCGTGCGCAGCTCGTGGGAGGCGTTGGCCACGAAGTCGCGGCGCAAGCGCTCCACGCGGTGGCGCTCGGTGACGTCGTGGAAGGTGAGGACGGCGCCGTGAGGCTGGCCCTCGGGGCCCGGGAAGCGCATCCCGGTCACCGCGTAGGCACGCCCTCCCCGGAGCATCTCCACCTCCGCCGCCCGTCGCTGCCCGGTGCCCAGGACCTCCTCCAGCAGCGCCCCCACCTCGCTCTGGCGCATGACCTCCAGGTAGTGACGGCCCAGCGCTTCGTGGAGGCCCAGCCCGTCCCGCAGGGCCTGGTTGGCCAGGACCACCGTCCCCCGGTGGTCCACGGCCATCACGCCGTCGTCCATGGCGGAGAGGATGGCCTCGGTCCGGGCGCGATCGCGGGCGATCTCGGTGATCCGCTGCTGCAGCTGGTCCGCCGACCGGTTGATGATGCGAGCCAGCTCCCCGAGCTCGTCGCCGCGGCTCACCCGGCTGCGCGCGGACAGGTCGCCGAGCGCGAAGCGGCGGGCGGCGTCCATCACCTCGTTCAACGGTCCGGCCAGGGGCGAGGACAGCGCCGCGGAGAGCACGGCGGTCAGCAGGAAGGCCAGGGCCAGGGCCACCGCCACCGCCCGCTGCAGCTCCCGCACCTGCTCGGCGACGCCGCGCAGCGGGCGCGCGACGCGCGAGACACCCACGAGCCGTCCCTGGTACCGGATGGCCACCGCGGCGTAGAGCAGGTCGTCTCCCACGGTCGTGCTGTGGCGCACGGCGCTGCCTTCGCCCGAGGCCAGCGCCTGCAGGACCTCGGGCCGGCCGTGGTGGCTCTCGACTTCGCGCAGTGGCTCGCCGGAGAGCGAAGAGTCCGCCACCACGCGGCCGTCGGGCGCGATGATCGTGACCCGGGCGCGCACGTCCCGGGCGGCGTCGTCGATGAGGCGGTCCAGCTCCGCGGCGGGCCGGCCCTCGGCCAGCGGCTGGGCCACGATGCGGGCCATGAGCCGCGACTCCGCGAGGAGGATGGCCTTCTCGCGCTCGACCCAGCGCCGGTGCAACCCGGGCCCCACCAGGAGCAGCACCGCCACCAGCGCGGTGGCGGTGGCGGCCACGGCCACCACCACGATGCGGCCCCGCAGACCGAACCTCAAGGGGCCTCGTCCGCGATGCGGTAGCCGAGGGTCTTGACGGTCAGGATCGAAGGGGCCAGCTCCGGGATCTTCTCGCGCAGCCGGCGGATGTGGACGTCCACCGTGCGCGTCCCCTCGGCGTACGAGTAGCCCCAGACCTCCTCGAGCAGCGCCTGGCGGGACAGCACGCGGCCGTGGGCCTCGAGCAGCGCGACGAGCAGCGCGAACTCCTTGGCCGTGAGGCGGACCGGCCGGGCGCCCCAGCGCACGGTGTGCCGGGCGCGGTCCACCTGGAGCTCGCCGAACCGCATCGGCTCCGGGGAGGAGGGCTTCCGCTCCGCACGCCGCTGGAGGGCGCGCACCCGCGCCACCAGCTCCTTCGGGCTGAAGGGCTTCACGATGTAGTCGTCGGCCCCGCCCTCCAGGCCGACGATGCGGTCGGTCTCGTCGCCGCGCGCGGTGAGCATCACGATGGGCAGGTGGACGGTCCTGGGGTCGCGGCGCACCTCGGCGCAGATCGAGAGCCCGTCGAGGTCGGGGAGCTGGAGGTCGAGGACGAGGAGCTGGTAGCTGCCGGAGCGCGCCTTCTGCAAGGCGTCGCGGCCGCGCCCGCTCGAGTCCACCGTCCAGCCGTCGGCGGCGAGGTAGTGCTCGACCAGCTCCACGATGTCCGGGTCGTCCTCCACCACCAGGGCCCGCCGGGCCGTCACCGCGCCTCGCTCATCACGGGGAAGGATAGCGATAAACTTCGAGACATGCGCATCGTGGTCGCGGGCGGCACCGGCTTCATCGGGCGCCAGGTCGTGGACCGGCTCCTGGAGGACGGCCAGGACACGGTGGTGGTCACCAGCCGCGACCCCGAGCGCCGCGACCTGTGGGACGGGCGCGTGAAGCTGGTCCAGGCCTTCGCCGGCGACCCGGTCTCGTTGGGCAAGGCCTTCATGGGGGCCGACGTGGTCGTCCACTGCATCCAGTTCCCCAACCATCCCGTCGAGGACCCCTCGAAGGGCCGCACCTACATGGAGGTGGACGGCAAGGGAACGGTGGCCGCGGCGCGCACGGCGAAGAAGCTGGGCGTGCGCCGGTTCGTCTACCTGTCGGGGGCGGGCGCGGGCCAGGGACGGCCGCAGCCGTGGTTCCGCGCGAAGGACATGGCGGAGGCGGCCATCCGCGAGACGGGGATGGAGCACGTCCTGCTGCGTCCGTCGTGGATCTACGGCGCGGGCGACCACAGCATGAACCGCTTCGTGTGGTTCTGCCGGCACCTGCCCGTGGTCCCGGTCATCGGGGACGGGAAGACGCCGGTGCACCCCGCCTACGTCAAGGACGTGGCGCGCTGCGTGGTGGACGCGGCCCGGCGGGAAGACGCGAAGGACAAGGCGCTCGAGCTCGGCGGGCCCGAGCGCCTGGCCATGGACGACGTCATCCGGAGGATCCAGGCCGTGCTGGGCAAGCGCCGCCCGCTGCTACACCACCCGCCGGGCCTCATGAAGCTGCTGGTGCTGCCGATGCGGCTGATGCCCGAGCCCATGCTCTCCGCCTCCGCCATCGATTTCATCACCCAGGAGGTCGAGATCGACCCGCGCCCCGCCTTCGATTACTTCGGCTTCACCTTCCGCCGGCTCGAGGACGGCCTCCGCGAGTACCTGCCCTAGCGCGGCCGCTCCGAGGCCGCCACCACCGTGGTCAGCAGCGCCTGGAAGGAGAAGGACTCCACGCCGGGACCGCGGTTGGCCACGAACAGTGTGTAGGCCCCGGTGGCGGCGTCGGAGACCGACGCCCTCTCCGGCTTGGCCGTGGTGCTGCTCGCGATGGCCGCCACGTCGCACTCCAGGGCGATGAGCTGCTCGGGCGTGCACTCGCCGCGGGCGAGGACGAGGTCGAGGTTGTTGTCGGCGAGGGTCCAGTCCAGGACGACCTCGAGCAGTCCGGCGCGGTCGGTCGTGAACGTGACCATGGCGGCGCCGTCCGGCTCCAGGCCGGAAAGGGAGCCCTGGGCGACGACGGCGGTGACGGGGGCGGGCGGGGGAGGCGGTGGCGGCGGGGTCGTCACCGTGTCCCGGCTGCAGCCCGCCACAAGCCCGCCGATGAGGACGGCCGTGAGCGGGCCCGCGCTTCGGCGCGCTGTCTCCATCCTTCTTATTTGAACGTACGGTACACGGCGGCGCGGTGACGCTCCGCACCAGAACGTCTCCGAAAGGCAGCCGCGCCACCTCGGCCTCTGCGAATGACCTGCGCTAGGGCGCGGTCAGCTCGACCCGGTCGGTGATCGATTCCCGGATTCAAATGTACGCCTACCGGCATGGCGGGTCGCGTCTTCGCCTGCCATTTCGGCCCGGTCGGGAACTTTGCCGAATCCCGACCACTGCGGTTATCCTGGTTGCCGTGACCGAAACGTACTTCCAGAAGGGCTTCAACCTGAAGGCCGCGGTGGGGCCGGTGCTGGCCGAGAGCTACCACAGCTCCGTGGTGGACCGGTTGAAGGAGCTGGGCCACGAGGCGCGCGCCGGGGACCTGCGGCTGAAGCTGGCCCTGGAGTTCGGGTTCTGCTACGGCGTGGACCGCGCCGTGCAATACGCCTACGAGACGCGCCAGAACTTTCCCGACCGCCGCATCTTCCTGTCCGGGGAGATCATCCACAACCCCGAGGTCAACGGCCGCATCGAGGCCATGGGGATCCGCATCCTGCCCGAGGCGGCCGACCCGGCCTCGCGCTACCGCGACGTGCAGCAGGGCGACGTGGTGATCCTCCCCGCCTTCGGCGTCCCCGTCTCCGAGATGGAGCACCTGCGCGGGAAGGGCTGCCTCATGGTGGACACCACCTGCGGCAGCGTCCTGAACGTCTGGAAGAACGTCCATAAGTACGCGCGCGACGGGTTCACCGCCGTGATCCACGGGAAGCACCACCACGAGGAGACCCAGGCCACGGCCTCCCAGGCCCTGACCCACGACGGCGGCCACTACCTGTGCGTGCGCGACCGGGCCGAGGCCGCGGTCGTCTGCGACTTCGTGCGCGGGAGCGTCCCCGCCACGGAGATCCTGCGGCGCTTCGCCCACGCCGTGAGCCCGGGCTTCGACCCCGCGCGGGACCTGGGGAAGGTCGGCCTGGCCAACCAGACGACCATGCTCATGAGCGAGAGCCTGGAGATCCAGGACATGCTCCGCAGGGCCATGGTGGACCGTTACGGCGAGGCGGAGCTGGCCGCGCACTTCCGCGCCATGGACACCATCTGCTCCGCCACCCAGGACCGGCAGGACGCCGTGCTGCGGATGCTGGGGGAGGGCGGCCTGGACCTCATGGTGGTGATCGGCGGCTACAACAGCAGCAACACCCAGGCCCTCGCGCGCATCTGCTCCGATCGGCTGCCCACCTACCACATCGACAGCGCCGCGTGCATCGAGGAGGCGGCCATCCGCCACCGCCCCACGGGCCAGCACGGCGAGGTCAGGACCGCGTCGTGGCTGCCCGAGGGGCCGCTGCGGGTCGGCCTCACCGCCGGCGCCTCCACTCCCAACAACGTCGTGGGCGACGTGGTGGCGCGCATGCTGGCCCTGCGCGGCCGGACGGTGGCGGACCTGACGGCGGCTTAGGGGCGGGTGTTCGGCGGTCCGCGATAGCGGCGTGGCGCAGGACCACGGCAGTGTTCACATTCCAATACGAGCTCGGCCAACGTGAGCAAGTCCGCGCCTGCCGGGTCATGTACCATCGCCGACGCGATGCGAAGTTGACCTACGCCTTCCTACTTACATGCCTGATGGTTGCGTTTGGATTCCATTTCTATCTCCGAGCGCACGGCAGGGAGCCCTGGGGGCCGGGCCTGGTCATCGTCGTTGCGGGCGTCTTGGCCGGCTTGACGGTTGCCTACACGAGTCCGTATTGGCTGGTGAGGAATCTCCGCAAGAACAATCGGTCGGCGGCCGGTCCCCACGTTTTCACCATGAGCGAGGATGGGCTGGCAACCAAATCCCCGGGCATGGCGGGGTCGATTGAATGGGCGAATATCTGTGAGGCGTACGAGACGAGGGAGTTTCTTTTCTTCTACGTGTCCAAGGGAATGGCGACCGTCGTTCCCACGCGTGTCATCTCGACGGCGGAGCTGCCGGCATTGCGCAGCGCGATGCACGAATGGCTTGGCGAGCGGGCTCACACGTTGCCGACGTCCAGCGCCCACCGGACTCGTTCCGGAACGAGTAACGGAACGTAACACCACGGACCGCGTGCTCGCCCACGCCAGGCATCCGCTTCCGATCGACGCGCGCGAAGGTCGCGCGTTCCTGGTACATCCGTCCTGCGCGGTCCGGGCCCCGCAAACCTGCGTGATATAGTCGCCGGCTCGGAGGGACCCATGTTGCTCGCCGGGAAGCGCGGCCTCGTCCTGGGGATCGCCAACAAGCGGTCGATCGCCTGGGGCATCGCGCAGGCCGTCTCCCGCGAGGGCGCGCGCCTGGCGGTGACGTACCAGGGCGAGCGGCTGGAGGAGAACGTCCGCGAGCTGGCCCAGGCCCTGAAGGACCCCCTCATCCTTCCTTGCGACGTGGCCCGGGACGAGGACCTCGACGCGCTGGCCGCCTCGGTACGGGACGGGATGGGCGGCCTCGACTTCGTGGTCCATGCCGTGGCCTACGCCCTGCGCGAGGAGCTGGACGGCGAGTTCGTGAACACGTCCCGCGAGGGCTACCGGATCGCCCAGGACATCTCGTCCTACTCGCTCACGGCCCTGGCCCGCCGCGCCGCGCCCTTGATGGAGGCTGGGGGCAGCATCGTGACCTTGAGCTACCTCGGCGGAGAGCGGGTGGTGCCGCACTACAACGTCATGGGAGTGGCCAAGGCGGCCCTGGAGGCCTCGGTCCGCTACCTGGCCGCGGACCTCGGCCCGCGCGGCATCCGCGTGAACGCGATCTCCGCGGGGCCCATCAAGACCCTGGCCGCGTCGGGCGTGCACGGGCTCTCGAAGATGCTGGAGTACCATCGGACGCATGCCCCGCTGCGGAAGAACACGGAGCAGGACGAGGTGGGCGACGTGGCGCTCTTCCTGGTCTCCCCCCTGTCGCGAGGCGTCACGGGCGAGGTCATCCACGTGGACGGCGGCTTCCACGTGATGGGGATGGCGGCCCTCTGATCGGGACCGGAGCATCCGTGGTGGCGCGGTGGTCGTGGCTGGTCCTGGGCGTCGCGCTGGCTCCCGCGTTCGCCGCCGGGCAGGAGCCGTCGCCGTCCCCCTCGCCCGCGCCGGCGGAGATCCCGCCCCCGACAGTGACCCCGCCCCCGGCGGAGTCTCAGCTCCCGTCCGAGACGCCGCCGGCGCCCGCGCCGTCGCCCGCTCCGGCGGAGGCCAAGCCTGCCGCGGCCCCTCCCGAGAAGCCGAAGCCGGCCGAGGAGGCCGACGAGGACGAGGGCGACGTACGCATCCGCGCCGACACCTTCGGCGGCGAGAAGGGCCTCTTCCACTATCGCGGCTTCGTGGACCTGCAGTCGGGCGACGTGCGCATCCAGGCCGACACCCTCGACTTCCAGCAGACCCCGAAGGCGGACGGCACCACGGACCAGCAGATCGTGGCGGAGGGCAACGTGGTGTTCATGCGCGGTGACGAGCGCCTGGCCGGCCGCCGCCTGGAGATGGACCTCAACAAGGGCAGCGGCTTCTTCGAGGACGCGCGCGGCTACGTGTCCCCGGGCGTCTTCGTGGAGGCCAAGCGGATCGAGCGCGTGGACGGCGACACCTACCGCATCCAGGGCGGGACCTTCACCTCCTGCGCGCAGCCCACCCCCCGCTGGAGCTTCTCGGCCTCGTCCGCGCGGCTGGAGGTGGAGGACAAGATCGTCGCGCGGAACGTCGTCTTCCGGGTCAAGCAGGTCCCCGCGTTCTACATGCCCTACTTCATGTACCCCATCCAGAGCGACCAGCGCTCCACGGGCTTCCTCTTCCCCCACTTCGGGTACTCGTCGTTTCGCGGCTTCAACGTGGGCACCGGCTTCTTCTGGGCCATGGGCCGCAGCTTCGACCAGACCTTCTACGTGGACGACTACTCGAAGTTCGGCTACGGGCTGGGCCACGAGTTCCGCTACATGCTGGCCTCGCCCTCCAGGGGCAATTTCAAGACCTACGCCTTCCATCCGAAGGCCGGGGGGGAGTGGGACTACGACCTCGACTGGAGCGCTCAGCAGATGCTCCCCGGGAAGTTCCGGGCCAACCTGCAAGTGCGCCAGTACAGCGATCTCGCCTTCCAGCAGCAGATCCAGGACAGCTTGAACCTGGCCTCCAGCCGCACGCGGCGCACGTCGTTCAACATCTCCCGGGGCTTCGGGACCATCGGCTTCCAGGCCCTGGCCGACTCCACCGAGACCTTCTTCGGCGAGGACCGCGCCGTGAACGAGCACCTGCCCACCGTGCGGCTCAACCAGTCCGCGCGCAAGCTCGGGAGGAGCGGCGTGGTCTTCCAGTGGGAGGCCCGCGGCGAGCGTCTCGGCTTCGGGGACGCGGACCGCGTGGAGCGCTTCGGGCGGTACGACGTCAACCCGCGCCTCTCCCGCCCCTTCTCGCTGACCTTTCTCCAGGTGTCGCCGGAGGTCGCCTTCCGTTACACCCGCTACGGCAACACCGTCTCCGACGAGGGCCTCACCGGCCCGCCCCTGGACCGCCGCTATGGCGAGGCCAGCGTGGACGTGCGCGGACCCACGTTCTCGCGGGTGTTCAACACGCCGGGGAACTTCTACTCGGACAAGTTCAAGCACGTGATCGGGCCCGAGGTCACCTGGACCTACCGGTCGCGCATCGACGACTTCGACCTCATCCCGAAGTTCGACGGCAACGACTACTACCTGGGCACGAACCAGGTCCGCTATTCCCTCGTCCAGCGGCTGCTGGCCAAGAGGCCGTCGGCCCGCAGCGACAAGCTGGAGTCCTACGAGCTCCTGAACTGGCGGGTCTCCCAGACCTATTACGTGCAGATCGCGGACGGCCAGAACGAGTTCGACCCCAACTACTCCTCCTCCGCCTTCGGGCCCGGCGGGGTCCCCGCCCACAAGTCGCCGATCCAGTCGCGGCTGCGCTTTCGGCCGACGCCGGCTTTCTCCTCGAACTTCGACCTGGAGTACGACGTGAACTTCAAGCAGATGCGCAGCCTGGGCCTCTCCGCCACCTTCACCCGGCCGCGGGTGACCCTGCAGGCGGGATGGTCGCGCGCGAACCGCGTGGCGGTGGAGGCCGCCGACCGCGTCCCCGTGCGCAACACGCTCCGCGGGTCGGGACGGTTCTTCGTCCTGCCCGGCCGCGTGGCCCTGGAGGGGTCGGCGGACTACGACATCCTGGGCAAGAACCTCGTGCAGGCCACGGGCCGGGTGCGCTACGACATCCAGTGCTGCGGCTTCATCGGCGAGGTCATCCAGTCCGACTACAACATCAAGCAGGACCGCCAGTACCGGTTTTCCATCGAGCTGGCCAACATCGGCTCCATGGGGAACTTCATGGGGCTGGACAGCGAGGCCGCCACCCGCGGCTTCGCCGGAGGGCGCCGGTGACCACGCGCATCCTGGTGACGGGCGGCGCGGGCTTCATCGGCTCGAACTTCGCCCGGCACGTCGCGGCCCGGCGCCCGGACTGGGAGATCGTGGTCCTCGACAAGCTCACCTACGCGGGGCGGCGCGAGAACCTGGCCGACCTCGAGGGCCGGCCGGGCTTCACGTTCGTCCAGGGCGACATCGCGGACCGCGCGGCGGTGGGCGCGGTGCTGCCCGGCTGCGCCTACGTGGTGAACTTCGCGGCGGAGACCCACGTGGACCGGTCCCTCTACGACGCGGGCAGCTTCATCCAGACCGACGTCTACGGCACGTTCGTGCTGCTCGAGGAGGCCCGGCGCTCGCCGGAGCTGAGGCTGTTCGTGCAGATCTCCACCGACGAGGTCTACGGCAGCGTGGAGAGCGGCTCCTCGCGGGAGACGGACGCGCTCATGCCCCGCAACCCGTACTCGGCGAGCAAGGCCGGCGCCGACCGGCTGGCCTATTCCTATTTCGCGACCTACGGGCTGCCCGTGATCGTGACCCGCGCCTCCAACAACTACGGCCCCTACCAGTACCCGGAGAAGGTCATCCCCCTTTTCGTCACCCACGCCCTGGACGAGATCCCGGTGCCGCTCTACGGCGACGGCCTGAACGTCCGGGACTGGCTGCACGTGGACGACCACTGCGCGGCCCTCGACCTCCTGCTCGAGAGCGGCACGCCGGGCGAGACCTACAACGTGGGGGGCGGAAACGAGGTCTCGAACATCGACCTGACCCGGCGCATCCTGTCCCTGGTCGGGCGGCCCGAGAGCCTGATCCGCCGCGTCGCCGACCGTCCCGGCCACGACCGGCGCTACAGCCTCGACTGCGCCAAGCTGCGGGCCATGGGCTGGGCGCCGCTGGTCCCCTTCGAGGAGGGGCTGCGCCGGACGGTCGAGTGGTACCGCGCGAACGTGGCCTGGTGGCGCCCCATCAAGGAGGAGAGCCCGGCCTTCCGCGAGCACTACCAGAAGCACTACGAGCCGTGACCCTGCTCATCACCGGCATCGCAGGCTTCGTCGGAGGCCACCTCGTGGACCTGCTCCGCGCCGAGCATTCCGACGAGGGGATCGCGGGCCTCGTGCGGCCCGGCACCCCGACTCCCGACCACCTTCGCGACGGGGTCCGCCTCCTGGAGGCGGACCTGGAAGACCCCGCCGCGGTGGAGGCCGCGGTGGCCGCGGTCCGGCCCGAGAGCATCATCCACCTCGCGGGGCAGTCGAGCGTCCACGAGTCGTGGACCGACCCCGCGGGCACGCTGCGCACCAACGTCATCGGGCTGCTCCACGTGTTCGAGGCGGTGCGCCGCCGGCGCCTCTCTCCCCGGGTCCTGGTGGTGGGCAGCGCCGAGGAGTACGGCGCCGTGGACCCCGACGCCCCGCCGCTCGCGGAGGACGCTCCCCTGCGTCCGCTCTCGCCCTACGCGGTGAGCAAGGTGGCCCAGGGCTACCTGGCCCTGCAGTACGCGCTGGCGCGCGACCTGCCCGTGGTCCGCACCCGTACCTTCCCCCACACGGGCCCCGGCCGCGGCGAGGCCTTCGCCGAGAGCTCCTTCGCCCGCCAGATCGCCGAGGTGGAGGCGGGCCGGCGCCGGCCCGTCCTCGCGGTGGGCAACCTCGACGCGGTGCGGGACTTCACCGACGTGCGCGACGTGGTCCGCGCCTACTGGGCGCTCCTGGAGCGGGGGGAGTCGGGGGAGGTCTACAACGTCTGCAGCGGGCGGGGCCGCAGCATCGGAGACATCCTGCGCAGCCTGCTGGAGATCTCCGGCGTCCACGTGGACCTCCAGGTGGATCGCGAGCGCCTGCGGCCGTCCGACCTGCCCGCGCTCGTGGGCGACCCGCGCAAGGTGCGGGAGGCCACGGGGTGGGAGCCGCGCATCCCGCTCGAGCGCACCTTGCGCGACCTGCTGGACCACTGGCGTGAGCGCGTCGGCGCCCCGGTCCCGCCCGCCCCCCAGGGCCGCAGTTGATCGTCCTCCTCACGGGGGGAACGGGCTTCCTGGGGAAGAACGTGGCCCGGGCCCTGGCCGCCCGCGGCCACGCGCTGCGGGTCCTGGCCCGCGAGAAGAGCGACCTCCGCGGCCTCCCCCCCGCGGCCGAGGTCGTCCGCGGGGACGTGGCCGACCGGGACGTGATGCTCCGCGCCGCCCGAGGCTGCGGCGCCGTCTGCCACATGGCCGCGCTCGTGCGCATGTGGACGCCGGACCGTGCGCACTTCGACAGGGTCAACGTCTCCGGCCTGCGCCACGCCCTGGCCGCCGCGCGCGACGCGGGGGCCCGGCTCGTGTACACGTCGTCGTTCATCGCGGTGGGACCGGCGGGGCCCGAGCCCGCGGACGAGTCCCGGCGCCATCCGGGCCGCGGATACCGCAACGACTACGAGCGGACCAAGGCCGTGGCCGACGGGCTGGCCTCCGAGGCCGCGGCCGCCGGCCAGGACGTGGTCACGCTTTATCCCGGCGTCGTCTACGGACCGGGGGACCTGACCGACGGGAACCTGGTGGCGAAGATGGTGGCCGACCACCTGCGCGGGCGGCTGCCCGGGATCATCGGGCCCGGCGACCGGCTCTGGTCGTACTCGTTCGTGGAGGACGTGGCCCTCGGCCACGCCTCCGCGCTCGAGCGCGGCCAGGCCGGCCAGCGCTACTTCCTCGGCGGCGACAACGTCACGATGAACGGCCTCTTCGCGACGCTGGCGAAGGTGGCCGGGGTCCCGCCCCCGCGGCGCCACATCCCCTACGCCGCGGCCTCGCTCCTGGGCTTCGCGATGTGGACGTGGGCCGAGCTGACCGGTCATCCCCCGCAGCTCACCCACGAAGTGGTCAACGTCTTCCGGGAGCACTGGGCCTACAGCAGCGTCAAGGCCGAGCGCGAGCTGGGATACCGGCGGACGCCGCTCGAGGAGGGGCTGCGGCGGACGGTCGACTGGCTGCGGCAGACAGGCGCGGCATGAACGGTCCCTGTGGTGGCCGCCGTCCCGAGATCGGTGCCCGCCGCCGTCTCGGCGTCGGTGGCAGACTAGGCCCGCTTACGCATTCCGTATCCGTTCCGGGACGGATGACTCGCAGGGATGATCGTTACCTTTCGTACTCGTTCCGGAACGAGTTCGCCAAGGCTCGGTGCGTTCGATCATGCCCGGCCTGACCACGGGCGAAGCCGCGCGCAAGCTCGTCCACGTCGCGGTGGGCGGCCTGGCCTTCCTGCTGCGCTTCCTGACCTGGAGGCAGGCCGCGGTCATGGCGGCGACCGCCTTCGTGTTCAACCTCTACCTGCTGCCCCGGATCGGCGGCCGCCGCCTGTGGCGCGCGCCCGAGCAGCAGCGCGGGCTCCCCGCCGGGATACTGCTCTATCCCCTCGCGGTCCTGGGGCTCGTCCTCGTCTTCCGGCACGAGCTGTGGATCGCGGCCGCGGTGTGGGCGATCCTGGCCTTCGGCGACGGCATGGCCACCGTCGTGGGCCTGACCGCGGGTGGTCCGCGGCTGCCCTGGAACGCGGCAAAGGGATGGGCCGGCTCGCTGGCCTTCGTCCTCTTCGGCTCGGTGGGGGCCTCCGTCCTCCTGGCCTGGACGCTGCGTCTGCCCATCGCCTCGGCCTTCAGCCCCCGCATCCTCGTCCTGACCGTGCCCCTCGCGGTGCTCTGCGCTCTCGTGGAGTCGGCCCCCACCACCCTGGACGACAACCTCACGGTGCCGCTCGCCGGCGCCCTCGTCCTGCCCCTCCTCGTGCAGGCGGACCTGCGCGGCCTGGCGGCGCTGCCCGAGCTTTCGTCCCGGGCCCTGTCCGGCCTCGCCGTGAACGCCGTCATCGCCGTCATCGCCTCCCTGGCCGGGTGGATGGACCGTCCCGGCGCGCTTTCGGCGGTGGTCGTCGGCGTCGCCATCACCGTCGGCCTCGGCCTCCCCGGCCTCATGGTCATGATCGCCTTCTTCGTCATCGGCACCGCCGCCACCAAGCTCGGGTACCGCGAGAAGGCCGCCCGCGGCATCGCGCAGGAGAAGGGCGGGGCGCGGGGCTGGCGCAACGCCTGGGCCAACGGCGGGGTCCCGGCCCTGCTGGCCCTCCTGGCCGGAGCCGCCGCCATGCGGCCGGGGGCCGGAACGATGGGGCTGCTGCTGGCGGTAGCTTACGCGGCGGCGGTGGCCACCGCGGCGGCGGACACCTGCTCGTCCGAGGTGGGCAAGGCCTACGGCCGGCGCACGTTCCTCGTCACCACCTTCCGGCCCGTGGCGCCGGGCACCGAGGGCGCGGTGAGCCTGGAGGGGACGACGGCGGGGGTCCTGGGAGGCGCGGTGGTGGGAGCGGTGGGCGCCGTGGCCGGCCTCTACGCCTGGCCGCTGGCCGTCGTGGTGGCCGCCGCGGGCCTGCTCGGCAGCCTGGCCGAGAGCGTCGTGGGGACGGTGGCGGAGCGGAAGGGCTGGATGGGCAACGACCTGCTGAACGCCTTCAACACCGCGGCGGGGGCGGGGATCGCGGTGGGGATGGTTTGGATTGCGGGCAGGATGGGCTGGACGATCGGGTCATGAGTGGGACCGGCTGGATGGCCCGACAAGGGGCGGCATGAGCGTTCGGGCCTACACCGAACTGGCCAGGCCCTTCACGCTCATGCCGCCTGTGTTGGGCTTCCTCAGCGGGGCCGTCACCGCTTGGGGATCGGGCCATCAGCGTCCGCCGCCGACCGCGGAGCTGCTGCTCCCCGTGATCCTGGGCGCCCTCATGGCCGCGGTCTTGAACGCGGCCAGCAACGCCATCAACCAGATCTACGACCTCGCCATCGACCGCGTGAACAAGCCGAAGCGCCCGCTGCCGAGCGGCGCGCTCACGGTCGCGCAGGCCTGGGCCTTCACCGCCGTCGCCTACGTGCTGGCCTGGGCGCTCGCGTGGCTGGTGGCTCCCGGCGGCCGCCACGAGTGCTTCTGGATCGTCCTGGCCGCGAGCGTGATGACGTGGATGTACTCCGCGCCGCCGTTGCGCACCAAGCGCCACGGCATCTGGGCCAACGTCACCATCGCGATCCCGCGCGGCGTCCTGCTCAAGGTCGCGGGCTGGTCCGCGGTGAAGACGATCCTGGGCCTCGAGCCCTGGTACATCGGGGCCATCTTCGGCCTGTTCCTCCTGGGGGCGTCCACCACGAAGGACTTCGCGGACATCGAGGGCGACCGCGCCGACGGCTGCACGACCCTGCCCATCCTCTACGGCGTGCGCAAGGCGGCCTGGATCATCTCGCCGTTCTTCGTGCTGCCGTTCGTCCTGATCCCCGTGGGCGCGCTCACCGGGATCCTGACCGGCAACCGGACCCTGCTCATGATCCTGGGACCGCTGCTGATCGCGTACGGGGTCTACACCTCGTACCTGATGGTGCGGCGGCCGGAAGAGCTGGCGGCCACCGAGAACCACATCTCGTGGAAGCACATGTACCTGATGATGATGGTGGCCCAGGTGGGCTTCGCGCTGGCGTACGTTTTCTAGCTCAGCGGTCCTCGCCCGGCGGCTTGCCAGCGCCGCCCGCCGCTCGCTTCTCGGCGCGCTCCAGGATCTCTTCCAGCGACTCGTCACCCGTTTCCGCGGGCGCGGCCTCGGCCGGCGTCGCCGCGGCCTTCGCCGCTGCGTCCGCCGCGTATTCGCCCACCACGACCTGCGAGGGACGGGCCACCCGGCCGCTGATGCGGTAGCCGCGCAGCATCTCCTTCATCACGACGTGGTGCTGGTCGGGGTCGGTCACGGGTGTCGTGGCCACCACCTCGCTGACGTGCGGGTCGTAGGGAAGGCCGAGCACCGGGATGCGCTCGAGCCCTTCGTCCTTGAGCGTCTGGACGAGCTGCGTGCGCACCAGGATCAGGCCCTCGATCAGGGGCTGGCCGCCGTAGCTGGTCTCGGCGGCCTCCAGGGCGCGGTCCAGGTTGTCGAGGATCTCCATGAACTTGAGCAGCAGCCCCTCGTGGCGCTGCTGGTACTTCCTCTCGAGGTTGCGGGTGGTGCGCTCGCGGTGGGCCTCGGTCTCCGCCTTGAGCTTCCGGTACGCGGCGAGCACTTCCGCCAGGCGGTCCTCGGCCAGGCGGGCGCGCTGGTGGAAGGCCTCCGCAGGACCGGACTCCGGCGGGGCCTCCAGGACCTCGTCGAGGGTTGCGGGCGGCTCCGCGCCGAGGGCGTCCGCCGTGTCGGCCGCGTCCGCGCTTTCGTCGTCCGGGGCGCCGGGCTCGCCGGGCTTGCCGGGAGGACGGTCTTCGGGCAACCCACCCTCCATCGGTACGGCGGGGAAATTCGGGCGGAGTATAGCACCCGGCGGCGGACCTGCCGGCGGGAGCGGCCGCGCGGTCAGCCGCGCGCGGTCCGCGGGAGGGCGTCGCCCGCGAGGAGCACCGTGAGGTCCACCACGTTGGTACCGGTGGGCCCGGTCACGATCAGCCCGCCCAGCGGACCGAGGAAGCTCGAGGAGTCGCTGGCGGCGAGGAAGGCGGCGGGAGGGGCCAGGCCCAGGGCCGCGGCCTCGCGCGCGGTCTCCTGATCGACGACGCCTCCCGCCGCGTCGCTCGCGCCGTCCACCCCGTCGGTGGCCAGGCTGGCCACCACCGCGTGCGCCGGGAAGCACCGGAGCGGGTCCACCGCGGCCACCGCGATCTCCTGGTTCCTCCCGCCGCGGCCCGGGCCCCGCACCGTCACCGTCGTCTCGCCGCCGGCGAGCAGGCACACCGGCGGCGCCGCGGGACGGCCCGTCTCCACGCACTCGCGCAGCACGGCCACCAGGACCCGCGCCGCCTCGCGGGCCTCGCCCTCCAGGCGTGTGGTGAGCACGCGCGCGCGCAGGCCCTGGCGCCGCGCCTCGCGCTCCGCGGCCGCCACCGCCACCCCGTTGTTCCCGATGACCCGGGTGGTGACCCGCTCGAAGAGCGTCTCGCCCGGCTTGGCGGTCTCGGGCACCTCGCCCCGCAGCCCGGCCTCGAGATGGCGCCGTATCGCCGCGGGCGCTCCCTCGTACACGCCCCGGCCGCGCAGCACAAGGGCCGCGTCGGCGAAGGTGGTGGGGTCGGGCACCGTGGGCCCGGAGGCGATGGTGGACAGGTCGTCGCCGACCACGTCCGAGAGGACCAGGCAGGCCACCCGCGCGGGCGCCGCGGCCCGGGCCAGGCCGCCCCCCTTCAACCGCGAGAGGTGCTTGCGCACGGTGTTCAGCTCCTCGATGGTCGCGCCCGACCGCATCAGGTCGCCGGTGAGGCGCGCCTTCTCCTCGAGGCTCACGCCGTCGACCGGCGCCGGGAGCAGGGCCGACGCCCCGCCCGAGACGAGCACGAGCAGCAGGTCGTCGCCGCCGAGGCCGCGCGCGAGCGCCAGCACCGCCTCGGCCGCCTGCGCGCCGCGCGCGTCGGGCACGGGGTGGCCGGCCACCATGAGGCGCGTCCGGCGCAAGACGGAGGGGGCGCCGGACGGCGCGACGGCGATGGCCTCGTCGATCCGCTCGCCCAGGACCCGCTCGGCGGCGCGCGCCATGGTGGCCGCCGCCTTGCCCGCCGCGACCAGGACCAGCCGCCCACGGCCCAGCGAGTACGTCGCGCTTCCGGCGGCCAGGCGGCGGCCCCTCAGGCGGAGGCTCCGGCGGACGAGGAGATCGGGGTCCGCGGCCCGCACGCCGGCGGCGAGGATCGACGCGGCGGCGCGGCGCAGGCGGGAGCGGTCCCACGGCCGAGCGCGGCGACGCGTCATCGTGTCTCGGACGGCGGTGGAGGATGGTGGCCGCGCGCGCGGCCGGGTGTCAGTGGGCGCGCCGAGGGTCGAGCTCGCTGAGCCGAGTCAGGGTCTCGAAGTTCTGGAGCAGGGTCTCGGCGACGGCGGGGAACTCGTCGCGCCCGCAGAGCAGGTCGAGGTCGGACATCAGCTTGTGGCAGGCGCGGCTCATGGTCTCGCTGTCTTCCTTGAGGATGCCGCTCATCTGGAGGTGGGCGAGGTGCCTGAGGAACTCTTCGCGGTAGAAGTCGGACAGCGCACGGCGTTTATGGGCGTCCACCACACCTCCCAGCGGCGCGGAGCAAGTGCAGGAAGATTAGCCCAACGCCGGGGGAAGTGTCAAGAAACGTCAAAGGGCGAGGTGCGGCTCGGGGTTCAGGTCCAGGCCCGCGCGCAGGCCCTTGTCGAAGTTGACGAAGCCGGCGGCGCCGATCATGGCGGCGTTGTCCGTGGAGAGCGCGACGGGCGGGACGAAGAGCGGCAGGCCGACGGACTCCGCGGTCCTGGCCGCCTCGCGGCGCAGCACGCTGTTCGCGGCCACGCCGCCGGTCAGCAGGAGGCTGCGGGGCCGCATCTCCTCCGCCGCCTGCTTGAGCCGCCGCACCAGCGCTGCGACCACCGCGCGCTGGAACGAGGCCAGGAGGTCGCGGACCTCCCCGGGCACGCGCGACGGGTCGGCCACCGGTGGGATCCCTTCCCGCCGGACGTGGTAGAGCACCGCGGTCTTGATCCCGCTGAAGGAGAAGTCCCTTCCGCCGTCCTTGATCCGGGCCACCGTGAACTCCACCGCGCGGTCGTCGGCGCCCTGCGCGAGGCGGTCGATCACGGGCCCGCCGGGGTAACCGAGGCCCAGGAGCTTGGCCACCTTGTCGAAGGCCTCCCCGGCGGCGTCGTCGCGCGTCCGGCCCCGCAGGCGGTACTCGCCGCGGGCCGGGACCTCGAACAGGCTCGTGTGGCCACCGGACACGACCAGGGCCACGGCGGGCAGGGGGATCTCGCCGTGGGCGAGGAACGGCGCCTCGATGTGCCCGGCGAGGTGGTGGACGGGGACGAGCGGCTTGCCGTGGACGAAGGCGATCCCCTTGGCGGCCTGCACGCCGACGAGCAGCGAGCCGATGAGCCCGGGGCCGCGGGTCACGGCCACCGCGTCCAGCTCCGGGTAGGCCATGTCCGCGTCGGACATGGCCTTGGAGATCACCGGGCATATGTTCTCCAGATGGTGGCGCGAGGCCAGCTCGGGCACCACGCCCCCGAACGGAGCGTGGAGAGCGGCCTGGGTCGAGACGACGCTGGAGAGGATCCGGGCTCCGTCCTCGACCACGGCCGCGGCCGTCTCGTCGCAGGACGTCTCGACGGCCAGGATGCGCATGCTCAGCGCCCGACGAGCCGGGCCAGGCTGTCCGTGTAGGGCGGCCGCGCCACGCCCCGCTCGCAGACGATCGCGGTGACGTAGCGGTGGGGCGTGACGTCGAAGGCGGGGTTCCGCACCGCGATGCCTTCGGGCGCGAGGCGGCGCCCGCCGTGATGCGTCACCTCGTCCGGCGCTCGCTCCTCGATGGTGATGGCCTCGCCCGAGGCCGTGCCCAGGTCGATGGTGGAGACGGGCGCGGCCACGTAGAACGGGAGCCCGTTCTCGCGGGCCAGGACGGCCAGGGTGTAGGTGCCGATCTTGTTGGCCACGTCCCCGTTGGCGGCGATGCGGTCCGCGCCCACGACCACCGCATCCACCTCGCCCCGCGCCATCATGTGGCCGGCCATGTTGTCCGCGATGAGGGTGGTGGGGATGCCGTCCCGGGACAGCTCCCAGGCCGTGAGCCGGGCGCCCTGGAGGTAGGGCCGGGTCTCGTCGGCCAGGACGTTCTTGATCTTCCCCTGGCGCGCGGCCGACCGGATGACGCCCAGCGCGGTGCCGTAGCCGGCGGTGGCCAGCGCGCCCGCGTTGCAGTGGGTGAGGACCCGGGCCCCGCCCGGGAGCAGGTCCGCGCCGAGGTCGCCGATGCGGCGGCAGGCCGCCACGTCCTCGTCCTCGATGGCGCGGGCCTCCTGGAGCAGCGCTTCGCGCAGCGCGGGGCCGCCCTCCGCGCGGCCGGCCTCGAAGCGGCGCCTCATCCGGTCGATCGCCCAGAAGAGGTTGACCGCGGTGGGACGCGTGGCGGCCATCTCCTTGCAAATGCCGTCGAACGCGCTGCTGAGCGCCTCGCCTTCCGCCTTGGAGTTGCGCACCCCCAGCGCGATGCCGAGGGCCGCGGCCACGCCGATGGCGGGGGCCCCGCGTATGGCCATATCCTTAATGGCCTTCGCTACTTCCGCGTGGTCCCGGCAGCGCAGATAGACCTCCTCGGCGGGCAGCCGCCGCTGGTCGATCATCACGACCTCGCCGTCCTGCCAGGCCACCGTGGGGATCAAGGCGCCTCCTGCGAGCCTCCCATGGTACCCCGAGGGTGCGGGCGTGGTTTGACCCTCCCCCGGGGCGCGCCTAGAATCCCGGCGCGCCGCGCCTTCCAGGGCGGCGGCGGGAGGTCCGGACCCATGGCCCAAGAGAGCCTGAACCCCTTCGAGATCGCGCAGCGGCAGTTCGACATGGCCGCGGAGAAGATCGGACTTGACGACGGCATGCGCGAGGTCCTCCGCAACCCCAAGCGCCAGCTCATCGTCTCGATCCCCACCCTGATGGACGACGGCTCGGTGAAGGTCTTCGAGGGCTTCCGCGTCCAGCACAACATCGCGCGCGGGCCCGCCAAGGGCGGGATCCGGTACCACCCCAAGGTCACGCTCGACGAGGTCAAGGCCCTGGCCGCGTGGATGACGTGGAAGTGCGCGACCGTCAACATCCCCTACGGCGGCGGCAAGGGGGGCGTGACCTGCGACCCCAAGCGGATGTCCCGCGGCGAGCTGGAGAGGATGACCCGCCGCTATGCCTCCGAGATCTCGATCATCATCGGTCCCGACCGCGACATCCCCGCCCCCGACGTCTACACGGACTCCCAGACCATGGCCTGGATCATGGACACCTACTCCATGACCATGGGCTACTCGTCGCTGGGGGTGGTGACGGGCAAGCCGATGTCGATGGGGGGCAGCGCCGGGCGGAACGAGGCCACCGCGCGGGGGACCCTGTTCTGCATCCGGGAGGCCTGCCAGGTGATCCGGCGGCCGCTGCGCGGCGCGACGGTGGCGGTCCAGGGCTACGGCAACGCGGGGGCCATCGCCTCCCGTCTGCTGCGCGACGACGGGGCCCGGGTGGTGGCCGTGAGCGACAGCCGCGGCGGGACCTACAACAGCCGCGGGCTGGACCTCTCGGCCGTGGACGACCACAAGACGAAGACGGGCTCGCTCGTGGGCCTGAAGGGCGCGGAGCGCATCACCAACGACGAGCTGCTCGAGGTGAAGTGCGACATCCTCGTTCCGGCCGCCCTGGAGAACCAGATCACCCTCAAGAACGCGAGCCGCATCCGGGCCCGCATCGTGGCGGAGGCGGCCAACGGGCCGACCACGCCGGGCGCCGACCGGGTGTTGAAGGATCACGGGATCTTCGGCATCCCCGACATCCTGTGCAACGCCGGCGGCGTGACCGTGTCGTACTTCGAGTGGGCGCAGAACCTGCAGGGCTTCTTCTGGGACGAGGCGCAGGTCAACAAGGAGCTCGAGAAGTTCATGAAGCGGGCCTTCCACGAGGTCCACCAGATCTCAAAGACCCACAAGACCGACATGCGGAGCGCGGCGTACATGCTGGCGGTGGGCCGGGTGGCCGAGGCCACGAAGGTCAGGGGGTTGTTCCCGTAGGGCGGGGCGGCGAGGCGGGCGGCATCCGGGAGGTCCCGGCGCTACAATGGTCGCGTGATCCCGGTCGAGCAGGCGCTCGAGGTCGTGCTCGCCCACACGCCCGTCCTTCCCTCCGAAGAAGTGGACCTCGCCGCCGCCGTGGGCCGCATCCTGGCCGAGGACGTCCGCTCCGACGTCGAGATGCCGCCCTTCGACCGCGCCGCGATGGACGGCTACGCGGTGCGCGCGGAGGACGTGGCGGCCGCGCCGGCGACGCTGCGGGTGGTGGGCCAGGTGCGGGCGGGCCAAGTGCCCGGCCGCGAGCTCGGAGCCGGAGAGGCCATGCAGATCATGACCGGCGCGCCCGTCCCGCCCGGCGCCACCGCCGTGCAGCCGGTGGAGAAGACGCGGGCGGTCGCCGACGGCCGGGTCGAGATCCTCACGCCGGTCGAAGCGGCGGCCCACATCGCGCCGCGGGGCTCGGAGGGCCGCATCGGGGACCAGGTCCTACGGAAGGGGGACACCGTCGACCCCGCCGCGATGGCGGTGCTGGCCGCGGTGGGCAAGGCCCGGGTGCGCGTGGGCCGGCGGCCCACGGTCTCCGTGCTGGTGACGGGGGACGAGCTGGTCGACGTGTGGGACACGCCCACGCGCGGCCGCATCCGGAACAGCAACGGGTACGCGGTGCTGGCCCAGGCCCGCTGGGCGGGCGCGGACGCCCGCTCGCTGGGCGTGGTTCCGGACCGGGCGGACCGGATCGCCGAGGCCGTGCGGGCCGGCTTCGACTCGGACGTCCTGATCGTCTCGGGCGGCGTGTCGGAAGGAGCCTACGACCTGGTGGAGGACGTCCTCTCCCGCTTCGACGTGGGCCTGCTCTTCACGAAGGTCGCGATCAAGCCGGGGGCGCCGCTCGTCTTCGGGCGGCGGGGGGACCGCCTCGTCTTCGGCCTGCCCGGCAACCCCGTCTCCGCGCAGGTCACCTTCGACGTCTTCGTGCGCGCGGCGCTGTTGCGCATGCAGGGCGCGCGCGTCGTCTCGCGGCCCACGGTGGACGTCGAGCTCTTGGAGGCCGTGCGCAACAAGTCCGGGCGCAAGGCCCATCTCCCCGCCCGGATCCGCTTCGAGGGCGGACGCTTCGTGGCGCGGCCCGTGGCCTCCATGGGCTCGGCCGACATCGTGGCCCACGCGCGCGCCAACGCCCTCGTCGTGCTCGAGGCCTCGCGCGTGCGGGCCGAGGCGGGGGAGCGGGCGCCCGCCCTGCTGCTCGGGAGCTTCCTGGAGCGCGACGGCTCCGCGTAGGTCAGGCCCACGCCCCGCAAGCCCACGCTGTCCCACCTCGACGCGGAAGGCGCCGCGCGGATGGTGGACGTCTCCGGCAAGCCGGTCACCTCCCGCGAGGCGGTGGCCCGCGGGAGGATCGTGATCTCCGCGGCGGCGATGCGGCGGGCGCGGTCCGGGGAGCTCCGCAAGGGCGGCGTGGCGGAGGTGGCGCGCCTGGCGGGAGTCATGGCCGCCAAGCGCACGGCCGACGCCATCCCCATGTGCCATCCCCTGCCCCTGACGCACGTGGAGGTGGCGGTCGAGCCGCGGCGGGACGGCTTCACGATCGAGGCCACGGTCCGCACGGTGGCGCGCACGGGCGCGGAGATGGAGGCGCTGCACGCGGTGGCGGTCGCGGCCCTCACCGTCTACGACATGGTCAAGGCCGCGGACAAGGCCATGACCATCGGCGACATCCGTCTGGTGCGCAAGACGGGCGGCACCGGGAGGCCGTCCCGCCGTCCATAGGCCGCGAAGCGCGCCACCGCTCGGGGCGGTACCTCCCCGGCGGTGCCTCGGGTTCCGCATAAGATCGGGGCCATGAAGATCGACATCGGCGGAGCCACCGTCTTCCTCGCGTGCCTCGTGGCTTGCGTGCCGGCCCTGGCCCGGGTCGTGACGGCCGGACAGCGGCCGCCCGCGCAGGCGCCCGCCGACCTCGTCCTCCAGGGCGGCGTCGTGGTCACCCTCGACGAGGCGCGGCCCCGCGCCACCGCGCTGGCCGTCCGGCAAGGCCGCATCGTCGCCGTGGGCGGCGCGGCGGACGTGAGGCCGCTCATCGGCGGCGGCACACGCGTGATCGACCTCGCGGGCCGGGCGGTCGTGCCCGGGCTCACCGACGCCCACCTCCACGTGGAAGGGCTCGGCACGGCGCTGGAGAGGCTCGACCTGGTCGGAGCGGCCAGCCTGGGCGACGCGGTCGCGCGCGCGGCCGAGGCCGCGAAGACCGCGCCCGCGGGGGAGTGGCTGCTCGGCCGCGGATGGGACCAGAACGACTGGCCGGAGAGGCGCTTCCCCACGGCCACGGACCTCGACCGCGTCGTGGGCGACCGCCCCGCGTACCTGATACGCGTCGACGGGCACGCCGCCTGGGTCAGCTCCGCGGCCCTGGCCCGCGCGGGGATCACGGCCAGGACCGCGGACCCCGAGGGCGGACGAATCCTCCGCGATCCGGGCGGGGCGCCGTCGGGAGTCCTCGTGGACAAGGCCATGGCCCTCGTCTCCTCGTTCATCCCCGACCCGCCGCGAGACGTGCGCAAGCGGCGCCTGGCCGCGGGCCTCAGGGCCTGCGCCCGCGCCGGGCTCACGTCCGTCCACGACGCGGGCGCGGGGCTCGGCGTGGTGGCCCTCTACAAGGAGCTGCTGGCCGAAGGCG
>Ga0214472_10001676_pt1 | contig 24463 bp, 38 predicted proteins | sample RVTome_6_FD_207662 | JGI IMG/M metagenome (GOLD analysis project Ga0214472, IMG submission 207662) | Soil microbial communities from uranium-contaminated site in the Upper Colorado River Basin, Wyoming, United States - RVT140D175 | ecosystem: Environmental > Terrestrial > Soil > Contaminated >...
GGAGGTACTGGTCGAGGCCGTCCGGAAGCACGTCCGGGCGGGCAAGAGCGACACCGAAGTCGCCGACCTGATCTCCAAGCAAGCCGGGACCAAGGTGTCCGTCCACCGGGTCCGCAAGATCCGGGGCGGGGTCCTGGGCATCAAGAAGCCGGGCGGTCATTTCGGCCGCCGTGGCAAGTCCAAGCCCAAGGCGAAGGCGAAGGCAAGGAAGCCCGCGAAGCGCGCCGCCACGAAGGCCGCGCGTCGTCTGGCTCCCAGGCGGCGTGCCTACAAGGCCCCGTTCGCCATGCCCAAGCTGAACGGCGCGGGAAGCCATCTCCGCGCGGCGCTGGCCGAGATGGAGGCGCACGCGACGGAGTCCCTGGTCAAGGCCAAGCAGTTCCAGGTCGAGGCCAAGGTGCTCTCGACGCACGCGAAGTACCTGCGGCGCGTCCTGCGCACGATGTCGTAGCGTCCTGGAAGTGGAAGGAGGGGTGGGTCGAAAGGCCCACCCCTCCCTGCCGCCGGACCTGCCAAAGGGGTGCCTGCCATGCGGATTCTGCCACGATGGCAGCCCTGAAACCCTGAAAACGAGAAGAAAGGCCCATTCTGGCCCGTTTGGAACGGTATCCAGTGTGGCACACGTTTTGCATTAGGGAAGGGGTAAGAAGGGAGACGATGGCGATGGGAGTTTACGAGGAAAAGCAGGGCAAGGAGCGCGAGGCGCTGGAAGCTCAGTTCCGGGCCTCCTCCAAGCCGCTGGCCGAAAAGCTGATCGCGGAGATCGAGAAGGCGAGCGGCATCAAGCCCAAGGAGTCCGTCCAAGAGGGCTCTCACTGGATCAGCATCTGGATCGACGAGCCCAGGATCTCGATCGAGGTCCAGCATGACTGGGGTACCGGCCGCCACCACTACGGCAGCCAGCCCCTCGGAACGGCGAAGATCGTTCTGAATCTCGGTCGCTTTGGCCGGGGAAGCAAGACCTGGTACCGGCCGAACGGGGAAGGCGCCTTCAACATCGAGAAGATCGTCAAGACCGTCGCGGAGCAGGTCGAGGGGTACAAGATCGGCCAGAAGGCCCGCCAGGAGGGGGAGGTCAAGGACGCCGAGAACAAGGCGGCCAAGGCCAAGGAACTGGACGGCATCAAGCTCCTGGACGGCGCCTTCGTGGACCGCCACAACAGCCCCGATTCCTACACCTTCCGGTTCGGCGGGACGTTCTCGGGCCTGAGTGCCCAGGATGTGGCGGCGCTTTCCGAGTCCTTCAAGAAGCTGACGGCGCAGTACAAGTTCGAGAAGTCCTGGCGGATGGATTACTAGGAAGGGAGAGGCGGCCATGACGAAGAAGACCGGCATCCCGGCGATCGACGGCTTCGAGGCGGCTCTCAAGCGCCTCCAGGAGCGGAGCCACAAGGCCCATGGCCTCGTCGGCAAGCTCTTCACGATCCAGGTCGCGGACGGCTACGCCTACTACACCGTCGAGGAGGAGAAGGGCGCCAAGGTCCGGATCGAACACCGTGACCTCCTGGACGGCTACGCAGCGCCGGTCTTCGAGGGAGGCGGCTGGTTCCCGCGGAAACAGGTCGAGCCCATCGTCCGTCGCGAGGAGGGCATGGCCAGGGTCTTCGAGTCGGCCCGCCGGAGCCAGGAGTCGGAGGACGAGAAGCTCATGAAGTCCGTGGTCGCGGCGGTCGTGAACGACCTGGGCCTGGACGTCGATGTCTACGACCTCGCCCACTGGGCCTGGGATCGCGGCGGCCGGGGCACGAAGAAGGCCGACGCGCGGATCTTCAAGCCGGGCGGTCGTGCGCTTTGGGCAGACGCTCTCGCCCGCGCGATCACCGGCTCGCGGCTCTTCCCGGCGGTGAAGGCGCTCCAGGACGACTACGCCTTCACCAACCTCGCCGACAGCTTCCAGGACCCGCGGGTCTACCGGAATCCCGCCCCGCCCAAGGAGGCGGTCCTGGCCAAGGTCCGCGAGATCTTCCAGGAGGCGGTCGGGGTGGCTCCCGAGGGCCTGGACGTGGTCCGGAAGCCCTCGAAGTACCTGACCCACACGTTCCTCACGATCGTGGGGAAAGGCGGCGTCGAGATCGGCAGCGTCTGCTACGAGGCCAAGGACGGCTCGGTCGTGAACGTCCGGATCGGCTTCCAGAAGGACGGCAAGGGCAAGATCAAGGGCAGCGAGGATCAGGGGTAGGCCATGCCCAAGAACTACGCACTGGCCGCTCTCCTGGAGGTCCGGGAGGCCCTCCGTAACGTCTTGGACTCCAGCGGCATCGACGAGAGGGTCCTTCGGACGCAATCCAAGGGCTGGTACGAGGCCGTCCAGAAGGCGGAGGAGGCCGAGGAGGGCTGGAACGTCCAAGACGCGCCAGAAGCCCAGGAAAAGGCCCTCCGGGCGATCTACGAGGCCGCCGAGGGAGTTGAAAGCGCCAAGGGCGCGATCTGCCCCAGGACCCGGGCCATCGACAAGCTGTTCATTGCCCTGTGGGGCGCCCTCCGGAGGCTCTGGAACGTCGATCGCTACGGCAAGCCCTACGAACTCCTGGAGCCTTGGCAGTACCAGCGGATTCGGGAGCGGGGCGTCAAGGCCGACGTCGAATACGGCTCTGTGGAGGAGATCATGGCGACCGGCCGGGCGGAATGCCGGGTCTGTGCCGAGCGGATCGAGAAGGGAGAGCCGTCCTACCGCTTCTACTGGGACTTCAACGGGTGCGGCTCCTGGACGTGTCAGCAGGTGAGCATCCACAAGCGGGACTGCCCGTCCCGGCTGGAGGCCGTCAAGGAGGCCAAGTGACCGGCGAGTGCCAGTTCTGCGGCTTCTGTTCGAGGCCGGTGACCGGCGCCAGGAAATCGGAGATGAAGCTGTGCCCGGCCTGCGGCGGAAGCGGGGCCGGAGCGCATACCCAGTGTTGGACCTGCGACGGCCACGGGGCTGTCCGCCTGAGTGTGAAGCGGAGGGGTCATCAAGCGCCGCCGAAGGCGGACCTCGCGCGGCTGGTGAAGGATCTACCGGACTAAGGGAGAGCGCCATGGGCAAGAGCAACCTGGATGAAGAACGGATCGAGCACCCGAGCTTCGCGGTCGTCAACATCAGCCGCGTCCAGATCGGGGGAGGCTCGCTCCGGCTCTTCGACAGCCCGTTCAAGCACTACCACGCGATCTCCCTGGAGATCAACCCGGCGATGCTCGTCCGGAAGCTTCACGGCGACACGATCATGCAGACCGGCGGCGTCTCGCACATCAGGGTCCACATGTCGGAGGTCCAGTTCGCGAACCTTGTCCTGAACGCGGGCAACCACGGTGGAACGCCCTGCACGGTGGACACCCTCGGGACGAAGAAGATCCCTCAGCCTCCCGAGGCCAACCTGAAGAAGCTGTGGGCGAAGGAAGTGAAGCGCGACTTCAAGGACGTGGCCGAAGCCGCCGAGAAGGTCGAAAAGGACGTGGAGGCCCTTCTCGCCAAGGACCGCGTCACGAAGGCCGACCTCAAGGCCCTGAAGGACACGATCTTTGGCATGGCTCAGGACATCCGGGAGAACCTCCCCTGGATGCAGGAGCGCTTCGAGGAGGCGATGGAGAAGACCGTCGCCACGGCCAAGGGGGAGATCGAAGCCCATCTCGCCAACACGATCAAGCAGGCGGGGCTCACGGCGCTCCAGGGGGGAAGCGCTCCGCTCGGGCTGGAAATGGGCGAATCGGCAGAACCAAAATCGGAGTGATCCAATGAAAGATCTTCTCAAGGCAATTCAGAGCGATCATCGGAGGGAAATCCTGCGGCTCGTAGCCTCCCGCGACATGTCGGTGCAGGAGATTCTGAGTCACTTCAAAATGACTCGCAATGCGATCGCGCAGGATCTTATGGACCTGAGAAAGGTCGGCCTTGTGACCGCACGACGCAATGGGAGGAAGTCGATCTATTCGATCAGGCTGGAGGGCTTCGCTGGCCTGGAAGAGTTCATTTACGGACTAGGGAAAAGAGCGCCTGTGGCGCTCTCCAGGTCTCTGGGGTCCATGAAAACGGCCTATTGGGTGGCCAAGCACAAGACCTGGCGGGACCGAGACGACGAGTACCGACTGACGAGTCCGGAGTTTCCACTGCCGTTCAGGTCTTTCGCAGCGGCCCGCCGGGCGATCCAGACTCGGAAGAACGACGGTGCCAAGTGCGTCATCGTCTTCCAGCAGGTGGTGACCAGGTGAAGATCGTCACTTGCGAGAAGTGCAGCCGGTTCGCCGAGTACCGGCGCGACGAGGCGTACCCGTCCGGGATCGTGATCTGCGAGACCTGCGGGCAGAACTTCCAGGCGACCCGGGCTCAGATCGCCGAGGGCGAGCGGCCGACTCGGGAGGAATGGAAGGCGATCGCCGGGAAGCTGTGCGACGCCCTCGTCGAGATCAAGCTGATCCATGCGGCGCGGTGCGATGCCAGCCAGTGCAAGTGGTGCCAGAAAGGGGCAGAGGCTCACGAGGGGTACCGGCAGATCGCCGACCGGGAGCGACTCTCCGGAGGCTCCGCATGATCGTCGGGCACTTCGAGGAACAGAAGATCGAGCCCAGGTATTCTCCGGGCGGCGGCGTGGATTACGGCGCCGAGGGGAAGATCCTGCTCGTCTACCGGGGAAAGCGGGTCTTGTGGCGGAAAGCGCATAAATACTGGAGCGGGCTCTACATGCCATGGTCCTACGCGCCTGTTCGGCTGGAAATCCGCGACGGGAACAACGAGCGGCTGCGGATCTTCGGAGAGGATGTCCTGTCCGGTAGACGCCTCACGCGCGACCGGATCGCCAAGGTGCTCCCAAAGATCCGGAAGCTGCTCGACCTGCCAGGTCTCAGGATCAAGCACTTCGACCTCAAGAAGACGTTCGTGGTCGTGCGGGTCGGGAAGTAGCCATGGCCAGGAAACTGCGGGTATGGGGCGGCATGGACTTCTACGAAAACAGCCAGCGCCGGTACATCGTCGCGGCCACGACGAAGAAGAGAGCGCTTGAATTGATGGCGCCTCTTGCCCGAGGCGTGCTCAGCAGGAGCCACTTTGACGGATGGTGGGGCGAGACGGGGAATGCGATCGAACTGGCCGTCGCCCGGGAAGAGGGCGTGTGGGTCGAGAATGGCATTGTTTGGAAGAGGCTCATATGACCGATGAAAAGCTGCCCAAGGGGAAGTCGATCGTGGAACTCCTGGACGACCTCCAGGAGGCCCACCTGAGGCTGAAGGAATTCTATTCATACTCCGATGAAAGCGCGCGAGACTCAGGCGCGAATCTCACGGAGAAGCAGCGGGCCACGCTGATGGATCTCCAGGACGAAAACAGCCGGAAGGAACGCGCCCTGCTGGTCGTGCTCCTTCCCCTGCACCTGGAGAGCTATGGCTTCGGCAGGGATGGCGACGTGTCGTACGCGGCCCTTGGCGCCTTCCTCCAGGACGTCTCCAGGCAGATGCGGCTGCCAGCCTGACAGGACACCTGTCACATTTGTTAACGAATGTGCTTGACAACGCGCGAAAAAACGGCGATAATACGGTATCCTGATTGGCACACGATTCGCATAGGGTAGGTAGTCAGGAACGGCCCGGCGAACCCCGGGAAGATGGAAGGAGAAGAGCGATGGCGAAAAACCGAGTGCTGCGGGACATCCCGGATCTGGTGAAGGTGCTCCGGGAGCAGAAGGCGCGGAAGACGGACAAGATCGTCCCCGTCGCCAAGATGGAGTTCGTGGGCGAGAAGCCCGAGGCGAAGGACCAGAAGGGCAACCTGTTCCTCCGGATCGACGACCGGAGCTACGGCATCCAGGATCAGGTCCATGCCCAGTTGGCGTCGAAGTTCGGCATCTCCGGCCACTACTACTCCCACATGCGCGATCGCGGCGCGCACGACCTCCTGGCGGACAACCTCAACTACTGGCGCGGCCGGGGGAACGGCGACAAGCGGCTCGTCCGCTTCATCGACGACCAGGTCCGCGCGTTCGTCTCCGACCGGTACCGCCCGGTCGATGACCTGGATCTCCTGACCACGGCCATCCAGGTGGTGCTCGGCAAGGACGGCTCCGATGGCGAGGAGAAGCCCTGGGCGCGCAACGCCAAGGCGTTCGACTGGGGCCTCTCGCCCACCCGCATGGACGTCTGCTTCATGAACCCCGGCATCCAGATCGACCTGAACAACCTCAAGGCGGGCGTCCAGCACCACAAGGCGGGCGAGTACCGCCCGGACGCGCCCAACCACGGGTGGATCAAGGCCGACAAGGGCCAGGACGGCGGCTCCCACTTCGTCTTCCCGGCGGCGCGCATCACGAACTCCGAGACCGGCCACGGCGGCTACAACGTCCAGGCCGGGCTGTTCGAGGCGATCTGCGACAACACGGCCTGGGTCGGCTTCGAACTCGCGCAGCGGCACCTGGGGCGCGTCCTGGAGGAGGACGACTTCCTGTCGCCCGAGACGCTCAAGAAGGAGAACGAGGTCATCTTCTCCAAGGTCCGCGACATCGTCCGGAGCGTCTTCGAGCCGGACTTCTTCCTGGAGAACGCCAAGAAGATGAAGGGCCTCCAGAAGGTCGAGATCGAGGTCAAGGTGGCGGTGAACCACATCGCCACGCTGCCCGGCATGACCGAGGAGATCCGCGACGACATCCTCTCGGCCTACGAGCCGCTCAGCCAGAACAAGGACACGCTGCTGGACCTCCAGCGTGCGGTGACGGCGGCGGCGCACGCCCGCCGCGAGACGGACAAGGACTCCGCCTACATCCTGGAGGAACTCGGCGGCCAGATCATCGAGAAGGGCGAGGCCGTCCTCAAGAGCTAGAACTTCCCCCATCTCTCCCATGGCTCGCCCCGAAAGGGGCGGGCCTCTTAGCCCCCTCCAGAGCGGAGGGGGATAGGAGGCCCGAAGGGACAACTGACATATGAAAATTAAGCTCCATCCGAAACTGCGTTGTCTGCGGTGCAACTACCGATGGCTGCCACGCAAATCGGAAGTGCGCCTTTGCCCACGATGCAAGAGCGCGTACTGGGACCGGAAAAACGGGAGGACCCGATGAAATAGGTGAGACGTCGGGTTGGAACAGATTTGACGTTCAACGGACAGTTGGGGCAGGGGCGCCCGAAAGGGGGCGCCCCTCGTAGCGCCCTCCCGAGCGGAGGGCGGCACGAGGAAAGAAGGGAAGCCATGCACGGGAACGTAAAGGTGGGAAAGGTCCAAGGGCCGGACGGCCACTACGACATCCGGTTCAACACCAAGACCGCCACGTTCTCGGTCGGCCTTCCCGGCAAGACGGTCGAGGGTAAGGACTTCGAGAAGCTGAAAGCCGACGCTGAAGCATGGCTTTCCGGGAGCCGGGACCTCGACTGGAGCCCGGTCATCGCCGTCAAGATCGAGGACTATCTCGGCTCGGACCGGTCGATCGTTCTCGGCTTCGAGCGATACTTCCGCGCGGAACGACAAGACGAGATCTACTGGAAATACTTCCACACGAAGGGCGACATGAAGTCGGAGGCGAAGGGCACGCCCGGCGAGAACTCTCGCGGGCCGGACCACGACGCCCAGATCCTGGAGTACAGCCCGGAGCGCTGGAAGGCCATCCGCGCGTTCGGGGATCTCCTGGAGAGTCTGAACGCGCGCTTGCGCTCGGAGTTCGGGAAGGACTTCACGAAATTCCTGGACTCGGTTGTCGAGCACGGAATCGAGAGCGTGATCAGTTTCAAACGGGGGAAGCCGTGATCGTCTCCAGGGAATGCCAGCTTGGCCTGCACAAGAACTGCCGGGTCAAGATGTGGTCCGGCATCCGGTGCGAGTGTGTCTGCCATCCGAAGAAGAAAGCGAGGAAGGCATGAGGACTGAGCGTCGCGCGTCCCTCCTGGTCCGGGTGGATGGGACCTCTCAGGAGGTATACCCCAAGGGCGAGAAGTGGAGTCTGGACGAGCTTCAGACCCACGTCGGCGGCTTCATCGAGCCGGTCTACGGAACCAGCCTTCCGAGTGATCAGGTCTTCCTCGTGAACGAGGAAGGGTTGCTTGAGCATCTGCTTCCGAACCGTCACGCCTCGCTTCTCGCCAAGCGGGCGATCGTCGGTGACGTGCTCATCGTTCCGGCGGAACAGTTCGAGTAGAGGAGGGAGCCGTGAGAAAGTTTGACATCGTACAGGAACTCGACCTCGCCCGGAACCCGAGGGGAAAGCTGGCGTCTGATGTCCGCAAGAGACTCCAGAAAGTCGTGAACAATCCGACTGAGAAGAACTGGGAAGACGCTCATGACACCATCGTTGGTGCTGATGGGCGGATGACCCTCTGGGAGGCGGTCGTCGAGCTTTACCCGTCCTATGTGGATATGTGGCCTATCGAAACCTGGGACCAGAAGATCTCCAGGACCATTCGGGTAAGCGGCTGGAAGAAGATTCCGACCGGATTCCTGCTTGTGGCGGCCCTGCGGTATGCGACGCATTAGGAAGGGAGAAGAGCCATGGCCTGGAACACGCGCCGCAAGGAATACTGGATGGGCATCCCGCTCACCGGCTTCGACGAAGTCAAGGCGGCGCTCGCGCTCTACATGAACGGGGTTCGCGGCGCGCACGACGCTCTCGGTGAAGCGACCCGAGGGGGCGACGGAGGCGGCATGCTCTTTGCCTTCAAGACCCTCGCGGAAAACGGCCGTGGCGACAAGTTCCTGGAGCGGCTCTACGATGCGCTCAAGCCTGCGGCCGATCCCAAGGGGCGCGGTCGGGCCGTGAAGGACTACGACTGGGACGGCGTGGGACCCTTCACGAAGACGGCGGTCGAACTCCAGAGCCTCGACCGCGCGAGCGACCTCTACATGCTCGGGCTCCACGCGGCTTACGTGGGTCGGAAGGGCGAAATCGGGCTGGCCGAGGCGCTCAAGCGCGAGCGGTGCCTGCGGTGGGCCGAGATCGACCTCCATCTGGAGCCCATCGGGAATCAGTTCAAGATCGACTTCGACGCGGCCTTAGAGCCGATCCGGGATCTCCTGTTCCCGGCCACGACCGGCGAGGCCGTCGCGCGGCATTTCTTCGAGGCGGAAGATAGGAACTTCGTGCTCCTTCGCCGGGCGAACCTGAATGTGACGATCCGTCACCAGTGGCTGTCGAGCCGCCTGAACTACGACGTCAAAGCACGCCCGGCCCCGCTCCAGTGGTACCTGGACGGCGCCGTCCTTTCAGGGCCGGTCGAGGAGAGGTACAAGGACGAGGAGACCAGGAAGCCGTATCCGCCTACCCTGGAGATCTCGGTCGTCCAGACCGGCGGCCTCCCGGCCTGGAAGCCAGAGGAGAAGCAGGACATCCTGGATCTCGCCGACCAGATCGAGAAGGCGTACTCCGGCAGCGTGAGCAAAGTGGAATCGACCTGCTAGGACGACCATGAACATCAGCGGAAACAACATGAACTACTGGCTGATAAATCCTCTCAAGCCAGAGGAAGTCCGCGTCCTCCGGCGCGTCAAGGAGAACCGGCAGGGATTCTTCGAGGAACGGTTCGAGATCGGCCATCTGATCGCCCTGGAGTGCGTCGAGGCGGATTGCCAGGCATGCACGCTCAAGATCACGGGGAAGGGCCTGGAGGGGCTGGAGTTCTTCAAGGACTTGCTGGTGCAGCTATGACGAAGAAGCCCCGGATCATCACTGACCCGACGACGCTGGAGACCAAGGATCTGAAATCGGCGTCGCGGTCCTACGTGCTCAACATCGTCATGAAGGGCCTGATGATCCCGGAGCGTGGACATTGGATCGGCGCCCTCGGCCTCTACAAGGGCGAGAAGTGCCAGGCCATCCTAAACAAGACCATCGAGACCGTCAGGAAGGCCCTGTATCCGGAAGGATGGAAGCCATGAGCGAAACGACGACCAAGATCCGGCTTCGGTCGATCCTGATCCACCGAGCCGAAGGCAGGCCGGAGGAGTGCATCGAGCGCCGCGTCTCCTCGTTCGAGGAGGCGGACGCCGTGATCCGCCAGATGGCCCGGACGGCTCCGGAAGACGGCAGCTATGACAAGACGGACATCGTGGTCGAGTTCGAGGACGGGAAGAAGTTCGGGTTCCGTTTTGACATGGAGCGGGGCCATTCGATCTCTGTCAATCTCCAGGGGGATGCCCGGCGGCACGTGGAATTCTTCGCGGGCCGCTGGTGCCCGCCGCGCATGAGGCCGGACAGGTACGAAACGTACCTGGGGTACTACCCGCAAGAACAGAAGGCGGCGTTCGCCGAGCTTCTGGACAAGCACGAGATCTAGGGAGGACACGATGGGCGATGTTCGGTTCTTCGTCGTGGCGGCGCGTGAGGTCAAGAAGACCGCTCAGGTGTCGTACATGTTCCTGATCCAGGCCAACATCTGTCCGGATCGCGATCCCGGCGTCTACGGCTTCGTGGACCTAGAGGAGCGCGGTGCCAACGAGATCAATCCCTGGAAGCTGGTCCGCGGGGAGCCCGGCGCGATCGGTCCGAACGGTGTCAAGCGCTGGAAGGTCTTCCTGGGCAGCGGGTCCAAAGGGCAGATCTTCGGGGGGAGCGTGGATGAAGATCCCGGCCGGGAGGAGGGTCTCCAGAAGCTGCTCAAGGACGCGCCTGAGGGTGTCTTCCTGATCGAGGAGAAGTTCGTATCAAGGTTCGAGGCGGCCTGCCGGGCGGCGAAGATCCCCGTGGACGTGCGTCATTTCGACGGCGTCCTGGCGACCGGTTAGGTAAGGAGCGAGCCATGTCCAAGGTCGCAGAGAAGAACGAGCAGCGGGAGCGGCAGGTCGAATATCTGAAGAAGCTCCTTCCGGAGGGCTCAACTGTCTACACGGCCGTCAAGCATGTCGCCCGGAGCGGCATGATGCGGCGCATCCTGCCCATCGCCGTCGTAAGGGGCGAGGCCAGGAACATCTCGGCCGCGGTGTCCGACGTCCTCGGGTGGAAGTGGACGGATGACGGAGCGGTCCAGGTGGGCGGGTGCGGCCAGGACATGACGTTCCACATGACGTACTCGCTCGCCCAGGCGCTCTACGGGGACGGCTACAAGCTGAACCATAAGAACCTCTAATGGAAGACGAACTCGTCCAGGCGGCTCGTCGCGCAGTCCTCTACCGCTGCCGGGAGGACTACGAGAAGGTGGTCCGCCCGGAGCCGGTCAAGGCCACGATGCTCGACGCCTGGGTGGACGGCCTCTTCGGGCGAGAGAAACGGACGTACACGATCGAGCGGAGCCCCGCGAACGGCTTCAATTCCTCCGTGTCCGGCGGTCAGGAATGCTGGACCAAGGAAGATCGCGGGCATAACGGCGAGCCGATCCTCCGGCACCGCAACTGGATCGTCGGCTCTGGCGGCGGAAAGATGAAGCTCGACGGCTACGTGGCGAGCTTCGAGACATACGAGGAGGCGGTCCTTTTCATCCTGCACAACCTCCAGGCAGAACTGATCGAGGTCATCCGGGAATAGCCGTGAATATCTACCAGGCGATCAACAAGGCCCTGGCCCTCTGGATGGAGGCCACCGGCAGGGATCTCAAGGACGATCCCAATTCCATTGATTTCCACTTCCATACGTGGGATGGGACGATCCGGGAGTCCCAGGATCTCGATCCGACTGCCCTGACCAGCTTCATGGTGCTCCGCTCGACGGCCCGGGAGTTCGCCTCGACCCAGGAGTTCAGCGGCCTGGAGATCCTGGAAGCTCCCGATGCGGTCCTGGCGCGCACGGCGAAGCTCCGGGAGCTTCTCCGGGTCCTGAACGATCCTGAGTGCGTAGCCGAAGTTGAGAAGTGGAAGGGCTACCTCAAGGAGTCGGCTAAGGTCGCCAAGCTCGAAAAGACGGCCGACAAGGCGATCGAGGATGTCCAGGAACTCGCCTACATCCGCCGGGATGCGCTCCGGGCGTTCCAGTCTCTCCGGGTCCACCACTTCGCCAGCGGGAAGCGCGGGAGCGGGAAGGCCAAGTACAACGAGTGGGTGGTCAAGTTCTGGAACATGAACTCCGTGGTCCAGGCTGCCCAGCAGCAGCCCGAAGAAGGGGTCACGATGGTCATGGTCCGGGACCCGGTGGACCTCTTCTCCTACTTCTGCTTCCTGGTGGTGAACGGAGAGAACATCACGATCGTCTCGGATCTCCCGGATCAGCCGCATCCGCACCACAAGTACATGAGCCGGTCGCGCGCCCAGGAGCGGCACTTCGAGAGCCGGGCCGCGCGGCTCCGGTTCCCCTACCAGCTTTTCGACTTCGAGTTCTTCGATGACGGGAAGTTCAAGGGCGAGAAGGCGAAGAACGCCCTGTCTCCGGTCAACACGAACGCGGTCTTGGTCAAGAAGATCGCGGATCTGGAGCCAGATCAGGCGCTCTGGGCCATGATGATGTTCGATCTTCTGGCAGAGCAATACTGGCGCCAGGAGCAGAAGCCCGTCGTGCTCTCCTATCTCGGCGCTGGAATGGTCCAGAAGGCTCTTGAAGGACCCCAGTCGAAGGCCCTGATCCTTCCCGGGATGGCCGCGCTCGCCCCTCTCACGCGCGAGGACATGCACCGGGACAAGCTGAAGAAGGTCTGGGAGCACGAGCCGACCGGATTCAACAACTGGATGGAGGACCGCTACGCCCCTCTCATCCCGGAGAAGGCGTTCAACCTGATCGGCATTGAAAAAGTCCACCGGCTCCTGGACGGGAGCGCCATCAAGCCTGAGAAGCTCGTCCCGAAGACGGACAAGGACGTGGAACTCAACATCCTCAACACGAACACGTATGGAGGCCGGAACACGGACATCACGCTTTCCGGTGTCGAACCGACCTCATTCGGTTCGCCTGAGGAGATGGAGCGCGACCGGCTTTACATTGCGCGGAACAACCAGGCGAACCTCATCATGGCCGAGGCGGCGAGGGAGTTCTCCCGGCGCAAGGACGAAGTCGTGGCTTGGTATAAGGACCGGGTGGAGAAGAACAAGGATTTCCTGCTCGACTGCGTGGCGAAAGGAACGTTGATCTCGGAGATCCAGGGCTATCCGAAGAGCAAAAAGGGCGAACTAGATGTAAGTTCCGGGAATGCCGTTGCTCAGTCCGGTGAGATCCTGAGCCAGTGGACGAACAAAACCGGGGCATGGCCTTACTCGTATGGCACGCAGGTGAAGCTCTTCCAGATAAATGAGCGGCACACGAAGTACCTCTGCTGGCTGACGGGCATGGAAGCGAGCGTCTGGACCTACTTCCACCCTTGGACTCCGGTCAGCCTTTCGGCGCTCGCCGGATGCAAGGTGGAGGAGCTTCCGGACGTGCTTCAGCACTGGTACCGCAACGAGCCGTACACGGGCAACTCGATCCTGGACCGCCTTGACCCGATGGACTGGAAGCTGGTCAACCCCTGGCGCGGGCTTAATTTCTGCGTCCTCATCGGCCTGTCGAAGCGGGCCTTCAACCGTGCCCTGAAAGTCCATGGGCTTCCGAAACGGGAGCCAAAGTACCAGGCGGAACGATGAGTAAATTCGGACCGAAGCACAAGCGGACGGGCCTGCCGACCGTGGACTTCGTGAGAGCCCACGTGCGGAGATACTACGACCAGCGTGCGGAATTCATCCTCATCCTGTCGGACCACTGGAAGGAGACGCTCAAGGATCTTCCGTTCGACCTTTCGAGGCCGGTCTTCGTGAACGGGATCTTCCAGGGCGTCTACAAGAAGGCGAAGGACTGGCCGCGCTTCTATAGCAGCGGTCCGAAGGAGTTCTTCTTCCGGTTCCGGGACGTCCTCTTCAAGCAGGACGACAAGGTGGCCATGATCCTGTCCCAGACGCGGTACCAGAACAAGCGGAGCGAATGGGAGTTCACGATCGAGGAGATGGGCGGCTCGAAGTTCGCCGAGATGATCCGGAACTCGATCCCGAAGCTGACGCAAGGAGGAATGCAAAGCGAAACCCCCGGGCTTCCCGGTGGGGATCGCAGCGCAGAGTACGAGTAGGGCTTAATTACTCAGGCCGGTTCTAAGCCGGGGGTCTCCGACGTACCAAAGGACTCCGGCATCCCTACTCGATCGAGAGGAGAGCCATGATCGTTTATCACGGAACCGGGCGCTACAACCTGGACGGTTTCCTGAAGTCGAAGCCGCGCCGCGCGCCGCGCCACTACTTGGGAGGCAAGGAGGCATTCTCGACCACGGAGGACATCGAGATCGCGAAGCTCTTCGCGTTCCGCAAGAGCCCGCCCGCGGCGCTCCATGACGAACGGCAGCTTGGCGTCGTCCTGGAGTACGAAGTCAAGGAGACCTCGACTAAGGGCAAGGACTGGGCGCCCGCCAGGGAGCCGGGCGTCTTGCAGGACGAGAAGGAGGTCGCGGTGATGAACCCGGCTGTCCTCAAGCTCCGAGCGGTCTGGCACATGAAGGGCGGCGACTGGACTCGGGAGGCCGTGTGAGGAAACCGATCCTCCTCCTGGACGTGGACGGCGTCTTCAACGTCATCGGCAAGAAGATGATGCGGTGGAAGATCTACATCCCCGTCAAGATCCGCGGGGAGACCTTCCAGAAGCAGTTCTTCCCGGTGCCGCTCACGCGGCCGGTTCTCATCTGGGCGTGGAGGCACTTCGAGGTCTACTGGCTCACCGCTTGGCGGGAGATGGCCAACGGGATCGCGATCTGGGCGGGGCTTCCGGAAATCCCTGTTCTCGTAGATCCCGTTGCCCGGCTGAGGAAGCTCTATGAGGAAGCGAGCAAGAAGAAGGGCAAGGAAGCGCAGGCGGAAGCCTACTGCCGGATCGACTGGAAGGCGGAAGTCGTGAAGGAGCGCTTCCGGAGCGAGCGCAGGAAGATCCTCTGGCTGGAAGACGGGATCTCTCAATCGGCGAAGCAGTGGATCGCGGGACGGTCTCGGGTGCGGTACTTCGGGACGGACTCCTTCGTGGGCGTGACGAGGCGTCATGTTCGCCAGATGGCCGCGTACGCCGGAGTGGACGATTCCCTGTCATCGCTGCGCCATGTGGTCGTAGAAGGGCGCAGGTAGCGATGCTGAGAACGACTGGGCTTCGGGACGTGGCGATCTGGCTGGCTCGGCGGGCGCGGCTTGAGCGGAGACGCGCCTTCGGGATGAAGAAGTATGCGAGCGTCGGCTGGCTTCTCGGGCAGGCTGAAGGGCTTGCCTCCGCGTACCGGCATGCGTTTCAGGTAGCGCTCCAGAGGTTGAAGAAAGGACGTCGATGAAGCCGACTCATTTCGAGATCTGCTTTCAAGGGATGGTGCCCGGACCTATCGAGGAAAGCTGGAAGGCGATCCGGCCGAGGTTCGGAGACGGCTGCGCCGCCCAGATCGACTTGGCTCGGCACGATCCCGTGACGCGAAGCGTGCTTGAGAACTTTATCGTAGACGCCGTCCGCGGAGGAGGCGTCCCGACGAACGCGCAGACCATCCTGGCGGAGCGTCAGGCGACCTTCAACTTCTGGGCGTCAGGCCAGAAGGTCTTCACCGTCTCCGATGCCTTGACGAAGCTGCTCTTGCAGACGGACTTCAAGTGCGCCAAGGCGTTCCTCAAGCTGCCGTTCTCCTGCATTTACCTGCGGTTCGAAGGGTCTCCGATCTCGATCTGGTGCCAGAGTGATGATACCTGGCTTCCTCTCGACGGGGTCTACGTCTACGTGGTTGAGGACGAGTATCCGGACAAGGATGGCGTCTTTGCCTGGACGACCAAGGATATCGCTCCGATCCTGGATGATCCCGCCCATCCTCTGACCTCCTACAAGATCCCGCGCCTCAGGTTCGTGGCCATCTCGCAGAACGAGGTGGACAACAAGATGGGCTTCCGCGGGAACATCATCTACACGTCGATGGATTGGACCTGCGACGACCGGATCGTGATCGACGAGAAGTACATGTCCACGGAGTTTGATGCGAATGCCGCCCAAGGGGAAGCCTACGCTGAGCGCAAGGGCGACTTCATGGCCATCATGCGCCTGTGCCTGTCGGCGGTCGCCTACATCAACTCCTCGGGCTCCCAGGTCGAGTTCATGAAGTCTCCGGCCGCGGAGTTTCTGAAGAAGGCGGAAGCGGCCCAATCGAAAGGCAAGGCGGAGAAGGCCGCGCGTCGGGCGGAGCGCCGCTCGAAGCTCAACTTTTACCACGTCGGCCGGACGATCACGATCGAGCCTGCGATCGCGCGGGAGGGCGTCGAGGAAGTCCGGGACGGGAAGGTGCGGTACCAGAAGGTTCGTTCACAAGTGCGGGGCCATTATCGCCATTACTGGGTAAAGACGGTGAACATGTCCGAGGACGACAAGAAGGCCGTCGCGCTCCTGGATGGGGACTGGGCGAGCATCTTGAAATGGCTGCGTCCTTTTTGGCGCGGCCCGGAATTCGCGACGGTGGTCCAGCAGGAGTACCGGGTGACGAAACCGGAGTGAGGTTGTAACATCAAACTCTGAGGGCATTCCATGGCAATCCTTGTCCCGCGCGTCTTCCATCGGATCTGGATAGGCGGGAGGCCAATGCCCGAGGAGTACGTCGCATTTGGTAAGACGTGGCTCGATCATCACCCCGGCTGGGAGATGAAGCTCTGGACGGAGGAGAATTTATCTCCCTCCCACTACCCAGAGCTTATCAAGCTCTGCAAGTTCTACCGGACGCAGGCGAACATCCACCGCTACGAGATCCTGCTGCGCGAAGGCGGCATCTACATCGACACGGACTTCGAGTGCCAGAGGAACCTAGAGCCTCTCATTCAGGATGCCGAGTGGTTTACGGCCCACGTCGATCATCCGAATCATCCTGGCCTGCTGGCGAATGGCTTCTTCGGCTGCGTGCCGAACCATCCCATCAGTTGGGAGCTTGTCAATCTCCTTCCGCAGCACTTCGACTCGGAACTCCATCTCAACGTCGGGCCACATTACTTCACCGACATCATTCACGGGCATAGGGAAGCCAAGATCTTCGAGGCCCGCTTTTTCTACCCGTACGTCTGGACTGAACTCGACAGGAAAGAAGAGGCGTTCCCGGATGCCTATGCGATCCACCACTGGGGCTCGCACCGCTACGACGGTTCGAGGCTTCCTATCAAAGATCTTCCTCCGCCCACTCCCAGATCGTCGTGATCCGGATCGGTCGGGCCTCGTGGAAGTAGGCGGGGAGAATGGCGCCGCGGGGAGCGGAAAGACCCGGCACATCGAGCGTTTCGGCATGCGAGCTTCTTCGCCTACCCGCCGATGGCCTTACGAAACGCCGTGGACCATGTTCACCAGGCCGCCGATCCTGTTCCCGACCTGTCCGAAGAAGACCGGGTGTGCGCCTGGAATCGAAATGATATAGCTGAACATGAATGCGCCGATTCTCATAACTCCTCCTACGGACTCGTTCATCAGCCTTAGCCGTGAGAGGGCCTGGGGCCTTTCGACCCCAGGCCCGAACTTTCATCCGGCTACGCTAGGGGATGGACACCGGCAGAAGGACGTTCACGATGCCGCCAATGCGCGACCCCGTCTGGTTCCAGAAGACGGGCTGCCCATCGGCGATCAGAGTGAACGTGTGGAACATGAAAGAACCGATTCTCATAACTCCTCCCTGACTCTGAAACAAGCAAATCGACCACTGGATTCTACCATCCGCCAGGTTCTGTATCCTCTCATTTTTTTGTCGAGTCGGACCTTGACATCCGTGAACAGATGTGTACAATCAGGGTGTTCTTTTCCAATGCGTCTTCGGATCGCGGCTCTGGTCCTTTGGGCCTCGCGTCGCAGGAACGGTCCCGTGATCCATGTTGCCTTAGGCTTTGGGGCGCGAGCCCGCAGCCGAAGAAACGCCGGGTGTTAGACGACGGTCCCGGCCGCGTTTGGGGAGCCTTCCAGGCTGCCCGGCACGGTTCCCGCACGGGTCGGATGATCGGACGTCAAAAGGACATGGAGAACAATCATGTCGCATTCTCTCGAACTGCGTACTCAGCTTGAGTACGGGAAGGTCCCCTTCGGGGACAAGCGCGAAGTCCACCTCCTCGTCACCCTGGAAGGCCGGAAGCTCGACTCGTCGAAGCGCAAGCCCCTCACGATCGCCGTCCGGCTCGACTGCTCGGGCTCGATGGGCGAAGAGCACGGCCGGAAGCTCGACTACGCGAAGCGGTCGCTCCTCAAGCTGATCGAGCACCTGACGGATCAGGACCGGCTGTCGGTCAGCGGGTTCTCCGATGAGGTCTTCTCGGTCGTCCCGATGGGCCTGATGACCGCGGAGGCCAAGCTGAAGGCCAAGGCCGAGGTCGAGAAGCTCCGGCCTCTCGCGAGCACCAACCTCTCCGGCGCCACGCTCGACGCCTACAGCGACCTGAAGGACGTCTCGGGCGATGTCATCCGCGCGTTCCTCTTCACGGACGGCCTTCCCACGGCCGGGGAGACCGATCGGTCCCGCCTGGTCGCGATCGCTGGTCAGAAGCCCGGAAGCTCCGGCCTCACGGCCTTCGGCTACGGGATCGACCACGACCCGGAACTGCTCGCCTCCATGGCGAAGGCGGGCGGCGGGAACTTCTACTTCGTCAAGACCCCGGACCAGTGCCCCGGCTTCTTCGGCCGCGAACTGGGCGGGCTCCTCACGCTGGTCGCCCAGGGGATCAAGATCAAGGTCAAGGCGCACGCCGAGCACAAGATCCTGGAGGTCTTGAACGACCTGGACGTAAAGTCGAACGACCAGGAGACGGAGGCCGTCATCTCGGTGGACGACGTCTACAGCGAGGAGAAGAGGAAGATCGTCCTCAAGCTCCAGCTTCCGGAGACCACCAAAGCGGTCGGAGTTCGGCCGTGCAAGGTCTGCGACGTCGAGATCTCCTACCAGGACGTGCTCGCCAACGAGCCTCGCACCGCGGAGGCGGCCGTCAAGGTGGAGTACGTCGAGAAGGACGAGGCCGACAAGAAGCCCAACAAGGAGGTCGAGGAGCAGATCGCCCTCATCAAGGCGGCGGAAGCCCAGGAGGAGGCGATTAAGCTGGCCGACCAGGGCGACCTCACCGGCGCTCGGAGGGTGATCAAGGAAGCGGCCTTCATGTGCCACGAGGTCGGCACGCCGTTCGCTGACGCGGTCGGCAAAGACCTGGACGCGAACGTGATGCACTGCTTCGAGTCGGATGCGTCCTACAGGGCGGGCGGCCAGAGCTATGCTCATAGCAACCGGGCGTCCTACCTGCGCGGGCGCGGTGCGACGGTCGGAGCGTCGCATCTCTTCGCGACGAGCGCGCAGAAGGGCATGGCGGCGGACTTCGAGAAGGGCGACGAGGAACTGGGCGGTCCGGAAGATCCGGCGCTCGATCCCGTAGCCCCGATGAAGGCGCAGCAGGCCCCGGTGAAGCCGCGCGTGGAGAAGAAGTCGAAGGGGCTTTCGAAGACGCGGAAGACCCGTAGATAAGCCTTTTCCTCCCTCTCTCGGGGGGAGCCCGCGGGAGCATTCCTGTGGGCTTCCCCCACGTTAAGCGACTCCTATCTCGGGGAGCCTGGAGACCCGGGCATTCGACGTCTCCAGGCTCCTCTTACTTTCGACAGCGTCGTCGCCAGACGGCTTAACTGTTTTCGTCGGCCTGTACGATTCTTGTGCAATTCGGTCGGTTTGCGTTCCCAGTATATAGGTAGAGGGCGAAATGAGCGCAACCAGTCGCCCCGCTCACCCACAAGGATCAGCAGAGGAAGGAGGCTTCATGGTCGATCGGTACGCGCTGACGCCGGGCGAAGGGGAGTACGCGAGCTTCGCCGCATCAAACTTCATCCGGCGCTACCTGGAGAAGAAGGAAGTCCGGGCGACGGTCACATGGTTCGAGCTTGAGGAGATGCTCGCGGACGCCTGGGTCGAAGCGTGGCTCTCGGCCAAGGTAGATGACGGACTCGTTCACCAGCCTTAGCCGTGAGAGGGCCTGGGGCCTTTCGACCCCAGGCCCGAGCTTTCATCCGGCTACGCTAGGGGATCGGCACTCCCGGAAGGACGTTCACGATGCCGCCGATGCGCATCCCGGTTTGGCCCCCGAAGACGGGCCGCCCGAAGAACGAAGGCGCGAACGTGTGGAACATGAAGGAGCCGATTCTCATAATGCCCTCCTTTGAACTAGATCAAGTATACCATTCGATCGGCTAAAAATCTTTTTTCACTTGACGGCGAACCTTTTGCCTGTTAGAGTGTTCAAGTCTAAGGACCCCAACGAAGAGGAGCAAGCTTTCCGTGATCATGCGCCGGGCAGATTCAACAAGGCGACTGCAAGGGAGAACCTTGCCAGGAGCCCACAGTCTGTCCGCGGATCGCCAGTTTGTGTGCTCGTATCTCGGTACGAACTGGACGATCAAGCCTACCGGGAATCGAGCCACCGAACCGGTAGGCCGGGCGCAGGGAGACACGGTGGCATAGACCGAACGGAAAAACCGAAAACCCTGCGCCCGAAAGGACGCGGGGTTTTTTCGTTTTCAGGTGGGTAGAAAATTTTGGCCCACCCGCCCCTGGACGGGACGGATGGGCCTGCTTGAGTAGTCTCAACCCGTAGCCATCGGGTTCGCCCGGGTGCGGGTCGAGTAGCTGCGGCGGCTGGAACCGTCGCAACCTTTGACAATCGGGTCGGAACGCAAAAGAGAACAACCTGGGGGGCCTGGGGCCGGGAAGGCTCCAGGCCCTCCAGATCTTAATCTAAAACAACCTCACATCCTCCTCCGTGAACTGGGTGCCGAGTGCGCTGTTGACGGCTTCAGCCGCTTTCTTCTTGATGGCATCCTCGATCTCGCCTTCGAGCCCTTGGAGGTCCACGTAGAACGTTCCGTTTGACGTGTACGCGGCATCCGACGTCCCGTAGGTGACGGTGAAGCCTCCTTGCCCAGGCTTGTCGAGGACGATCCCGTTGATGTACGCGAGAATAAGCATCAGAAAATCCTCACTGAAGTCTTGTTGATCGACGTCCCAAGCTGCTGGTTGACCGCGGTGGCCACCTGCTCCTTGATGTCCGATTTGATCACGGCTTCGGTGTTCGAGATCGTGACGATCGCGACCGTGGAAGACGACAGTTGGCCGTCCGACGTGACATAGTTGACGTTGAACCGCGCGGTGCCCACCGGATCAGCCGAGTCAATGAACAGATCCAGGATGAAGGCGAGGACTTTCATGTCGCCATGGTCCTCCTGGTCTGCACGTCACCTGGGAGCATCATGACCGCTAGAAGAGCCTCACCGAGGTCTTCGTGATCGACGTCCCAAGCTGCTGATTGACCGCGGTGGCCACCTGGTCTTTGACGTCCGAGACGATCTCGGCTTCGGTGTCCGAGATCGTGACGATCGCGACCGTGGAAGACGACAGTTGGCCGTCCGACGTGACGTAGTTGACGTTGAACCGCGCGGTGCCCACCGGATCAGCCGGGTCGATGAACGAGTCCAGGATGAAGGCGAGTACTTTCATAATACCCTCTGGCTCAAGGCCACTTTCGAAACCCTCACGCTCTTGGTACCAACCACCAGCGTCGTAAGTCTTTCTACGTGCCCGAGGCCAATCGCCGCGCCGGGTAGATCGACCGTATGGGTTGCAACCAGGACATCGTTGATGAAGAAGAGCGCCTTGGTGCCGTCTTCTGAGACCATGATCGAAAGGACGTAGGTGGTATCCGCAGTGAACGGAATCGTGGTCACGGTGACAAGCCCTGTCCCGACGCCGTCGTTCGTCCAACAACGCCAGAACGCCGTGCCATCAACGGCCGTCGAATACCTGAACCCCATCCCGTGGATGGCCGGATCGTCGGAAGTCGTGGGGCCTGTGCTGAAGAGGCCAAACCAATAGCGGATATCCGTGATGACCGGACCAGTCCGCATGAACGCTCTATAGATGGGCCTGAACCTGAACTGGGTTTGCAAGGGGACCGTCGCGATCCATCCCGCCTCGCTACCAACAGGGGCTCCGGAAGCATAATTTAGGAATTGCCCGGTAGGCGTATCGAGGACGCTTACGCCACCTGTTGCGGTTGGAGCCGTTACGAAGCCGACGTTGACGATCGTCGTGAGTCCGGCGTTCTGCTGGATCATCCACCAACGGTCGTTGATGTCTGTGATCGGATAGGGGAACTGGAATCCGGCGGAAGCCCAGTATCTGTGCAGGTCCGTAAAGGTGACCTGACTTAAACCGTCCGAAAGCGAGAGAGTTCCCGCAAGGACAAGCGTCCTGAGACTCACGGAGCCCGCTAAGCTTCGGATCAGGCCAGGGCTCGTGAAGTCGTCGAAGCCGGAGGCGGGAATGACGACGCCGACATCGCTGATCGTGACCGGTGACGCGGTCAGGTTGGTGACGCGCAGTGTCGCCATTGGTCTTTAGAATCCCCCCGTAAGCATTGTATCCTTAGTTAACTCCTTTGCAAGCTTGCTCGGGCGGCCAAGGTGTTACATTAGCATGCCTGCCTTCCAAGCAGGTGGCGCGGGTGAGACTCCCGCTGGCCGCACCAAAAAATTAGAAATAGAATCCGCCTGGAGTCACGCCTTACAATAGCTGCGCGACCGGGGTTCCTTCGAATAAGGAGGGGCCTCAATGTGGGAGTGCAGCGAAGACCGGACCCTGCCGCGGGGGACGTGGTACCTGTGGCGGACCGGGAAGACCAGAGTGCTCTTCTCGTGTCCGTTGTGCGGGCAGATCATGTTCTTCGGGCCGGACGACGGGGTGAAGATCGCCCCGGATGGAAGCGTCACGCCCGCGATCAGATGCCCAGCGCAAGAATGCGTCTTCGAGTATGGCGTCCGGCTTGTCGGCTGGAAGCTAGAAGAACCCGAGCAACCTCCCACTGACTGAAAGAAAACTTCACGCGGCCGTAGCTCAATAGCAGAGCGCGAGCTTCCCAAGCTTGTGACGCCGGGGCAGTACCGGTCGGCCGCTCCATAGGTCACGATCCAGCGATCGGCTTGGTCTCCAAAACCGAGCAGCCCGGGGCGGCACCGGGGTGGCCTGCCATAGTCCTGAAGCCGAAGCAGTGGAGGCGCCGCCTTGTCAAGGCGGAAAAAGCGGGTGCGACTCCCGTCAGGACTGCCAAAATTCACTCGGCGCTGTAGTGTAGCGGATCTGCACACTCCCCTGTCACGGGAGAGGTACGGGGTCAGCACCCGTCAGCGTCGCCATATTGCCAGGCACTCTGTATCGGTACGGAGACGAGACTCTGAATCTCGGGGCTGAAGGTTCGACTCCTTCCCTGGCAGCCAATCTTTGGTACAATTCATGCCGCTCTGGTGTAGAAGTTGCACGCTGGTCTGAAAAGCCAGCAGATCGGGAGCGTTACCCGAGGGCGGCACCAAATTTCGGAGAGAGTCCGGTGAACTGCGAACGCTGCAAGAAGGCGCACGCGACCCTGCACCTTGTTATCGTCGAAAACGGCGCGAACAAGGAAGCCCACCTCTGTGAGCCCTGCGGCCGGAAGGCCGGGATCTGCTCGCTCAACTTCACGATCGAGGATCTTCTGGGCGTGCCCAAGAAGGCCCAGAAGTTGAAGGTCCGGGAACGTGGCAGGAACGTCCGCTGCCCCGGCTGCAAGCTGACCATCGACCAGATCAAAGAGACGGCTAAGGTCGGCTGCGCACGGTGCTACGAAACCTTCCCGGAAGAGTTCCTGGACTTCGCGCGGACGTACCACAAGGCTGATCAACATCAGGGCAAGGTGCCCAGTACGACATCCTCCACCGTCCTGAAGGAAGCTGAGCTACAGAGGCTCAAGAGCTACCTGGACGTGGTGGTAAAGAAGGAAGACTACGAACAGGCCGCCGAGATCCGCGATCGGATAAAACGGCTGGAAGAAAGCTTGCGAGGCGTTGAAGGATAGGGATACTTCATTTGGACCTGGAAGTTCGGGTGCGAATCCCGGCGGCAGCCGCAAGGTTGCTGTAGCGTAAGAGTAGCGCGTCAGGAGTAAGACACCCTTTCCGCCTATTACCCTCGCATCAAATCTTGGGGGCGTGGTGAAACTGGGATCACACCAGCGTGGCACGCTGGAATTCGGGGATCGTACCCCCGCGCTTCCACCAGAATCATGATCACCCGCGTCGAGAAGGCGTCCGGACCGCTCGTCTCCTGTGTCATGGCGACGGCGCGGCGCCCGGCTTTTCTCAAGCAGGCGATCCGGTACTTCCTCCGGCAGACCTATGAGCCGAAAGAACTCATCATCGTCGATGACGAGGAGCGGACCGAGACCAACACGGCCGAGATCATCCCGGACGATCCGCGGATCTCCTACTCCTGGGTCAAGCCGATGCCGCTGGGCGCGAAGCTGAACCACGGGATTGCCCAGGCGAAGGGGTTCGTGATCCAGAAGCTGGACGACGACGACTGGTACCACCCGTGGTTTCTCTCGACCATGGTCGCCACGATGGCGCCGAAGGGCTTCTCGAACGTGATGGGCTCGACGAGCACGTTCCTGGTCTTTATGAAGGAGACGGGCGAATTGAAGCACGCGGGCCACACCTGGTTCATCGGCGGCTCGCTCGCCTTCTCGAAGGACGTGTGGTCGAAGAAGCCTTTCGAAGAGATCATGTCGGGAGAGGACGACCGATTCATCAAGGATCACGGGACGGCACGGAAAGTGGCCACCGTGGAC
>Ga0214472_10001677_pt1 | contig 24459 bp, 24 predicted proteins | sample RVTome_6_FD_207662 | JGI IMG/M metagenome (GOLD analysis project Ga0214472, IMG submission 207662) | Soil microbial communities from uranium-contaminated site in the Upper Colorado River Basin, Wyoming, United States - RVT140D175 | ecosystem: Environmental > Terrestrial > Soil > Contaminated >...
GGGGCTGGCTGATCACTCGAACCACTTGGAATCTCGCCAGCGGTCCCGCGCGACGCGATACTCGTCCTCGAGCATTGCCCAGAGCGTGTGGTCCATCCACCGGCCTCGGACTAGGACCTCCTTGCGGAGCAGGCCCTCTTTGGTGAATCCCAGCTTCTCGGCGACCCGCTCCGAGGGGCGGTTGCCCACGGCGATGCGCAGGGTGATCCGATGCAGCTCGAGCTCCTCGAAACCCACCTGCGCCACCCGCGCCGCAGCTTCGGTGGCCACGCCCTTGCCGGTTGCCGACGAGTGGATCCAGTAGCCGATCTCGCCGGCGCGCTCCCGCTTCGAGGTAGGCCACACCGAGATGTTCCCCAGGTGGAATTCCGGTTCATCCAGCGCCCGTATGGCGAAGTCGAACGCCCGACCGTCGGACCACGCCGAGACCGACTCGCGCAGGAAGCGATTGGTCTCCGATCGCCCATAGGAACGATTCGCCCACGGCAGCCACAGCTCCAGATCGTCCATCGACGACTCGATCGCCTCCGCCACCGCATCCAGGTCGCGGCGCCGGAACGGCCGCAGCTCGAGTCGCGGGGTGTGGCGAGGATCGGTGGGGATGGAACGGGCCATGGTGGGGTGAGACTATCTGGCCGGCTCAAGCTCCAGCACCAGCCCCGGCCCGAATCAGGGCCGCGCGATGCGCGATGCGCGATGCGCAATGCGCAATGTGCGATGCGCAACGCGCCGCGAGGCGTTCGACTCCTCAAACAGGCGGAAGGCGGAAGGCGAAAGGCGAAACCGCGCCCCAGCGTCCCGGCGCTGGAACCTTTGCAGAAGCCGGAAGGCGACTCCGTCTCTGGCTGGGGCTGGAGCCGGGGCCGGGGCTTCTCCTACGGGCGACGGGCGACGGGCGACGGTCTTAACCTTCCCGTGTGACCTCCCTCTGGGCGCCGCTCGAGTCCCTCCCTCCGGTATACACCGGATCGGAGATGAAGGCCGCCGTGCTCGTCCCCTTCTACGAGCGGGACGGTGCGCTGCGGTTGATCATGACCCGCCGGCCCGACACGATGCGCAGCCACCCCGGCGACGTGGTTTTCCCCGGAGGGATGATCGAGCCCGACGACCACGGACCGGTCGACACCGCGATCCGTGAGGCCTGGGAGGAGGTGGGGCTCCCGCCCGAGAACGTCGAGGTGCTCGGGGGTCTGGAGCCGGTGCACACGAGATCGGTGACGATGCGGATCGTGCCGGTGGTGGCCCGCGTGCGTCAGCCTTCTCAGTTGGTACCGGAGCCGGGCGAGGTGGCAGCGATCATCGAGCCGACGATCGATCAACTGCTGATCGATGGTGATTGGCGGACGGCCCAGTGGGGCGGCCGGACGATGTGGTTCTACGAGTTCCCCGAGGGCGTGCTCTGGGGAGCGACGGCATTCATCATGCGCGGACTGCTGGAGCACTTTCGGTAGGCTCTCGCTTCGCTCGGGGCGGCAATTGGCAAGAGAAGCGGAAGGCGGAAGGCGGACTCTCCCGTACCCTTCCCCGATGCACGTCACCGCGGAGGACCTGATCGCATCGTTACGGGGAGCCGGCCTGCGCGCCACCGCTCCCCGGCGCGCCATCTGTGAGGTGATCGCTGCGGATCACGGCGAGCATCTCACGGCCGGCGAGATCGTCGAACGACTGGAGGGCCGGGCCGACCAGGCGACCGTCTACCGCACCCTGGACGCCCTCGAAGACGCCGGTGTGGTGGTGCACACGCATCTGGGTCACGGTCCTTCGGTGTACCACCTCGCCGACGACGAGCCCCACCACCACATCGTCTGCAGCAGATGTGGCGCCACGGCCGAGGTTCCGCTGGGTGATCTCGGGCCGGTCATCGAGCGGGTGGGGGACAGGACCGGGTACCGGGTCGAGGCGGGGCACTTTGCGCTCACGGGACTCTGTCCGCAGTGCGCAGGGGAGTCGGCTAGCGTATTGCGACCGCCTCGCAACTAGGAGCCCCCTGTTCCTCGCCTCGACCGGTCTCGGCTTGGGTCTGCTGCTCAGCGCGCTGTTTCTCGGCATGCGCCACGGTGTCGACTGGGACCACATCGCCGCGATCACCGATCTCACGGCCACCCAGGAAAGTCCCCGTCGCGGCGTGCTCCTGGGCACCATCTACGCCCTCGGGCACGGACTCGTCGTCCTCGCCATCGGGGCCGTGGCGATAGTCGCCGGACAGAACCTGCCCGACTCGGTGGACGCTCTCTTTGGGCGGATCGTGGGCTGGACGCTCATTCTGCTCGGGGTCTATGTCGCCTACACACTGATCTCACAACGAGGCGAATTCCGGATGCAGAGCCGTTGGATGCTGCTGATCCGCGGGGTCAGGCGATTGGTCGCGCGGTTCCGTTCCCGGGCGACCGTCGAGCACGAGCACGCCCATGCGGCGCACGACCACCATTACGGGGACCCGGCCGCCGATGAGCAGCCGGCAGCCGCGCAGCAGGTGCACTCCCACCATCATGTCCACGAGCCCGACGAATTGACTGGCGAGTATGGGGGACGGGTTTCCCTGGGTGTCGGCATGCTTCATGGGGTCGGCGCGGAGACTCCCACTCAGGTGGTCATCTTCCTCGCCGCTGCCGAGGCCGGAGGAACCACCGCAGGCCTCGCGGTCCTGGTCACTTTCCTGGTGGGCCTGTTCACCACGAACACCTTGATCGCGGTCGCCACGGCCTACGGCTTCCGTTCCGCCGACCGTCGTCGCCGTTTCCAGATGATCCTCGGCGGCGTCACCGCAGTGGTGTCGCTGGTGGTGGGCACCCTCTTCGCCCTGGGCCAGGAAGCCGTTCTCCCAGGATTCTTCGGATAGAGCAGCCAGCAACCACCAAGGGCATCGCCCACGCGCTCCTGCGAATTGCCAATTGCCAATTGCGGGCCGAGCGAAGCCCGGCCTCTAGCCCCACAGTTTGACGAACAGCGGGGCGAACACGATCGCCGGCAGCAGATTGGCGACGCGCACCTGTTTGAGGTCCATCAGGCGGAGGGCGATGCCGAGGAGGAGGATCCCCCCGGCGGCGCCGAGGGCGTCGAGCATCGGATCGGTGAATACGCTCTCCAGGGCGCCGGAGGCGAGGGCGATCCCACCCTGGATGACGACGATCGTGACGACCGACAGCATCACCCCCCAGCCATAGACGGCGGCGAACGCAATCGAGGCGAAGCCGTCCAGCCCCGCCTTGACGATCAGCAGCTCGTGGTCGCCGAGCCCGTCCTGGATCGAGCCCACGATGGTCAGCGGGCCGACGCAGAAGACCAACGAGGCGATCACGAAGCCCTCGCTGAACCGGGCCCCGTGCGGCTCCGGAGTGGCCAGCTCGGGGACCGCCACCTCGATCTCGTCGACGCCCCCGAACCGGCGCTGGAGGGCGTCGCCGAGTGCATGCAGCCCGGCTTCGATACGGAGCAGCTCCCCGACGACAGCCCCCAGCAGGACGGCGCCCAGCACCAACGGGAACTCGTCTGTGGGCAGGATCTCCCGTACTCCGATGGCCGCGGTGAGCAGTCCGAGGGTGAGCATCACCGTCTCCCGCAGACGGCCCGGGATGCGTCGCCCTGCCAGGGCGCCGATCAGGGTACCGAGGACCACCGTCGCCACATTGAGCGCGGTACCCAGGGGGAAGCTCACGAGGGGTCCTTGAGCGCCGACGCCGCCTCGAAGCGCACCCGGAAGTCGTCGTCGACCGCGGCGAGCACCAGTTGGTCTCGGCTGGGCTCCGGTCCGATGTCGCCGATGGCGCGCACCGCCCGCCATCGGATCCACGGGTCCTCGTCGAAGAGCGCTTCCTCGAATAGTGCCCGGTAGGCCTCGTCTTCCAGGTCACCGGCGGCGTCGACCGCAGCGCGCCGGACGATGCGCGACGCATCGGCGTATCCGGTCACCACTGCGGCGGTCGCCACCGCCGAATCCCCGGAGAGGGCGAGAGTGACGACGGCGGCCCGTCGGCGCCGTGCGTCCTCCGAGCCGAGGGCCGCGATGAGGATCTCCCGCTCGGCGCCGGCATCCGGATCCATGAGATGGAGGTGCTCGGTGCGTGCCGGCCGGGGGCGCAGCCGCCCGGCCTCGTCGAGCAACTCGTCGCGGGTGCGCACCGGCGCTGCGCCGGGTAGACCCGACCAAAACAGGTCGGTCACCCGGGAGAGCACCTCGTCGAGGCGGACCTCCCACGATGCCTCGCGACGGAGCCCAACGGTGACGAAGTCGCCGGCCACCATCACGTCGGTGATATCGGGGTCCTCCATGAGGGCAGCAACGCGGTCGTCCTCGATCTCCTCGCCACGGCGATGCCATAGCCCGGGCGCGGGGTCGCCGCCGACATGGAACATCACCTTCCGGGGATGGGGTGTCTGCTCGGGGACGACGGGGCCCGAGAACACCCGGTCGAAGATCGAGGGCTTCGTCTCCCCGGCCCCGGTCACCTCGAGCCGGTAGGCGCCGTCGACAACCCCATGCTGCAAGCGAAGCCCGGCGCCGAGGTCGTGCTCCCACCATCCGTGGTCGAGGTGCGGACTGACCAGGTCGGAGAGGGCCCGGGCATCCTCTTCGGTCCACGGCTCCCGGGAGAAGAAGCGTTTCAGCGCCCCCTTGAAGGCACCCAACGCACCGAAGGGTAAGTGGACCGCCACCTCAGTGGTCAAGTGCTCGGAGGCCACGCCGAGCAGTCCCTGCTCGGACACGGCGGCACGCGCACTCTCGTCGCTCACCGGAGACATGCTCGCAGAGCACCAAGACGCGCGTCGCAACTCGATACGAGCGACGCGAGGTGGCGGATTGCGGATTGCTGATTGCGAATTGCGAATTGCGGGTTGTGGGGCTGCGCCCCACAACCTCAGGACAGCCCGACGATCTTTCCCGAGGGGTCAACGTCCATGTCGAGGGCGGCTGGTTTCGATCCCAGTCCCGGCATAGTGCTGATGTTGCCCGCCAGCGGTACGACAAATCCGGCGCCCGCCGACACCCGCACACGCCGCACCGGCAGCACCCACCCGTGGGGTGCACCTCGCACCGAGGGGTCGTGGCTGATCGATAGGGGGGTCTTGGCGACGCAGATCCCCAGGTGGCCGAAGCCGTCGTCCTCGGCCCGGCGCAGATCGGTTTCTGCCGCCTTGTCGAAGGCAACCCCGTCTGCCCCGTAGACCCGGGTGGCGATCATCTCGATCTTCTCCCGCAGCCCCAGATCGAGGGGATAGAGGTGGGTGAAGTCGTTCGGCTCGGCTGCAGCGAGGGCGACGGCTTCGGCGAGGTCCAGGCATCCGGCCCCGCCCTCCGCGTGGGCCCGGGTGAGGGCGTGGCGCACGCCGAGGGCCTCGCAGATCTCACCGATCGCTCGTAGTTCGGCGGGATGGTCCCCGGGGAAGACGTTCACGGCGACCACCGGCTCGACGCCGTGGAGGCGGACGATCTCCACATGGCGCCGCAGGTTGTCGGCGCCGGCTTCAACTTCTTCGGGCCGGTCCTCGAGGAGCCCGCCAGGCAGGTCCTTCCCACTGACGATGCGGTGCTTGCCCGACTGAGCCTTCAGGCCGCGGATCGTCGTGACGATCACGGCCGCATCCGGAGTCAGCCCGGAGGCGCGGCATTTCAGGTTGAAGAACTTCTCGGCGCCGACCTCCGCGCCGAATCCCGCCTCGGTGACGACGAAGTCGGCGGTTCGCACGGCGATCGTGTCGGCGATTACAGACGACACCCCGGGGGCGACATTGGCGAACGGCCCGGCATGCACGAGTGCGGCACCGCCCTCGATCGTCTGCAGGAGATTTGGCTGGAGCGCCTCGAACATCAGCACCGTGAGTGCCCCGGCGGCGCCGAGCTCTCCTGCCGTCACCGGGCGCCGGCCCCGTGTGTATCCCACGAGGATGCGAGACAGGCGCTCGCGGAGATCGGGGAGGCCGGTAGACAGGGCCAGGATCGCCATGACCTCACCGGCGGCGGTGATGTCGAAGGACTCCTGACGCGGGACGCCGTCGCCCGCCTCCCCGAGGCCCACGACGACGCGGCGGAGGGCCCGGTCGTTGACGTCGAGCACCCGGTGCCACGGGATCCGGTTGACGTCGAGGTCGAGGGCGTTGCCGTGGTGGATGTGGGCGTCGATGAGGGCAGCAAGCAAGTTCGTGGCTGCCGTCGCCGCGTGGAAGTCCCCGGTGAGGTGCAGATTGAGCCGCTCCATTGGGATCACCTGTGAATATCCGCCCCCGGCGGCGCCTCCCTTGATGCCGAAGGTGGGGCCGAGCGAGGGCTGCCGGAGCGTCACCACCGAGCGCAGGCCGAGTCGGTCGAGCGCCTGCGACAGCCCGATGGCGACGGTGGTCTTCCCCTCACCGAACGGCGTCGGCGTCGTCGCAGTGACCAGGACGTATCGGGCGCGGGGCGGGCCGAGGCGCCCTATGGCGTCGAGCGAGATCTTGGCCACGCCGGGTCCCCACGGCTCCACGGTGTCGAGGGGCAGGCCGAGGTCACCAGCCACGTCTTCGAGAGGCCGTGGCACGGCGGCCCGGGCGATGTCGAGATCGGTGCGCATGCACACAGCGTCCATCTCGGGCGGCACGAGGTCCAGGGCCGTCGGTCCCGAGGAAGGTGGCAGGTGGCAGGGGCTCGACGCCCCGACTCCCGACGCCCGACTCCCGCCAGGACGCCTATCGGTAGCGGGCGACGGGCGACGGGCGACGGGCGACGGGCGCTTCCGGCTTGCGCATGAGCCGTTCATCGTTGAACCTTCCCGCAATGGAACACAAACGGGTCTTCTCGGGGCTGCAGCCCACCGGCAACATTCATGTCGGGAACTACCTGGGCGCTCTGAGGAACTGGGTCCGTCTCCAGGACGAGTACGAATGCGTCTACTGCATCGTCGATCTTCACGGCATGACCGCGGAGTACGACCCGGAGCGATTCGCCCGGGAGCGGTTGGAGGCGGCCCGGGTCCTCATAGCGTGCGGGGTCGACCCGGAGCGGTCCCTCTTCTACTACCAGAGCGAGGTGCCCCACCACACGGAGCTGGCATGGATCCTGGGGACGATCACCGGCATGGGCCAGCTGTCGCGGATGACGCAGTACAAGGACAAGTCGAAGAACCAGACCGCAGACTTCGGCCTGTTCGCCTACCCCGTCCTGATGGCGGCCGACATCCTCCTGTACCGCGCAGACGCCGTACCGGTCGGCGACGACCAGAAGCAGCACCTGGAGCTGACCCGCGATCTCGCCGAACGGTTCAACCACCGCTTCGGCGAGGAGTTCCCCATTCCGGAGCCGATCATCCCCGAGCACGGCGCCCGGATCATGTCGCTGCAGGAACCCACCGCCAAGATGTCCAAGTCCGACCCGGACCCGGGCAGCCGCATCCTGGTGCTCGACGACCCCGACACCATCGTCGCTCGACTGAAGGCGGCGGTCACCGACTCCGGTGGGGAGGTGCGTTACGACCCCGCGGAGAAGCCGGGGATCTCGAACCTGATCGAGATGATGTCGCTCTTCACGGAGCGGCCCATCCCCGCGATCGAGGAGGAATTCGCCTCAGGTGGGTACGGGGCTTTCAAAGACGCCGTGGCCGACGCAGTGATCGAAGGTCTTGCCCCGGTACGAGGGGCCTTCGCCCAACTCGACGACACCGAGGTCGCCCAAACCGTCGCCGAGCACGCCGAGCGAGCCAAAGAACGCGCGGAGACGCTCCAGCAGAGGGTCCGCAAGCGCGTGGGGCTGAGGGCATGACGGCAGAGAGCAGAAGCCAGACGGCAGAACCTCGTCAGGACCTTCGGCGCCTGGATGTACGCATCAGGACGAAGAGCATTGCCTTGACCTCATCCGCCAGCTGCTCGGCCGTGTCCGCGATGGCGGACGCCGCGGGGCTCAGTCGGCGTGCCACCGTCAGTTGATACTGGAGTTCGCTTACGGATCCCGCGGCGATGTCGAGGAATCGCTCGAACTCGGCGTCGGATCTTCTTCCGGCACCTTCCGCGATGTTCGATCCGGTTGACAGGGCAGCCCGCTGCATCTGGAGCGCGAGGCCGAAGCGCTCGGACTCCGGAAGTCGATGGATCACCGGATAGACCGAGTCGAGTAGTTCGTCGGCTCTGCGGTGGACGTGGAGTGTGCGAAAGTTGCGCATGTCGACACATATATCGCGCCCGACTGAAGCGTTGCTCAGCCTCTGCCCTCTGCCCGCTGCCCTCTGCTCTCTGGTCGCTACCCTCACCCACATCTCGCGCTGAGGAGCTCGCACCGCCGTGGACATCGAGATCGGGATCGGGAAGACCGGCAGGCGGGCCTGGGGGCTCGACGACATCGCCATCGTGCCCAGCAGGCGTACCCGGGACCCCGACGATGTCGACATCTCGTGGGAGATCGATGCCTTCACATTCCCGCTCCCGATGCTGGCGTCTGCGATGGACTCCGCGGTCAGCCCGCATACGGCGGTGGCGATCGGCAAACTCGGCGGGTTGGGCGTCCTCAACCTCGAAGGGCTGTGGACCCGTTATGAGGATCCCGACGCCATGTTCGACGAGATCGCCTCGTTGCCGCCAGAGAAGGCGACCCGCCGCATGCAGGAGATCTACCTCGAGCCGGTGAACCCGGACCTGATCGGGCAGCGGATCGGGGAGATCAAGGGGGCGGGGGTCATCACCGCCGCCAGCCTCACCCCCCAGAAGGTCTCCGAGTACGCCCCCCTCGCGTTGAAGGCCGGCCTGGACATCCTCGTGATCCAGGGGACGGTGGTGTCCGCGGAGCACGTCTCCACCCGCAACGAACCCCTCAACCTCAAGGAATTCATCGCCCGCTTCGAATTGCCGGTCATCGTCGGCGGCTGTGCCTCGTACTCCACCGCCCTCCACCTGATGCGGACCGGGGCCATGGGCGTCCTGGTCGGCGTGGGGCCGGGCGCCGCGTGCACGACACGGGGCGTGCTGGGCGTGGGGGTGCCGCAGGCGACCGCCATCGCCGATGCCGCCGGGGCGAGGATTCGTTATCTGGACGAGAGCGGCCGCTACGTCCATGTGATCGCCGACGGTGGGATGCGCACCGGAGGAGACATAGCCAAGGCGATCGCCTGCGGCGCCGACGCGGTGATGCTGGGATCGCCGATTGCGGCAGCCGCCGAGGCGCCGGGACGGGGTCATCACTGGGGGATGGCCACCTTCCATCCGTCTCTGCCACGGGGCGCCCGGGTGGAGGTCGGCCGGCTGGGCACCCTGGAAGAGATCCTGGTCGGTCCCGCCCATGAGAACGACGGGCGGCGCAACCTCTTCGGGGCTCTCCGGGTGTCGATGGCGACCACCGGATACGCCGATCTGAAGGAGTTCCAGAAGGCGGAGGTGATGGTCGCTCCGGCGCTCAAGACCGAGGGAAAGGCGCTTCAGCGCGACCAGCGGGTCGGCATGGGGTGATGGTGCCACTTCGCCAGCCAGACCCGGTCGGGGCCCCAACCCCGACCTCCTCCCGAGCACGGGGCCCCAACCCCATGCCGGGCCGTGTCGACTTCGACAGGGTGCTCGTCGTCGACTTCGGGGCCCAGTACGCCCAGCTGATCGCCCGTCGCGTTCGCGAAGCTCACGTGTTCTCCGAGATCGTGCCCCGCGACATCACCGCCGAAGAGGTCGCTGCCCGTTCACCGATCGGGATCATCCTCTCTGGCGGCCCGGCATCGGTATACGCACCCGACGCCTACGAGATCGATCACGAGATCCTCGAGGCAGGTGTTCCCATCCTCGGCATCTGTTACGGCCATCAGGTGCTCGCCCACTCGCTCGGCGGCGACGTCGAGCGGACCCAGGAGGCGGAATTCGGGCGGACCGACCTCCTGGTCGGAGAGGCCGGCGTCCTGCTCGAAGGCCTCCCGGACGAGCAGCAAGTCTGGATGAGCCATCGCGACTCCGTGGTCAAGCCCCCGCCCGGTTTCCGGGTCACCGCCTCGACAACGGCCTCTCCGGTGGCGGCCATGGAGGACCCGGAGCGCCGGATGTGCGGCGTCCAATTCCACCCCGAGGTCGCCCACACCCCGCGGGGCCAGGAGATCCTCAAGCGCTTCCTCTACGAGGTGTGCGGGGCCCGGCCGACCTGGACCCATGTCGGGATCATCGAGCAGGCCGTGGCAGCGGTGAAGGAGCAGATCGGCGAGTCCGACGCCATATGCGCCCTGTCGGGTGGCGTCGACTCAGCGGTGGCTGCCGCCGTGGTCCATCGCGCCATCGGGGATCGCTTGACCTGTGTCCTGGTCGATCACGGCCTGTTGAGGTCCGGTGAGGCCGAGCAGGTCGCCGAGGCGTTCGAGGGCAGCCTCGACACCGACCTGGTGGTGATCGACGCCGCCGACCGCTTCCTCGCCGCACTTGCCGGTGTCTCTGACCCCGAGGCCAAGCGGCGGATCATCGGCGAGACCTTCATCCGCGTCTTCGAGGAGTTCGCCCGCGGGCACTCCGAGGCCCGGTTTCTGGTTCAGGGGACGCTGTACCCCGACGTCATCGAGTCGGGCACGGGTGACGCCGCCAAGATCAAGAGCCACCACAACGTGGGGGGGCTGCCCGACGACATGGACTTCGAACTGGTGGAGCCGCTGCGGGACCTCTTCAAGGACGAGGTTCGCGCCATCGGTGAAGAACTCGGGCTTCCGGAGCCCATCGTGTGGCGGCAGCCCTTCCCCGGGCCCGGGCTGGCGGTGAGGGTGATCGGCGAGGTGACGCGGGAGCGTCTCGACATCCTGCGCGCCGCCGACGCCATCATCACCGAGGAGATCCGCCGCGCCGGCCTCGAACGGAAGATCTGGCAGGCCTTCGGGATCCTCCCCGCGGTGCAGACGGTCGGGGTCCAGGGCGACACGCGAACCTACGCCTATCCGCTGGTGATCAGGGCCGTCTCCTCGGAGGACGCCATGACTGCCGACTGGGTGCGGCTCCCCTACGAGGTCCTCGAGAGGATCTCGTCGCGGGTCGTCAACGAGGTCGAGGGAATCAACCGGGTGGCCTACGACGTGACCTCGAAGCCCCCGGCGACCATCGAGTGGGAGTAGGAGGGGCCTCGCTGCACTCGGCCCGCGATCGGCGATTGGCGATTGGCAATTGGCAAGACGCGTTGGTGCGGCTCATTGGTGGTGAGGTGGTCGGGGTGCACGGGCGGGCCTTCGCTGCGCTCGGCCCGCGATTGGTGATCGCCACTCCTGTCTTTTCCCTCCTGAGCCCTGACCCCGCCCGGCGCTCCGAGGGGTGGCCCGAGGTCCCCGCATCGTGGGACGAATGGCCCTTCCCTCGGCTTGGGCCATGACGCAGAGTCGCATCAGCACGGACGGCCGCGGGGACCGCGGAACTCGAGACGAGGGGGCGGAGCCGCCATGAATCGAACCACCCATCCCGCGAGAGCCCTGATCGCCGTCCTCGGGCTCTCCCTGATCGCCGCCTGCGGCGGATCGGGGTCGAGTACCGCAACCACCACGACGCAGCCGGTCACCGTGGCCGCGCAGCTCGACCTGAGCCCGTTGACGGTCAACGTCCTCCTTACCGACGAGGGGTTCGAACCGGAGACGATCTTCATCCCGGCGGGCCGCCAGATCCAGCTCGTCCTCCGCAACCGCGGCACGACAGAGCACCACTACAAGATCAAGGGCCTGGTGCCCAGCTCGCTGTCGTGGATCAGCTTTCCCGTGGTCGACTCCTACGACCTCGATTCGATGACGCCCGAGGAGCTCGCCGCCTACGGGATCGATCTCGCCGGCGCCACCGACGAGTGGGAGATCGAGCACATACTCCACCACCTCCACGCCACCTTCGTTCCGTTCAGGGACGGTTCACCGGCCGGAGTGAAGCCGATCGGCTTGGAGGTTCACGGATGGGCCTCGCTGGGAACAGTCGATGTCGTCAGCTTCTTCGCCCTAACCACCGGCCGGTTCGCGGCGGAGGACGTCCTGTTCCCGGAGCTGATCGGGGAAGTGGTCGTGTTCGACGCGGGGTACTAGGAGCCGACGTCACTGCCGATCTCTGCGTAGGCCGCCTGGCAGGCCTCGACGAATGCGTCGATGTCGAAGAGGTCCTGGGATACCTGGGCGACGGCATCCCCGGGGGACATGCCCTCGCTCTCGTACTGCGCTCTTAGGGCCGCCGCGGTCGCGTTGACCTCGTCCATGCTGAGCTGGAGCGCCAGGCCCGCCTCGAAGATGAGATCGAATCGCTCGGCGGTGTCGGCGCTGTCGTCGGAGAAGGTACACCATTCGCGTTCGGCATCGGTGAGCCCGGAGCCGCCCCCGCAGGCGACCACGAGCACCGACGCGAGAAAGAGTGCGGCAGTTCGTCTCATGCCTGCCACGGTAGTTGGCCGCTGGTGGCGCGTTACCGGTGCGACCGCCATCCGGCGCGATGTCGGGACATTCGCCCCTAAGCACGATCGGCAGGGGGGCGTATCCTCCGGCCTCAGATCGGCGGTTCGACGCGGGCCGCTGCTGGACGGGAAGAGACACGACGCCCAGGGAGGGGACACCGTGACGTGGACCACCGCCTCGCTCAAAGCGGCCGCCATCGTCATCTATTTCGTTCTCGCCACCGTGTGGCTCCCTGACTTCGTGCTCGCCCTCGGCTTCATCGAGGGCTCTTCGGACGTCGTGGGTGACCTCGTGGTCAGCGCCGTCTGGGGTGCCGCCCTGTTCGGCGGGATGTGGGCGCTTCGCATCGGACAGCGGAGAGGGCTGATCTGATGTCACTGCCGACGTCGCTGTCGTACTACGACAAGAACATCCCCTGCATGGCGGCCTGCCCGGTGCACACCAACGCCGGAGCCTATGTGGCCGCGATCGCCGAGGGCGACGACCTCACCGCGTACCTCACGGCCCGTATGCCGAACCCATTCGCATCCGTCTGTGGTCGAGTCTGCGCCGCCCCCTGCGAGGACGCGTGCAGACGGGGCACCGTCGACAGCCCGATTGCGATACGGGCGCTCAAGCGTTTCGTCACCGAGAAGTACGGGCCCGAGTCGGGATCGGACAAGGCCGTGACTGCCCTCGACCGCCCGGAGCGTCCGCAGTCGGTGGGCATCGTGGGCGGCGGTCCGGCCGGCCTCGCCGCCGCGCACGACCTGCGCATACGCGGCTATCAGGTGACGATCTACGAGGCCACTCAGGCGCTGGGCGGGATGATGGTGCTCGGCATCCCCGAGTACCGCCTGCCCCGCGACGTGGTGCAGGCGGAGATCGACACCATTATCGGCATGGGCGTCGAGGTCCGTTACGGCACGCGGCTGGGCACCGACATGACCCTGTCAGAGCTGCGCAACCAGCACGACGGCGTGATGCTCGCCCTGGGGGCGACTCTGGGGCGGGGGCTCGATATCCCCGGCGCCGACGCCGACGGCGTGCTGCGGGCCATAGAGTTCCTCCTGAACGTCAATCAGGGCTTCCAGGTCGACATCGGCGAGCGCGTGGTGGTGATCGGCGGCGGCAACGTGGCCATGGACGCCGCCCGCACCGCGCTCCGTGCCGCCGCATACGGGCAGCCCGCCGATGTGGGCGTGGAGCTCCCTACAGGCATCGACGACCTCGCCGAGGCGGTCGACGCGGCCCGGTCGGCGATGCGCATCGGCGCCAAGCAGGTGACCGTCGTCTCGCTGGAGAGCCCGGAGGAGATGCCGGCCGCATCCTTCGAGATCGAGGAGGCGAAGAAGGAGGGCATTCGTTTCGTCCACCGCCGCGGACCGCAGCGTATCGAAGTGTCGGACGGCGATGCCACCGGGCTCACCGTGGTGCCCGTGCTCTCGGTGTTCGACGAGCAGGGGCGCTTCGCTCCGACATTCGATCTCTCCGTCGAAGAGACCCTGGATGCCGACACGGTGATCCTGGCGATCGGCCAGGCGATCGATGTCGACGCACTCGGAAGCGGGTCGGGCCCTGCGATCACGCCGCGGCACACCATCGACGTCGACCGGGACACGCTCGTTACGTCCTTGCCCAACGTCTGGGCCGCGGGCGATGCTGCCTTTGGGCCGCGCAACCTGATCGACGCCATCGCCGAAGGCCGCCGCGTCGCCGACGGCATGCACAAGGCGTTCGGCGGCGACGACGACGCTCGGGAGTCCGGGGCGCTTCTCGAACTCGAGAACTTCCACCGGCTCACCGACCTCTACGACCGCATCCCCCGACAGGACATCCCGAGCCTTCCCACCGATCGCCGGATCGGCCTCGCCGAAGTGGAGACCGGGTACACCGAAGACGAGGCTCGTCGCGAGGCTCAGCGGTGCCTGCGATGCTTCTCGAACATCCAACTCGATGTCGACAAATGCGTCCTGTGCGGGCTCTGCGTCGATGTGTGCCCCTTCGATCTGATCTCGATGGTGCCTGCCGCCGACTTCGACGCCGGCGCTGTGGGGACGGCACTTCTCCTGGATGAGGAGATGTGTATTCGCTGTGGACTGTGCATCGAGCGCTGCCCGACCGACGCCCTGTCGATGTCGACCTGGGTGGGAGTCGGAGCCCTGCCGATGCCCCAACTGGCGGGGGTGAACGCGTGAAGTTGCGAGAGACGGATGTTGGGCGGTCGATCTTCCGGAGCCTCGACCGGCAGACCGAGCGGGACCGCGCGGCCGGCCACTGGTCGAACTTCCTGCTCCACATCTATCCGGTCAAGGTTCGCCGGCGCGAGATCGCATTCCGGCACAGCTGGTTCCTCGGCGTCATCTCCACCGTCCTGCTGGGGTCGCTCGTCGTCTCGGGTGTCTATCTGATGTTCTTCTATGTCCCTTCGCCGAGCACCGCCTACGGCGACATCCAGACCATTCAGACACAGGTGCCATTCGGCCAGTTCATCCGCAACGTGCACCGCTGGTCGGCCCACCTGATGGTGATCGCGGTGGCGGCGCACATGGCGCGGGTGTTCTACCGGGGCGCCTACAAGCCTCCCCGCGAGTTCAACTGGGTCATCGGGGTGATGATGCTGATCCTCACTCTGCTGCTGTCTTTCACCGGGTACCTCTTGCCCTGGGATCAGCTGGCGTACTGGGCCGTGACCGTGGGCACGTCGATGGCGGAATTCGTCCCCTTCATCGGGGGCAGCGCCCAGGAGATCCTGATCGGAGCCGACCAGGTGGGCGCCACCACTCTCATCCGGTTCTATGTGCTGCACGTGGCGCTGCTGCCGCTGATCCTGGTGGTGTTCCTCATGATCCACCTGTGGCGCTGGCGCAAGGACGCGATGCTCGATCAGGACGAAGCAGGCGTCGAGGCATACCCGTCCGGGGAGGGCAAATGAGCGACGCAGATCCTCGCCAGGTCGACGGCAAGCGTCTGCTCGGCGTCGTCCCGGGTCAGCCGGCGACCGGCGAGCGGAAGGTGCCCGACGAGCAGGACCTGGTGATGGTTTGGCCCCACCTCCTGGTGAGGCACGCCGTGGTGGCAGTGGGTGTGCTCCTTTTCGTGCTGCTCCTGGCGATCCTGTTCGACGCACCACTGCGCGAGGTCGCCAACCCGTTCGAGACCCCGAACCCGGAGAAGGCCCCGTGGTACTTCGCCGCCCTCCAGGAGCTCCTGTCGCATTTCCATCCGTTCGTGGCGGGGGTGCTGGTGCCGGGTGCGGTGGTGATCGGGCTGATCGCCCTGCCCTACATCGATCGGAGCTCGGCGACCCGTCCCCGGGCGCGCAAGGTGGCCATCGTGGTGTTCACCACATTCCTGGTCGTGTGGATCATCCTCACGCTGATCGGTTTCGCCTTCCGGGGCGAGAACTGGGACTGGGTGTGGCCCTGGAACGAATGGCACGGTGAGCTATGACCGAAGGCATGGATCGCAGGAAGTTCCTCAGTGTCGGCTGGAAGGTCGGCGCCGTGGCCATCGGATGCGCGGGGGCGTGGACCTCGCTCGACCTGCTCCGCCCGCTGCCGGGCACCGGCCTGGGTGGATTGGTGAAGACCGTGCCGCCGTCGGAGGTCCCGGGGCACACCACGCTCTACGTCCGAACGGCGCAGGCCTACCTGACCAAAATCGGCGACGAGATCGTGGCGCTGTGGCAGAAGTGCCCGCACCTCGGCTGCCGGGTGGAGTGGTGCGAGGGCTCCGGCGAGTTCGAGTGCCCCTGCCATGGATCGACCTTCAACCGCGCCGGTGACGTCCGGTCGGGCCCCTCTCCGCGCGGCATGGATCGCTTCCTGGTCGCCGAGACGGACGGCGTCGTGGAGGTGGATACCGGCACCGTGGTTCAAGGCCCGCCCGCCGGATCACCCGAGTCGATCGACGAGCCCCGTCGGGACGGGAGCTGCTGATGGCCGAGAAGCGGACCTCGACCGAGACCGCCGAGCTGGAGGCATCGACGAGCCGCTGGATGCTCGCCGGGCTGGTCCTCATGGGCCTCTTCGTGCTGGCGTTTCCCCTCTTCCGCTTCTATGAGCCCGCCCAGCGCGCCGATGCCCGCGAGGAGCAGGTGACTTTCCTCTCGCAGCAGGGGGCAGAGGTGTTCGCCGCCAACTGCGAGTCGTGCCACGGCGCCGCCGGGAGCGGCGCGGTCGGGCCCGCCATCGGCGCCAAGGAGTTCCTCGAGTCGGTCGACGACCGCCAGCTGTCCCAACTGATCGCCGTGGGCATTCCGGGCTCCGAGATGGTCGCGTACTCCAACGACTTCGGGGGCCCGCTGACCTCTGAAGAGATCACCGCGGTCACGACCTACCTCCGGTCGCTCGAGCCCGATGCCGCGAGCAAGCCGAACTGGCGCACTCCGCTCGCCGACGAGAGCCTGACCGGCTCCGCGCTGTACGTGCTCGCCTGCTCGCGCTGCCACGGCGCCGATCGCATGGGCGACGAGGCACTGGGGTATCCCGACATCTCGGATGCGTCGATCACCATGCAGGAGTCGGACGCCTGGATCGCGGCGCGTATCTCCGAGGGGTACCAGGAGATGCCGCGATTCGACGGCGTACTGACGCCCGAGCAGATCGCCGCCGTCGTCGTGTACCTGCGCACCGGCTCGGATGGTCCTGCCCCGACCACCACCACGACGGTTGCGGGCACCACAACGACCGTCACCACGATCCCCGGCGAGACGACGACCACCACCGTCGAGGCGAATCCGGACAACGACGAGGTGTTGGCGCTCGGCGAGGCCCTGTTCCAGCGGCTCGCCGGCGGCTACGGCTGTCAGGAGTGCCACGGCCCCGACGCCATGGGCACGCCCAACGGCCCGAACATCATCGGGGCATCGCGTTCACGGATCACCAACGCCTTGAACGGTGGCATCCCCGACATGGACTTCAGCCCCAAGCTGACCTCCGACGAGGTCGAGGCCGTCTACAACTACCTGCTCTGGCTCACGGGCCGGGAGGCATAGGGGGCAAGAGGAGCTCCAGCTTTGGCTTCAGCCTCCGGCCAGTCAGGCCATTCATGGCCCGCCCTCCGCCTTCCGCCTTCCGCAAGAACAGACCAAGCGTGTCTCTCAGAGCCTGGGCCTTCTGCGAATTGTGAATTGCGGGCCGAGCGAGGCGAAGGCCCTCTCCTACAGGCAGTCGCCAACGAATACGGTGTCGAGTACCGCGCTTTCGAGGATTCGGCCGTTGCGGGCAAATGCCGTGTACCCCACCTCGTAGGCCGTGCCGTAGTAGGGATCGGCCGGATCGAACTCCAGGACGGTCGCGACCGTTTCACCCCGATCGAACGACGCGAAATATCCGTATGTATCGCCGTTGTTGGTTCCCTGCTGCCAGTAGTGGACCTCGAGGAACACCGGCAGGCGCCCTCTTTGATTGATTGTGATCGCGACGTCGACACTGCAATCTGTGTTCCGGGACACCGACGCGGCGACCACCGCTTGGGGTTTCACGGCCGTGGCCGGTTCTGCCGCCAGGGTGACGGCAAAAGTCGCCGCCAGTGCGACGGCGAGCCACCCTCCCAATGATCTCGTCCGGCTCATTCTTCCTCCAGTCCGCCGTTGGTAGAGCATCGGCGTTTCCGGGGGTGTTTCTTGAACGGCTCTTTGGCACGCGAGAAGGCCCGGGCCGTGGTGGCCCGGGCTCTTCCGGACTCTCGGTGCCTCAGCCTTCGACGGTGAGGACTCCCTTGAGGGTGTCCGGGTGCGTGTCGCACCAGTACTGGTACTCGCCGGGCGTGTCGACGGTGAAGGTCACCGTCTCGGTCGTCGGCGCGGAATCGTTGATCGGCGTGAAGTAGTGGCTGTCGCCGATCTGGAAGTGAATGTTGTGCGGCTCGTCGCTGCCGATGTCGTTGTCGGTGAAGGTGACCTCGAGGTCGCCGGTGCTCACCGTGAGCGCGTCCGGCACATACAGCCCGCCCTCGGCGAGGATCGTGATCTCCTGTGATCCGCCGGTGGGCGCCGTGGTTCCGGTGCCTCCGGCGGTCGTCGTTGTGGCCACCGTGGCCTGTGTCGTTGCCGGGGCAGCCGCGGTGGTCGTGGTGGCCAGGGTCGTCGTGGTGGGATCGCTCCCTGAGCCACCGCCGCACGCAGCCGCAACCAACGCGAGTGCTGCCGCCAGCACGAGCGCGTGAATGCGCGTCATTCTCAATGCCTCCTCGGGTGAGTGGGTCTGTGGGAAACCTATGGGGGGAAACGCTGTTCGGGCTAGGGCACTATTTCGGCCCCGCGTGTGCCGTTGTGCCCTAGGTACCGGACCGGCCAGCCCATAGGTTGACACAAAAGAAGGTCGACGTGTGGAGAGGGACGGGGCGGCATGCGCCGATCGCCCTCCCCGGGGCGGCGACCCAAAGCAACTCTGGGAGGGAAACATGAGTCGACACGGAAAGCCGGGGCCGAGGCTCCGGCTGTTTGTGGTCGTCGTGGCGATGGCGATGATCGCCGTCGCTTGTGACAGCGGTAGCGGCGGCGGTTTCACGCAGGACGACATCGACGCGGCCGTTGCCGCCAAGGATTTTGAGATCACTGCGCTGCAGACCCAGCTGGCGAGCGCGTCCGTCGAGACGGACGTGATCCAGGTGGGTCAGCTGGCCCCGCCGCCGGCGGGGTTCCAGGTTCCCGGCGACGGCTGGGCCAATGAGGAGTCGGTGCGGGGTGGGCTGTGGCTCGCCGCCGAGTTCGACGACTACATGGAAGGCCCGGAGGCGTGGGACATCGCGGCGCACCCCCGGGTGTACCTGACGAGTGAGTCCTACGACAGCAACTTCATCGGCGCGCTGCCGGATGAGGAGCAGCCCGAGAACTTCATCGGCTGGCATGCCATAGATGCCTACTCGAAGGAAGTCGTGGGCTCGTGGCTGTATCAGTTCCAGGCCCCGATCACCCGCGGCCCGCACGGCGTCGGCGTTTCGCCCGATGGCCAGTGGGGATATGTGGGCTGGTCGGAGACGCCTGAGGGTGGGTCGCAGGTCAGCTACGTGGGGATCATCTACATCCCGACGATGAAGCTGGCAAAGATCCTCTACACCGACGCCCCGTTCCAGGGCGGCCGGCGCAGCCAGGCTCTGCACCACATCCAGGGTTGGACGATGGATGAGACGGGCGAAGAGTTCGTCATTCTCCAGTGGGGTTTCGGCGCCACCGGCGGACCCCATCACATCCTCAACCCCAACGACGACAACCGGGTGTACCGGTCGATCACCTACGACGACGTCGCGCCAATGGGTCACCCATTCACGACGCCATCACCCGACGGGAAGTTTGTGTATATCTCGATGGGCGCCAACTGGATCCGTGATGGTCATGACACGGCACACATTGCCAAGTTCGACATCACGACCGGGACCAGCGAGGTGCTGGGGCCGACCGGATCGCATCCGATCGGGATCACCCACACTCAGGACGGCATCTACACCTACGTGGTGGACGGCCATTCGAGCTTCCTGTACAAGATCGACAACACGACCGGTGAGGTCGTCGACAATGCCAGCACCGGCATCGCCGGGCCCTATGGCATCTGCCTGAACTGGGACGAGACCGAGGCATGGGTCAACGGCAAGGGCGAGGGGACCGCAAACCTCGGCAACTCGATGTCCATCTTCGACCTCAAGTCGTTCCGGGCGTCGCGTGACCACGGCAACACGCCGTTCTACCTCGGTGGATCGGCCTCCTCCGTGGACCACTGCGCACTGCACCCGGATCCCGAGGTGAACGAGGTGTGGATCTCGAACATGAAGGGTTGGGAGACCATCGTGGTCGACCTCAACACCTACACCGTCGAGGCCTACATCCCCACACCGCACTCCGGTGACACCCACGGCATGGCGTTCGTGTGGTACGACAGCGGTTGGGACAGCGGCGTCCTCATGGGCGACATGGGTGGCCCCAAGGCGCAGTCGTTCCAGGACATGGTTCGTGAAAACGCAGAGGCGGCAGCTGCCGCCGGCGGCTGAGCGGATCAAGTCGCAAGTAGCAAGTAGCAAGTAGCAAGTACGAGCGCCCCCGGCGAAAGCCGGGGGCGCTCGTCGTCGCGAGAGGCGCGGTTCCCAAACAGCGGAGCAGTGTCGCGCTGACCTTGCGAAGGCGAAAGGCGATAAGGGCGAGAGGCGGGAGGCGAGAGGCGAAGGGCGAAGGGCGAAAACCGCGTCGACGGCTTCCGAACCCCGGTGCTGTCTGGCCGGAGCCGGAGCCGGAGCCGTTGCCGGAGCCGCTCCTGCGGATGGCGGATGGCGGATGGCGGATGGCGGAAGGCGGACGGCGTGGGACCTGTCTGGCCGGAGCCGGAGCTGGAGCTGGAGCCGCTCCTGCGGACAAGGCTGAGCCCCTCAAGGGACGCCTGCGGTCCGTCGATACCTCAACTGGTGTCTTCATCCGAGGTGACCTTGGCCGGGTTCAACGACGACCTCGAGCTGCAGCGGCTCTTCGCCGGGGAGATCGAGGAGCGATCTACACGTCTCGTCGGCGGTGCAGCGCGTCTCGCCGAGGACGCGTCCAACGACGACGGTTTCTTCGGCGACATGGTGCGCGAGGGTCACACCATCAAGGGCACCGCACGGATGATGGGCTACAGCGCCGTGTCCGACGCCGGGAAGCTGCTCGAAGACATCTGGCGGTCGCTACGAGAGGGCGAGATCGAGCCCGACCCGGTGATCTCGGCTTCCTTGGAGCGGCTCGCCACGGAATTGAATGGGGCGGTGTTCGCCGACCCCGCAACCGGTACGCCGGGACTCGCCGCCGGCATGCGCCACCTCCGGCGCGCCCTCACGATGGACCGTCTTGCCATAGAGGAGCTCACTCCGGAGCGGAGCGACGCACGTGGCGACTACGGCGACCTGGGCGGCCTCCTCGGCAGCCTCGATTCGTGGGCCTTCGGAGAGAACACGCGGGTGAATGCGGCCGGCCTGTTCCGGCTCATCAATGAGGTCTGCTCGCTGCGGGTGGACGCCGAGGCAGTCGTCGCCGCCGTCGGTGATGTGACCCGCAGTCTCGACGACCCCGCGGCGTTGGAGGGAGCACTGGTCCGGCTCGGCGCGATGGTTTCGGGGACCGAGAAGGCGGTGATCGACCTGCAAACCAGAGCGGTCGACCTCGCGGCTGCTCCCCTGAGCGAGATCACCGGCACCTTTCCGCAGCTGGTGCGGTACGTGTCCCGCAAGGCCGGCAAGGAGATCCGCCTCGAACTGGTCGGAGATCAGCACACGGCCGACCGCCAGGTGCTCGAGCGGCTGTCCGATGCGCTCCGTCATCTCCTCGTCAACGCGGTGGAGCACGGGATCGAGGATCCGGAGGAGCGAGTCGCCGCGGGAAAGCCGAGGACCGCGACGATCGCCCTTCGCGTCGAAGCGGCCGACCACCGGATGTCCATCGTCGTCGAGGACGACGGGCAGGGGATCGACTGGGCGGCGGTCAAGGAGGCCGCAGTTCGGCGAGGCCTGCTTCCCCAGGGCGAGCCGGCGGACACCGAGGCGCTGCGGGCACTCCTCTTCGCCCCCAACTTCTCGACGACCGAACCCGGTGAGCTCGTTGGCGACGGGCAGGGCCTCGCCGTCGTCGCCGAGACCATCGAGTCGCTCCACGGCAGCCTGACCCTCGAGACCGAGCCGGGCAAGGGCACCCGCGTGGCCATCACCGTGCCGACGAGCCGGGCGCTCCAAGATGCCGTCCTCATCGTGGCGGCCGGCCAGACCTGGGGGATTCCTGAACTTGCCGTCCTCGACCGCCTGTCGCTCGATTCGGTGGCGCTCCTCGAGACGCCGCAGCGCACCGAGATGACCTGGCAGGGGGCAACAGTGCCGGTCGCCTCCTTTGCCGAGGCCGTAGGGCTGAGGGAGACGGGCGAGCTGACCAGGGTTCTCATCGTATCCAGCCCCGTCGGACCGGTTGGTTTCATGGTCGTAGACGAGATCGGGCGCCGGCAGGTGGCGGCCCGCGAGCTGGGACCGGTTCTCGACGGCGTCCCCCACCTCACCGGCGCGGCGCTACTCGGTGGCGGCAACGTCGTCGTGCTCGTCGATCCCAGCCGCCTCGCCGAGCGGGCTCGGGCGGTGCGCAACACGGTGGGTCCGCGCCGCCGGGTCCTCGTGATCGACGACTCGCGGGGCGCCCGTCAGGTCGTCGGCGGCGCACTCGGTTCGGCCGGTTTCGAGGTGGACCTGGCCGGGAGCCCGACCGAAGCGCTGTCGGTGCTCGCCGAGCAGGACTTCGATGCCATCGTGATGGACTACGTGCTCCCGACAATGGACGGCGCCACGCTCGCCGGTCGGGTGCGCGACCTGGGGATCGAGGTCCCGATCGTCATGCTCTCCGGGGCGGCGACCGCCGAGGATCAGAGCCGTGCATTGGAGGCGGGGGCCGACGCCTATCTCGACAAGGACGACGTCCGCCAGGGCGCGCTGGCTGCGCTGATCGACGATCTGATCGGGAAGTCGTAGCCGCTGAGCCCTCAAGAACGGCTCACTGATCTCTGATCTTGTCGTGGAGCGGGCTTCTGAAGCGCGGTGACACGACCGTGCCCGCCAGCCAGGCTTCGAGCTCGGCTGCCCGGCCTGCAATCTCGGCCCGTCGCTCCCGTCCAATGTCAGTGAGTACCTCCCAGGCGACCTCGCCCGTCTTGCGCTGGGCCCAGCCACCCACGACCCGGCCGTCGATCCAGACCGTGGGGCCGGCGTTGCCGTTGCGGTCGAACAGGTCGGGCTCATGGTCACCGAGGTACCAGGCCCTCTCCTTCCAGCCCATCGTGGTGGGGTCGAGGGCAGGGAGGAAGCGGACGGTCCCCTCCAGCGCCTGGAGCGGGCCGTCGTCCCCCGGTGCGACCCATGCCGGCCCGGACTCCACCGCGACGCTCGTGGCTCCGCTGTCGGCGAGGGCACGGCGGGTGGCCGCCTTCGTCCAGCCCGCCCACCAGGCGATGTCGATCTCGGTCCCGGGACCGAACGAACGGAGCCAGGCGCCGACCAGGTCGGCCCGCGCCCTTCCCGGGTCGAGCCTCTCGAGATCCCCGTCCAGCCAGGCATCCATGGTGGTCCACCGGTACATCCCGCTGACCCACGATCCCCGCGGCCGGGTACGGATCACCTTGCCCTCTGTGGAGAGGAGAAAGAGCATCCGGGTGACCATCCCCACCGTCGTCAGCACCGATCCATCGCGCTTGTAGAAGGTGATCTTCTCGGCGAGCTCCGGCACGGCCTTGGCGAGCTCGGCTCCCGTGGCCTCTCCGGCCTCCTGAAGCGCCTCCAGCGTCTTCCGCTCGGCGGTTCGCACCCATCGAGCCCCGTCCTGGGCGATGCCGCCCTCCTCGACCATGCGCGCCGTGCGGGTTCGCTCCCGGGTCATGTGCGTACGGGTGCAGGCCTCGTGGATCGTGGCTGCGAATCCCCCGGGTACGACCCACAGGGTGCGCCGCATCCCCACGATCCGGAGCAGGGAACGCTCGTCGTACAGGGCACGATCGAGGTCATCCCGCGAGAAGGTCGGGATCCGGGCGTGTGCCGATAGGTAGACGGTGGCCGGGTCGGTGGAGTGCAGAGCCACCAACCCGCCCGCCATCTCCTCCACGCTCGACGCCGGCGCCGACAGGAAATGCCGCCACGCCAGCCGGGCGCGTCGTTCCTCGTCGGTGATGAGACGCATAGGCCGACACCCTATCGCCGGCTTCCTTCCTGCCAATTGCCAATCCCAATCGCCAATCGCCTTCCTGAATCACATCCTCGTAAGTCACCCCGCAAACCCCGACCTACAATCCTGCGAATGCCCGAGTCGGACCTCTTCGAGGAGTTGAACCCCTCGCAGCGTGAGGCGGTCGCCGCCACCGAGGGGCCAGTGCTGGTGGTTGCCGGCGCCGGCTCGGGGAAGACGCGGGTGCTCACGCACCGGGTGGCGCACCTGATCCGCGATCTCGGCGTGTCGCCCTACTCGATCCTGGCCATCACCTTCACCAACAAGGCCGCCAACGAGATGAAGGAGCGCGTCGGCCGTCTCGTCGGGGGCGTCTCGCGGGGGATGTGGGTGTCGACGTTCCACTCGGCGTGTGTCCGCATCCTGCGCCGTGACGCATCCGTGCTCGGGTACAAATCGGCCTTCACCATCTACGACGACCTCGATTCCCGTCGCATGGTCGAGTGGTGT
>Ga0214472_10001678_pt1 | contig 24443 bp, 21 predicted proteins | sample RVTome_6_FD_207662 | JGI IMG/M metagenome (GOLD analysis project Ga0214472, IMG submission 207662) | Soil microbial communities from uranium-contaminated site in the Upper Colorado River Basin, Wyoming, United States - RVT140D175 | ecosystem: Environmental > Terrestrial > Soil > Contaminated >...
CGCTCCTGCGCTGATGCTGGATTGCTCCTGCTCGATATCGAGCTTCACGCCGCTGCCTTCGTTGATCTGCGGCGTGATTCTCAATCGCGTACCCACCTCCTCGCGCTGTATGGTCTGGAAGGGATTCACTGAGCCTTGATTGGCGCCGGTGTTGGTGAATTGGCCGGTGAGGAACGGGACTTCCTGGCCGACGCGGATCTCGGCCTCGGCATTGTCGAGCGTTACGATCGTGGGCGTGGCGATAATGTTCGTGGAGGCGTCGCCTTGCAAAGCCGTGAGTAGCGCCGCCCAGCTGGTGCCGGAGTCGCGGATGCGGCCGATTGCAAAGGTGATGCCGTCGGGCAGCTGTGACGGGCTGGCGGTGCCGCTGGCGCCGGCCGTGGCGAGCTGAGCGATGCCGAGGGTGGTCGAGCCGAAATTCGTCAGACCGATGCCGTCGTCGGACTCCGCGCCTTCGAGCGCCCAAGTGATCCCGAGCTCGCCGGCCCGGTCTTCGGAGACCTCGACGATGATCGCGTCCACCTGCACCTGGGCGCGCGGAATATCGAGCCTGTCGATGAGCGCTCTCACGTTTTGCTGTGTGTTGGCCGGCGCATTGATCACCAGGGAATTCGTCCCGGCGTCGGCCCAAATGCTGATAGCGCCGGTCGGGCCCGCAGCGCCTTCGCCGGTCGTCGGGGCAGCGCCGAATTGTGCCTGCAGATTGGTCGCGAGCCCCTCGGCGTCGGCATAGTTCAAATAGCGAACGATCGTGTCGCCGCCGTTCTGCGAGGGCGTGTCGAGGTGCGCCACGAGCGCTCGGTAGCGCAGCCGGTTGTATTCCGATCCACTGATGAGGACGCTGTTGGTGCGCTCGTCGGCCGCGATCTGTGCCGCCGGCGCGCCGCCGGCGGCTGCGGTGGCCTGGTTGAGCGCGGTCAGCATCCGCACGACCTCGGAGGCCGAAGCGTTCTCGAGGCGTATGACCTCGATATCCTCGGTGGCCGCGCGGTCCATTTGCGCGATGATGCCGAGCATGCGGGTCACGTTCGCCGCGCGGTCGGCGATGATCAGCATGTTGGAGGTCTGATGCGCGGCCAGGTGGCCGTACTGCGGAATCAGCGGGCGCAGGATCGGCACCAGCTGCGCGGCGCCGACGTTCCTGAGCACCACGGTTTGGGTGACGATGTCGTCGCCCGTCGCCCCGGGGCCGGCCGTGGGCAGCTGCCGGGCGTTCGCATCCGGGATGATCTTGACGACATCGCCCGAATCGAGCGCGGCGTAGCCGTGCACCTGCAAGGTGGCCAGGAAGGCTTCGTAAAACGCCTCGGGCGTCATCGGCGAGAACGACAACAAGGTGACTTGCGCTCTGACTCTCGGGTCGACGAGGAAATTTCGTCCGGTGACCGCGCCGACCGCCTCGATGATCTGGCGGATGTCGGCCTCGCGATAGTTCGGCATGATCTGCTGGCCTGCCACCTGGGCTCGTGCAGCACCTGCGGCGGCCATGCCCAGCACCAGCGAAGACGCAAGGATCGTTATGACATGGTTGCGCATCGGAAACTCCATCCGCGGCTGCCGGCGGATCCTAGGCCGTAATCTCACTCGCCGACCCTACTGCCGATCCTCGGCGAGTTGTTGAAGGCTGCTCGTGTCGATGACCAGGACCTCGGGTTGGCCGTCTCTAACGACCGTGACGTTGGCCATCGTCGCCTCGCCGAGCGCCTGGAACACCTGCAGACCGCTGCCGGGATCGGTGAGCGGCGTGCCGTTGATATCCGTCACGATGTCGTTCGCCTGCAGGCCGAGAGACTCGAAAGCCGCCTGGTTTTGCGCGGGCGTCACGCGGAATCCGATCATCTGCCCCTGATCGATGAACGGTGCCACTCTGAGCACGTCCGACAGGCGCGAGGCGTTCTCGCTGATGACGTCCCGCAGCGAAGCGCCCTCGTCCGTGGGCTGCGCGACGGGCAGCGGCGCGGCGGCGCGCGGCGAGGTCGCCGAAGGTTCCTTGGGGAGGCGCAGCGTTTCCAGCCGGCCGCCACGATTCAGAATCACGCGGTCCTCGTAAACGGCGTGCAGCAACGCGCCGTTGGTGTTATCGATCGATTCCTTGACGAAGTAAGTCTTTTCGGCCGTGCGGTTGGCGGCGATGATGGCCCAACCGCTCTGATTGTCGTCGCTGGAGACGATCCCGCGGAGCAGCAGGCTCAGCGTCGTGTCCGGCGCGTCGACAGGTGTCTCGGCCAGCAGCGTCGGCTCGCCCGATGCTTCACCGAACAAGTGCGCGTTGACGATGGGGGAGACGTCGAAAGCCGACGCGCTCGCCGCCGCCGCTCCGGAAGGCACCACGATGTCGCCTGCGATCGCTTCGGGCGACGGCCCCGGAACGACGGCCCAGGTGAGCTTGGCGAGCTGATAGGCGATCCCGACCAGGAGCACGGCGCTGGCGCCTCCGGGCAGGTAGCGGTTGCCGTCGCTCACCCATCGGCTGAGCGGTCGCTCCTTCCATTGGAGAATTCGTGTCGCGAGGTCCATCGTCCAGTCTAGAGCCCCGGGCCTGGCCAGCTTGCCTAGCCGCTCATCATAGGGAGGCGGGGCGGCTCGGACAAGGGACAACATAAGCGTGTCACGGAGATTTAACCCGCCTCGCAGCGCCCCCGGCCGAAACCGCGCCCACGCGCCCGTGACGGGGTGACTTTACTCGCCCGGCAGGCCCGATATCATGCTTATATGCCGGACGATCCTTATGATCGCGGAGAGGACCGTAGCCACGGCGTGGCGGTCGAAGAGGCCAAGCCGCGCCTCAAGGTTCCGCCGCTGTATAAAGTCGTGTTGCTCAACGACGACTTTACGCCGATGGAGTTCGTCGTTCAGGTGTTGCAAAGTATATTTGGGATGGACAGGCAGACGGCAACCCGCATCATGCTGGAGGTGCACACCAAAGGAAAAGGCGTTTGCGGCGTGTACACGTACGAGATTGCCGAGACTAAGGTCGCACAAGTCTCGGGCCTTGCTGAGCAGCATCAGCATCCTTTGCTGTGCACCATGGAAGAAACCTGATGTTATCCGGAGATTTGGAATACTGTCTGAATGAGGCTTTCCAGCGCGCGCGGGATGCTCAGCACGAGTTCATCACCGTCGAGCATCTATTGCTCGCGCTGCTCGATACGCCTCAGGTGCTGGACATACTCAAAGCCTGCGGCTTAGAGGTCGGAAGGCTTCGACGCGAGCTTACGGAATTCATCAGCAAGTCGACGCCGCGACTGAACGCAGCCGCCGACGAGGCCGACGTGCAGCCGACGCTGGGATTTCAGCGCGTGCTGCAACGCGCCGTCTTTCACGTTCAATCCAGCGGCAGAAAAGAAGTTACGCCGGCGAACGTCCTGGTTGCGATCTTCAGCGAGAAGCAGTCTCAGGCCGTCTATCTGCTCGAGCTTCAGGACGTCACCCGCCTCGATGTCGTGAATTTCATTTCTCACGGCGTATCCAAGATCCACGGCGGTCGCTTGAGCGAGCGAGACGCGACCGCCGGCATCGACGATGGCCGGGAAAGCCCCGAGCCCAGCGCTCTGGAGCGGTTCACGAGCAACTTGAATGCGTTGGCGCGCGAAGGGCGTATCGATCCGCTGATCGGGCGCGAGCTCGAAATCGAGCGAACGATCCAGATTCTCTGCCGGCGGCGCAAGAACAACCCGCTGTTCGTCGGTGAAGCCGGGGTCGGCAAGACCGCTTTGGCGGAAGGTCTGGCGCGGCGCATCGTCGAGGGCCAGGTTCCGGAGATCCTCAAGGACGGCACGATCTACGCCTTGGACATGGGATCTCTGATCGCGGGCACCAAATACCGCGGTGATTTCGAGAAGCGCCTCAAAGGCGTGGTCGCGGAGCTGAAGAAGAAACCCGGCGCTATCTTGTTCATCGACGAGATCCATACCGTGATCGGAGCGGGGGCGGCTTCGGGCGGCGTGATGGATGCCTCCAATCTGATCAAGCCGGTGTTGGCGAACGGCGAGCTGCGCTGCATTGGTTCGACGACGTATACCGAATACCGAGGAATCTTCGAGAAGGACCACGCGCTGGCGCGGCGCTTCCAAAAGATCGATATCATCGAGCCGACGATCGACGAGACGGTGGCGATTCTCAGGGGGCTGAAGAGCCGCTTCGAGGAACACCACAACGTCGTCTACGAGGACGACGCGCTCAAGGCCGCCGCCGAGCTGTCGAGCAAGCACATCAACGACCGCTATCTGCCGGACAAAGCGATCGACGTCATCGATGAAGCCGGAGCCTATCAGCGCCTGCAACCGCCCGCCCGGCGCCGGGCAACCGTCGACGTCGAGTTGATCCAGAACATCGTCGCCAAGATGGCCCGCATCCCCGCGAAGACGGTGTCCGCGTCGGATCGCGACGTTCTGCGGTCCTTGGAGCGAGATCTCAAGCTGGTCATCTTCGGGCAGGACAAGGCGATAGCGGCCCTCGCCTCATCCATCAAGATGGCCCGATCCGGTCTCGGCGACGAGCGCAGGCCGATCGGCTCGTTCCTGTTCGCCGGGCCGACCGGCGTCGGCAAGACGGAAGTATCGCGCCAACTCGCGATGACCTTGGGCGTGGAGCTCATCCGCTTCGATATGTCGGAGTACATGGAGCGGCACACGGTGTCGCGTCTGATCGGGGCGCCGCCGGGATACGTAGGTTTCGATCAAGGCGGCTTGTTGACCGAGGCCGTTACCAAGAATCCCCATTGCGTGGTGTTACTCGACGAGATCGAGAAGGCTCATCCGGAGGTCTTCAACTTGCTGTTGCAAGTCATGGATCACGGAGTCCTGACGGACAACAACGGCCGCAAGGCGGATTTCCGCAACGTCACATTAATAATGACGACCAACGCCGGAGCCCAGGAAATGAGCCGCGCGTCGGTCGGCTTTACGCTCCAGGATCACAGCAGCGACGCGATGGAAGTCATCAAGCGGCTGTTTTCGCCCGAGTTTCGCAATCGTCTCGATGCAATCATTCAGTTCGACGCTCTGGACGAGCTCTCGATCGCGCGGGTCGTGGACAAGCTCATCGTCGAGCTCGAAGCGCAGCTCGAGAAGAACGACGTCACGATCGAGCTCGAGCCCGCGGCCAGGACCTGGATCGCGACCGCCGGCTACGATAGGAAGATGGGGGCCCGCCCCATGGCCAGGATCATTCAGGAGCACATCAAACGTCCGCTGGCCGAGGAGCTCTTGTTCGGTAAGCTCGTTGACGGCGGTCATGTGCGGGTTGGGTTGAATCAGGCGTCTGACGGCCTGGTCCTGATACCCGAGCCGGTGAAGCCCGCCCTCGAGCAGCTTCCGGAAGCCTGAGATCGATCGCCGTCGGCCGCGAACGCATCAACGCGCTCGATAAATGATGCGGCCCTTCGTCAGATCGTAGGGCGTGAGCTCGATAGTGACCTGATCACCCTTGAGGATGCGAATGTAGTTTTTCCGCATCTTCCCGGATATGTGCGCCGTAACGATATGGCCGTTCTCAAGCTCGACGCGGAAGGTCGTGTTCGGTAGCGTTTCTACCACGACGCCCTCCATCTGTATCGCTTCTTCTTTGGCCATGTTCACATTAGAATCCTGGGGGCGCGGGATTGTTGCATATCCTGTCGCGGTACCGCAACGCCGCGCCTCATTTGTCTGCGCCGCCGGCGGATTCGCGGGTGCCGCGCCGGTGCCGGTATCGCTCGAAGTCATCGCGCCAGGAGCCGGGTGCTCGGCGCGGCTCGCAGAGTGCGGTGAGCTCGGCCAGAAAATCATCACGAGGCATCATTTTGGCTCCCAGGCTTTTCAAGTGGCCGGACCAGACTTGGCAGTCGATGAGCTCGTAGCTTCGAGTCTGCAAGTATTCCACGGCATCGACAAATGCGAGCTTTGACGAATCCGTGAATTTCGAGAACATCGACTCGCCGAAAAACACCGAGCCGATCGCGAGCCCGTAGAGGCCGCCGACGAGATCGTCATCGCGCCAGGCTTCGAACGAATGCGCCCAGCCCAGTGCGTGCATCTCGCGATATGCACTGCACATCTGGGGGGTGATCCAGGTGGCGTTGGCGTGGCGTCGCGGCGCCGCGCAACTTCGAATGACGGCATCGAACGCGCAGTCGGCCGTGACTCGGAGCCGGGAGCGGCGGCGCGAGCGTCGCAGCCGCCTGGAGACATGCAAATCTTCCGGCCGCAGAATCGCGCGGGGATTCGGCGACCACCACAGTATCGGCTGGCCCTCTTCATACCAGGGGAAGATCCCTTTTGGATAGGCGCTGAGGAGCCAGTCGCTGCTCAGGCTTCCGCCGACCGCGAGCAGGCCGTTCGGCTCGCTGAGCGCCTCGCGAGCCGGCGGAAACGCGTCGGGCCCCTCGGCGGCCGAGAGCCAGACAGGCCTGGAAGCCCCCTGCATTGCCTTATGCGCCGGCCGCGCGGTACGGAAGATGCGCCGCCAGCTCTTCCATGTAGGCGTCGACATGGCGCTGCTCCCGCAGCAGCAAGTCCGCCAGCGCCCCGTTGAAGCGTGGATTCGACAGCCAGTGGCTCGACCAGGTCGCCGTAGGCACGAATCCGCGGCTGATCTTGTGCTCCCCCTGCGTGCCCGGCTCGAAGCGCGAGAGCCCTTCGCGTATGCAGTAGTCGATGCCCTGGTAGTAGCAAGCCTCGAAATGCAGGCTGTGAAAATCCACGAGGCTGCCCCAATAGCGGCCGTAGAGACAATCGGGGCCGCGAAAGCAAATCGCGGCCGCGATGGGATCGGCATTGAAGCTGGCCATGATGACGAGGACGTTCTCCGGCATCGTGGCCGAGATTTCGGCGAAGAATTCCCGATTGAGATACGGTAGCCGGCCGCGCCGCAGGAACGTGCGGCTGTAGAAGTCGAACGCCGCATCCCAGTCGCTATCGCTGAGCGCATCGCCGCGTAAGTGCTCGAAGCGAATGCCCGCTTCTCCTATGCGGCGGCGTTCCCGGCGTGCCTTTTTGCGTTTCGCGGACGTGAAGCCCGCCAGAAAGTCGTCGAAATCGCCGTAAGCGTCGTTTCGCCAGTGAAACTGATAGCCTTTTCGCGACAGCAATCCGTGCTCCGTGAGAAACGCATGCTGCTCGTCGGCGGGAAACAGGATGTGCAGCGAGGACGCTTCGATGCGTTCTCCGAGATTCCTGGCGCCTTCCATGAGCGCGGACGCAACGGCAGAGAACGGCTCATCGCAGGCGACCAGCAGACGGGGGCCTGCGGCGGGCGTGAACGGGACGGCGCTGACGAGCTTCGGGTAATAGGAGAGACCGGCTTGATCGTAGGCCTGGGCCCATCCCCAATCGAACACGAACTCGCCGCGCGAATCGTGCTTGATATAAAGGGGTAGGGCGCCGATCATCTGATTCGCCTCGTTGAACGCGAGGACGTGTTGCGGCTCCCAGGCGGTGCCGGCGCCGACGCAGCCCGAGCTTTCGAGCGCCGCGAGGAACTCGTGGCGGACCAGCGGCGCGTCGCCGGCGAGTCGGTTCCACGCGGCGGCATCGACATCCCGGAGATTCGACGCGTAACTCAGTCGCACTTGGTTTTATGATCTGCTCAGTTGGGTCGACTACAGCATAGCGCGGCCACCTCGGGCAGGCACATGCCGGAGGCGGAGTACGGGGGCGCTGGCCGCCTCCGCCACGCGGTTTTTGATCCGCGCTTGGTATTTGTATAATCAGGATCTTAACGTGACTTTCTGGCAGCGCTTGAACAGATCCAAGTCCACAACGGCTACGCCACCGTTCATAGTCCCAAGGATTCGGGGTCTCAAAGAGTCTGCATTGTGGTTGTCCGGGGGCCTGGCCGTGATCCTGTTCGTCGCGCTGGCCAGCTACGACCCCTCGGATCCGGCGTTCAGCGTCGCCGGCGGCAGCCGAGACCTCGCCAACCGCATGGGTCCGGCGGGAGCATGGTTCGCGGACATCGCGTACCTGTTGTTCGGTCGGCCCGCTTACCTTTTCCCGTTGCTGGTGCTGCTCGCGGGCGTGCTCTATTTCCGCGGCCGAGAGACGTTGGCGCCGGCGAGCCGCCGGACTGTGCTATGGCGTAGCGGCGGTTTCGTGCTGATCCTGCTCACGAGCTGCGGCCTTGCAACGCTGCATTTCGCCGCGCCGGAGCTGCGCGAAACGGCGGGCGGTGTGGTCGGCCGGCTGGTCGGCGACGGCTTGGCCGTCGTGCTGAGCCGCTTGGGCGCCACGGTTTTCCTGCTGGTGCTCTGGTTGGCGGCCGTGTCTTTGGCGACCGGGATATCCTGGCTATCGGTCATGGATCGCGTGGGCCGCGCGGTTCTCTTGGCGGTCGCGGTCGTCGAGCTCGCGGTCGCACGGGTTTCCGTGTGGATCGAAGGCCGCCGCGCCCGGCGGGAGCGCCAGGAGCTCGTGTCCAAGAGCCGCTCGAAGTCGAAGGAGGAACCGCCGCGAATCGAGCCGTTCTTCGAGGCGGTGGAGTCGAGCTCGCGATTCGAGCGTGAGCGCCAGGTACCGCTGTTCGAGCCGCCTAAGTCGTCCGAGTTACCGGCGCTGGCGCTGCTCGACGATCCGCCGCCGCGCGAAGGCGGCTACTCGCAGGAAGCGCTCGAGGCGATGTCGCGGCTGGTGGAGCTCAAGCTCGCGGATTTCGGGGTCGAAGTCGAGGTCGTCGCCGTGCATCCGGGTCCGGTGGTCACGCGGTTCGAGCTCAAGCCCGCCGCGGGCGTCAAGGTCAGCCAAATCAGCAATCTCGCGAAGGATCTGGCGCGCTCGCTGTCGACCGTCAGCGTTCGCGTCGTGGAGGTGATACCCGGCAAGCCCTATGTCGGTCTGGAGATACCGAACGAGGTTCGAGAGCTGGTCGCGCTCGGAGAGATCGTCAAGTCGCGCGTCTACGACGATATGGCGTCTCCATTGACGCTCGCGCTTGGAAAGGACATTGCCGGGCACGCCGTCGTGGCCGATCTCGCCAAGATGCCGCACTTGATGATCGCAGGGACGACGGGTTCGGGGAAATCCGTCGCCATCAATGCGATGGTTTTGAGTTTGCTCTACAAGGCGACGCCCGAGCATGTGCGCCTGATCATGATCGACCCCAAGATGCTCGAGCTTTCCGTCTACGAGGGAATCCCGCATCTGCTGGCCCCGGTCGTCACCAACATGAAGGAGGCGGCGAACGCTTTGCGCTGGTGCGTCGCGGAGATGGAACGGCGGTATTCGCTCATGGCCGCATTGGGGGTTCGGCATCTGTCGACCTACAACCGCAAAGTGATCGAAGCCATCGAAAGAGGCTCGCCGTTGCCGGACCCCAGCTTCGAGGGTTCGCCGGACGAAGGGGAGGCGCCGGCGTTGCAGCCCTTGCCGTATATCGTGGTCATCATCGACGAGCTGGCCGACATGATGATGATGGTCGGGAAGAAGGTCGAGGAGCTGATTGCGCGGCTGGCGCAAAAGGCCCGTGCTTCGGGCATCCATATGATCATCGCCACGCAGCGGCCCTCCGTCGACGTGATCACGGGCCTCATCAAAGCGAACATTCCCTGCCGCATCGCGTTTCAAGTATCCGCCAAAGTGGACTCGCGCACGATTCTCGATCAGATGGGCGCGGAGCAGCTGCTCGGACACGGCGATATGCTGTTCTTGCCGCCGGGCACGTCGACGCCGACACGCGTCCATGGAGCTTTCGTTTCCGACAACGAGGTGCATGCGGTCGTCAAGAATCTTCGCGGCGCCGGGTCGCCGAAGTTCATCGAGGAGATCTTGTCCGGTCCCAGCGGGGATTTCTCCGCGGGCGTCATCATGACGGGCGGGGAATTGGACGCAGAACAAGATCCCCTTTACGATGAGGCCGTCCGGATCGTGACGGAAAGCCGCAAAGCGTCGATATCCAACATTCAGCGCCGCCTCAAGGTCGGGTATAACCGCGCGGCAAGAATGGTGGAGACCATGGAGGAGGCTGGCATCGTTGGTAGCTTGCAAACGAATGGATTCAGAGAGGTTCTTGCTCCTCCTCCGCCCAGCGATTGAGAATTGTTTTTTGGCGCTGCTGTTATGCGGACCGATGCTCACCTCGGGCGGCACCGCGGCGCAAGCGCTCGAGCCCGCCGTGCCGGCGGCCGGCGCCGACCACCTGCGGAGATTCCTCGATGAGACCCTCACCTTTCAAGCCACGTTCGAGCAACAGCTCTTAGGCCCCGGTCGCGAAGTCATCGAGCGCGCGACGGGCACCTTATCCCTCAAGCGCCCCAACCGCTTCCTGTGGAGCTACGACGCGCCGGTCGAGCAGCTGGTCGTTGCAGACGGCAGCGATCTGTGGATCTACGACGTCGAGTTGGCTCAAGCGACAGTGACTCCCCTGGACGATACGGTGTCGGTAACCCCGGCCATGCTCTTGAGCGGCAACAAGCCGCTCGAGGATGGGTTCGAGATCCTCGAAAGCTTCGACGCCGACGATTTGAGCTGGGTGCGGCTCGTACCCAAGACGCAGGATACGGACTTTCAGGAAGTGCTCATCGGGTTCCGAGTGGGGATGCTCGCAAGCTTGCGCCTGCTCGACAGCCTCAATCAGGTGACTTCGATAGAGTTCATGAACGTAGAGCTCAACCGGGAGCTCGACGACTCCGCGTTCGAATTCACGCCGCCGCCTGGCGTCGACGTCATCGGCGGCAGAGGTTAGGTCGTCTCCTCTTGTTACCACTGCGGTATCCTTGGCTGTGGATGGCGTTCGGCTGGGGGCTCGTAGCGGCCGTGACCGTCGGCAGCCTCGTACCCAGCGGCTTGATCCGGGGAATATCCCTTTCGGACAAGCTGATGCACGCGGGCTCCTACTGCCTGCTGATGATCTGGTTCGCCGGACTCTATGCGCGGCGCAGGCATGTCCTCATTGCCGCCGTCTTGCTGATGCTGGGCCTCGTATTGGAGATCCTCCAGCATCGGACCTCCTATAGAATGTTCGATTTGACGGATATGCTCGCCAACGCGGTCGGCGTGGCGGCGGGCTTCGTGGTTTCGTTCTTCGTCCTCGAAGGATGGTGCCAACGCCTGGAGAAACGCCTGCTTTTCGATGATTGATCAATATCTTGCATCGGCGCGCCGGTGTGTCGGACGGGCGTGAGGGCCACGAAATGCTGGACATCAGAGTCTTGCGCAGCGATCTCGACGGCATGGCACGCAATCTTGCGCGCCGCGATTTCGTGCTCGATCGCGAGCGCTTCTTGGAGCTGGAAGCCAAACGCAAACAGCTCCAAGTTCAGGTCGAGGCGCTGCGCATGCAGCGCAACGAGCGTTCCAAGGTCATCGGCAGGGCGAAAGCAGCCGGTGAAGACATAGCGCCGCTCGCCACCGAGGTCGGCGAAGTCGGTCGAGCGCTGGATGATGCCGAAGGTCGGCTGCAGGACGTTCAGTCGGCGTTGACGGGCGTGCTGGCGGAGATCCCCAATCTGTTGCACGACTCCGTCCCGGACGGCGCCGACGAGACCTCCAACGTCGAGCAGCGCCGTTGGGGAGAGCCGCCGCGATTCGATTTCGACGCCAAGGATCACGTTGCCTTGGGCGAAGGCCTCGGGCTCATCGATTTCGAGCGCGCGACGCGGCTTGCGGGCAGCCGTTTCGTCGTGCTGCGCGGGGCCGTCGCGCAGCTGCAGCGTGCTCTGATTCAGTTCATGCTCGACGTGCACACACGCGAGCACGGCTATACGGAAACCTACGTGCCGTATCTCGTCAACGACGGCACGCTGTTCGGCACGGGCCAGTTGCCGAAATTTGCAGCGGACTTGTTTCGTATCGAGGGCGAGCATCCGTTGAGCTTGATTCCGACTGCCGAAGTGCCGCTCAGCAATCTCGTTCGCGAAACGATCCTCGAGGCCGGCGACTTGCCGCTACGCTTGACCGCGCACACGCCGTGCTTCAGGTTGGAAGCAGGGTCGTACGGCGCCGATACTCGCGGCATGATTAGGCAGCATCAATTCGAGAAGGTCGAGCTCGTGCACATCGTCAAGCCCGAGGATTCATATGCCGCATTGGAGGAGCTGGTCTCGCATGCGGAGGTCATTCTGCAGCGTCTGGGATTGGCCTATCGTGTGGTGACGCTGTGCGGCGGCGATACGTCTTTCGCCGCGGCGAAGACATATGATCTCGAAGTCTGGCTGCCGGGACAGGATCGCTACCGCGAGATTTCGTCTTGCAGCAATTGCGAGGCGTTCCAGGCTCGGCGCATGCAGGCGCGCTGGCGCAATCCCGACACCGGCAAGCCGGAGCCCGTGCACACCTTGAACGGCTCCGGGGTCGCGGCGGGCAGGGCGCTGATCGCGGTGCTCGAGAACTACCAGCGCGCCGACGGCGGCGTCGACGTGCCCGAGGTGCTGCATCCCTACATGGCCGGCGTCACGCGCGTCCTTCCGGCCCGCTGCCAGCGTTAAGGCGCGAAGCCGAAGACATCGGCGCTCTCAGTCGGCCAAACATCTACTCCTTCGAGCACCGATGTCTTCGGCTTCGCGCCATGCGATCCCGCATCAGGGACGGCGCGTCGTTCAAGAGGTGATGCGCAGCAGGCGGGCGAGATTGCCGCCGAGAATCGCGATCTTCTCCTCGTCGGTCAGGGACGGCGAGTCGATGATGAGATCCAAAGTGTGCGGCCAATTGAGCGGCTGGTCCGTGCCGTAGACGACCTGGCTCGCGCCCATCTCGGCGACGAGATGCCGCAGGCCCTCCTCGGAGAACACCATGGTGTCGGCGAAGATCTGCGTTCGAAGGTATTCGCTCGGGCGTTTGCGGTTGGCGCAGTCGACGTCGTTTCTCACCTCGCAGGCGACCTCGGTCCGCCCGAGATAGGAGGGCAGGTAACCGCCGCCGTGCGCGCCACAGACCTTCAAGCCCGGGAAGCGATCGAAGGTGCCGTCGAAGATCAGGTGAGAGAGAAAGATGGTCGTTTCGAGGGGGTTGCCGATGATGTTGCCGAGGTCGCCTCGTCCGTCGAGGCCACCCTCGCGCACGGCATTCTCGGCGCCGTCGGGATGCATGAAGACCGGCACGTCGAGCTCCTCGGCTTTCGCCCAGAACGGGTCGAAGCGCTCCGATGACGGAACCTCGCCGCTGACGTGGCCGCCTATCGAAGCGCCGCGCAAGCCGAGCGCCGTCACCGCGTATTCGAGCTGCTCGGCGGCGAGCTCCGGAAACTGAAGCGCCACCGAGGACAGCGCGACGAATCTGTCGGGATGCCGCGCGCACCACGCCGACAGCCCTTCGTCCTGTGCCCGGATCAGATCCGCGGCCAAGGCCCGGTCCGCCTCGTACCACCAATAGCCGTTGACCGAGATCGCCGAAATGTCGATGCCGCGCTCATTCATATAGTCGATGCGTCCCTCGAGAACGCGGTTACCGGGAAAGTTGCGCTCGAGAGGGGTTCCGCGGGTCAGGGGATACACGGCCTCGACGGCGCCGTGCGCGTGAATATCGATCACTTGCACCCGCCGGCCGCCGATCGAGACCTGCCGACGCGGCGACTGACCGAAGGCCGTGCCCAGCTTGCCGGCGATAAAGGCGCCGCCGGCGGCGCCCGCGAATGTTTTCAAGAAGCGTCTACGGTCTTGCATGTGGCTGTCCCCCTCGTGTGGTTATTTAGGCACACCGTCGCGGCGTTGTAAATTCCCCGCGCGCCTTATACATTCCGCTCGCGAAGGACAATGGAGGAGTGTCATGAGCAACGCTATGAGATCCATTCGAGCCGTCTTCAGCACGGCAGTTTGTTTGCTTGGTATCGGTCTCGCGACTGCGGTCTCGGCGCAGAACCTCGAGCAATTCGTCGTCTCCGGCGCGGCGGCCGAGGCGATAAAGACTCGGACCGAGATATCCGCCGACACGGCCGAGCGTATCGTGGATGCTTGCCGCGCGCTCGCCGAGGAAAACGACGTCACGGTGAGCGTCTTCGTGCTGAGCCCGTCCGGCGACATCGTGCACGCGCACCGCATGGACGGTCAGATGCCGATCGGCGTCGATACCGCTTTGATGAAAGCGGAAACGGCTCTGTATATGCGCACATCGACGCATGAGGTCTCGAACCGCTTCAATGATCCTCTGGGTCGCATCACACGCGTTAAGCTGGATTGGTATCTGGTTTCAGGCGGGTTGCCGATCGTCGTCGACAATCAGATCATCGGCGCGATCGGTGTCGGCGGGGCGCGAGGCGGCTTCGACGAGCGTTGTGCCCATCATGCCTTGACCGAAGTTCTGGGCCCGCAGCCGCCGCTCGTGCAGGACTGAGCATTACTCGCGTCTCGGGGCCCGGCGCCGTGGGGCCCGGCCCCACGGATGTTTGCTTGGATAGGCTCTACGCCTTGAGCCGATAGCCGGTTTTGAATATCCAGGAGACGCAGATCATGCAGGCCAGCAGGAACAGCACGATGATTCCGAGGCTCAAGCCCACGTCGACGTCCGCGTGCTCGTAGAAGCTCCAGCGGAAGCCGCTCACGAGATAAACGACGGGATTGAACAGGGTTATCGTGCGCCAGATCGGTGGAAGCATGTCGATGGAATAAAAACTGCCACCGAGAAAAGTCAGCGGCGTGACGATCAGCAGGGGGATGATCTGGAGTCGCTCGAAACCGTCGGCCCAGACGCCGATGATGAAACCGAACAAGCTGAACGTCACGGAAGTCAGGACTAGGAATCCGAACATCCAGAAGGGATGGGCGATTTCCAACGGCACGAACAGGCCGGCGGTGGCCAAGATGATGACGCCGATGATGACCGACTTGCTTGCGGCCGCCCCTACGAAGCCCAGTGTGATCTCAACGTGCGAGATTGGCGCGGTCAGGATCTCATAGATCGTTCCCGTGAAGCGCGGCAAATAGATTCCGAAAGAGGCGTTGGAGATGCTTTCCGTCAGTAGTGAAAGCATGATCAACCCGGGGACAATGAACGATCCATAGCTGATTCCGTCGATGGCGTTGATTCGAGAGCCGATCGCCGATCCGAATACGATGAAGTACAGGCATGTCGACATCACCGGCGAGAAAATGCTCTGAAACAACGTGCGCCAGGTGCGCGCCATCTCGAAGCGGTAAATGGCTCTGATTGCGTGTAGATTCATCGCGGTTTCCTGACCAAGCTCACGAATATCTCTTCCAGGGAACTTTGCGTCGTATGGATATCCCGGAATCGAATGCCGGCATCGTTGAGCTCCTGCAGCAGCGGAGTGATTCCGGTTCGCTCCGCTTGCGTATCGTAGGTATAGATCAGCTCGCGGCCGTCCTGTGCGAGCTCGAGCTTGTAGGGCGCCAGCTTCGGGGGGATATCGGCCAGCGGCTCGTGTAGCTCCAGGTTGAGCTGTTTTCGGCCCAGCTTTCTCATGAGTTCCTTCTTCTCCTGAACGAGGATGAGCTCGCCATGATCGATGACGCCGACCCGGTCCGCCATTTCCTCCGCCTCTTCGATATAGTGAGTCGTCAGAATGATCGTCACGCCCGCGGCGCGAAGCGACCGAACGCTGTTCCACATCTCCTGCCGCAATTCCACGTCGACCCCGGCGGTCGGCTCGTCCAAGAAAAGGATCATCGGCTCGTGGGACAGCGCCTTGGCGATGAGCAGACGCCGCTTCATTCCGCCGGAAAGCGTCATGATCTTGTCGTGCCGTTTGTCCCAGAGCGACAACGCCCTGAGGGTCTTTTCGACGTAGGCGTGATCTCTTGGCTTGCCCCAGAGGCCGCGGCTGAAGTTCACGGTCGTCCAGGCGGTTTCGAAGGCGTCCGTGGTCAGCTCCTGCGGCACGAGCCCGATCAAGGTGCGTGTCTTCCGAAAATCCCGCAGGATGTCGTGGCCGTCCACGAGGACCATGCCTTCGCTCGGATTGATGATGCCGCAGATGCTGCTGATCAGGGTCGTCTTGCCGGCGCCGTTCGGGCCGAGCAGGGCGAAGATCTCGCCGCGAGAAATATCGAGATTGATGTTCTTCAAGGCCTGAAAGCCGGAGCGATAGGTCTTGCTGAGTCCTTGAATTGAGATGATGGGTTGCATGGCAAAACGGCGGTTCGAGGCGCGCGCTATTGTCGCCCATTACTCGTGTCTTGCCCATCGCTGTGGGCAAATCGCGACCTCCCTGCGGCTGCGGAATGCCGGGGCGAGCTGCTAGAATCGCTTTGACTCCACTGTTCATCGGGGGGCGGCAACGGCCGTACGAACAACATGAGCGATGACGAACAGGGACACAAGGCCGATTCGACGGCGGCTTCGGCAATGACCGAGCTCGCTTCCGTGCCGCGTCGCGCATTTCTGCAAACCGGCGCGGCGCTCGCCGGGGCGGCGTTGGTTGCTGCGCCGGCGCGTGAGGCGGAAGCGCAGCCCGCGGCGCGGGACCCGGCCCGCATGCCCCTGATGACGGCCGAAGCGGAAGCGGCGCCGCCCGCGGACGTGCAGGTGATCGGCGGCGACGAGCGCTGCGGCTCCGATTTCATGGTCGATGTCATCAAGTCGCTGGATTTCGAATACATCTGCGCGAATCCGGGCTCGAGCTTTCGCGGCCTGCACGAATCGATCATCAACTACGGGGGCAATCGGGCGCCCGAGCTGATCACGTGCTGCCACGAGGAGTCCTCGGTCGCGATGGCGCACGGTTACTTCAAGGCGGCCGGGAAACCGCTGGCCGTCATGGCGCACGGGACCGTGGGTTTGCAGCACGCGGCAATGGCGATCTACAACGCCTGGTGCGATCGCGTGCCCGTGTACTTGATCCTCGGCAATCATAGCGACGCCGCGCTGCGCAGGGCGGCGGAGTGGTATCACGGCGTGCAGGACGCGGCGCACATGGTCCGCGACTACACCAAGTGGGATGATACGCCTTGGTCGTTGACTCACTTTGCGGAGTCCGCGGTTCGCGGCTATCGCGTCGCGATGACGCCGCCGATGGCGCCGGTGGTGCTGGTGCTCGACGGGCACCTCCAAGAAGAGCCGATCAGCAAGAGCTCGGGACTGTCGGTTCCACGCCTGACCATCCCGTCCGCGCCGCAAGGTGACAGCGGAGCGGTCGACGAAACCGCACGCCTGCTGGTGGAGGCGGAGCAGCCCGTGATCGTCACGGATCGGCTCGCACGCACGCCCGCGGGGATGCAGTTGCTCATCGAGCTCGCCGAGTCCTTGCAGGCGTCCGTCATCGACCAAGGGAGTCGAATGAACTTCCCGTCCCGGCACCCGCTGAATCAGAGCGAGCGTGCAGGCACCGCGATCGCCGAGGCCGACGTCATCCTGGCTCTAGAAGTGACGGATTTTTGGGCGACGGTCAATGCGCTTCGCGATCAGTTGCATCGCTCGGTCCGCCGCATTGCGAAGCCGTCCGCCAAGCTGATCTCGATCACCGCGGGCGATCTCTACATCCGCGCCAACTATCAGGATTTCCGCCGCATGCAGGAAGTCGATCTGGCGATCGCCGCGGACGGCGAGGCCACGCTGCCGAGTCTGATCGAGGCGGTCAAGCGGCACACGACGCGCGCGCGCAGCCGGGATTTCGCGGCGCGCGGCAAGCGGCTCGCCGAGCGGCGCCGCATCTCGGCCGAGAACGCGCGCTCCGCGGCGGCCTACGCCTGGGATGCAAGCCCGGTCAGCACGGCCCGCTTATGCGCCGAGATCTGGAATCAAATTCGTGATGAGGACTGGTCCCTGGTCTCGAGCTATTACAGTGACGGCGGGGGCTGGCCCCGGCGCCTGTGGGATTTCGACCGGCCGTATCGGTGGTTGGGCCATGCCGGCGGCGGTGGTATCGGCTATGGCGCGCCCGCGGCGGTCGGCGCGGCGCTCGCCAACCGAGGTCACGGGCGTTTCTCGGTCGCGATTCAAACCGACGGCGATCTCATGTACGCGCCGGGCGTCCTTTGGACCGCCGCCCATCATCAGATTCCGCTCTTGAGCGTCATGAACAACAATCGCGCCTATCACATGGAGGTCATGCACGTGCAGCGCATGTGCAACGCGCGCAATCGAGGCATCGAGCGCGCCAGGATCGGCAGCGAGTTGACGGACCCGAACATCGACTACGCCAAGCTCGCGCAGAGCATGGGAATCTTTGCCGAGGGCCCGATCACCGATCCCGCCGATCTCGGGCCCGCGTTGCGCCGCGCGATCGCCGTGGTCAAGCGCGGCGAGCCTGCGTTGATCGACGTCGTTACTCAAGTGCGCTGAGAACGTCGTCATGCCGGGCGCCTTGAATCGTCACAAGCTCATCTTGATGTTGTCGCTGAGCTTGGGAATCGCGGCGCGGGCTTGGCCGCAAGCAGCCGCGCAGGACGTCGTTGTTGCGGGGCTGACGGCGGCCGGCTGCGCGGCTTGCCATGGCAGTGACGGTCGCGGCACTGCGGCCGGGCCTGCGATCACCGGAGCGACGTTATCGGCCGCCGCGTTCGTTGCCGCCGTGAGGAGCCCGCGGGGCGCTATGCCGGCCTTTGGACCCGAGGCGGTTTCGGACGAAACGCTCGGCGAGCTCCATACCGAGCTCGGCAGGCTGAGCGCGCCGAGTTTCCCGGCGGGGCGCGTGGATGTCGGGGCCGCTCTGTACGAGAGCACGGGATGTTACTCGTGTCACTCGAATCAGGGTCAGGGCGGCACGCAAGGGCCGCGGATCGGCCCGAACCCGATTCCATTGACGCGCTTCGGCTGGTATCTGCGGCATCCGAGCGGCCAGATGCCTCCCTATACGGCCGGCGTGCTGCCCGACCAAGCGGTCGCCGACATCCATGCTTTTCTTCAGGCTCGGCTGCCGCCCGCGGACGGAATCTCCTTGCTTGCGCCTTGAGCCGCGGCGCTAGCTCGCGGCTTCGATGATTGCGAGCGCCTCCTCGGCCGATTTGACGAAGCGCAGGCAATCGAGGTCCCCGGCGCCGATGACGCCGATATCGACCATGGCCGAGAAATCGACCACGCGGCGCCAGAATTCCTCGCCGAACAGCAGCACCGGCAGCGGCCGCATGCGTCCCGTTTGCACGAGCGTAAGCGCCTCGAATAGCTCATCAAGGGTTCCGAAGCCCCCGGGGAAGAACACCAGCGCGCGTGCGCGCAGCAGAAAGTGCAGCTTGCGAACGGCGAAGTAGTGGAATTGGAAGCTCAGCTCCGGCGTGATGTAGGGGTTCGGCGTCTGCTCTTTCGGCAGCACGACGTTCAAGCCGACCGATCGGGCCCCGACGTCTTGGGCGCCGCGATTGGCGGCTTCCATGATCCCGGGTCCCCCGCCCGTCATGATGACCAGGCTCGGCCGGGGATTCGCCGAGCCGCTGCTCGAGACGAGGCCGGCCAGCCGCCGAGCTTCGCGATAGTAGAAGGAATCGAGCGTGCAGCTCGCGGATCTCTCGCCGGTCGCGGCGCCGGTGTCCGCCACGCGGGCGCTGCCGAAGACGACGACCGTCTCCTCGATGCCTTCGGCGCTCATGACGGTCTGCGGCTTGAGATATTCGAGCATCAGGCGAACGCCGCGAAGCTCGTCGCTGACGAGGAACTCGTCGTCCGCGAACGCGAGCCGGTAGCTCGGCGACGCGGTTTGGGGCGTGAGCGCCTGCCGGCGGCCCGTGCCGACGTCCTCGCCGGCGCTGGGAAAGCCGGGCCGTTTGTGCTCTTCGGTCATCGTCGGATCCTGAGTCCTGAGTCGCGGCTACTCTACCATCGGTGCCGTGCGCGGTCGCACGACGCAGGATCGAGGATGCAGGCCCTCTCAGTCGGGCTAGTTACTCCTTCGAGAACCTGCATCCCCGCTCCCGCGTCCTTCCGGCGGCGTGCCAGCGTTAGTCATGGGCTGAGCGGTCGCCGTTCGGGGTCATCGGCCTGCATGAATTCGTTCATGCCGGTCGGATTGCGCCACGCAGCGCAATCTTTCGCAAGGCGGCCGCGGCCAGGCCGCAGCGATCGGCGTACGGCTGCGAACGGCCGGAATCGACGCGGCGCGGCTCGTCTCGAGCCAGTGGTGCCGCTGCCTCGATACCGCGCGCTTGCTGGACCTTGCGGATCTGAACTCGCTGGTCTCGTATCCCGGGCAGACCGGCGAGATGACGGGCCGCTTGCGGGAGTGGATCCTGGCGCAGGACCTGAACCGTCCCACGATCCTCGTGACACATCAGATCAACATAGGCGCGCTGCTCCGCGCCTATCCAGAGGAGGGCGAGATCGTCGTCGTTCGACGCGGCGCGGACGGCCGCCTCGACGTTCTCGGTACGCTCGTTCCGGACTAGGCGTTAGTCTTCAGCCGCCCTTAGACAGTTATAGGTGCCGACGACCGCGTCGGGGTACCAGACCCAGTGCTTGCCCAACGTAACCGGCTCGGTGAACACGGCCGGGTCCGTAAACGTCACGCTGTAGTCGAGCCTGTCGCCCTGCGGGCTGACGGTGAAGCGCTCGACCATCTCTGTCGACGCCGTGATCGGCACGCCGAGCCCGTCGAAATGGCCCCAGTTCATATGGACGGTGGTCACGACCAAGGAGCGATCGTTTTCCCAGCGGCCGATCGAGTAGCCCAGCAGCGAGTCGGGCTGCCCCTCGGCGGAGGCGTCCGGCGCCGTGTGGATGGTGCGAACGGTGTCGTATTCCTCGTTGTGCCAGAGGATGTCGTCGCCGTCCCGCGTGAACTCGAACGGGTAGGGCGCCTCCATGATCGTCGGCATGCCCTTGGCGCGGCAGTTGCCGAGGGGGTTGTCGCGCTCCCAGACGAAAGCATCGACGGCTTGTCTTGCCGCCTCCGTGAGCTTCGGGCGATACTCCGGCAGCCGTCCGAAGTTCCGCGGAATCAGCATCGGGATGTTGTCGGGCGTGCTCCAGATCCTGAATATTCCGAGCTCCGGCGCCGACGTATCGCCAATGCCCACCCGCCGGCTTTCGGCCATCTCGACGAGGCGGTCGGACCAGCGCGGCTCGATATTCGAGCCGAGCAGCACCTCCTCGCCGCTGACCGTCAAGACGTTGCGGATATACAGCCCGCGTTCGGCGCGAATCGCCGGGTTTCCGGCGACCCGGATGGTGTCGCCGACGGCGATGAAGCTCGGATCGATCTGCCAGCGCCGGATGTTGCTTAGCGCGGTCGTCGCCATGTCCCAGTCCTCGACCCTGCCGTCGGCGCCGGTCACGCGCATCGAGACCTGAACGTGCGGATTGCGCCACAAGACGTTGCTGACCTCGCCTTCGACTTCGATGATCGCGTTGGGATCGTAGTTTCCGCCGATCGCATGATGCGCGGCGGCGAACATCGGCAGCCAGAAGATGCTCAAGCAAGACAGTCCGCGAATCAGCATGGCGTTCTCCCCCCACACTCTTCGGCTGGTCGTTCTGCGTCCGATTCTACCTCAACGCGCCGCGGCGCGGCATGCCGTTGCCGGGCGCGTCGGCTCTTCCGCCGTCGGCGGAGTCTTATCGCCACGTTGATCGTAGGGTAGACTCGTCGCAGGTCAAATCAGAAGGGCGGTCCGTCATGACGCAGTCGATCAAGCTCTCCAAGACGCTGTTCGCTTTGGGCTCCTGTCTGCTGCCGGTCGCGATATCGGCACACCATGCCACCGCGCCGACCTTCGACCAGAGCCGGGTCATCGAAATCGAAGGCGAGATCACCGAGGTGCATTGGCAGAATCCGCACATACGCTTCAGGATGCAAGCCGCGGATGCCGCCGACGCGGAATTCTGGGACATAGAGACGAACTCCGTGAGCATCGTCAGCCGCTTCGGCCTGAGCGCCGGCCTGATCGAGCCCGGCACGCAGGTGCGGGTCGCGGGCAACCCGGGAAGACGCGTCGACAACGCGCTGTGGCTCACGAACGTGCTCTTGGGCGACGGCCGCGAGATTCTTTTCGGCGCGAACTATCCGCCTCGCTGGTCGGAGGTCACGCTCGGCGCTGAGGACGTGCGCGGCGCGATCACGGCCGATCTCACGGGCTCGCTGGGGATTTTTCGCGTATGGACGAGTCTCGGCGGTGGCTCGGCGCTGTGGAACGAGAGCTATCCTCTGACGCCGGAGGCGGCCGCCGTGCGCGCCGGCTTCAATCCGATCACCGATGCGCCGACGCTGAACTGCGTGCCGAAGGGCATGCCGCTGATCATGGAGCAGCCTTACCCGATGGAGATCGTCGACGAGGGCGATGAGATCGTGATGCACCTCGAGGAATACGACACCGTGCGTCGCGTCGCGATGGCCGACGGCGTACAGGCACAAGCGCGCAACCGGTCTTCGAGCCTGCTCGGCAACTCCGTCGGGCGCTGGGAGGACGGTGTGCTCGTCGTGGACACTACGGATATCGACTATCTGCATTTCGACAAGACGGGTATTCGACAGAGCGCAGCGGTGCGAACCGAGGAGCGCTTTACGCTCAGCGACGACGGCAGCCGGCTCGACTATCAGATGACCGTGACCGATCCCGCGACCTTCACCGAGCCGGTGGTGCTGACCAAGGCTTGGGTCTATCGGCCGAACGACGAGGTAAGGCCTTACGACTGCACGATTTCCGAGTGAGCGTCGGAACAAACAAACTAGATAGTGAATACTGGACAATGGGGGGAACGATGTCTCGCTATCGATATTTTTGCGCCGCTCTGAGCCTAGGTCTCGGCATTTCAGTTGTCGGCCCGCTCGCCACCGCACAGCCGCTGGTGATCGAGGGCGGAACGCTCATAGACGGCAACGGCGGGGAGCCCTTGAACGATGCCGTGATCGTCATCGAGGGTAATCGCATCACCGGTGTCGGCACGGCCCGGGAAGTGTCTTATCCCGCCGGTTCGCTAGTGATCGATGCGAGCGGCAAGTACGTGCTGCCCGGCCTGTGGGACGCGATGGTCAGCTACCAGTGGTTCTACGGCGAGATCATGCTCAATCACGGTATTACGTCGACGATCGACGTCGGCATCGCGGGCGAGGTCGGCGCCGCGTTTCGCGACGGCGTGCTGATGGGCAAAATCCGCGCGCCGCGGCCGTTCTCCGGGATCTCTCGGCTTACGACGGAGCCGGCCGGCGGCACCGGGCTCGAGACCGTATTGACGCCGGGCCGCACCCCGGGCTCGGTTGAGGAAGCGCGCGAGCTCGTGCGTGCCTTCATCGCCGGCGGTGCCGATATCGTCATGTTTCAAGACGGCACTTTGCCGCTGGAATACTACGAGGCGGGTTTCGACGAAGCCCGCAAGGCTGGCATGCCCGTCTCCACACGAGCCTATGGTCCCATCTTCGGCCCGCGTGAGGCCGCCGAGCTCGGCAGCAACATGCTGCCGCATTCGGCCGGGATCGGCCGTCTGATCACGAGAAATCCCCCGGGCCCGGGAGACAGCCGCAACGAAGCCGAGCTTTTCTCCGAGATGGACGACGCCAAGGCGCGCGAGCTCATCGACATGCTCGTCAGAGCCGAGGTGGCGCTCGATCCGACGTACAGGAACTCGTGGCTGCGCATGCCGCGCGACTGGGAGCGCTTCGGTGAGGACGCGCGCAGTTTCTTCGATACCGTGGATCCGAATCTCTTGGCCTACTACCCGCGTGAGCGCATGGAAACGGCGCTCGAGCAGTTCCGCGCGCCGCGGCCTACCGGTGAGGTCTGGGAGCGCCGCATGCGCGGCTTCAGGAATTCGCTGCGCTTTCACAAGATGTTCGTCGACGCCGGCGGCATGCTGATCCCGGGCTCCGACAGCAATCCCGTAAAGGTGCCGGGAATCAATTTGTTTCACGAGATGATGATCTTCCTCGAGGCCGGCGTCACGCCGATGCAGATCATCCAAGGCGCGACCAAATGGTCGGCGCAGTTGTTGGACATGGAAGATGAGCTCGGCACCGTTGAAGCCGGCAAGATCGCCGACATCATCATCGTGAGCTCCGATCCGCTCCAAAACATCGAGAACCTCCGCGATCTCGACAGCGTGGTCTTCGACGGCAGACGCGTGGAGCTCGGCTACACGGCCGGGTACAACCCCGTGTTCCGCGTCGAGTCGGAGCTCAACCCGCCGGTATCGAGGCTCTTGTGGGTCGATGCTTTCAGGCCGGTCGCTTTCGGCGGCAGCGGCGGCCGTTTCAACGGCAGGCCTCCGGTCGGGCCGGGACAAGCGCTGCCGAATCCCGTCGAATCCCCGCAACCTGCGATCGAGACCATCTCGCCTCTAGGGGTCGAGGCCGGCAGCCCGACGACTACGGTGACGCTGACCGGATTCAATTTCGTGCGTCGCTCCCAGGTGTTGTTCAAGGGCGTTCCCGTTCCTCACGAAGCCGTAAGCGGATCCGAGCTTCGGGTCACGATCGACGCAAGCCTGCTGCAAGAGCCCGGCTGGCACGAGATCGTGGTCAGGAACCCGTGGCCGCTGCATCCGGAGATCGGTCGGGAATGGGGCGACGGAACCTCGAATGCCGCGCACCTGATCGTCGCCTTCGCGAATGACGGCAGCTAGCTGCTGATCAGCTGCGCGGCTTGCGTCGTCGCACGACGCGGGAGCGGGGATGCAGGTCCTCGAAGGAATGTGAAACTCTGACTGAGAGGGCCTGCATCC
>Ga0214472_10001679_pt1 | contig 24378 bp, 28 predicted proteins | sample RVTome_6_FD_207662 | JGI IMG/M metagenome (GOLD analysis project Ga0214472, IMG submission 207662) | Soil microbial communities from uranium-contaminated site in the Upper Colorado River Basin, Wyoming, United States - RVT140D175 | ecosystem: Environmental > Terrestrial > Soil > Contaminated >...
ACTCACCACCCCGATGTAGTACAGACCTACGAAGTGCTCCTGCTTATTATCAATGACTTACGGCTCCCATACCCCGTCTACTGCGCAAGATCGGCTAGCGATGAGATGGCCAGACACCGACGGTCGAGGGAATGCCGCGCGGGGTGTTTGGCGGGTTAGGGACACGCGGGTAGCGTGGCATAGGGTGGTTGGGGTTCAGTGGGCGTTGGGCTTGGCTGGCTCGGGAGGCGCTCTTTGTCTCCCAAGTTCAAGGTTCAGGTGGCTCAGGATTCTTCGAATCGTCGCATTCGGCTCCTTCGAGGGAATCACCGCTTTGGGCTCATAGAGGAAGCTGGTAGCTTTTTCCTACGTCACCACCCGCACGTTTGTCCCTGATTGCGCTCCTCCAACCAAGCCATCAGCGGCGCGAAGTAGTCGATGATGGCGCTCGCGTCGATTTCCCGGCCGCCGGTGAGCTCCTCCAGCGTATCCGGCCAGGGCTGCGACCGTCCCTTCTCAAGAACCGCGGCGAGGCGCCGGCCAGCTTCCTCGCTGCCGTAAATCGAGCATTCGTGCAACGGGCCCTCGAACCCCGCCGCTTCACAGAGCGCGCGGTGGAACTGGAATTGCAGAATCCGAGCGATGAAATAGCGCGTGTATTCCACGTTGGCGGGGATATGGTACTTGGCGCCCGGATCGAAATCCGCTTCGCTGCGCTCCACCGGAGGCGCGATACCCTGATACCGCGTGCGGAGCTCCCACCAAGACGCGTTGTAGTTGTCGGGCGTGATCTCGCCGGAGAAAACGCGCCACCGCCACTCGTCGATGAGCTTGCCGAACGGCAGAAACGCGATCTTGTCCATCGCCATCTTCATCTGCTGGTTGATGGTCGCTTCGTCGCTCGATGCGACCGCTTCCACGAGCCCCACCCGATTCAGATAGGCGGGCGTCATCGACAGATTGATGGTGTCGCCAATCCCCTCGTGAAATCCCGGATTGGCGCTCGAGCGGTAGAGAACGGGTAGCTCTCCGTAGTGAAGGTAGTAGTAAACGTGCCCCAGCTCGTGATGGACGGTGATGAGCTGGTCTTCGGTGGGCTCGATGCACTGCTTGATGCGCACGTCACCCGCCGCGGGATCCATATCCCATGCGCTCGCATGGCAGACGACTTCGCGATCCTGGGGCTTGGTCAGCAGGGAGCGTTCCCAAAACGTCTGAGGAAGCGCAGGCATGCCGAGAGAGACGAAAAAGCCTTCCGCGAGCTTCGTCATCCTCACCGCATCGTACTTTTGGTCGACCAGCGCTTGGCCCACGTCGAGGTTCGTCACGCCGGGGTAGGGCTCAACCAGATCGTAGATGTTGCCCCACTCCTGGGCCCACATGTTTCCGAGGAGATGCGCGGGGATGGGCTGTCCGGGAGGAACCTTGTCGCTGCCGTAATGCTTGGCGAGCTCGGCTCGCACGTAGCAGTGAAGCTGATCGTAGAGGGGTTTGACTTGGCCCCAGAGTCGATCCGTTTCCGTCGCAAACTCGGCGGGGCTCATGTCGTAAGCCGAGCGCCACATCTCGCCGAGATCGCGGAACCCGAGATTTCGCGCGCCCTCGTTGGCCAGCTCGACGAACCGGGCATACGGCTCCCGCATGGGCGGCGACACCATCCGCCAACCGCGCCAGTAGTCGAGGAGTTGGTCATAGTCGCGGCTTTCCCCCATGAGGCGTTCGAGGTCGGTGCCCGCGATGCAAGAGTCGGGTCCCTGGGGACAGTACTTCCCCTCTCCGTAGACGCCGGTCAGCTCGTTGTAGAGGCGAGTGAGCTCGTCGCGTTTGGCGGGATCGGCGGGAGCCGGCCGGGCCGTATCGGCAAGCCTCAGCAAGAGCAACGAGCGCTCGGCGTCCGGGCTCAGCTCCTGGCCCAGGTAGCGGGTTGACTCCGCGACCACTCGATTCTGATACTCGAGAAACCGTGACTGGGCCTTGGCAGCCAATACGGCCGTGTCGGGCGTAATGTAGGTCGCGCGCACCCAGCTTGCCGCCGCGACTTCTTTTCTTATCTCCTCGAGCTCTCGGTTCACGCGAGCCACGAACTCGTCGGCGGTCTCGTTGGACGCGGTAGGGGGGCTTTGCCAACCGGCCGTCATCAAAGCCAACGCTGCCAAGACCAGTCTCGTTTTCATTGGTAGATCCTATGTCCTCGCAGGAAAGTGAGTGTCCACAGGACCCCCTCTCAAACCGTGCGTGCGATTATCCCGCACACGGCTTACCGGTGGTCTCGCGGACGGCAGCATTACGCAGTCTCCCAGAAGGGCCTACCCGGATAACGGATAGTGCCCCGCAGGCGATGTATGTATCGCCGCAGCACCGCTCGCGGACGATACTCGCCTGCTCGCAGCTCGGTTCGGAGCTCCTCCAGCAGTCGCTCCACTCCAAGCGCCTCGACCTCGGCGAGCGTCTGTCGGTCGACTCCCGCCGCGCCTCGGTTGCGCTTCACCCGTCTCCACGCTTCCCGCAGAACGTCACTCCTGCAGATGCGGTCGTACAACGCGTGGAACCGGCGTTCTGGGCTCCGCTTGGCCGCAGCCCACAGCCGTCTTCGGAGTTGTCGCACTTTATCCACAGGCACACGCCTGCGGGGGTGGTTGGACCGGATCTCTCGTCCGGCCATGCCCTCATGCTTACCTCCCCTTCCGGCTCGACCACCGCAGGGGCCCTTCCCTCCTTCCGTGTTCTGCTCCACGGCTATCCTAGGTACTACGACCCCCTCGGACTCCCGCTGCACACCGCTCGACTTCGCCTTTGGCTTATACGAGTCGGCTTGCTGCGACCACAGCCGCGCAGACGGGCCTCTCGTGTTCCGCGCTCCTCCTTCCAATCGTGCCGCTCCCCATACCCCGCCGGAACCCTCAACACTCTCCGGTCTCGGTGTTGAAGACGTGGCCTTCGCCGTGACATGAGCGACTCGGCTTCCGGTTTGTAAATGTGACGAGGCTGCAGGATTCACTTCATGTTGCGGCCCGATTGGTTGCTCCCTCCGTAGAGGCTCTTGACGCCCCGCTCGGGCACAGAGGTCTCCCTCCGATACCTGGGGCCTGCTACCCGGCGCTCCGGCGCTTACCGGGACGGGACTCTCACCCGCTGGAGAAGCGCAGCCCGCAAACGGCAGCTCGTACTGTCGCTGCCCCTTTGCTTCACGACGCACCATGGCGACCAATATAGCAAAAAAGGCTACGGAACCGTGACGACGGTGTCCAGGCGCAGATCGGCGACCGACGACGGGCGCGACCTGCGGCGCGAACGACGAGACCCCAGTGGAAGCGGGACGCGCTTGACAGGCGGAGATTCTCTGTGTTAGTTTCTAATACAGTCATGAGACAGACCCTTACCATCAGCCTGCCCGAGGACCTGAGAAAGGCGCTGGATCAGATCAGCGACGAGGAGGGGATCTCTCGCAGCGATCTGATCCGGGAGTCGTTGCGAGAGTACCTATGGGTCCGGCGCTTCCGAGCGCTGAGGGCGAAGCTGGTTGCAAAAGCGAGAGCCCAGGGTGTCTACACGGACGAAGACATCTTCAATCGGGTTTCGTGAGGGTAGTTCTCGATACAAACGTACTCATCGCCGCCTTTCTGACTCAGGGCACCTGCCACGAGCTGCTCGAATACATCATACGAAACCATAGTCTGATCGCCTCCACTTTCATCCTGGACGAACTGAAGGATCGGCTCTCGAGCAAGTTTCATCTGACACGAGAGGAAGTGCATGAGGCGGTGGGCTTGATCGCCGAAAGGGCAGAGGTCGTGCGACCAGCCAAGGTGAATCTACCCGTGGCGATCGATCCGGACGACTCTCCCGTCCTGGGGACGGCTATAGCCGGCCAGTGCCGGTGCCTTGTGACAGGTGACAAGGAGTTGCTATCGCTAAAGACCGTGGAAGGCGTTTACATCATTTCCCCGTCGAGCTTCTGGAGATTCGAGGATTCTTATGGCGCAGATTGAACCGTCTCCAGGCGAAGCTCGGCGATCGACCATGGACGCGTCCTGCGGCCTGTTTGAAAGAGCCGGACGCCCCGAAGCAACGTCGGATCGAAGACGAGAACCTGGCTTGCGCCGCTCTCGTCGAGGACCTGTCCCTGCACGCCCGCACGGCCCATGACGTAAGGGATCTCGATCCACGCGTCTTCGGTTCGACCCTCGAGCCGCAGCTCGCGGGCGCTCCGCAGGGGGCGGCTCCCAAGACTCAGCTCGACCTTCGCCACGACCATCGGTTCGGGGAGCTGAATCTGAATCCAATTTCCCGGCCTCTGGGGCCCTCCCGTCCCCCAGTAGCTCGTGAGCCGGCCATCGATCAGATTCGGTAACCTCTCGGAAGACTCGGAAGCGGCAAGCCAGGAGACTTCCAGAGGGATCGGCTCGTAGCGTGGCCGCTGGTTCTCGGGGATGACGTAAAGATTCAGGGGAGGACCGGAGAACTCGCTCTCCGGCTCGAGCGCCAGCGTCAAGGGCCAATCCAACTCGAATTGTGCTTTGTCGGCTGGACGCAGCAGCACCGCGTCGGCGTGATGGGCCTGCAACCGGATTAGATCGGGCGACGACGCGAGACTCAGAAGCTCGAACGTGCTTGAGGCGCTCCCGAGATCCGTCAGAGAGCTGACCACGCGCGCGCCGGGGCGAAGATTGGTCTCGATCCAGTCGAGCGCGCGATCGCGCGTGCTGGGTCGGGAGACGGCACGCACGTAGGACATCGAGGTGTAGAACGGCAAAGCGAGCGCCACGAGAACGAGAGCAAGAGTCGCCCGCGATCGCTCCGCCAACCACTGCGCCGCCCGCCCGGCCAGCAAAGCCAGGACGCCGAGTGTCGGCACCAGGAACCGATCGTGATGCACCAAAGAAGTCGAAAAAACCGCGACCATGAGTGCGGGGAACAACAGCAAGGGTATCCATTTCCTCCACTCTCGTCCCGCCGGGACGAGACCCACGACCACAAGCAGCACGCCCAGCGTTCCGAAGGCCTTGCGAAGCGTTCCCTGTGGGTGGCCCAAGTAGGTCCAGAGTCTTCCCAGGTAATCACCCGCTCCGATACTTCCCCCATAGTGGTAGCCGACTTGGGTCAGCACGCCGTCGAGGAAACCCTGTGCATTGAGCAGCGTGTAGGGAGACAAAACGAGAAACGCGATCAGTGATATCGCACCCGCCATGAGCGTTCGCCGAAAGTAAAGGCCCGGCGAAAGGAGACGGTACGCGAGATAAGAAGGCACGAGCAACACTCCCGAGAACTTCACCGCTGTCGCGCCACCGAGCGCGATCCCCGAGGCCACGTCTCGCCGGCTCGCCTCTCCAACGGTCGAGAACACGAGGAAAGCAAGGAGCACGAACGACTCCAGAACCACGTCCGGACGGACGCTGTGCGCAGTTTGCACCTCCACGGGAGACACGGCGAGGAAGAGCGCGGCCACCAGGCCCGTAGTGGGTCCAGCTACTCGCGCCCCGAGGAGATAAACCAAGCCCACGCTCAGGACGCCGAATGCCGCGACCAAACCCCGAGCGGCCAGGTACGCGGTCGCATCCGCGGGGACACTCGCACTGACGACGGCGAGAACCGGATAAAGAAGATAGAAGAAGAGCCCGGGGTACTCGTAAAAGCGATAGTCGAAGTCGCCCTCCGACAGCATCAAGGCCACGTTCTCGACGAAATAGCGCTCGTCGACGTGCGGCGTGTGCCGGAGATCCCAGGAGAGTCCGGTGAAGCGGAGGGCTGCGGCCAGAAGGAGAACCGTCCCGAGTGCAAGGCGGAGACGCATTCCGGAACGCATCTTAGAGTGAGGGTTCTGCGGTGTCAAAGAGGCTTCCCGCTTTTGAAATACCGAAGCGGCGACGTTATGATCCGCGGGCCAGAAAGCCAGAAGCAGAAAGGAACATCGCCTGTGCGGACCGAAGTAAAGGAGATTGAGGAGCTACGCACCCAACACCAGGTGAGGCTCGTCACCGATGAGGAAGAAGGGACCGGCATCGACCGCCTCCCCAGCGGGGTCTACGGCTTTACCTACTCACCGGCCGCGGACAATTTCCCGCTGTTCAAGAAAAAAGAAATCAACTCGTACGAGAGCCACAAGCTCCGCGACGGCAGAGCCATATTGATTGGTTACCTGACCTCGGAGGAGGTCGATAAGTTGAACACATCCAAGAAAGCCGTGGTCCTCCACCTCTTCCCAGTCCCCAAGGAGAAGGCAACGACCTTGGTCATTGTGCCCATGGCGAGAGTCCTGGGGCACCAGGAACACTCACAGCGGTTGGGGACGGGACTAGAGCTCCGGGTCGGCCCGGCGTGACAGAATCAAGGAAAGGGATCCTGTTTCTCTGCGTCGCCAACTCGGCGCGGAGCCAAATGGCCGAAGGCTTGGCACGCGCCATCGCTCCCGAGGGTCTCGAAATCTATAGCGCGGGCTCCGCACCCTCACGGCTCAATCCTTTCGCGGTGGACGTCATGCGGGAGTTGGGCATCGACATTTCCGCTCACTACTCGAAGTCCGTCGACGACGTACCGGCGGACCGTATCGGCACCGCCATCACACTCTGCGCCGACGAAGTCTGCCCGGTGTTTCCTGGCAATGTGAAGCGGCTGGCGTGGCCCTTCGAAGATCCCGCCGCGGCCCGAGGTTCCGACGAGGAGGTCAGGGAACGATTCCGGCGGGTGCGCGATCAAATCCGCGCCAAGGTTGAAGAACTCTTCGAGACAGTATAGTCGCCTACTCCAGATCCTCCTCGACCAGATCCTCGGGGCGACCTTCCTCCTGACTGCCACCGACGCCATAGCGAACCAAGTGGTCCCCCATCTCGATCGCCTCACGGGGGCTGTGCGTGACGAAGACCATGGGGACGCCGCTCGCCTCCTGGACCTGACGCACGACGCGACGCATCTCCCGACGCGTCGTTAGATCGAGACTGTTGAAGGGCTCGTCGAGCAGGACCACGCGCGGGTCCGGCGCCAGGGCCCGAGCCAGCGCCACGCGTTGCGATTCGCCACCGGAAAGGCGAACCGGCATTCGGTCCGCGAGGTGTGAGACCCCGAGTCGTTCCAGCCACCGCTCGGCCAGCGAGCCCGAATCGTTCCGACTTCCCCGGACCCGCAACCCGAAGGCCACGTTATCGCGCGCGCTGAGATGAGGGAAGAGAGCCGCGTGTTGAGGCACGTAGCCGACGCGACGGTGCTCGGGCGCCACATTCACGTCGGCCTCGGCATCGAGAAGCGTCTCCCCTCCGACTCGGATCGTTCCCGTCGCCGCGACCAGACCCGCCACCGCACGGACGGTGAGCGTCTTTCCGGTTCCCGAGGGGCCGAAGATCACCAGAATCCCCTCCGGAAGCGTGAAGTGAGCCTGCACGGCGGCGTGCTCCCGCCCGACCGGGATCGTCACGTCGACCTCGAGCGCGGGGATGGAAGCCGGCGTCACGTTCGTCAGCGCCTATCCTTTCTCTGAAGCCTTTCGAGACGCGAGAAGGCCAGGACTACAGCCACCGAGACCGCGGTCAAAATGAGCACCAGAGCCGCGGCGCGAGCGTCGTCACCAGCTTGATACGCGCTCCAGATCTCGAGCGTCATTGTGTTGGTCTTGCCGGGAATGTTCCCCGCGAACATGAGTGTCGCTCCGAACTCCCCGAGCGCCCGGGCAAAGCACAAGACCGCGCCGGCAACCAACCCCCGCCAGGCGACCGGCACGCTCACGCGCAGGAACGTCGCCACCGGTCCGGCTCCGAGCGTTCTAGCCACGGCTTCGAGCTCGGGATCCACGCCGTTGAAGGCCGCCTGCGCGAACTTGATGAACAGCGGTAGGGAGACGACTACGGCCGCGATGACCGCGGCCCAGAAAGTAAAGATGACGGAGACCCCCATCAGCTCGTAGAGCGGCCCGCCGATGAGCCCTCTCCTCCCCAGTACGAGGATCAGGTAATAGCCGGTAACCGATGGAGGCAGCACGATGGGAAGTACGATGAGGACGTCGACCAACCACCGACCTCGGTAATCATGCCGCGCCTGAAGGTATCCCAGGACGAGACCAACGGGCAGAATCACCGCGAGGGCGGCGAGCGCGACGCGCAGGGAAAGAAAGAGGGGAAACGCGGCCCCGTTCACGGCGCGATGAACCCCGCGGCTTCGAGCTCGCGGATGGCCTCATCGGACCCGAGATAGTCGAAGAATTGACGCGCGATCGCTCGCGGTTCTCGACTCCCGCCGACGAGGGCCGCTTCGTACTCGACCGCAGGTGCGTTCGGGCCCGAGGCGATCCAGACCGGCTCGAGCCCGACCAGCTTCGCGTCCGTCGCATAGACGATGCCGGCGTCGACTTCCCCCCTCTCGAGGTAGCTCAAGACCTGCCGGACATCACCACCCAGCACGGCTTTCTCTTGGATGCGTTCCCAGAGACCCTCGGCTTCGAGCCATTGAAGCGAGTACTTCCCTGCCGGCACCGAGCGGGGATCCCCGATGGCTACCCGCGTGACCGCGTCGTCCTCCAAATCCTCGAGCGACCGGATATCCTCCTTCGTGGTCACGAGCACGAGCTCGTTCCGCGCGAAGATGCGGCGGTCCGCGGACGCCACCAAGCCCGATTCGACGAGCCGATCGACGTGCTCGGTCGACGCCGAGACGAAGACCTCCGCCGGCGATCCCAACTCGATCTGCTGACGTAGAGCGCCCGAGCTCGCGAAGTTGAGCTGTACCGACAAAGAAGGATGCGTCTCCTTGAAGCTCAACGCGGCGGCGGTCATGACCTCGCGCAGGCTGGCCGCGGCGGACACGACGAGCTCGTCCCGTTCCGAGCTCTCGTTAAAGCTGCAGGCCGCGCCCACGAGAACCAAGAGAAACGCCAACCCACGCGACATCGCGGATACCTTACAAGACCTTTCGGCTCTTTTCCTCTCCCCGCCGGGCCGCAAAGAGGGCTTTTCTAGCCTCCTCGAGATCAACCACCTCAAACCTCAGGGGGTCGGCGGGCATGAGCTGGGCGAGGCGCGGTACGTCCGCCCTGATAATGGTTCCGATCTTCGGATACCCTCCCGTCGTGGCCCGGTCGGCCAGCATGACGATGGGTTGTCCATCCGGTGGCACTTGCACGGCTCCCAGCACCATGCCGTCCGTCGTGATCTCGCTCGGCCCTTTGTGCTCGAGGCGCGGTCCTTTCAGGCGACACCCCATCCGATCCGACGACGGTGCCACGACGTACTCCGAAGACGTAAGGGTGGTTTTGGCCTTCTTCGTGAATGCGTCCTCTTGAAGACCCAAGACGAGACGAACGGTCGTCGCCGCGCCTTCCGTAGAAATCGAGGCGTGCGGCCAACGACGACCCGGAGACGCGGCGCGCTCGGAAGACAACGCGGTCAAGACGTCCCCTCGCTCGAGCGCCCGGCCCTTGTAGCCTCCGAGAATGGACGCGACATAGGTTGCGCGCGAGCCGAGAACCTCCGGCACTCCCAGTCCTCCCGCCACGGCCACGTACGCGCGACAACCCGCGCGGCGACCACTGAAGGAGAGTACGTTTCCGGCCCTCGCCAGAAAGGACGAACCAGCCGGAATCTCCCACCGTCCGAGATCGCCTCGCTCCAGGACGGGACCAAGATCAGCGCCACACACCGATAGCACCACGGTGCGCAGCAACGTAAGGGATGGTCCGGCGACCGTGCACTCGAGCGCGGCGGCTCCCGGTTCGTTACCAACCAGAAGGTTGGCGGCGCGCAATGACGCCGCGTCCGCGGCGCCCGCCACCGGCACGCCGTAGCGTTGATAACCGATGCGCCCGAGATCTTGAACAGTGGTGAGGAGGCCTCCGTCTAGTACCTCGAACGTGGGATCGCCCCTGGGCGCCTGGTTCGTTGAGCCGAGTGCTGGCACCTCTTCGAGCTCGGAAACGGAAACGAATCGCACCCGATCCCCGGGCAAGAAGAAAGTCGGCGGGCTCGATCGGGCATCGAACCATCGTAGCGACGAACGCCCAATGAGATTCCAACCGCCGGGAGTCGCCGAGGGATAAACGGCGGTTTGCCTTCCGGCGATCGCGACCGAACCGGCCGGAACACGGGTGCGCGGTGTCGCCATGCGTCGTGTTTCAATCGCCTCGGGAAGGAGACCCATATAGGCAAACCCGGGAGAAAACCCGAGCATGTAGACTCGATACTCGCTCCCAGAATGGATGGCAACCACTTCGGCACGACTCAACCCAACGTCTTCTGCAACCGTGTCGAGGTCTTCCCCATCGTAAACGGTGGGAACCTCTTTGAGCGGGGCCCCGGCGGGCTCCTCGTCGGAAAGATCGTGCGCGAGCTCGAGGAGATGTCTGGCGACGTCCACGGACGGCGCACGAAACGGATCGAACAAAACGAGCAAGGATCGATAGGTCGGTACGGCTTCCTGGAACCCGTCAAAAGGGTGATCGAGAAGCTTTCGATCGAGGGCTCGTACGAGCGCGTTGAGCTTGGGGTTTATACCGTCGCCAAACTCCACCGCGACGGCTGCTTCACCCGCCGGGAGAATTCGGGGAGCGCTCATCGGGAGGGAGTTTATAGCTCCTTACCGATCCGCGAGGGCGCGCACTTCGATCTTGGTGTCCAGGAGAGCTTGTCGCACAGCCTGAGCGTTCTGAACGGCACCTGGATTGTCACCGTGGAGGCAAAGCGTTTCCGCACTGAGCGTCACCTCACTCCCATCGTGCGCTCTGACCTTCCCATAGCGAGCGATGCTCACGGCCTGTGCGGCGGCTGCCTTGGCGTCGGTGATCACCGAGCCCGCGACTTTTCGGGATTGGAGCGTCCCGTCCGGATTGTAGACGCGATCGGCGAATGCCTCGCCGGCGAAGCGAATCCTTTGTGCTTCAGCCGCCTCCCGCATCGCGGATGAGGTCGCCAAACCGACCAGAATCAACTCTCGGTTGAAAGCCGCGACGGCCCTTGCTATCGCACCCGCAAGGTCGGGATCGGAAGCCGCCTGATTGTAAAGCGCGCCGTGCGGTTTGACATGAACGAGCTCGGTACCGCGAGCCTGGGCAAACCCAGCCAGCGCCGCTATTTGATAAAGGACATCCGCCTCGATTTCCGCGGGATTTACTTGCATCGGACGCCGGCCGAACCCCCGCAAATCGGCATAACCCGGATGAGCGCCGACCGCCACACCATGCCGCTTCGCGAGCGCCACGGTCCGATCCATCGTCTGCGGATCGCCCGCGTGAAATCCACAGGCGATGTTGGCGGAGGTGAGGAGCGGCATGAGCGCCTCATCGTCGAAACCCTCGCCCACGTCTCCGTTGAGATCGATGGCCATGGTGGGAATCTTATACTCAAATCCCGTCCAGACGAGATTGAGTCACGTCTTCCGGGGAAGTAACCGTTTCGACTTCACACAAGTCCAGGATTGTCTCCTGGTCTCATCTAGGTCAACAATTCTTCGTCTTTGAAATCCCAGGCCCGAAGGGTTCCCGGCTCCAGCCGGATCTCTTCGAGGCCGACGCCGCCGAGCGTCTCCACATAGGCGTTTCCGCGCTCTTCGCCCAGATAGCGAATAGCCACCCGCCGAATCGTGTCGAGTAGGTCGGCGGGCTTCGAGACCGTCGCCTCACCACGTATTTCGATGCCTCGGTACGGTGAGCTCTGCTCCGCGACGAGCACCGAGGCCATAGGATTACGTTTCAGGTGCCTGGACTTGACGTCATCCTCCAGGATCACCACGGTGAACCCGCCGTCCCGGTACTCGTGCCAGACAGGCGAGAGTAGCGTGTGGCCGTCCTTCATGTGCGTGCCGAGGACCGCCAGCGTCGAGCCCTCCAGTAGATCGCGGAGGTCTTCGGGTTTGAGGTTCTTCCGCATGCCACTCCTCCTTTTCAGACCAGGACTGGATTATAGTTGAGTCCTTACTGGGAAGAGACCAGGTCCAGCACAGGATCATGGCCCGACAAGTAGTCTTCGAAAGAGACGGTGACGGGTAAATCGACGTGGAGGTCCCCGGCCGGAACCGAGTAAAAGAAATCATTGAAGAACGTCTTCCCGAGCTCGAAGCGAGCCTCTGCGAAATCGTGAAACGCCGTAGCCGCCTTCACCTGCAACTTGGAGTTCGGAAGGGTGAATGTGGGACCTTCCGACCACATCCTCAATCCGTCCCCGGCTGGCTCTCCTACGATGAGCGCTCGCTCGCCGGAGAAGTACTTTAGCCGCGCCGCCGTGGCAATGCCCGCTGAAAACGTTGCGGGACCAATAACGATGTGGATACGCTCCGCCGATCCAAACCAAGCGGGAAGCCCCTTGGCTATCTTCGCGGTTTCCTCGTAGTTGCCGCCCGTGTTGAACCGTACGTCGAAGACGAGGGCTTTCGGGGCCATGGAATCTGCAAGACCCTCCATCTCTTGCGCGAAATCGGATTGAGAACAGGTCTCATCGCTCGCGTTGCGGTTGATCTGTACGTAAAGGAGTGAAGCGCCCTCCAAGTATTCGTCGCGGCAGGCGTGGTTTGATTTCTGGAGATACAAGGGTACCTCCCGATCCGAGAGCACGTGGAGCCAGTCGCGGCCGTCGGCATTGCCGATCGCGAACGGCGACAAGTCGCGCCAAGCTTCGTAGGGTCCTTCTCTTTCATCGAGCGGTAATGGCTGCAAGTCGAGCGTGAATCTCTTCCCCTCACGGCTCTCGAAGGTGATCGGGACTGACTCCGCGTTCACTACCACATCCAAGCCATTCAGGAATTCGGGACTGTTGAGGAGATACGTGCTCTTGTAAACTACCCACGAGTCACTGCCCGGGACGAGATCTCGCATCTGACTCATGAGGTCCTCGGGTGCCCTACCGTCGATCGCGACCACACGCGTTCCCAGAGTCTGGGAATACTCTTCGGTAGCTCGAACGACGAAGAGCCCGTCAGAAAACCAGTAGTATCGAACCGGGAAGCGCCTGAGATAGTTGCCGTTGCGCATCAAGTAGGTACGCGTGTGGCCATTTCCAGACTTGGCGACAGCTCGCGTAATCTCCACAACGATCCTGTTATCGGAGAGTGTCGGAACCCGCTCATCGAGACGGTTTAGAATATCCAAGAATTCCGCGACGTCTCCTCCGTGAAACTCCTATCCACTCTCAGAAACTCGTCTCGCAGGTGGGCAATATCTTGGTGCCAGGCTTCATCCCGGCCTTGTGGCACCGCGTATTCCGGAGCGGGTGCCTCGGGCTGCTCCGTCAGAAGGATGAGACCCACGATGGCTAGCACGAGCAGGACCGTGCCCAGCGCGACGACTCGTATCACTATCTTCTTCATAAACGTGAATACGCTCGCCACCAGTCGAAAATTACAGGCCTCGAGAGCCTTGTTGGGTCTGCGACCCCCAGAAATGGCGGCGGGGTATTGTCGGTATACCTTGAACAAGGACGGTGTCCGTGATAAAGTAAGGAAATGGCGAAGGTAACGAGCAAGCTCCAGGTCACGCTACCCAAGAAGCTGGCATCGGAACTCGGCATCCGTCCCGGAGACGACATCGAGTGGAGTGCCGCCGCGGGAGCCATCCGAATCACGCCGGTGAGGGAGAAGAGCACGATCGACGTAAGACGACGGGTCGAGTTGTTCGACCAGGCTACCAAACGACAGCAAACGAGAGACAAGAAGCGCCGGAGAGCCAGAGAACAAGAACCCGGCAAGAGAGGATGGAGTCGCGAGGAGCTATACCGTCGTGGCCGCGCTGATTGACACGAACATACTCGTCTACCGGTTCGATTCGAGATTTCCAAACAAGCAGAGAGTATCGACCGAGTTACTCCGACAAGGCATTGAGCAAAACTCCATCCGAATCTCGCACCAGGCTATCCTAGAGTTCGTGGCGGCCGTAAGCCGGCCCCTCCACGGCGGTGCTTCTTTGCTCGCGCCGGAAGATGCGCGGAGAGAGGCGGAAGAGTTCCTACACCAGTTCGTCGTACTCTACCCCAACGAGGAGATCCTGAGGCTCGCGTTGAGGGGAGCTGCAGCGTATCAGTTGCCTTGGTTCGACGCGCATATGTGGGCCTATGCGGAGCATCATGGGTTAGAGACGATTCTTTCCGAAGACTTCCAGAACGGCCGCGTTTACGGTTCGGTCCAAGCCGTCAATCCATTCGTGAACATCGACCGGAATCGGAGTTGACGACCGTCACAAATCACGACAATCATCTCGCGCGCGCGAGTTTGTTTCGCCATGGACGAGTTGCATACGAGCCGGCAAGTATCTAACCTGTCAGCGCCTCCATGAACCAACCCGAAGACTTCGAGCTCATTGCCCGGCACATCGTGTCGGTCAAGGATCTGGGCGGGGCGGACCGTTTGTTCGGCGGGACGATGCTCGCGTGGCTAGATGAGGCGGGAGCCGCTTACGCGATGCTGCAGGCGCGGGTGACCAATTTGGCAACCCGCCATATCGAGGCGATGGATTTCATCGCTCCCGGAAGACTAGGGGACGTGCTGGGGATCTATGGCCGAGTCGCCAAGATTGGCAACACGTCAATCTCGATTGAAATGAAGGTGCTGGCCGAGGATCCGGCTAGTGCCGCGACACGGGAGATCGTGCACACGACGTTCGTGTTCGTGGCGGTGGACAAGTGGGGCAAGAAAGCACCGATCCGCAAGAAATGATCAGGCCTCGGTAGGAGAGGTGCGGATCTCGATGAGGCGATCGAGCTCGCGGCGCAACTGCGGGATGATCTCGTCGTAAGGAAAGGCTCCCACCAGCTCTTCCCCCCGCTTCAGATTGACGAAGCGGGGCCCGCACCATAATCCCAGATCGGCATCGTCGGTCTCGCCCGGGCCGTTCACGCGACATCCCATGACCGCAATCGTGAGGGCGTGCTCCTGCGCATAGGCCGTGAGCTCGCGGACCTTCTCCGCCAGCTCCACGAACTGCTCGTTCTCGACCCGGGAGCAAGAAGGGCAAGAGATGATGTTCAGGCGATCGTTCGCGAACTCGGGGACGGACCGAAAACGTCCCGAGGCGATGTCCTTCAGGATCTCGTGACCGACCTCGACCTCCTCATGCTTGCGTGGATTTGGGAGCGTCAGGGACACGCGGATGGTATCGCCGATCCCGCGCGCCAGAAGCTGCTCGAAAGCGATACGGGTCTTGATGACACCGTCCGGCGGAAGTCCAGCCTCGGTGACGCCGAGGTGCAGTGGGATCTCCGGACACTCCGCCGCAAAACGGGTGTTGGCGTCGACGACCTTCGCGGGATCGGAGTCCTTGAGAGAAACGCAGTAGCGCGTGTACCCGAAGGCCTCCAGCATCTCCGCGTGCTCGAGTGCCGAGGCAACCATCGCGCCAACGGAATCCTCTCCGAATTTCTCTGCGATCGCGGGATCCACCGAGCCGCAGTTGACACCGATACGCATGGCGCAATCGTGCTCCGCCGCGACGTCGGCCAAATACCGAACCTTGTCGCGGACCGGTCGCGACCGTTCGTGGTGATAGAGGTGCCCGGGGTTGTAGCGGATCTTGTCGACGAAGGGTGCCACGACTTCCGCCAGGCGGTAGCTTTCCTGGAGGTCCACGGAAAGATTGGCCCGCGTGCGCTCACGGATGAGGCGTAGAGCCTCCGCGTCTTTGATGCTGTCCACGGCCACCCGCACGACTCCCGCGCCCGCCTGGTGAAGCGCCTCGGCTTGGGCCGACGTCGCGTCCACGTCCTGCGTCTTGGTGGCGCACATGCTCTGGACGGCGATTGCTTCGCCGCCGCCAATGCTGATTCCCCCGATGCGAATTCGGCGAGTCTGGTTTCGCGGTGTGCTCTCACCCATGGTGGACCATTCTATTCGGTGCGGCGGGGCTTTCCTAGTCTCCGCGACTCTGAACGAGACTCTCGAGGGTCTCTAGGTCTTGGTAGTTGAGGAGTAGCTCCCCGATCGTTCCGTCCGATTTCACCCAGAACATCGCGGGGAACACGTTGATGTTGCCGAAAGCGGAGCGGGTTTCAGAGTCCAACATCGCCACCGGATACTCGATCCCCTGCTGGCTGATGAACTCGCGACGCTCCTGGTCGGACACGTCAAGACCCAAGGCTTCGTCGACATTGAGCCCGAGGATCTCGAGCTCGGCTCCCCCGTGCTTCTTGTAGAGCTCGACCATGGTCGGCGCGATCCGGCGGCAGATCGGACAGCGGGTCAGCCAGAAGAAGATCAGCGTTCTCTTGCCGACGAGATCCCGATTGGTGATCTTCTCGCCATTCAGGGTGCTGACCTCGAACGCCGGGACGGGCTTTCCCACCCAACCCACCAGTCTCACCTGCGAGCCACTCTTTTCGACGAACTCGTCGATCTCCTCTTCGTCGATGGAAGCGATCTCCCCGGAAGTCTCGTCCAGCAGGATCAGGTTCGGCATGCGCGGCTCGGACGTCATCACCGTGAGGAGCAGGCGAACACCATCGGCATGGATCCGATAGTCGTGGGCGATGTCCTCAATGGCTGGGATTTTCCCGGTGGCCCGAAACTCGCTCTGGAGGTAGGCGGGCAGCGCGAAGAATACTTCGTAGAGACGATCGAGATACGCGAGCTCGTCGGCGGTCAGTTCGTGGTTGTTGTGGAGGTCCGAGAAATCGACGCGGCCGTCGTCCTTGGCCATCGCCTCCCTCACCACCTCGTGAACGCTGGTCTCGACGTCCGTCGGAGGGGCAGGGGCGCAAGTGGCGAGCCCGACCAGAAGCAAGAACTTCCTCATGATTCGATTAGTGTCACCCGGTTCCGGCCCAGCCGCAAGTGGGCCGAGCGGCCCACCGATTTCTGGTTGTACAAAAAGGGGGTCTCCGGATAGCATGTGTCCTGGAGGGCTCATGGAGAAGAGATCACAGGCGCGGCTCGTTCCGGAAGGTTCCCTCCAGTGTACGATTGAATGGGAAAAAGGACGCGAGCCGGGCCGGATCCACAATATCTCCCCGCAAGGCGCTCTCCTGGAATCCAAAACCGATTTTGGTATCAATAAGATCAAGCTTATCTTGAAATTCGAGGGAAGCGGTGAGTCCATCAGTCTGGACGCCGTCATCCGCTGGCACGCCGTCTCACCGCAGGACCAGACCGATCATTACGGCCTGGTCTTCCGGCACCTGGATGAGGTCACCCAGCGGAGACTGGACGATGCCATCCGCGTCCTCATGGAGCAGCAACCCAGCTAAGCCAGTTTAGGAAGCCGAAGCGAGGCTTCCTCGTCGGCAACGTCCCGCCGTAGCGTCATGCGATTCGAAACCTTCCGAATGGAACGGATGCAATCGGTCTGGGAGAACCGCGTGCGCTACAACCTCTCCGAGAGTGGCGTCAAACCCCTGACGCTTGGAGAGCTTCTCGACCCCTCGGAGCTGGGCGACACGACCCTCGGCTACCCGCAAACCAGCGGCAGCGAGGAGCTCCGCACGTTGGTGAGCGATCTCTATCCCGGCTCCGACGCGGCGAACGTGATCGTGACGACCGGGGCCGCCGAAGCCAACTTCATCAGCGTTCTTAATCTGGTGGAAGCCGGCGACGAGGTCGTGGTGATGTTCCCGAACTACATGCAGATTTGGGGACTTGCCCGATCCCTCAAAGCCAACGTCAAGCCGCTACACCTGCGAGAAGAGAACAACTGGCGCCCCGATCTGGATGAGCTGGCCAGCGCGGTCAGCGACAAGACCCGACTCATCGCCATCTGCAATCCCAACAACCCAACCGGCGCGATGATCGGCGACGACGACCTGCGCGAGATCTGCAAAGTCGCGGGCAAGGTCGGGGCATGGATTCTGGCCGATGAGGTCTACCAGGGTGCGGAGCTCGGGGACGAACCGTCGGCGACGCTATGGGGTTGGTACGATCGGTTGCTCGTCACGTGCGGACTCTCGAAGGCGTATGGACTGCCGGGGCTCCGGATTGGTTGGGTGGTCGGGCCGGCGGACCACATGGAAGAACTGTGGTCGTACAAGGACTACACGACCATCGGCCCCGGTGCGCTGTCGGAGAAACTGGCCCGGGTCGCCCTGGAGCCCAAGAAGCGCCACCAGATCCTGGAGCGAACCCGAAGCATCCTCCGCGGTCAGCTGCCCATCGTGGAACAGTGGGTCGAGGAACAACGTGGCTTGTTCTTCATGGTGAAACCCCGGGCGGGCGCCATCGCGTATCTTCGATACCAGATGGAGCTGAGCTCCACCGACTTGATCACCCGTCTGCGCGAAGAAAAAAGCGTTCTGGTCGTGCCGGGCGATCATTTTGGCATGGATCACTACATACGGATTGGCTATGGCTACGATCGCGAGGTCTTGAAGAAGGGTCTCGATCTTTTCTCCGAGCTCTTGGAAACGATTCGCTCCGAAGTCGCCACCTGACCAGTGGAGCTGACGCTTGGTCTCATAGGTTTCGGAAACGCGGGCCGGGCCTTCGTCCGGCTTCTACTTGCCAAGCGTCGCGAGCTTCTCCGCCGCTACGGTCTTTCCTTCCGAGTCACCGGCATCGCCACGAGATTTCACGGCTCCGCGATCGACGCCGACGGACTGGATTGCACGAAGGCCTTGCGACGGGCTGATGCCCGGAAGTCGATCGCGGATCTCCACGTCGGTATCCCGATTTCCAACACCCTGGATTTCATCCGGCGCCGCCCGGCCCGCCTCCTCTGCGAGATCACCACCCTGAACCCTTGGAGCGGCCGTCCCGCACTGGATCACATCCGAGTTGCCCTGCAGAAGGGCATCCACGTCGTCACCGCCAACAAGGGACCGGTGGCCATCGCGTACCGGGAGCTCAGCCAGCTCGCTCGGAAGAAGAAACTGGCCTTTCGATTCGAGGGTACCGTTCTGGACGGGACGCCGGTCTTCAATCTCGTCGAGCACACACTTCTGGGAACGCAGATCCTCGGATTTCACGGCATCCTCAACAGCACCTCCAATCTGGTTCTCTCGGAGATGGAAAAAGGCAAGAGCCGCGAGAGTGCCCTCGAAAAGGCCCGCGCCCTGGGGGTTGCGGAGGCGGACGCCAGCCACGACATCGAGGGCTGGGACACCGCCACGAAGACCGTGGTGCTGGCCAACGTCCTCCTCGACGCCACGCTCCAGCCTGCGGACGTGACGCGCATGGGAATCGGTGCGGTGAGACCCGAGGACCTGAAGCGAGCACGCCAGAGGGGAAAAACCCTCCGTCTCATCGGCCGGGCAAGCCGTGAAGGGAAGAAGGTCCGAGCAAGAGTCGCACCCGAGCTACTGGACGCGAGCGACCCCTTGTCCACTGTTCGGGGGACGACCAATGCGCTCGCGATCCAGACCGACACGATGAAAGAGCTCATCGTCGTCGAGAACGATCCCGGCATCGAGCAAACCGCCTACGCCTTGCTCTCCGACGTGCTCGCCGTTGCCACCGGGCCGTACCGCTGGTAGCTTGGGGATATGGACTGGCTGAACACCATCGCCGAGCGCAAGATCCGGGAGGCGATGGAAGAGGGAGCCTTCGACGACTCCCCAATGAAGGGACGACCGCTCGTCTTCGAGACCAACCCTTCCGTCCCCGACGAGCTCCGCCTCGCTTACAAGCTCCTCAAGGACGCGGGGTTCCTACCGGAGGAGATGGAGCTCCGCAAGGAGATCTGGACCCTCCGGGATCTGCTCCGGACCATCGACGATGACCAGGAGCGCCGCCGAGTCGCGCTCGAGATCAATGATCGGGTTTTCCGGCTAAACGTTCTTTGGAAGCGATCCTTCAACCACGAGGACCGACAAGTCTACGTCGAGAAGTTGAGAAAGAAGCTCGGATAGACCATCTAGAACCTGTCTCGAACCACGGGGATGAGCTTGCTCGATTGGACTCCGGAAATCCTTATAGCGACGATCTCGATCGCCTCGTCGTGGCATGCCCTGTTGTACAAGCGCGAGCCTCGAGCGGCCCTCGCCTGGATCGCCGTGTGCCTGATGCTTCCCATCGTGGGGGCGCTCCTCTATTACCTGTTCGGCATCAATCGGGTTCGTACCCGGGCCCGAGAGCTTCGCCAGGGCTCGGCGTTCCGGTTCGAGATCCCGTATGAGCGCGGCTGGAACCAGCCGCGGCCACCCATCTCCGTCCTTCCGGTGCCGGAGGAGTTCGCGGAGCTGGCTCGCATCTCGGTTGCGGTGGTCCGCGCTCCACTCGTGGGCGGCAACCGGATCGAGGTCCTTCACAACGGCGAGCGTGCGTTTCCGTCCATGCTGGCCGCCATCGAAGATGCGCAACGATACGTCTTCCTTTCCACCTACATCTTCGAGACCAACCACACCGGCCGCCAATTCATCGACGCTCTCTCCCGGGCGCACCAGCGAGGGGTTGACGTTCGCGTGATCGTGGACGGGATCGGGGGCTTGTACTCGCGTCCGCGCGCGGTTCGTTTGCTGAGAAAGCTCGCCGTCCCGGCCGCGCCTTTCCTGCCCCCGAGATTGTTGCCCCCGGAGGTCCACATCAATCTACGCAACCACCGTAAGATAATCGTCGCGGACGGACAGGTCGCTTTCACGGGTGGCATGAACATTGGAGACCGCCATCTGGCGGAGAATTTATCCAACCCGGATCGGGTGAGCGACGTGCATTTTCGCCTCACCGGACCGGTGGTGGATCGAATGGAGCGGGTCTTTCTCGAGGACTGGCGATTCGTCACCGGTGCCGATATGAGCCCTCCCCCGGCCGATTCGGATCCGGGGGAAGCCGACGCGATCTGCCAGGTTATCGCCGACGGGCCCAACGAGGATCTGGACGCGCTCGTCGCCGTCCTGACCGCCGCGGCCGGCTCGGCACGACATCGCATTTCTATCGTGACCCCCTACTTCCTGCCGCCTCCCCAAGTGGTATCGGCCCTGCAGGCAGCCGCCCTGCGGGGTGTCGAGGTCAGCGTCGTCCTTCCCAGCCGGAACAACCTCCCGTACGTTCATTGGGCGACCCGGAACATGTTGTGGGAAGTGCTCCAGCGGGGCGTCCGTGTTTTCTATCAACCGCCCCCCTTCGCCCACACCAAGCTGTTCTTGGTCGACGACCACTACGCGCAGATCGGCTCCGCCAACTGGGATCCGCGGAGCCTCCGGCTGAATTTCGAGCTAGCGGTGGAGGTCTACTCGAAGCCGTTCGTCGAAGACCTTGGCCGCCACTTCGAGTCCTTGCGCCTGAGTTCCCGGGAGATCACGCTAGCAGACATCGACGCACGCCCCCTGCTCGTCCGCACCCGAGACGCGCTGGCCTGGCTGTGCTCGCCATATCTTTAATTTCCTCAGTGCCGTGTCCGCCTTCGTCCGTACCGCGAACGGAGGGAACTTCGGCGGACCAGCCGCCCGCCTTCGCATTGCTTCGGCGTCGCCTCGCCGAAGCCGTGGCCAAAGAGAAAGACCTAGCCACGGCGTAGGCGGGAAGCTTTCAGCGAAGGCTGGGGGCCCTCTCCCCAAACGACATACCGTGTGGTATCCTTATTCACTAGAGTTTCCTCTGCCACACATTAAGTCTCAAGGAGGTCCCCTTGGCGCTCAAGGACTTCGTCAGGTCTCAATTCATCGAGGTCATCGAGTGGCTCGATGACTCCGGCGACACGATCGTCTACCGGTTCCCAGTCCAAGGGCAGGAGATCAAGATGGGCGCCCGGCTGACGGTGCGGGAAGGCCAATTCGCCGTCTTCGTGAGCGAGGGCCACATCGCCGACGTCTTCAATCCCGGCCTGCACACGCTCAGCACCCGGAACCTCCCCGTCCTCACCAAGCTCAGGGCGTGGAAGCACGGCTTCAACTCGCCCTTCAAGGCGGAGGTCTATTTCGTCTCGTCACGCCAGTTCACCAACCAGAAGTGGGGAACGTCCAATCCGGTGATGCTCCGCGACGCAGAGCTCGGCCCAATCCGTCTGCGTGCCTTTGGGATCTTCTCGTTCAAGGTCCACGATCCCGCGGTGTTCATGAAGGAGATCGCCGGAACCGAAGGGCATTTCACGACCGACGAGATCAACGGGCAATTGAAGCGCCTCACCGTCTCCGGCTTCAGCGACCTCCTCGCGGAGTCCAACATCCCCGCGTTCGACCTGGCCTCGAAATACGACGAGCTATCCGCCAAGGCGCAGGCGAAGCTCGATCCGGAGTTCAAGAGCCACGGACTGACGCTTTCCAAGTTCTACGTGGAGAATATCTCGCTGCCTCCCGAGGTCGAGGAAATGGTTGACAAGCGCGCCAGCATGGGCGTGGCGGGCGATCTCAACCGCTTCACCCAGTTTCAAACCGCCAAGGCGATCGAATCGGCGGCCGAGAATCCCGGTGGCGGCGCGGCCGCGGCGGGAGTCGGCATCGGCGCCGGGGTCGCCATGGGACAATCGATGATGGGAGCCATGGGGCAAGGGCAAGCTTCCGCTTCCATGATTTCCTGCTCGAAGTGCGCGAGGTCCATCACCGCTGGTTCCGCCTTCTGCAGTCACTGCGGTGCACCGCAAGGGCGTACCTGCTCGAAGTGCAAGGCGAGCGTGACGCCCGGCGCCAAGTTCTGTTCCTCCTGCGGTGCGGCTCTAGTTATTTAGATCAAAAGCAGAACGGACAGAACCCTCTCACTCGCGAGTCAGCGGGACGAATATTGCGCCAACCGAGCCTCTAACGCCGCAGACGAGGGTCTAATAGGAAACGGTCGATACCCATGATCCGAAATTGCATCGCGTCGGCGTGCTCCGGGTTGAGAAGGTAATTGTGCTCTTGGGGCACAACTGCGGAAGGCACGATGAGGACTGCGGATACGCGGCGGTCGATCCAGTCGGCCCCTAATCTTTGGAGGGTTGGAGGCGCGGGCGTGTTGCGCCAGTTTGAGGGCAGGTTGCGTGCGGCGATTTGTTCCATCTTGACAGTGTCTGGAACCTGGATCTCCACATGGACCAAGTCGAACGGGAGTAGATCCTCATCGGTGTGGACCAAAATCTCGAGAGCCGCGAGGGACAGGGTTCCAGATGTATAGACAATCCTTCTCCCCTTAGGGTGCCATCGACCTCCGGTGACAAGGCCGTCGCGGCCACTCAGAGTGTTAGCGGCGTGCGGCTCCCTACAGATTCGCCAGAGGCGCACTAACTATAGATTCCGTGGCTGATACGAAGCAGAAGCTCTTCGACCTGGCGCTCGCCGATCTCGGTGTCGAGGTTTGCCATTGGAGCTTCTCCGCCCAGAGCACGGTTTTCTCTATGGAGCCATTCCCGGGCCTTTTCGAGCGATCCCAACACCTCACACGCCAGGAATGTAGTGCGAGCTATTCGGTAGAGTCTGTCCGACTCTATTGGAGACAAATACCGACTCGACTTACGGCGAGCTAGCGTCCGCCCCGCCACACCGAGCACGCCAGCCAGTTGTGCCAAAGGAAGGTCCAAGGCGTCCAAAAGCGCTTCGAAGGCACCGTAAGGAAACCCCTTGCGGAGAGCCAAATGCAGGGCACGCTGGTCCCTGATGCCGCCTCGAAAAACCTTCTTGCCACCGAGAAGATCAACAATTCTCTTGGTTTCTTCTTCCGTGTGGATGCTTGCCATTTGTCATGCATTATACTGCCAAATGGCAGCTTCGTCAAAGGCCTCCACATTAGTACAGGGGCTCCCCTGTGGCATTCACAAACGACTTGCGACGGACCGCCTCTCCCCCCGATACTACCGGGCGTCTCCATGGTCCGGACCGACGAACAGCCCTTTCGCGAGCGGAGCGTCCGACTTCGCCACGGCGTAGGCGGGAAGCCCGAAGGGCGTAGGCGGGAGCCCGGCCCGCCGCCGTCCGCAGCGAGCCTGCGAGCGGAGGACGCGAGCGAGCGAGGAGCGAGCAATTGGGGATGGGCCGACGAAACCGTACTCACTGCCCGGCCGCCAAATAACCTGGTTGCTTTACCCGAGTTAGCCAGGCGGCGGGCGCCGAGCACAGCCATGAGCGACTCACGCGGCTTCGCCACGTAGCAGCGAGAACTGACCTGGGCATTGCTTAAGTGGAGGGTTTAGACTCCGTTCAGCGCACCAGGAGGAAGACCGACATTGGCACTTGGGAGCGAGTTCCCGGCCGTGAGCGAGGTCCGCAGAGGTAAGTGATAGCAACCATGGTGACACGCGGAAGCGTGATCCCGTTTGGGAGATTGCTAGCAAGAAACCCCTGTTCCCGGTGCGCCGAAAGGAGCACCGAACATGGGAGAGCGTGGCAGAAAACGAGGAGTAGGTCAAAGGCAGGCGAGCAGGCGTGATCGTGAGATGAAGGAGTTTCTAGAAGAAGTGAACCTGGATGCGGCGGGGGTGGACATTGGAGCCCGAGCCTCGTGATCTGTGTGCCGAAAGGCCGAGATGCCGAGGGACGGTATGTACGGACGTTTTCGACACTGATGCCGGATTTGCGGAAAGCCTGCGAGTGGCTGAAGCAATGCGGGGTTCGGACGGTAGCGATGGAGTCTACGGGAGTTTACTGGATCCCGTTGTATGAGCTTCTGGAGGAGCAG
>Ga0214472_10001680_pt1 | contig 24347 bp, 24 predicted proteins | sample RVTome_6_FD_207662 | JGI IMG/M metagenome (GOLD analysis project Ga0214472, IMG submission 207662) | Soil microbial communities from uranium-contaminated site in the Upper Colorado River Basin, Wyoming, United States - RVT140D175 | ecosystem: Environmental > Terrestrial > Soil > Contaminated >...
AGATGATATTGCTCATACCTTACAACATGAGGAAAGGATCGTCGTTTATGAACAAAAGATGTGGCATGAGCGGAAATGGGCATTTCCGCAAATAGATACTTGAAATATAATTATCTCGCCAAGAGAACCCCTTGATATTAAGATAAAATACCTTATTGTATGCCTAAATATGAAGGAACAGATATTGTTCAGAAGCTGTTATTTAGCTAATCAGTTAATTCAGAGCGTTAAGTTTCATACTTAAAGTATTACCTTAAGCCAAATCCATTATTTTCCCGCAACTCTTAAACAAAAAAATTATTTTCAGAGGATTCATCCACAGTTTTTAAATCATTCATTTAACAATTCAGACCTCTCACCAACCGACACCTGCAAAAATAATGGATAATTATCTTTAAACTGTCTTAGACCCATCAAATAGTCAAACTATCCGCGAGCTTCAGAAGCCATCATGCTATAAAAACACAATCCACACAGTCATGCCAGAGAAATAAACCAAAATCGGTGACAAAAAAGTGCGCTAAATTCATGTCATTGAGTCTGTAATCGTCCGCGAGGCTAAGAAAGGCAATTTATTTAGATGTTACCTCTTTCTCAATATAAGATTCAAAATAATTGTTATTATCAAACTGATAATGATCGATGAAGCTAGAGGAAAGAAAAATGTAAAGCTATCTCGTTTGATAAGGATATCCCCAGGCAACCTTCCAATGAAGGGGATCTTCGGGGATAATAAAATCAACGACCCTAACACCACAAGGAATATCCCCGTTATCATTATTATTTTCCCTAAAGACTGAATTTCCATTCACCCAATCCTCTTGATATTTATCTTTACAGTAAATTATATAATGGTAAGCTTTAATCGCAATCTATCAGGAACATTGATAAATCCGAAATTGAAGGTACTGGAATTTTAGAAAATAAAGATTTAATCTATCTAATAAATATATTTGACGAAAATGTAGAATTCAACAATGAGTTCAATTGAATTAAAAATTACTCCAAAGCTTCTCCAACAACAACGTCTCATTCTAACTCAAGACCTGCAGCTTTTCTTAAAGCTCATACAAATGACGACTATTGAACTTTCTGAGTATCTTGAAGAACAACTGATTGAAAATCCAGCATTGGAAGAGATCCAAGAAATAAGTGACAAGGTCGAAACCCGTTCAGAAAACCCGACAGATCCTAGACTCGAAGACACGAGCCCCTTACCAAATATAAATGATGAGGTACCTTTTACGAGAGATTTCAGCGGTGATAGAGAAGATGACTATTCCTGGGAAAACAGTGTCTCTTCGACTGACTCTCTTATAGACTATCTAAAATGGCAGCTTGGACTCTCAGATTTAACAGCTTTTGAAAGGCATATCGCATCTATTATAATCGGCAATATAAACGAAGATGGTTATCTTGAGGCAGGGTTAGATGAAATTGTTTCAATGTTGGCCAACTCGATTCGTGAATCGGATCGAGACTTAAAGTCTAATTCGTTGATTGAAGACAACGATCCAGAATATTCTCCGGCGCCAGCCGAATTCGATATGAGCATGATCGAGGCCGTACTAAAAAAAATTCAATCGTCGTTCGACCCTCCGGGTGTGTGTGCCAGAGACTTGAAAGAATCATTAATAATTCAATTGAAGGAACTGGGGTACAAAGATGGTGGAGTGGAAACAAGCATAGTAAATAATCACCTGGATGATATCGGTAAGAAGCGATATGACGAAATCGCTAACAACTTGGGTATTACAGAAGAAGATGCAAAGAAAGCCGTAGATGTTATCTCAAAGCTTGAGCCAAAACCGGGACGACCGTTTTACTCCAAGGATTTAGAGAAATACATAGTCCCCGATTTTTATATATATAAGGTCGGAGATGAACTGCAATTGCAGTTGAATAGAGACATCCCGAAAGTTAGGGTTAGCCATTACTATAAAAACCTTATAAATGAAGGCAAACTACCATCAGATGTAAAAAAATATATTAAAGAAAAGCTTGAGTCAGCTCAGAGAATAATAAAATGTCTAGAAGAACGGGATTCAGCGATCAGGAAAGTTATAGCCAGGATAGTCGACTATCAGAAGGATTTTTTCGAACACGGTCGGGAATACATAAAACCTTTAAGATTAAAAGATATAGCACAGCACGAGGATGTTAATGTACACGAATCAACAGTAAGTCGAATAACGAGTAGGAGATATATTTACACTCCACAAGGATTAATTGAACTTAAATCTCTATTTTCGAGGAAAATAGAAACTTCGGTCGGAGACAGCATCTCATTCGAGCGTGTAAAGTCGATTCTTAGAGATATCATTGATAATGAATTACCAGAAAGCCCGTATTCAGACGAGGATATTTCAAGGATACTTGAACGAAAAAAAATAAAGCTCGCTCGAAGGACAATCTCTAAGTATAGAAAGATGCTAAACATCCCACCTTCACATGAGAGAACATCAATGAAGGGATGAGAAAATGAAAATCACAGTAACAACAAGACACATTCACGATCAAAAAAAATCTGAAAGTCTGAGACAATATATTCTGAAAAGGATTAAAAGAATTAACAGATACATGAATCCGGATAAAGATCCTTCAGAACTGAGATTTGTCCTGTCCGTAGAAAAATTCAGAAATTCTGTGGAACTGATTTTAACTAGCGGTAATTTTAAAGCCACTTCATCGGTCAATTCCGATGCTATGCATGTAGCTATTGACAAATCCATTAACTCAATAATTAAACAACTAAAAAAACAAACTGATAAAAAGATTAAGACAAAAAGGAGAGAAAGTAAAAAGATAAAACCTGCTCTCTCACCAGATCAGCCAATTGAAAACAAAGACGCTGGTACTATTCGGATTAGGAAGCTCTCCAAAAAACCGATGTCGGTTGAAGAAGCATTCTTGCAATTAAATTTGTCTCATTTTGGATTTGTTGCATTTACAAATAGCGAAACCGGCGCAATGAATATTCTGCATAAAACAAAAGGAGGAACCATAGAATTAATAACCCCATAGTGGCTCAAAAACGGGTCTTGGGGATAGCGGATGTTTTAAGGAAGGAATCCGTAATGTTAAACCTTAAAACTAAGGCTAAACCAGATGTAATTCGGGAACTCGCGGAACCAGTAACCGAACAGTATCCGAATTTAAGCAGAGATAACCTGGTTTCAGTTCTCCTTGAGCGTGAAAAACTATGCAGCACCGCGGTCGATGAAGGCGTAGCTATCCCCCATGGGAAGATAAGTGGTCTATCAAATATAATAGCGGCTTTTGGTAGGAGTGTTGAAGGAATCGATTTCGAATCACTGGATGGTAATCCCACTCATCTATTTATATTGTTGTTAGCTCCCGAAAGCTCCTCAGGTATTCATCTAAAGCTCTTAGCTAGAATTTCCCGGATCTTTAAAAATCCTGAATTCCGCTCTCGACTAATGGAGGCACAAACAGAAGAAGAGCTCTATAGTATAATTATTGAAGAAGATGCAAAGATCTAATGCAAATACCCCTTTTAAGGTTCGAGAGTTATATAAATCATGGGGAAAAGATCTAGCACTCAACATAGTTGTCGGTAAGAAAGGGTTTAATCGAAATATTGAATTAGACAGGGTTCAGAAACCAGGTCTAAGGATGATCGAATCCAATATCCAGCTAGAAGACGGGAAAATACAAATCTTTGGTAGAACAGAGTTAAATTACCTTGAAAGCCTTACACCGGTCAAACAGAAAAAGATCGCAGATATTCTCTCGGAGAAGGACATCCCCTGTTATATCATCTCTAAGGGCTTGTATCCGCCAGACCTACTGAAGAAAGCACTTGAAAGGAAAAATGTTCCATTATTCATCACCGACTTGTACACGGGGAGACTGATCTCAACACTAAATTATATACTTGAGGAAAGGCTTGCACCGTTTATAACCCAGCACGGCGTGCTTATGGATATACATAGTCTAGGGGTACTCATACTGGGTACAAGCGGCATCGGTAAAAGCGAATGTGCACTCGACCTAATTTTAAGAGGATCCAAATTGATTGCAGATGACATCGTTGAAATAAGGAAGATCGGCGTATCGAAATTAATCGGGAGTGGTCCAGGAAATATACGGCACTTAATGGAGATTCGAGGGATAGGAATAGTTAATATAAAGGACCTATTTGGAACCACATCAGTTATGGATAAAAGGGAAATCGATATGGTAATAGAGATGTCCCAGTGGAACCCTGAAAAAGACTATGATCGTCTGGGACTGGATCAGAGAAGTTACAAAGTGATGGATGTTGAAGTTCCATATCTTGTTATACCGGTAAGCCCAGGAAGAAATACCTCTACCGTGGTCGACGTCGCTGTAAGAAATCAACTCATTAAAAAAAAGCATAATTCTGCTCCTGTGGAAGATTTCATTAGATAATTAATCAATCAAAAAAGGAATAATGATGGATCGTCTTTTGATTTTAAGTGGAATGTCGGGGTCAGGAAAAAGCACAGCTATGAGGGCACTCGAAGACGTTGGCTATTATTGTGTTGATAATCTCCCTCCTCCGCTACTTGTTAACTTTATTGATCTACGTTCTACGTATTTGGGTCAAATGGCAAAAGCCGCCCTCGTGATAGACATAAGAGAAGGGGATTTCTTCAATCATTCCATAAACATGATAGGAGAACTCAGAGAGAAGGGATACAATTTTGAGATACTATTCTTAGATTCTTCAGATGAAGCACTTGTTAAACGGTATAAAAACACCAGGAGAAAACACCCCCTTTCCACAGATGGTAACATACTTGAAGTGATTTCCAGGGAAAGAAAGATACTTTCAATCGTATCCAAGATTGCAGACCACTTAATCGACACGTCTTCTTTAAACGTACATGAATTAAGAGCATTGATTCAAGATAGATTTGGCGAATCGACCAACAGCAAGATTTATGTTACTTTAATGTCATTCGGAACAAGTTATGGTTATCCCCATGACGCAGATATTGTAATAGATGTCAGATTTCTCACAAATCCATATTTCATTGAACACCTAAAAGACTTAAACGGATTAGATAAGGAAGTGATAGAATTCGTCATTGAACAGGAAGATACAATAAAGTTTATTGACAAGTTAGTTGATCTTTTTGAATTCTTGATCCCGAGATACAAAAAGGAAGGTAAAACTTATCTTACAATAGCAGTTGGGTGCACCGGAGGTAAACACAGATCAGTAGTCATGGTTAATGAAATTTCGAAAAGGCTAAAACAGTTTTCCCCAAAGGTGAGTCATAGAGATATACTCAAGAACTAAGGCCAAAATATGGTAGGAATTGTAGTAGTTACGCATGGCAAATTAGCCGATGAGCTCATTTCGGTCGTAAAATTTGTTATCTCCGGAAATCCGAATGTAAAGATCGAAGGCTTATCTCTTGATCAGGGTATGGAATTTGAAACCTTTACCCAGAACATAAAAAAAGCCATAAAAAAGGTGGACGAGGGAGATGGTATCCTCCTTGTGACGGACATGTTCGGGGGTACTCCCTCGAATATCAGTCTCACCTTCTTAGAGGATAAGAGGGTCGAAGTTATTTCAGGAGTAAATTTACCCATGCTGCTTAAGCTTGCCACACTTTCTTCCTCCATAACACTGGATGAAGCAGTTAAAATTGCCGAGACTGCTGGTAGAGACAATATTATCGTCGCGAGCAAGCTTCTTGATAAAAGGAAATGAGATTACACAAGTACTAGGTTGTGTCGCAAGATATTGTTAACTTTTTATAATTTAATTATTATGTTATATAAATTATATACTGTGTTCTAAATAACATCCTAAATAAAATCTAAAATAAGGATCAAAAGAGAATGAAAATAGAGGATTTTGATAAAATAGTAGAAGTGTGGGAAAGGCACATTTTGGTTGAGACTCTCGAAGATTACTCACTTGAGATCGGACATGATGTCCCAAAGGAATTTGCAGCTATTGCCCTATACCTTGACTCCACAACCGTTAGAGCAGCTGGTGAAATACAGGAATACTATGAGGGATACAGGCAAGCCGCTAGTGACATACTAAATTTCATGGGCGTTGAATTGGTGGAGGATCATGAGATGAAAACCATCCACATAAAACGAACGGTTACAGAACATGACAAACAAGAAATATTAAAGAAGTATATCTGGGAATAATTTTTATCCACATTTCTCAAAATAAATTCCGAATCTATCTCAGTACAATAAAAAATTCATTCATTTAGTTTACTCGATGAAACTCTCTGATAAATTTGACCACTTTCTTATCGATTTAGATGGAGTTGTCTATATCGGCGAAAAGCCTATTTCTGGCTCTATAGAAACCCTGTTAATTTTGAGAGATCTTGGGAAAAATTTGATATTTCTCACAAATGATCCGAGAAGTTCGGTTAATGATTATTCAGAAAAGCTAAACAAGTTTGGTTTCCCCGCCGAACCGCAGGATATAATCACTTCATCTATGGCAACAGCATTCCACATTAAGTCGACTCACAGAGACTTAAAACACAAAAGAGCGTATGTAGTTGGAAGCAAGGCACTAAAGGACGAAATAAAGGGGATAGATCTCGAACTCGTTAACGGCGAGGAGGGCAAAAAAGCTGATTTTGTGATAATTGGCGGCTACCCAGGTTTTCATTATGAAGAAATAAAAATAGCATCTCTTGCGATCAGGCATGGTGCATACTTCTACGCTACAAGCCGAGATCCATATATACCAACGGACGAGGGGTTAGTCCCTGCAACAGGCTCAATGCTTGCTTCAATTGAGGTCGCATCAGGACAGAAAGCAATCGTTGGTGGAAAACCGGAGCCAATAATATTTGAAGTAGCAATCACAAGAAGGCACTTACATCCAAAAGAGAGGCTCGCAGTGATCGGCGACAGACTGGACTCTGACATAATCGGAGGAAAGAATGCTGGTATCACAACGATTCTTGTTCTTAGTGGTTCAACAAAAGAGGGAGATCTCCACAGCAGCGATCTTATCCCAGATTACTTAATACACGATTTAACAGGGCTGCTATCAGAAATAGACACTGCCTGGAATAGCAAAATACAAGGGAGGTTACCATAAATATGTTGTCATCTTTCACACCTCTACACACAATTAATTACCTGCAGATGCTCACAAAATATCCAAATAACTAAGGGAGTACCATGCCTAGGCTAAGTGTAAATTCGATTAATCTAAATTACGAACTTGAAGGAAACGGTTCCGTAGTGGTATTCATCAATGGACTAACGATGGATGTAAATGGTTGGTACTTCCAGGTCCAAGAATTCTCAAAAAGACACCGAGTCCTTAGGTACGACTGCAGAGGACAAGGAAAATCTGACAAACCGGATATGGAATATCCCCAAATTATGCACGCAGAGGACCTGAAAAATCTTATGGATAAACTCGATATTGAGAAGGCCCATTTAGTAGGTCTTTCGAACGGCGGTATGATTGCACAGCATTTTGCCCTAAATTTCCCACATAAGGTTGGTGCCTTAGTGCTCGTCGATACCTGCAGCTACATTGACACACTACTGGCTTCAATCATTGCAATCTGGATAAAAGGGACACAGCTTGGTGGAAGCGAATTTAGGTATGATATTACCATACCATTTATATTTTCTGAAGATTTCATAAAAAAGAATAAAGAGGCCCTGGTGGAAATGAAAAAAATGAGCTCAGAAATTAACCCTCCGAACGCTATTATCAACCTTGCTAATGGGTGCCTGAAGCACAACACAAACGACAGACTTTCAGAAATTAAAGCACCAACACTGATCATCGTCGGAGAAGAAGACATCCTTATTCCGATGAAGTACTCGAAATTGCTTAATGATGGAATCAAAGGATCTAGGCTTGTTATAATGAAAGGGTCTGGGCATGTTCCTTCAATAGAAAAACCAGAGGAGTTCAACAGAATCGTTTTGAACTTCTTGCGTGAATATAATTTTATTGAAACCTAAATACCTGTTCGATGAAGGTTACTAAAAGAGATCTGCAAAAGAAGGATTTATTAGAGTGGTGCAGTCTATAATTGCACTGGAAATATTTTGTTAGAGAAGTTTAATATCCAATAATACAAGACCTTCAGGCCAAAAACATATCATATAATCAAGATTCCTGCAGCAAGCACCGGGGTATCGGCAGATACAAAGATAATTCCCACGGTCATTGACCAAGGCCTTTGCACCCGACAAAGCCCCAGGAATTGCGGCGGCAGGCTATATAAAAGTTGGTTATGCGGCTTCTTATGATCTCATTTTGTGGCACCATTCCTTCAAGCTAACTACACTCGTTGGAATTGCACCGATACTCATATGGACAACGTGGCTCTTCTATACACAAAGAAGAGTGAAGCCAGAAAGTACTATTCCTGAAAATCTTTCTTCGTTTTAATTTAATTGACACTGAAGATAAATAATATTGAAGGCTTGCGAAACGTTACTAATATCGAAAATTAACTTTTGCTAATATAATAAATAATCGCTAACCCAATAGAGATTCTCATTTTTTCGATTTCCAAACAAAGATCCCCTTTCTATCGATATACCCCCAATTTTTATCATCAATTTCTACCAAGGCTAACCCACCGTCAAATTTTATTGCTGTTTTGAACTGCGGCTCGATTTCAATTTGTCCTGTTTTGTCAATATACCCCCATTTCCCGTCAACTAGCACCGAAGCTAGACCTTCCGAAAAATCGCCCGCCTTCTGGTAAACGGGCTCTATGACTATTTTGCCGCTCTTGTCAATAAATCCCTGCTTACCTCCCTTTGTGATAGCAGCAAATTCTTCCGAGAAATGCTTTGCTTCATCGACACTCGGATCGATTATCACCTTGCCCGTTTGATCAATATAGACGTATTTCCCATCCCATTTGACGCAGGCAAGGCCCTCCGAAAACCCCTCTGCCCAATCGTATATTGGACCTATCGTAATACTACCACTCCTATCGATGTATCCACCTTTCCCGTCTATCACAACCAAGGCCAATCCGGCAGAAAAGCTGTAAGCCTCACCGAAATTAGGAGGTATTACCATATAGCCATTCTTATCAATATATCCCCACCAGCCATTGATCTTAACACCTGCTAAATCTTCAGAAAAGTAAGAAGCGGCGTCAAACCTCGGTTCGATGACGAAATCTCCTGACTTACTTATATATCCATAGTTATCCCCTATCTTTACATGGGCAAGCCCTTCAGAAAACTCGTGTGCCTCAATAAACTCCGGTTTAACGGCAAACACCTCCCGACGACTTATGTAACCCCACTTTCCGTCTGACTTCACTAGCGCCCTTCCGTCTGAAAACCTAAGTGCCCCTTCATATTTTGGACTAATTATTTTTCTTCCCCTTCTATCTATATATCCCCATTTTCCATCATTCTCAACAGGAAAGAGATTAACAGAATCTTGATCTATCATAGTTTTGCCATTCTGTTGTGCGCACGATAAAAGGAGGAAAACAATCAGTATTTGAAAGCAGATAAATTTCTTCACTTATAAACTCCAACTTATTTAATTTGATTAAATAAACATATTCAAAGATAAAATTCACCGAAAATCATAATTAAGATCCACAACCAAATCAAAAAATTTAGAGTATAGATTTATTTGTGATAAAATAAAATATTAATAAGGCTTAGGATGCATAGCATGAGTAAAATACGTATCATCATTCCATTTATTTGTTTGATTACAGGTTGTAGTACCTTTTATCCCTATAGAGATGTTAAGCCCGACAAAGATACGCAAACAAGAGAATATGAACGTAAAACCGAGGAAGCAGTCCCGCCTATAACCAAGGGAAAAAAGCCGCCTTTACCCGGTGAAAAAGAAACAGTCGAAGCGGAGAATGTTTTTAATGCATCATTTACAGATGTCTGGTTCGCAACCCTGGAAGGAGTTCAGTGGATAAAATGGTCTCCGGCTTTTATGGATGAAAAGACTGGTGAAATAGTTTTGAAAGAGGCTTATGTGTACAAAAAGTCAGGCAATATCATCAGGGCATTTACATGGCCATTTGGGCAAATTCAGAATTTTCCAGATATCGATGATTACCTTAACAAAGTCGCATTTTATAACACCAGCTCGAATGTTGACAGGCCCGTATTCTCACAGGAAAGCATGAGAATTAAAGTAATCAAGTTATCAAACACTAAAACAAAGGTCGATATTGATTATACTATCAGGCCATATTTAGACTCCGCCACTTTTGCAGAAGAGATCAAATCAAATAACTATATCGAGACGCTTTTATTGGTCAAAATAAAAGAGAAACTGCAAGGTAGTTACATTAATACAAGCTATCTTGAGAATTAATGAGTAGTTCAAAACAAGCAATCAAGAAACACTTTTGAAAGCTTTAACGGCATCCTTTGCGTTTATCATCCCCTTCCTTCTTGCCTGTACCAGCACGCCCATCTTACCCGAATGCTTATTATCATACATTAGCTGATGTGCCTTCGGAATATCATCGTATGTTAGAGTTTCGGAAATCACCGGTTTAATAATGCCCTTCCTTACTAATTCGTTGGCTCGTAGGCACTCCAAAGCATTGGCAAAATGAGACCCGATTATCCTTTTCTGATGCATCCAGAGATGTCGTACATCAAACATCAGGTTATACCCTGTAGTTCCAGCGCAGATCACAATTCGACCAAACCTGCTGCATACAAAAACGCTTGTCGGAAACGTTGCCTCTCCAACATGCTCAAAAACGACGTTCGGATTCCTCCTCACTCCGAGTATATCCCAAATTGCGCGCCCAAAGCGTTTCATATCGCTAAATCTATTCGCGTGCTCTTCAGGGGTTTCGCCATTTTTATACATCAGATGCGGGAAATCACTTCTGTTTATAACTCCTTTTGCACCAAGCTCCATACAGAGTTCTGCTTTATACTTAGACGACACAACGGCTATCGCGTCGACACCAAGCATCCTACAGATCTGTATCGCGAACACTCCCAGTCCACCTGCTCCACCCCAAATCAACGCTACCTCGCTTGGCTGCAGCTTAGCTTGCGTAATAAGCATTCTATAAGCAGTAAAATAGCATAAACCATATGAGGCAGACTCTTCCCACGTAAGATGATCTGGCTTAGGTAGTACCTGCTGGGCCTGTACTTTGGTAAATTGAGCAAATGAGCCATCAGGAGTTTCATATCCCCAGATCTTCTGCCCGGTGCTCGCCATCGGATCATAGGATATAAAGTCAGAAGCGGACTCTGTTCCTGTGGAATGCTCCTCGCTTTCTACGTTACAATGTAAGATAACTTCATCCCCCGGTTTCCAACTCTTAACATGGGACCCAACCCTCCATACAATTCCAGAAGCATCACTACCAGCAATGTGATAATCGTGTTTATGGATATCTAAAACAGAGATAGGTTCTCCAAGCCCAGCCCAGACACCATTGTAATTTACCCCTGCAGCCATGACCAGGACTAGAACCTCGTTAGGCCCGATATCGGGAACTGGAACTATTTCTTTTTTGAAAGACTTCTTAGGGTCACCGTGCCTTTCCTTTCGTATTACCCACGCATGCATGTATTTGGGAAGAACTTCCAAATCGGGTACTACACCTACTGGAATTGGCTCATCAATTCCTCTACTACTCTCCTCATAGGCGATGGTTTCCATATCAATGCTTTCGACATCAGATTTTTTTGATTGCTTAGAAAGCCGTTCTCCCTTAGCCATTTTCTCTCCTTTTAACCTCGGTTTTAGGTCTTATTTGTGATTCACAAGAGTTGGACGCGACGTAATTTTAACAAGCAAAAGGGAAAAAGCAAGTGTGAGATTCAAGTCTCAACCGATACATACAATTACGGAGCAGCAACACTGGTCGAAAGATAAATCTATTATGCGAAGTCTCGTCGAGAATAGATCCTGAGGAGCCCCTCAAGCACCATATAAGCCCATCTTTCTAATAATTTCATCCATATTTATTTTAGCAATTTCGTTTGCGTGTACGGTCCCATTATGCACAATTTTCCTCACTTCTTCCATTCGGTTCTCATAATATCCGCGCTTCTCACGAATTGGCTCTAGCAGGTCATTTATAGCAGTTGCGAGCTTTTTCTTTACCTCTACATCGCCGACCTTGCCTCCGCGATAGCGAACCTTTAAATCCTCGACTTCCTGTTTATTCGGGTTAAAAGCATCGTGATAAATGAATACAGGATTACCCTCTACCGTCCCTGGAATATCAGCTCTTATACGATTTGGATCTGTATACATACTCCTGACCCTTTGTTCGACTGTCCTGGAGTCATCCGAGAGATAGATACAATTGTCAAGGCTTTTACTCATCTTCCGATTTCCATCGGTCCCAACAAGACGCGGTGTCTCACTAACAATTGCCTCAGGTTCTACAAAAAATTCTCCGTACAAATGATTGAACCTCCTTGCAAGTTCACGAGTTAACTCCAAATGGCTTAGCTGATCCTCTCCTACCGGAACCTTCGTAGCCTTAAACATCAAGATGTCTGCAGCCATCAAAATTGGATATCCGAGTAAACCAACGGAATAGTTCTCTCCTACGCCCATATCCTGGGCCTTTTCCTTAAGTGTTGGTATCCTCTGAGACCTTGGAACCGTACAGAGCATTGAAAGGATAGTATAGAGCTCTGTTATATGGGGAACCTGTGACTGGACATAGAATGTGGATCGCTCCGGATCCAGTCCAATACTTAACCAATCAATTACCAATTGTAAAACGTTATCCTCTACCTCTTTAACCTTATCGTAGTGTGTAGTGAGCATATGGAGATCGGCTATCAAAAAATAACACTTATACTCATCCTGATACTTTATTCGATTTAACAGTGAGCCAACAAAGTGTCCTAAATGAAGGCGTCCGGTCGGGCGGTCACCTGTAACTAGGATCGGTTTATCATCGGGCATTGGTTAGCTTTCCTCCTTTTTTGCCTGATTGAGTATGTCTGATTTCTTGATGTTTTCAATAAAGAATTCGGCTGCTTTTCGTAATTAAGTCGATGATCGCCTTCTCTTATTTAGAACGAATCAAAATTTTATCAACTTTGTCTATCTTCTTCTTAAAGTCATTAAACAGACGCATCTGAGCAAATGCCTTCATTTTATTTTGCTCGTATAGATTTGGATATCTTTCAGAGTCTAGCCTAAAATAAGATTCTTCATAAGCATCTGTAATGTATCTAGCAGAAAGCTCTAGCATCATCATGACTACCCCTTCCGGAATAGAGTTAATTTCTTCTCTTGTCATAAAAACGGCAGTACTCAGGTAACCTGACATCATACATCGAAACGTATCAAGATCGAATAGGTCATCTTCTCCATCTACCTCCCTGAACTTATGACACCAGCTTCTAATCGCATCTCCAATATCGATGACGATCTTGTTAGTCCCCAACGTATCAAGATCAACAATGGCAATTGCCTTTTGACCTCTTTCATCAAAACGAATGTTATTTAGTTTAAGATCCCCGTGTATGATACGTTCAGGCAAATCCTTGATCGAATCCTTGATCTTTTCATACTGTATCAGTATCACCTCAGTTAGTGAGGAAAGAGTCTTATACTTATCGGTACTTTGATATAGCAGAGTAACTTTCTTTAAACTCTCCATGATTGACTGGGTATCATGAAAATTGGGTATTTTATGAAGAAATTTATAATCCAACCCAGTTAATGCATTATGAAATTTCCCAATCAAGGCGGCAGCGTTTTCTGCCATTTGATTATTGATACTGTATTCATATGTCTTACCCCTTATATATGTGAGCATGCGCCAAGTCCCGCCTTCAGAATCGATCCTTAGGTCCCCTTTCATTGTTCGAATTGGCTTTGGCGTAATGATATCCGCTTTTTCCAAATGCCTTGTAATTACCTCGATATCCTCCAATACAGCAGGCGTAAAAATCTTGTGGAGCTTCTGCAATATATATTTATTATTAATAGATTCCTCTCCAGTTTTTGATAATACTGTTACCAGAAATGTCTCATTAATCCTGCCTTTACCGTAGGGTGTTATATTATCTACATCACCGATATCGAATTGCTTGGCAATTGATAAAATGTCAGTCATACCCGTCTCTTTTTATATAGGTTATCCGATATAGACAAACAATATACTATAGTTTTATATGGTATAGGAAAACTCAAAAGGTTCGATCCCCCGCCTTTGTCCTCCCCCTTTAATTTAAAGGGGGAGGATTGAGGAGGGGGTAAATATTTAAGGCCAGGAATAAGCCGATCTGATTAAATTCATAGTAAAATGTTTTTAATATGATGAACAAAAGAGAAAACCGGATTTTAACAATAGGGCACTCGACTCGAAGCCTCGATGAACTCATTGAGGTTTTAACATGCTATAACGTAGCAGCCCTTGTAGACGTCAGACACTTTCCCAGATCTAAACGAAATCCTCAGTTCAATAAAAATAATCTCGAGATTAAACTACCAGAGAACGGCATTCGGTATTATTGGATCGAAGAACTTGGTGGTTTTAGAGAGGGTGGATATGAGAAATATATGGATTCGGAAGACTTTAATTTGGGTGTAAACAAATTGATGGAAATAGCTAAACAAAACCAAACAGCGATCATGTGTGCAGAGGTTCTCTGGTTCATGTGCCACCGCAGCTCCATTGCCTCTGCGCTAACAAAAAAAGGATGGGAGGTGATTCATATTTATGATGAAAAGAGAACACAGATTCATAAGCTCAGAAAAGAACAATAGTCGAAGGATTGTTTCTTTGTATCAAGACAAAGAAAAAAATAAAGATTGATCGATACCCGAATAATACCTTGTTCTAAATTGTTGTATTATGTTTCGACTTCCTGCCCTTCCTCATCTACATCTTCTTCAACCCCTTCTTCAAAACCGATCTCTTCGTCCATCTCCCGCTTGATCTCCTCAAACTCATTCTCAATCTCTCTCAGACGCTCTTTGCTGAGCTTTATAAGCTCTGCTGCTTCTTTCACCTTTTCAAGCCCTTCCTCGACATCGACTGATTCTTGTGTATCAAACCATTCGGCTATCTCGGAGAGCCTCTTTAGATTCTTGTTGAGACCTTTTCTATCAGTCTTTTTGCTCATTTTTGTGCACACCTTTAACCTTGGAATCGATCACGCCATCTGAGACCTGAGTATTCAGCGAGGCCCCTATTTGGACATCTCTTATACCTCTCACCACCTTTCCTTTATGTCTCGTAATACTGTAGCCGAGGCGAAGCTGGCGAGCCGGGTCGTTCAAGCGCACTGTATTTTCAAAAAAATCCAGTTTTTGGCTTATAAAAGACAATTGAGATATGAAATCTGGCGGAAGAGAAATCCGCCAAATGCCGGTGATATAATCATCAAGAGTCATGACTGAACGTAAAAACCCCCTCTTTATCGATACTACAACATCCTTTATAATCTTTCTATTCATTAAGATTGAATACCTGACCTTTGCGATGCTCGTCTTTAATGTTTGCTCGAGTTCTCTATAAAAATCGAATATTAAATTCAATCCTCCCTGAACCCCAGATATTGTCTCTTCTAATCGCATCTGTGTTTCTTTTAATGCATAGCTGTATTGTTCAAGAATATCCCTCTGATATTTTTCGATCGTATTTTCAGCCTGCTCCCACGACTTGTTTAGCAGATTAGCTGTAGCTGTTGGTGTGGACTCCATGGCATCCACAGCCAGTGATACAAGAGGCACATCCAGATGGTGACCTATTCCGGCTATCACCGGAACTGGAAAACTTGAAACCTCCCTCACCAGAGCCTCATTGTTGAAAGCCATCAAGGATTCGAGCGAGCCTCCCCCACGTATGATCACAAGTGCGTCAATATCTTGCTTTCTGAAAGACTTCATAGAAAGTAGGAGCTCCTTAACTGCCTGCTGACCCTCAACCCTTGAATCCATTATCTTCACATGGAACCCATACTTACCCAGATTATTAATGAAATCATGAATGACTGCGCCACGGATAGATGTTATAACACCGATTCTATTTGGATAATCGGGTATAGGCCTTTTCTTATCTATATCAAAAATTCCCTCGCCTGCTAATTTCTTTTTCAATTCCTCATACGCCTTTCTTAATGCACCCTCACCCACTATCTCGATTGCATCCGCCTTAAAAGTCAGCCTTCCTGTCGGCTCATATATATCCGGACAGCCAGTAGCAACGATCTCCATTCCATCTTCTAATTCAACGCCATATAACTCATAATTACCCTTCCATATCACACAATAGATGACACTTTCCTTATTTTGATCCTTGAGAGAAAAGTAGACATGCCCTCTTGAACTTTTGCTTACCTGGCCCACCTCTCCGATAATACTTGCATAAAAACGACGCAAGTTTTCATTTAAAAACTCTATGTATTCCGCAACAGGAATTGGCTGATCTACTTCTCCTACTTGATGAAAGATTGAGTCTTTACCTATTTGCATAAATTCCGAGTATCCTTATTTATGCTATTTATTATACAACAACATAATTCCAATACCTACCTGAAGGCCTCGACCTCTAATATTTGTCGTGTAAAATCTATTGTCTTAATTCCCTTATACAGATAGATTTCTATCTAGAATGTCAGAGAATATATACACAGGATCATCAAGCAGCACATATATATCTGACTTCGTGTTTGCAGGGATTGATGGGGCTGTAACAACTTTCGCCGTGGTATCGGGTGTCGAAGGGGCATCACTTTCCGCATCAATCGTGCTTATTTTAGGCTTCGCCAATCTCCTGGCCGACGGTTTCTCAATGGCCGTAGGGAACTACATGAGCTTGAAATCAACACACGAATATATTCAGAAAGCAAAAAGGATAGAGGAGTCTCACATAGATAAAGATCCAGAGAAAGAGAAACATGAAATTAGAGAAATATTCAGAGAAAAAGGGTTCACAGGCAAGCAGTTAGATGATGCGGTCGACATTATTACGAGCGATAGAAAGATTTGGTTAGATACGATGATGAAAGATGAACTGGGAATAATTGAAGAACACAAATCACCCTTAAAAGGCGCCTTTGTAACCTTTTTCGCTTTTAACATAATCGGGATTATCCCGCTTCTCGCATACTTATTTTCTCGCTTTTCTAACTCAATAAACTCGGAAGCCTTTCCAATATCAATCCTTTTGACGTCCTGCGCGCTGTTCATTGTTGGCTCGATCAAAGGTAAGATTGTAGAAACCAATTGGATCATCTCAGGAGTAGGAACGCTATTTATGGGTGGTGCCGCCGCCGTAATTGCATATTTAGTGGGACATTTCCTTAGAGGTCTTGCTATGTAGACAATCCATCCAGACATATTGTATTATATAGGATCATTAAAGGTGGCTATTTGATGAATCAAGCGGAATATGTTACTAAATTACGCAAAAGGAGTTAATATATGAACACATTTAACCTTATCGTTCTATCAATACTGTCTTTAATATTGATTATTATCACCCTCGAATTTTCCTTTTCGGAGAATCGCCACGAACCAGATCAATCAATTTCCGTAACAGATAGTCTCGAGGAGGAAGAAGATCAGGTTAATGAGGACCTTTATCATGGTGATGAACAACAGGACGAGGCCCAGGATGAAGAACAGAACGAGTTTGTAGGTGGAAGTGAAGAGGGTGAGTTAGACTCCGAGCTCAGCCATGATGAGCAGGATGTTGAATCCCAGGAGCAAACTGAAAACGAAATCGACGCCATCGAAGAAGACATAAATGAACAGCCATAAATAGTAAATATACTTCTTTTCTTGGTCCAAAAAACTAAATGAATAACCCTGCAGGAATCTGCACGGAATTCGCTAGTTTAATCGGCATTCCAAAAATTGCGTTAAGAGGATGAATGTCATAGTCAGTCATGCTGAACTTGTTTCAGCATCTCCTATTTCCATTAGATCCTGAAATAAATTCAGGATGACCGGGTTGTGGTTGGATTAAATTTTTTAGTCGTTATGTCATCCCCGAGGATTCCCCGATCAAGGATTTCGAGGACAAGCGTTATCGGGGATCCAGCCTTTTTGTCATACCCTAGGATTGTAATAGGGTATCCGTAAGTTTTCTGGATTCCCGCCTGCAATCCGCGGGAATGACGCGACTGAAGCTTATTTTGTCATTGGCCTTCCAAAAATTGCGTTAAGAAAATCCGAAACGGAAAAATCTCCCTAAATCCTCATTCAATCCTTCGTCAAGCGCAGTCCTGGCTCCAATTCTAGGATGGCAAGAAATACCGTTCACCTGTCGAAGGGTGAGCACATGCTTCGGTCCCTTTTTGAGCCCTGAGCCCGTGGACTGATGTGGGAATCAGTCCTACATATTTAATGGACTGTAGGTTTTTAATTATTTATGGAAATCTCTCCTGCGCTCTGAGATCTAGTGGAGGACTTTAGTCAAACATCACCTGGGAATGCGGACGTGGGTAACCCGCCTTCATCTCCTCCTTTGTAAAGGAGGATTAAGGAGGATTTTCTGACACGTGGGCCTCAGTGACGAGTCTAACATGTCCCGTTCAAATTAAATACTAACTTAACACCAACTTAACCTCACTTTAGTAATCCCTTAACAAATTCCCATTAACCTCTTTCTCATATTTCCTTCCTTCTTACTCCACCTTTCTGCGCCTAACCCAGAGGCTTAAACTATAAGGGCCTCTGGGTTTCTTTATTCAGATACCGTCAGTTCGTATTAATTCCTTTGTTACACCAAGCTATTTTATGGATCTTAATAAATTTACTGACGGACTTGTCATATTTAATGTGGATTAATTTGAATAATTAAGAAAATTTGCTGTCAGATATATTTATTCAATAGTAGCTGATAAACTATTGAAGTAGCGATTTAAATCGGTTAAAAATAATGTTCTAAATAGACCAGTCGTCCCCGTAGCTCAGCAGGATAGAGCGCAGGATTCCTAATCCTGAGGCCGTGGGTTCGAATCCCGCCGGGGACGCATTTTTTCTAGAAAAGGGAAAGCGCCGTAAATATTAGCGGGACAGAAATGTCCCGCCTATGATAGGCGGGGTTTTCCAACCCAGCATGAACATCTTCGACTCCGCTCAGCGCCAACACTTCGACAGTTCGACAAGCTCACTGGTCAGTGTGAACGGATTTATACACTCTTAATACGATAGTGTAAATCCAAACCATGCATCCTGGGCCCAGTCGAAGGATGGCGCATTAAACGGCGTGCACACCCTTTTATTAAATTATCGTTGGGGGACGCGAAATTCATTAAAACCTCTCCACTTTTATCGAAACGAATATGATGTTACACTCAGTTCTTAAAGGCGATCGAACGTATGTATAATCTAAAATCATTCGAGTTTTCAAACTTCCCCTTTCCCTCCATAAAGAATATATGCGTGATAAGAATCTGTTGGGATCTTTTCTCAGCAAATAGAGCTTTCCATATTCTAAGACACTATACGCCAAGAACTCTAATATATGATTGACTTATGAAAAATATACGATCAGTGATCTCATTTGTGATAATCTCTTTAACTTGCCTGGCCTGCCCGCTTTTAACTTCCAACGCGTGGGCAAATCAATCTATCAAGATAGCAACATGGAATATCAGGGACCTCTCAACCAACAGCAGGAACGACTTTGAACTACTTCAGATTAGCTATATTTTGCAGAACTATGACTTCATCGCGATTCAAGAGGTCAATGACGAGGAAGCAATACATAGATTGGTCTATTGGCTTAAAGTGCTGGATAGTTCCTACGGCTCTTTGTTCAGTCCCCCTTCTGGAACCGGAAGTGAGAAGGAGCACTATACTTTCCTTTACAGAAAAAAATCTATTAAACGCCTTGGTTCGTGGAAATTAGCAGAAGGAGATTTTGCAAGACCCCCATTTTTAGCTTCATTCAAGGCGGGAAACTTTGATTTCACTGTAATTTCTATCCATGTCTGTTTTGGATGTAATGGACTTGGCGAAGAAGGCAGAAGGCTTGAAATTCAAAGACTGACTTCACTTTACAGCAATCTACTTAATGGACAAGAGAAGGATATCCTTTTGATGGGAGATTTTAATCTAGAGCCGAATGACGGCGCCTTCCTAAATCTACGAACTATCGGCGACACTCAGCCAATTTTAACCTGTGAGACCGATGAAGAATGTACCCAATTGACCACTACAAGAGAAACCAATCTGTTCGATAATATGTGGTTCGACAGAGCCCACACGAATGAATACGCAAATGAACATGGAATTTTTGATTTTGATGAAGAACTATTTGAAGATCCTTCAGGCAATTCTAGTGACTATAGGGAAAGATATGCCAGGTTCGCTGTTTCAGACCACAGACCTATTTGGGCAAAATTCAGGATCGATTTGATGGATGATGATTAATTAGGTAGAAAGAGTTGACGAAGTCAGAACTTGCCCTTATACGATCGTAATAACTCTTTCAGAAAGGGGGTACCCTAGACTCTCTCGAATAAATGCGGGACAGGAATGTCCCGCCTATCGTGGTTTGTGATAAATGCTCATTGGATGGGCGGGGCCCCCAACCCGCATGAACATCAAACGTGCCGTCAGACGCTAGAGTTAATCGAAGGATCGAAATTTCGAAGGAGTTATGACCTATATATTATCATACTTCGACTCCGCTCAGCGCGGACACTTCGACAGGCCTGTGCTGAGCTCAGTCGAAGCGCTCAGTGTGAACGGATTTATACTCTCTTAATACCGTAATGTAATTCCAATCCGCGCATCCTGAACCCAGTTGAAGGATGGCGCATTAAACGGGGTGCACTTTTTATTATGTGTTGAAACTATGAATCGGGGAAAGAAATTTCTATTTTTTGATCAATTATGTTTACAATTGTTGCTAAAATCATAATTCTTAATTTTATGAAATAAAAAATATGGGAAAATCGGGTAGTAATAACAAATTGTACATAGTCCAGATGTGACCTCTATTATTTGTATAAAAACGTACACTGTTTATTGTGTAATACCACACATTAAAACACATTTTTTATCTTCTTTAAATCTCCTCCCCTTTTCATAACTCCTTATAAATATAAAATATTTAAAATTTCTATCGAACTTGGCATGGATGTTGCAAATACTATAGAATAAAATCCAAAACTAAGGAGGTAAGACAAATGAGAAAGCTAGTTTTATCCGCACTAGTAGCTTCAGGGCTTACTCTTACTGGAGTAGGTATATATGCTCTGGAAGAGCAACCAAACGATGCTCAAACCCAGCAACAACAAATGGAGCAGGGCTCTGAGCGGGAAGCAGATGTGCAAAACCAGATTAGAGGTGAGGTGACTAATATCGCGGATCACACCATAGAGGTGAAAGACGAGACTGGTAAGACTCATTCATTTGATGTTACAGGGTTACAAAAAACAGAGGAGCTACAGAAAGGGGATAAGGTTGTGGTGATGCTGGAAAATGGGAAACCGACTTCCATAGAGAAGGTTGAGAGTGAAGCTTCTGCCGAAGGTACCTTTGAAAGTGAAAGCAGTATGACTTCCGAGGGACAAAAAGGAAGCGAAGAAGACGAGATAGCAGCAGAAGGAGAGTATGTAGTTAAAGAGGGGGATACACTAGCGGAAATAGCAGAGGAGCATCTAGGTTCCCAGGATAAATGGATAGTAATAGCCAGAGCTAATAATATAGAGAATCCGGATATGATCTTTGCTGGACAGCGTTTGGATATTCCATCAGAATCAGAAGTGAAATCTTATGAAGATGAGAAAGCTCCTGATACAGGCAGTTTTGAGGGTACTCATGACAAGGACAGTCAAACAGAACCTATGAAAGAAAATTCTCAAAGTGCACCTAACAACTACTAAAAAAGAACTGAACTTGAGGGAAGCGGGTTTGTTTATGTTGCCCGCATCCCAACTTCCTTAATTGACCACACGTACGGATGGTCAACTTAGGAAGTTCGTAAATACAACAAGATAGGCAATAGTGATCGAAGCCAAAAACAAAGTGTTTACTCCCGCTTTCCTACTTTTCTAAATTCTTATAATACTATTCCATTCAAGTTCAAATACTATCAATACAATAATTGGTTCAAGGACTAAATAAGGATCAAGCCAATGTATAAAAAAAGAATTCTTATTATAGAGAATGAAGACATAATAGCCAAATTAGAAAGGGAAATATTAGAGAAAAATGGATTCGACGTAGATATTGCAAGAGACGGTGTTGAAGGTCTTCAAAGAATAAAGAGCGATAGATACGACGTGATAATCTCCGACTTCTTAATGCCAAGAATGGGTGGAGACGAATTTTATCAAGAAGTGAAAAGATTAGGAAAAGACTTAGAAAAACGGGTCATATTTGTCACATCAGTTATAAATGATTTTATCGAGTCAACGGGTAATAGATTTTTAAAGAAACCTTTTACTTCAGAACAACTGGTAAAAGCTACTGAAGATTTCATGAACCTTAGGCGATAGGAGAAAACGTAAACCTTGACAGATAAATAGGGACAAATAGAGACGTCTGTCCCTGATTTAATTTTACATTTTTCTTATTTTCAGAGATAGGGAAACCGTAAATCTTTTTTGGTTGTCTCATCTATTTCATCATTCGGATCCGGGCTTATTGATTCTTACCTCTATACTGAAATATAATATTAAGAAGAGCAGACAAATGGCCTTAGTGGACCCAGTCATATTAATACCTGGAATCACCGCTGTTTATTTGAAGGATCAATATCCTTTACCTCCGGAGTATGTCTGGACCGTGATAAGGAAAGAATATGAACGTGTGACGCTTCATCCCAATGACCTGCGTTACGAAGTAGTAGAGCCGTCTCGACTAAAACCTGATCAATTATACGAAATCGCATATAAGGAAATCATAGAGGAGCTCCGTTATAACCTTAGGTCGAGAGAGGACCAACCTGTTCCCGTGTATCCATTCAGCTACGATTGGAGAATGAGACTCGATGACATTCAGGATCAGCTAGTTGATTTTATTCAAGAGGTTATCGACCGAACGAAAATATTGAGACACTATCACCAGGCCGGTTATCTTGAAAATCCTAAGGTAAACCTTGTCGGACATTCGATGGGGGGGCTAATTATCACAGGTTATCTGAGGAAAAAAGGCGACACCTCGCCCGTGAATAAAGTAGTAACCTTGGCCACACCATATCAAGGATCTTTTGAGGCCGTTATTAAAATTACGACGGGTACGGCCGACTTGGGAACCTCTCCGCCCAGTTCGAGGGAACGCGAGGCCGCTCGAATTACTCCAGCCTTATACCATTTACTACCAAGTTTTAAAAACGGGATCGAAACCGACCCGGGAATTCCTGACTCATTATTTAAAACGGAAGCTTGGCAACCGGGGATAGTTCAAACAATTAAAGAATGGGTACGCTTGAAAGGGCTTCCCCCTGAGCCACCAATGCAGCTTGCTGAGAAGATATTCGCAAAATTATTGGCTGACGGGAAACAACATCGCGAAGGAATTGACAAGTTTAAATTGACAGACGCAGGATTAACACCTGATAGATGGTTAGCAGTTGTCGGAGTTGATTCTGTTACCCGAGTCCATCTAAAGATCATAAAAAAGGGCAAGTCACCTCAATTTGTTCTACAATCTTCGGATCGTAAGAATAATTGGGATCCTAAAGATCATACTACAGATGAACGAAGATTTACCGGGGACGGGACTGTCCCCTTTGAAGGTGCAATTCCTAAATTCTTGAAACAGGAGAATCTTGTATGTGTGAGGCCAGATGATTATGGATACTGGGAGCTCGAAGATAAAGCACTCTCTACGATCGGAGGTTTCCATGGAATTCTTCCCAATATGAACATGATTCATAGATTAATAGTAAGATTTTTTACGGATAAACCAGATAAACATGGAAATACTTGGGGCCGCCGTGCACCAGGAGTTGTTGATTGGAATCCACCTCTTAAACTCAGCGAAAAAACTTAATAGATCCCAATCCGCTGATTAAGAAAAATTTTAATTCGTACAATATTCTGTCACCTCTGGCCAGCTGGAATTGAATATGAGAGGTAATGTGGAAGTTGTGGAATTGTAATTTGGATATTGAGAGTCAAATGGGTACAAATGGGTAGAAGTCCCGATTTCTCACAAGCCGTATTGGCTCAGGCAATAGCTATTAAGCCCAAGCTTAGAAATGGGGAGTATCATTTAAGTAACAGAGAGAGGAGAAGTCAATGAGAGATAAAGAACACTTTCTTGCAGAAACAGAGACAGCTATTTCCTTCAATGTTGAAGTGGGCTATGTTTCTGATAAAATCTAAGGCCATGAAAATAATGTTTATTATAATGCTTGTTTTATTCTATTCAGTTCCGCCAAGCTATTCCCAGACTGCAGAATCCTATT
>Ga0214472_10001681_pt1 | contig 24345 bp, 13 predicted proteins | sample RVTome_6_FD_207662 | JGI IMG/M metagenome (GOLD analysis project Ga0214472, IMG submission 207662) | Soil microbial communities from uranium-contaminated site in the Upper Colorado River Basin, Wyoming, United States - RVT140D175 | ecosystem: Environmental > Terrestrial > Soil > Contaminated >...
CACCCAGCCCATGTATACCACCAGTGTGAACAAATGGAAACGCTATGAAAAATATCTGGGGCCGTTGAAGGATGCGCTTGGATATAATGAATGATTAATTATAAACGCCAAGGGGATTACTCCGTACATCCATGTACTCCACCCTGCGGGCTGGCCTGCGGCCGTTCAAATTTGTTCCAGACAGTAGTGGTACATGGATGGGGGTGGATTGGTTACTGGATGCTGGTCGCTACGGACTTCCTCGGCTCTGGCTCGAGAATTTGTTCCAGACATTCTCTACCACCTACGTCCCTGTAGGCGTCCTGCTTCGCTCTACCTCCTGCCTCCTTGCAGTCGTGTCCTCTCGCGACATTTCCCACATCCTGTGGGTCGTATTCACCAGCATGACGGTGAAGACACTTGATCAGAGCTTCCTTAGGTGTGTATCAGTGGACTATAGTTATAATGAAAAAGTACACCTTAATTTTTTACCCAAGGTGTCCCAAATGTTCTGACGACGTACAATCTGACATTTTGAGAAATAGCAGATACGTTAACTGCTCAACGTAATCGCCATAACTCATACCATCGTCACGAAGGACGTTGCAGTAGTTCCACAGTTTTTTGGTAATATCTGCTGGACTCATTTAACAGTCACCGTTCTCAATATCCAACCACAACGTTGCCGGACAGATCGTTCCATATTGTCATATACTGGTTCATCCTCAAAATTTTCAGCAAACTTCTCTCGTACATTCACAGCAATACCAGGTAACTGATTTGCAAGTTCCTCGACCCTCGCTATCAAGCGTTTTGGTGGCATACCCAAATCACGGGCAAAGACTTCCCAGTCCTTCCGTGTAATTCGCTCCGGGATATCGTGTTCACCAATACTAAATGCCATAGTACGGGCCCAGGATCCACGACGAATGAGATTAAAAAATTCAATAGCAACCAGATCATAAAATGGAGCAAGCACTGGTACAGACTGGTCTGGTTCATATAACAATGCCAAATTCTTGGCATGACCGTCCCAGTTACCGGTGAGGAAGTTGAAAATTTGCCAATCACGTAGATATTCCAGCGATGCTATTGGTTGAGCAGTATGTTTTCGTAATACATCGGCAATGTCTCTGATGGATGGCCCACCATCATGCTGGTATTTCAGAAAGGCCGGCAATTCAAGTGCCTGTAGTAAATCTTCCTGATGCAGGCGTTGCAAATGATTCGATTTATCCAACAATCTGTCGTATCGCTTGATGCGAAGATATGGAACAGTTTCATCTGTATCTTCAGTCCACAGAAATTCTGTTTCAACAACAGGCAAACCAATTTGTCTTGCCATGTCATTCGCAATGTATTCAGAAAAACATATCCTGGGCAGTGTTTCAAATTTCAGGATATGGCTGGAAGGGTTTAGCCGGTCTGGTTGCGCATAAGATTCACCATCAAATATAACAGGTTGTTTCTCTTGTACCCCAGCTAATGAAAATCTCTGGATCCTGCCAGTAGTGACAGGTTCAGCACCAAGCGACCGAACTAACTGATCAATTTGCCCTGTCGTCAGAATTTCAGGATTTTTGTGTTCAGAGCTTGGCGTAACATCTTCCGGCAGTATACTGAGGGCCCCTGCACAATCTTCACCAATCGCAAACAAAAGACCAGCGTCATCTTCTATCGCTATCTTACGTTGCCGGCAAATTCGCTGGCGCACTTTGCCTTCCGGTAACAAGCCTTCAAAAAAGGCATGGGCATCCACTTCCTCATCTCCATTAGAGAGGGGAAGATTTATGGAAATCGGGAAGCCACCGTTATCCAGCCATTCAGTATCGTAGGTGAATCGCAAAGAGTTTTTTTCATCTTCGCGCACAGCCCCAACCCACCGGTTGCCATACCAGACTGTACCATGTCGAGTCGGCATTACTCCTCCTTACCTGATGACATTGAGCGCGAACTACTTTTCTTCCGCAGAGCCAATATGCGTTCTGTTTCATCCCGTGGTAGTACCATCATTTCCAGACCTAACGCCTGCAAAGCATCCATGATACGGCCTATCGAGGCATTGGGTTTACCTCGCTCAAATTCGGAAAGGAAGCGGGTCGTCAAACCAGTCACCGAATAGATCTTGTCCAATGTCAGGCCCTGGAACTTCCTCTCCTGCCGTACCAGCTCACCTAATGCCTTTGGATTTCGGACACGTCCATACGCAGGCTCTGAAGTTTTCTTCCGATTTGTAATTTTTCGGCTCATATCAATACTATCCGTTTATTTTTACAGATTCGTAATTTATTGCGATTTTAGACCATTTACAAGCTATTTTTACCGATTCGTAATTTATTGATATAAATTACTAAAAATATAACAATTTTTACCAATTCGTAAAAAAATAGAATTTCGGGAAAACCTGCACCAACTGGGGAAATATCATTGCTCCATCAGACGTGCTTTATTCCAGGTACAATAAAACTGACACACAAATAACTTACCATTCATAACCATTCCCTTAAATTACTTGCAGAGGAATACCTGAATTGTCGCGAAGAGCAGCACTCTATCTCAGAAGCTCAAAAGACAGGCGCGATGTCAGCGTTGAATCACAACGCCGTGAATTAACTCAGCATTGCCTGCAGCATGGCGATGTCATAGTCGCTGAGTTTGTTGACAAGATAGAAAGTGCTAAAACCGATGATCAACCTGCGTTTCAGGCGATGATCGAAGAGGCCAAGCGCAAGGATTGCCGGTTCAAGGCAATATATTGCTATGACACCAGCAGGTTTTCACGACGTCACCTGCACAGATGTACAAACATCTTATTAAAAACGCGGTATTGAGCTTTTATTTATTAAACTGCCCAAAACGTACACTATCCCCGATCCCATTATCGAATCCCTGATGAAAGCATTCGACGAATTTCATAGCCAGAAAAGTAAAATGGACGGGCTACGTGGAATGCGAGAAAACATCAATCAGGGATGACGTGCAGGTGGGTGAGCGATACTGGGTTATAAACTGGAAAAGCATGTTGTCAGCACCCATCAGGGTGAACTTGTCACAAAATCCAAACTGGTGCAGAGATACTGGGCTTGTCAGAGACAAAGAAAGCATTCATCCGCTCGATTATAGAATATGCAGATTATGATGGCGAAAGTCTGAAGATATTCCCCAGTGACAACCATGTCACTGGGGTAAGATGGCGTCCCCAAGGGGACTCGTGCTAAAAGCCAGGATGCAAACAGTACAATAGCATTAAGCCCTCTGGTTCTATTTGGAAGCCTGAATTTTATTTTAGCCAATTATTACCTTATTAATAAGGGGCCTGCTACAGACTGTGGAGCATTTTTTATAATAAGCTACAAAATTCAAGCTTGATAATTATTGACTATTGACTGTAATCCATCTGCAAGTTCTGCAGGATAACGACTGCCAAATAATTCCTGCATTGAATTCCCGATTGTTGGTGTTCGATTCATATCAAAAATATTAACCTTTCCATCCACTATGGAATAATCAAACCTGCCATATTCAAAACCAAATCGTGACCTGTACTCCCTCAATTCTTCAGGCACATGCTCAATAAAAAAACGTTTTTTGATGTTCGGCCCCTTGACGACGGGTTTATCCGACTGAACACCAATATTAATTTCCCTGTCCCCCATAAAATACCAATATCTTACCTGGTAGTGATTATTATCTACAATCTCTGGCAAAAACCTTTCTACAAGGAGATTTTCATTATTCCAGGCATCTGCAGGCACTTCATCAATACTCTCATAAAGCCTGTAATTATAACTATCCATGAATAATTTAGATCCCCAATTACTTTGTTTATTTCTGTTGAAAACAGGTCGCCCATACTTTTCAATCTGTCTGATAAAAAAATCTATTTTCCCGCCGCAATTGGCATCAGTTTTCAGAAATACCTTGCCATTATAGTTATCCTCTTTTGATAACATATTATTACTGTATAATTTTTTTGAAATATTCTGAACTTTGAAATTAATTCTATATTTGAATTTTTCCATAAATTTTATGTACTCATCCGGAGTGACAGTCAAATCCACATGGTTCAGGACAATATCTGCTTCAATATCATGCTTTATCCCCTTAAGGATTTTTACATCTATACCTTGTTGTAGCCAGTACTTGCGGAAATGACTCATAATGTACCTGTCATCATCAGGTGAAAACCCTAATTCATATCCCAAAATGGCTATACTCTTTATTTTCATAATATATTGACGGTGGCCTGATAAACTGAAAAATACCGGGTAATAGATAATTACAAATAATGGTGTTCTAATCTCTTTCCTGTTTTAAAAATGACATCTATCAATCTGTCAACATCTTCTGCCTTGGTTGTATAACTTCGGATACAAACACGTAAAACACTGCTCTTGTCAATTTGTGTGGAAGATAGCAGAAAGTCTCCTTGTTCCGCCAGTTCGCGGACAATAGCATCATTTAACTCACCAAGTTGTTTATCAGTTAACTTTCTATCTGCTGGAATATATCTGAAACAACAGATTGACAATTGTGGCTCCCCAACCAGTTCAAGTCCCTGCATGCTTTTCACGCGGGCTGCAAGATATTCCGCACACTCCACGTTATACAGCACATTATGTCCCAGTGTATCAATGCCATAATGACGAAAAGCAAACCATATTGCCAAAGCCCGGAAACGCCGTGATACCTCAGGTGAAAGTTCAAAAAAGTTATCAAATTCTTTTTTGTTATCTCTATTTTCACGCACATAGTCTGCTTTAATTGCAAAAGTGTCACGCGCACATTCCGGATTGCGATAAAGTAATACACTACATTCTACTGACATATAAAACCATTTATGCAGATCAATTGTGATACTGTTTGCTTGTTCGATACCCAGCAGGCGATTACGTAAATCTTCAGACAATAATGCAGCTCCTCCATAGGCGGCATCGACATGTAACCATACGCCGTAACGCTTGCAAATAATTGCAATATCAGAAAGGGGATCAATGGAGCCAGTAGCTGTAGTACCGGCAGTAGCTACTACTGCTACAACACGAATCTCATCACATTCAGAGAATTTTTTCAGTGATTCTTCCAAAGTGGTCATGCACATCTGTTTTGAAGTATTTACTTTAATAAAAATAATGTCTTCCGTTCCAATACCAAGAATATTAGCTGCTCGTAACACAGAGAAGTGGACTGTTTCAGCGACCAGTAATACCAGTCTGGGGCCTGCATACAATCCATGCTCAATAATAGTTGTACCGAGTGCTTGATTACGTGCTACTGTTAAAGCAGATAAATTTGCCAATGATCCACCACCCTGCAACAATCCTCCCGCACTCTCCGGCAAACCGGCAAGTTGCACCATCCAGTCAATAACAATTTGTTCAATTATGGTGGCGCCAGGTGTGGAATGGAAACCTGTAACATTCTGGTTAAGCGCAGCTGTTAAGGCATGGCTCATTGGATCAATGGGTAACCCGGGTGAAGTTATATAAGCCCAGCATCCTGGATGAGCATTCCTGCGACAATACTCAATTATCCCGGTATTTAATTCTCTCAATAAAGGTTCCAGTGGAACCCCTTCCCTTGGAAGTTTTGTTGAATCCAGTTTTGACTGTAGTTCATCATGAGACCCTGGATGTTTAAGTATTGGGGTCTCTTGTAATTTTTCAAGAATCAAAGAAACCTGCGTGTCGATAGATATTCCCTCGACATTATTCTTAATAATATATTGTTCCGGCAATTCCGGTACTTTCAAAATGGTCAAGGCTCGTGTGGTGGTTCAACCAGTTTATTAAATCCCATGCGATCGACACCACTGATCAGAATTGCGGCGTCATTTGAATCCAAAATTCGCACAATGGGAGTAATACAGCGTATTGCCAGCCCCATACGGCGTTTAGAAGAATTATTGGCTGATGATCTATGCAATAGCCTTTCATTAAACAAAAAAAACTGTCCGGCTTTAAGTTCTATATTAATCGGATGTGAATCATCAAAACTTCCCGGCTTCGCCATTCTGGGAAACCCATCAAGCACATCGTCCGTGACTGGTACCATAGGATACATTTCCCTATGCGAACCAGGTAAAATCTGGATACAACCATTCTCAACAGTTGACTCATCAATCGCGAGCCAGGCTGAAATTACCAAATATGGTTCGATTGGCCAATCATCATAATCCTGATGCCATGGTATTTTTTTCGCGTCCGGTTCTTTTACAAAAAACATTGTGCGCCATAACAATAAATCTTCACCAAGGATACTTGCCATTCTGTCCACAATAGTTGGTGAAGTAGCAATATTGAAGAGCAGCCGCTGATCATGATGCCGTCCAAACCCCTGCTGCATATTATAATTAAGATGCTGGATCGTGGAAGGCAAACCTTTTTGTGATACGGGTTTAAATATTGCCTCTATTGACGAGCGTAAATCCTGCATTTGTTCCGGTGGGCAAAATGTAAATGGTCCAAGGTAGCCCTGATAGTGATAATGCTCTACCTCCTCATGGGTTAGTGAGAAAGTCTTATTTAATATGGCATGAGGTTTCATTCAAACTCAAATTCCAGTCCGGAATCCTGTGTGTGTGCTGTATATATTCTGTCAAATTGTTCACTTTGTGCGACAGTAAACATATCCTTCCACGAACCTATCTGACCTTTCCTGAAAAAACTACCAAGCTCTGGTATTTCATGCAGATTACTAAAGTTGTTTTTTTTCATATTCTCAAATGAACTTTTTTCGTGAATTTTACTTCTCGTTGAATCAGTCAGTGGATAGTCAAGAAATTTTGCAATTTCGTCCAATTGATTGTCAAAATCACGTTTCATATCTTCATATTTCAGAAATAGCACATTGCCATCATTTTTATGATGCCACCAGCTTAATACATGATTAAACCAGTCACCACGTTGCACTTTTCCTTCAAGAAACCACTTTAGCCAATGCTCCCACGGACCTGAATAATTTCCAGACCACTGTTTTCCGCTTTCAAAATGGAAATAAGATACAGCAACATCTTTTGGATTGCGTGCTATGTAAATATATTTACATGGGGAATTCACCGTGTCACCACCCACAGCCATATGCCATGGCATATGGCTCTTGAATATGCGTGGTGATGGTGATGAATCCAGTTCTTCCCGGGAACGTGGATAAGGCCATGAACTGGCAACCCAATGAACGCAGTTCCTCAAAGTTGTGTCTGCAGGTATTTCACCTTCATTGAGAATCAGAATGAGTATGTGAGACAGCCAAGTTGAACCTGATTTTGGATATGATATAAAACAGACATCATCATCCCGCATTTCAAGAGTACGTGAAAGTTTGTAGCGTTCCGGGGTAATGTATGGTGGCATGACAATGCCTTCGAGCAGTCTATATTTGTATCCATACTCAGCCGTCTGTATATCATGCAGTACTTCGCCGTGCAGCTCATCCCTGTATTCATCTATCATCAAGATTCACCTGCTTTCATTACCAATGAATTAATTCCGGGAAATGTCATCCGGATAATTGCGACCTTTTGCAAAATCGAATAAACAACACCAGGCAGATGTGTATCATATAACTACCTGCAAAATATATTGTATAACCGGAAAGAAATCAGGTTATTAAATAAATGAACTATAATGAATTCTCTATTTGTACTCTTGCACACCTGTGAGCATGAAACACCAAAACCCGTATACACGCAACATTCAATCCCCTGTTCGTGGCTAATTATTATCTATACAACTTTTCAGATTCAATTTGGTATTAATAATTAATTGTTCATATCCATGCGTGAAATGATGTCCATATCTAAAAACATCTTCAAATCACGAGTAAATATCTGCTTGAATGCATGTGGATCCTTCTCACCCATGTATTCCCAATGACGCATCATCGGTGTTGCACCTGGATGATTGTTCAAACGCCAGTCATTTTCCAGGTTATCCGGAATATGGTGTTCACATAAAGTAACAGAGCCACTATAACGGCGAATAATTGGATGTATATAGGCATCGGAGAAGGAGTTTTGAGGGTCCGGGTCACGCTCTACCCTGAAAAGGTCACCCTCAATTTCCCCATACTCCAGCGTTATGACATAGTAGTGGCTATGTTTGCCAAGAAAACTGTCATGCACAAAATCAATAGGTAGCCCCTCATAATACTGCGCTTCACTTGCCATATCATTTATAACTAAAACATCACAGAGAAAACCCGGCTGCAGAAAAAGTGCAGCACTCACACTAACTCGCTCAATGATATGGTCAGTCAGCACTTGCGAATCAATCGGCAACTTTTCACAAGGTAAAGGCTGTCCTTCGAAGCGGGATATTAGCATGCCACTAAGCACCTTCACATTGTTACGAAATCCGTGAACAACATTTGAATTTGTTTTATGGAAATCCCGCATTTGCATTATAGCTCCCGCAAAAAACAGGTTTTTTACGTTAGTTGATTCCCATTCACTCGTCATCGCGGGTAATTTATTCCGTATCACCATTTCAGGCCTGCTACTATCATCAAAAATTGAATCATCAAATCGAAAACCAGTACATGAAAGCACACGGTCATATGCCAGAATCCCACGTTGACCACCTGCATGAGTGAACGTCAGGTGAACAAGGTATTCATCTCCATCGCGTTCTATCAGATCGATGTCGGCATCCAATATTGAATTTTGTTGCTTGAGAACATAAGTGTCTATGAAGTTTGTGTTTATAGCCCGTAAATTAGCTATATAGTGGGTTTTCCATGCAAATTCTACAGATTGCGGACTGCAAATATGAATAGTCTGTGCTGTTTCCGTCAAGTAGTCAGCCATCTCAAATGCTGAATTACCCTTGCCAAGAATTAATACACGTTTATCTTTATAGTAGTCCTCATCCAACGTAAATTCCGTGTAATGTTCGGCCAACTCAATACCAGGTACATTTGGTATATAGGGCAGGTGTGTCCCTGTAGCCACAATCAGACATGGACTAGTCCATGTCTTACCATTTGTATCACGGACATAAAACAGATCATCTTTGGAGACAGTATCTACTCTTGTGTTGTAACTTATATTGAGAGAATAGTGTTCAGCAAAATCCTGCAGGTAGCGCACATAATAATCAGCATTTGGAAAATATTTTTGCGTATAACGCCCAAATGACATCTCGGCTTGCTCATCTGATATCAGGGAATTCCAGTCATATCTGAGACATACTTCTTCACCTGGTGGAAAACCTGTTCTTGTTTTATTTATTGAAATAAGTGTGCGATGACGCGGAAACTTCTCAAAGAAACTACCAGGGGTGCTGGCTGCCTCAAGGACAATATAATTACTGCCTGCTTTTTGCAGTAAATAAGCAAGCTGTAATCCGGCGGGACCAGCTCCTATGATCAGGTAATCCGTATGTTTAGTGGTTTTCATGGTGGTTTAACATTATCAAAAGACAGTAAATACAGATGTAAATAATTGCTAACCAGCACTCAACTTCAATTGTTAGCTTTCCTGATTGTGTCACTTGACTGATTCAGTATATAAATCATAACCTTACTTCAGTAAAATTGCGATACTAATTTAATTATAATTTGCCCGATTACCCCCTCTTCCGGTGAGTCTTGGCTAAATTATTTTTCAATAGATTTCTACTGGTTACAGGAAAACACCTGGGACTACAGCTACAAATTTCAGAGACCTGAAAATAAAAAGGGCCATCAAGGCCCTTTAATTTTTACTGTTTGGCGCCCCCAAGGGGATTACTCCGTACATCCATGTACTCCACCCTGCGGGCTGGCCTGCGGCCGTTCAAATTTGTTCCAGACAGTAGTGGTACATGGATGTACCGTTTACGGAGCTAAGGATGTAAATTTGTCGAACACGGGTTGAAATCCAAATCCGTGCAGACAACATTTATAAAAAAAGGACCTGATGGTCCTTTTTTTATAAATGGCGTCCCCAAGGGGATTCGAACCCCTGTTGCCGCCGTGAAAGGGCAGTGTCCTAGGCCTCTAGACGATGGGGACTTGGATCATGCAAAAAACTTAAAGTTACTACACATAATTTATGGTGGAGCCAGGCGGGATCGAACCGCCGACCTCTTGCATGCCATGCAAGCGCTCTCCCAGCTGAGCTATGGCCCCAAACTATAAATTCCTGGCTGCCATCCATAGCGCAATATCTCTGACTTCGCTAATTACCAGCCCGCACATCCTCTGTACGGGCGCTCGACGGGAAATTTGTCCACCGGACAAATTTCTATTTCCGTCTCGCCCAGCTGAGCTATGGCCCCTGGAACCCGTGATCGGTAATAGTAACACCAATCATCAGTCACAAAACAAGGCGGGGAATTTACGCTAGCACCCCCCTCCTGTCAAGCCGGGTTATGTTCACGGATGTGTTTGATTGCACGGGAAATTCTGGCCAATGTCTTGTCCCGTCCCAGGAGTTCCAGAGTAGCATCAATGGAAGGTGACATGGCATTACCGCAGAGCGCAACACGTAATGGCTGGGCGACTTTACCGAGTTTTAATTTCAAAGAGTCTGCAACAGCTTTGACTGCTTCGTGCAATACCGGTGCTGACCATTCCACTACACTCTCCAGATGATTTTTTAATGTTTCCAAAACAACGACTGCTTCGTTTGTAAGATGTTTGACTGCGGCCTGGGGATCATAGTCTTCAAATTGCCGGAAAAATATCTGGCTGTCTGATGCCATATGTTTCAATGTGTTGCAACGTTCACGTTGAACTTCTATCAATCGTAGCAAATCAGGGCCGGTCACCGGATCAATATCTATGGCCTTAAGTTGTTCGGTCAATGGGACAACAAGAGACTCAACCGGACTGGTCTTGAGGTAATGCTGGTTCAACCACAATAATTTTTCCGGGTTTACAGCAGCTGCAGATTTGTTCACATCACTGATATCAAACAATGCAATCATTTCCTCGCGGCTGAATATTTCCTGATCACCGTGAGACCAGCCGAGCCGTACCAGATAATTCAATAATGCATCCGGCAAAATACCTTCTTCCCTGTATTCCAGTACACTCACTGCACCATGTCGTTTGGACAGCCGCTTGCCATCAGGTCCGAGTATCAATGGTACATGGGCATATATTGGTGGCGAGAAGCCTAGCGCATTGAAAATATTTATTTGCCGGGGAGTATTATTGAGATGATCGTCACCACGGATGACATGGGTAATTTGCATATCCATATCATCAACAACTACTGTCAAATTGTAGGTCGGTGTTCCATCTGAGCGTGCAATAATCAGATCATCAAGTTCGCTGTTTTGAAAAACCACCCTGCCCTGAATCTGATCATCAATGATAACTTCACCATCAAGCGCATTTCGGAATCTGACAACAGGCTTTATATTTTCCGGTGGATTTGTAACACCATCGCGGCATTTTCCGTTATAACGCGGCTTTTCTCCCCTGGCCATGGCGGTCTCGCGCATAATTTCCAGTTCTTCCTTGCTGCAATAACAATGATAGGCATGATCAGAATCGATCAATTTCTGAATGATTTCCTTGTAACGATCAAACCGCTGGGTCTGGTAAAACGGTCCTTCATCATGATCAAGCCCAAGCCATTTCATCCCTTCAATGATGATACCAATGGCCTCATCGGTAGAACGTTCCAGGTCCGTATCTTCGATTCTTAATATGAATATACCGCGATGTTTTCTGGCAAACAGCCATGAGAACAATGCCGTACGCACACCACCGATATGGAGATAACCGGTGGGGCTGGGAGCAAAGCGGGTACGGACAACTTCAGTCATAAGTTTCAAGCCACAAGCTATAAGAATAAATATGGATATGATCTATCCTGTCATTTCGACCGCAGGGAGAAATCTTTTATGTATATGATTTTATTATATTTTTTTACTTAAGGATTTCCCTTTTATACGAAATGTCAGATTTTTGAAATTTACATGAAATATAAAGTCTGTTGTATTACTCTTTTCAGATTTCAAAACAACTACATGTAACTTATTACTTGTTATTTGTCACTGCAGTCAAGGGCGATTAGCTCAGTTGGTTAGAGCACTGTCCTCACACGACAGGGGTCGCTGGTTCGAGTCCAGCATCGCCCACCATTTTCCACTGCTCCCATTGTGGGAGAAAGAAGGAATGAGCGGTAATTATTACACCCTCACCTTAATCCTCTCCCCTCAAGGGAGAGGAAATAATTTTTTCTGATAACTGATTATTCGTAATTAGCGCGTCAGTTTATAAAATACCATCAAACCACTAATTACCAATTACCGCTGTTCGGGAAATAACCACGGTGTTTTCACACGCCGTTTCTTTTCATATTCACGAATAGAATCTGCCTGGCTCAAAGTAACGCCAATTTCATCCAGGCCCTTAATCAGTCTTTCTTTTAATCCTGCATCGACCTCAAATCTGATATTGTCCCCCTCAGGAGTTTTAACTGTTTGTTCTTCCAGATTGATAGTTAACTGATAACCTTCATTGGCAAATGCGTTACTGAACAATTTATCCACGACATCATCCGGCAAAACAATTGGCAAAAAACCATTCTTGAATGAATTACTGAGAAATATATCAGCATAGCCGGGTGCTATCACTGCTTTGAAACCATAATCCATCAGCGCCCATACCGCATGTTCACGTGAAGAACCGCAACCGAAATTTTCCCGTGCCAGCAGAATCTCTGCACCCTGATAACGTGGATGATTCAAAATAAAAACCGGATTGGACCTGCGTTTTGAATGGTCATCCCCAGGATTACCATGATCAAGGTAACGCCAGTCATCAAACAGATTGACACCAAAACCAGTTCGTTTGATGGATTTCAGATATTGCTTGGGAATGATGGCATCGGTATCCACATTGGAACGATCCAGTGGCATCACGAGTCCGGTGAATGTTTCAAATGGTTTCATATGGCGGTAAAAGGGATCTCAGATCGAATATCTCTACTGCGATGCCGGACTTGTTCCAGAATCCAGTAATTAACGGATTAACGGATTTAATTCCTTTCGGATAACTGGTCTACGGGCAACTTGATACCCAGAGCTGACCAGGCGTTACTCACTTCTTGAAGTGTTTTCTCTGCGGCAGCTTCTTCATCATCAGGAAATTTAGGTTTGGGTGCCACCTTGAATTCTTCTGGCACCATTTCAACGCCGAATTGCTTGTATAACTCACTCACAGTACCCGTCATATATTCCTTGCCATAAGGCACGATCCTGGCTGAGTTCAGTGCAGGCAGGCCGGTGATAGCAAGTTGTATATGAAAGCGGCGCCAGTATCCTAAAAATACGTCTACATAATTCATTTGCCGGACTTTTGCCTCGGGTATTCCCCAATGCAGATTATCATCCAGTGCCCATCGCTCAATCGCACTGCGTAATGCAAATTTACGGTTCTCTGGCATACCCCCGCTCTTGTCCAGAGTTGACTGGATAATCGATAAAGGATGACGCATGGTGATCAGATAAATTGCATTGGCACTGAATAATTCCCTGATGAGCGGGAAGTTATAAATCACCTTGGTAAATTTCTTTGGTACAACTACACCACCACGATGCGCAAGCCGTGCATGTTGCCCAAAATAAACTTCCACCATGGTCAGGTACTCTGCCATTTGTAACAAGCCATTGGTGTGTATGTTACCTATTTTCTTGAAAGATAAATGCGCAAGGTGCGGGAAACCATCATGTGCCAGCGCATTCTGTACCTTGGTATAATCAATACCACTGGCACGAAATAATTGCTTGGTCAGGTATGTGCCACCGGTACGTGGAATACCAACAACAAAATAAAACTGAAAACGGTTGATATTACGCAGTGTGTCAATCCGGCCTGTCAGCATTTCCTTGAAATACCGGTAGGCATGTAAAACCAGTGCCTTGCCCTGAGGATGAGAAACTACCTCATGGGCTTTTTTCTGTATATCCTGGAACCTTCCCTCATTGGTTGCCAATCCTTCACCTTCCTGTCCGAACCAATCACCTACATGATATTCACCACCTTTCAATGTAACATGCAAAAATTCGATGAATGCAGGTGATACCGGCAATTCTTCGTCAGTCAGTGTCAGATTAAGTCCCATATACAGTATCTTGTCGTTAATGTATTAATAGTGTTATGAAAAATTCCAGTCATTCAGGAAGGCATTGAAATCACGACAGATTATGCTATTTCATCCAAGGCCCGAATAACATAATAAGAATATCTGACCTAAAGGCAAGGCCCGAAGTGATCAGGAGATATCAAAAAAATTCTGAACTCAGAAAGTCTGCGTAAACCGGAAATAATAGGTATTGTCATCAATACGAGGTGCGTCATAGCCACCCAGCGTATGCGCCCAGTCGAACCTGAGATTGCTATCACCGTAATTCCAGAGAGATGGTGTAGTTGAAATCTCAACCCCGATACCGGCGCTCGCCAATGTGTCATCAATGGTGACATTATCAAACTTGCTAAATACTCTTCCAGCATCAAGGAATGGACCGACCAGTACAGACCAGATATCACGTTGGAAAACTCTGTGCTGATATTCAAGGTTCATCAGTATGCCACCTTCGCCCAGTTCCTGACCTGATTCAAAACCACGCACACTGCCATAACCGCCCAGTACAAACAGATCTGCGGCGAGCAGCTTGTCGCTGGCCCATTGTCCGGTAAACAATGCCTTCAACATTCCGTTATCGCTGACTTTATGTCCCAGATAAATTAATGGCTGCAACTTTGTCGCTTGTGGATCACCAAGACGTGATGCAAGCGCATCACCCTCAGAACTGGCGCCGAATATATCAACACCCTGGGTCAAACGCAGACTGGCATAACCCACAGTATTTGGCCAGTTCCAGAGGTAATTGGCTTCTGCATAGAATTGCCGGATATTATCTTCACTTTCAGTCACATCGAACAGGAAAGATTCGATATCACGGTATTCAAATCCTGCCCGCAAAGTCAATTTACGGGAACGCTGGTTAATGATGGCACTGGATAAGCCAACACCAAAATAAGTTGTTTCACCACTGGCATTCAATGCCGCAAGACGATCACCAATTTCGTTTTCACTATGCAGGAAATCCATATCCAGTTTGATATTACGCAACCCTGTAGGCACCGTTGCACCAACCAGGACACTCCATAAATCACCATCTGATTTACGTCCTATAAATCGAAATGTCTCACCCCAGCCAAGCAAATTGCTCTTCTGCAGATGAGCCATACCGACGAATTCACCGGTCAATTCACTGCCATAATTGTCGACTGTAAAACGTTGCACATCATCGTCTGCCGGTTGAACCTGCAACACCATGTCAGTAGTCCCGACTTGTGCGCCAGGCCTCAGGTTCAGACTAGCCCCTGCACCAGCCAGGTCATTGACATCATTGACCATGGACTCAACCGGTCCTTCACGGAAAACCTCACCGGATTCTACCCGCCTGGTCAGTTGTCCAACCAAATAAGGGCTGACTGTACCAGCGTCATCCTGAACTGTAATTTCGCCAATTTTGGCTTCATATATAACAACTTCGAGTATACCGTCGGAGACATCCTGCGGCGGGGTCACAGCCTTGACCAATACATAGCCGCGATCATAAAACTGACGGGTGATGGCATATTTGAGTTCGGCCAGTCCGCCAGCAGTCAAGGATTTACCCACAAATGGCGCAACAGCCTGTTGCAAAACAGCTTCGTCAATCACACTGAGTCCTGTGAATGTAACCTGATCCAGATTAGCCATTAACTCCTGATTTGGATCTGCGACTTCATCACCTTTGGGTGCTGCTGGAATAGGCACATCAGCAGGCTGGCGGCTGATCTCATCAGGTGGTGTAGCGATTGGCCGATCAACAACCCCGGGCAATCTTTGTTCATCCGCCGCGAGGACAGACATTGCAGGCAGGAGTAGGAGTAGACCAACCAGACATGGCAACAGGCATCTCCATCCCTGAAGAGTGATTTGATGATGTCCAAATATCAAGCTGACTCCCCCTATTAACTTACTCAATTAATAATTGAAAAAACCATTAGTATGGCTTTCTCACTAATTTAACATATTTAACCAATTTATCAGAAGTTATTGTTAATATCCTGATTAATATAGCAAAAACTTACCCATATCCCCCACCACCTATATTAATAGAATACCGGCTCATTATTCCAGCCGCAATTCACTATTCCACCCTGCTTGGTATCGCCAGTAGCCAGATCACATATATCAAATGGCAGTGGCAATACTGCATTCTGCGGTAAGCCGCCAAAGGATGGAGTAAAGACCACATTACCATTGGCATCGACAGAGAAACCGCCCGTCCCGGCACCATCCGGCAGGTTGAATACAATACCGCGCGGTGTACCGTTGCGGAACCCTGGATTTGAACCATCGGTACCATCACCGTTATTGCCACCGCCCGGATATGTACCAATACCGGTCGGTAACAGGAACCCACTGGCTTCCAGATTGGTCAGGGCCATGCGCAGCGTCAGTTCATTGTCCGTCACAATCGTCGGGTTAATAATCAGTGTTGCAGTCGAATTACCTACAGTTTCAGTGACTGTACTCAAAGATATAACTTCAGCCGGTCCGGCCGTAGCCCTGGGTGTCTGGAAACCGGCTCCGGCAACATTGGAACCGGCTGCATTGATCGAACCCAGCGCGGTACCATTCGTGCCTCCGGGCGAGACCAGTCCGGCATTGGCGACGATGCCACCGTTGATCAGGATATCGCCACCGCCGGCTGTCACAATGACAAAGGCGCTGCCGGTCGCACTGCCGGAACTGCCGGAATTTATGGCATTCCCGGATCCGTTAACATCTCCCACCGTGACACTGCTACCGGCATTCAGGTTTACACTGCCAAAGGCTACCGCCAAGGCAGAAACACCGGAGTGATTAATAAAGGCCGAGCCTATCGCACTGGTATCGCCGACCCGTAAATCACCACCGGCATTGATATTCAGATTCGCCGAAGCGTTGGCCGTGGTACCGGTATTATTGGCAATCGAAGTCGCCAGTACATTAATCGGCCCGCTGATAACGATATCACCAGGTGCCGTAAATGTACCTGCTGCGTTGGCGACGGGGTTACAGGACCCGGTACTACCGGAACACAGCGCATCGGCATCCACTGTCACAGCATCCATATCGATTTCGCTACCCGCAAATCCCGTCAGGCTGGCATTGGCGCTGGCATTACCGGCACCCGTCGGACCGTAACTGTTGATTGCTTCTGCATCTACATTGATATTACCCATGAGCGTGAGCCCGGCATTCAGTGTACCCGTGGCATTCGCATTGGCCGTACCATTGCCACCGCCGAATGCCATTACATCCAGGTCTACCAGATCAACATCATTGGAACCGATAACGGTTGCTACAGCATTACCTGATGCAAATCCACCGGATGCCGATGCACCGTACGCGTACGCGGAAACTTCTATGGTATCGGTCGCGGCAACACTGGAACTGCCGGTCATAGTCAGAGTGGCATTAGCATTAGCGCCCGAACCGGTATTGTCTGCAGCACCATAAGCCCCGGCCGTCACATTGAGCGGGCTGTTCACTTCAATACTGTCGGGTGCAGTTATCGTCGCAGTCGCAGTGGCATTGGCAGTACCACCATTACCGTGGGCAAATCCGTCGGCGCTGGCTGACACATCCACAGAACTGTTATCAACCATAATGCTGCCGGTACCAGCCGTGCCGGCATTCATAGTCAGCGTCGCATTGGCCGTAGCATTGCCGCCCGTTGCTGCGCTGCCAAAGATAAATCCATCAGCATCACTCAATACTTGTAACGATCCACCTACGACATCGATATCATTTGCCGCTGCCAAGGTCACTGTGGCATTGGCGCTTGCGTCACCAGAACCATAAGCATCACCGTCCGCAGAGGCGGAAACCCGGGTGGAACTGTTATCGATCAGGATATTACCCAAACCATGTAATCCTGCGTTCATGGTCAGGGTGGCATTCGCCGTAGCACTGCCACCATAAACATTGGCATTTCCTGATGCGATCCCCACGACTTCAAAGACACCTGCCGTAATATTAATATCTTCTGCAGCCTGTAGCGTGGCATTGGCGGTGGCATTGGCATTACCGTAGGCACCAGCATCACCATACCCGTATGCGGCAACCCGCGTGGCGCTGTTGCTCATGTTGATGGAACCGCTGCTGCTGTGCGTACCGGCCGTTATGTTGAGGGTAGCCATGGCATTGCCGTAACCGCCCGCAGCCGCGTCGCCATAACCATATGCCTGTACCGAGAATTCACCATCGGTCACATCAATGTCGTTCGCCGCATTCATGGTCAACGTCGCATTGGCCGTACCGCTGCCATAGAAAACCGCATTACCGTAGGCTTCGGCCAACACGCGCGTTGCACTGTTGCTGACCAGGATACTGCCGGAGGAATGCGACCCGCCAATCATCGTCAGGGTGGCATTGGCATTGGCAGCGCCACCATATATCGCATTACCATTTGCTTCACCTAAGACACTCAGGAAGCCACCGGTAATTTCAATATTATTGGCCGCATTCAGGGTCATCGTGGCATTGGCGCTGGCATTGCCACCATAAACTGCTCCTATACCATGGGCATCAGCACTGACAATAGTAGCGCTGTTACTGATGAGAATACTGCCAGAGGAATGCAGGCCCGCCGCCATGGTCAAGGTGGCATTGGCGGTGGCATTACCGTTACTACTGCCAGGACCGGGAATAATAGATAACCCGGTGGCATCACCCAGGACACGCAGGTAGCCGCCCGTCACATTGATGTCCCCGGCCGCGTTCATGGTCGCCATGGCGTTGGCATTGGCATGTCCGCCAAACAGATAACCATAACCCAAGGCATCCGCATCCACACGCGTGGAGCTGTTGCTCATCAGTATCGAGCCGCTGCTGCTATGCGTGCCAGCGGTCAAATTCATCGTAGCATTGGCCGTGGCACTGCCATAACCAACGAGGGCATAACCATTGGCATTTGCGCCATTGACAAGATAACCGCCAGTGAAATTGATGTTATCAGCCGCCGTCATGGTCATCGTGGCGTTGGCATTGCCTCCACCGCCGTAGATCGCATAGCCGTCAGCATCGGCGGAAACCCGGGTGGCGTTGTTGCTGACCAGGATACTGCCGGAGGAGTGTGAACCGCCGATCATGGTCAAGCTGGCATTGGCATTGCCGTAACCACCGATAAACGCATACGCCTCGGCATCACCCAGTACATTAAGGGAACCACCGCTGATGGTGATGCTATTGGCTGCGGTCATGGTGGCCGTGGCATTGGCACTGGCACTGCCATAGACAGTGGCCTGGCCATAGGCGCTGGCATAGACCCGGGTTTCATCGTTACTCACAAGGATACTGCCGGAGGAACTGGTACCGGCCGTCATATTCAGGGTAGCCGTGGCATTGCCGTAACCGCCTACAAAAGCATTGCCGTAACCAAAGGCTTCAACAAGCAAATCACCACCGATTACATCGATATCATTGGCCGCAGTCATATTTACCGCAGCATTGGCACTGCCGGTACCGCCATACGGTGCACCACCATAACCATAGGCTGCAACCCGGGTCGCGCTGTTGCTGACCAGAATGCTGCCGGACGAACTCGTGCCGGCCGTCATGTTCAGAGTGGCATTACCAACCCCGGCACCACCTAATATGCCGGCGTTGCCATAAGCTTCGCCAAGGACATCGAATGTCCCGCCAATGATCTCTATGTCATTGGCTGCTGTCATTGTAGCCGTTGCCGTAGCATTGGCATCACCGCCGCTGCTGGCGGCATTTCCATAGGCGGTGGCCGATACCAGCGTGACATTGTTACTGAAGAGAATGTTGCCGGATGAACTCGTTCCAGCATTCATCGTCAGGGTGGCGTTGGCCGAGGCGTTGCCACCCGAACTGGCTGAACCATCCGCCGCACCGAGGACACGCAGCGTGCCTCCGATGATGTCGATGTCGTTCGCCGCAGTCATCGTTGCCGTGGCATTGGCATTGGCATTCCCTCCACTAAAGAAGGCATTGCCATCGGCACTGGCGGAGACCAGGGTCGCACTGTTGCTGACCAGGATGCTGCCGCTGGAACTCGCGCCCACCCCGGCGTTCATGGTCAGCGTGGCATTGGCCGAGGCGTTGCCACCCGAACTAGCTGAACCATCCGCCGCACTGAGGACGCTCAGCGTGCCTCCGATGATGTCGATATCGTTGGCTGCCGTCATGGTCGCCGTGGCATTCGCCGTGGCATTGCCGCCGCTAAAGGAGGCAGAGCCATCAGCATCAGCCGAGACCAGGGTCGCACTGTTGCTGACCAGGATGCTGCCGCTGGAGCTGGCCCCGACCCCGGCGTTCATGGTCAGCGTGGCATTGGCCATGGCATTGCCGCTGCTAAAGGAAACGCCACTAGCATTACCCAAAACACTCAGCGTACCGCCGATCACATTAATATCGTTGGCCGCGGTCATGGTGGCCGTGGCATTGGCAACTGCCGTTGCGCTATCGGCGTCAGCATCGGCCGAAACCAACGTAGTCGTATTGGTCACTGTGATGTAGCCGGTGCTGGCAGAACCCACACCTGCGATCATGGTCAGGATAGCATTGGCCGAGGCATTGGAATCCGGCGCATCTGCCCTGCCAATCACGTTCAGTGTCGTAATCGTCGTTTCGATATTGTTGGCCGCCGTCAGCGTCATGCTGGCATTGCCATTGGCAACGGCGGAACCGGTAGTACCGGCATCGGCATCGGCCGTGACCAGCGTGTTGGAATTAACGATAGTAATGTTGCCAGTCCCCTGCGTGCCGGCAGTCATCGTCATTGCAGCATTCGCCGTGGCATTACTGCTGGATGCCACTGCCCCGCCAAAGACCGTGATGTCATGCAGCAGGGTAATATCATTCGCCGCAGTAAAGTTGGCGTTAGCATTGGCAGTCGCCACTGAATTGAATACCGCTGAGGCGTTCGCATCTATATCGATCGAGCCGCCATCAATGAAGATGTTACCGGTGCCATTGGAACCGGCCACCATGTTCAGGCTGCCCAGTGCAAAAGCCGGGTTACTGGAGGCCGATGCAGTTGCCAGGCCATCGATATTAATGGTGCCGTAGAACGAAATATTGTCGCCGGCATTGAAGGTGGCAACGGCATCTCCGTCAGCGGTTCCGCTTGCAGTCGCAGAAGATGGCTTCGTCGCCTGGGCGAAGACTGTCAGGTTGGCGGTCGTGGCCGTGGCGGCCGTATCACCGAAGATAATGTCATTCCAGGCATCAATATCAGCGCCAGCCCGGGCCGTCACGTTCGCACCACCACTGCCGAGCTGGCCCATGGCCGTGATCGTGATGTCATGGCTGTTATTGATGAAGCTGCCGCTGGTGCTGGAACGTCCGGCACTGGCAATGAAATCAGCATTTGCTACCGCGTCAGGAGACGTTCCATCCGCGCTTGCGCTGGCATCCACAGTGACATCACTGTCCAGGCGAATGTCATTCCAGGCATTCAGCGTGACATCGGCATCGGCATTAGCGCTTCCGGTGCCACTTGAAAGCATAGCTACGGCATCCACATCGACAACATCATTAGATGCTGACCCCAACTGGATACTGCCATTGGTACTACCCGTACCGGCTGATGCGAGGAAATGCGCATCGGCATCCGCGTTGGCTGCGGTCGTCGTAGCCAAGGCATTGGCCGCAGCCGATACAATTAATGTCCCATTAATGTCAATGTCATTGAAGGCACGGTAGTTCATGTTGGCTGCGCCTGTGGCAAGATTATTCACAACGAATGATGTGCCTAACCCGGAGTTTGCCGCCGTTACAACTGTCGCATCACCTACCTGGGTAATATTGCCGCTACCGGCATTGCTGCCGTTACCAGCATCCACGTTCAGGGTGGCATTCGCTACGGCTGTAGAGGCAAGACCGGGCGCTGCTGATGGAGACGCACCCACCGATGGGAATATAATACTGTTCGCAAAGCCTGCAACAACGATACCCGAACTGCCTGTACCGACGGTTAAATCAATACTGTCAGCGGCAAACAGGTTTGCCGTACCGTTCGCCGTGACATCTGCTCCGGTGGCACCATCCAGTAACTGGGCCTGGCCGATGACACGCATGGTGCCGTTAAATGTCAGGTCGCCTGTAGCAGTACTGCCTGCATCCATGTTTAACGTGGCATTGGCACGAGCGAAGCTGCCATTGGAGGCTTCGTTAATAGCCGTTGCAACTACATTGACTGTACCCGTGTGCGTAATATGGCGGCCTGCTTCAAAGTCCTGGTTGGCCGTTGCCATGACATCAGCGCTGGTAGCACCGGTGCCAGCCGAACCGGTGACGAACAGATCGGTATCAACATTCGTCAAAAGAATATCGCGCCCGGCATCGATGTCGATACTGCCAAACGCGGCGGCTGTGCCGGTGCCGGTATTCAGCGGCACGGTCACGTTCATGTTGATGTCGTGCGAGGTCATAACAAAGTCCTGACCCGCGTTCACGGTGAACGTCGCGTCGGCATCGGCGTTGTTGACTGTTGCTACCGCCGTGTTATCGGCATTCGCATTGATCACAACATTGCCATCCAGGGTGATATCCGTTGCCGCAATCAAATCCACGTCAGCCACAGCCACGGCAGAAGCCGTAGTTGCGGTGCCGGTCTTGTTGGCATCCGCTGTCACCAGCAGGGCATTGTTGCTTTCTGCATTGATGATCAGCGAACCTGTGCCATCATCCCCGGCATTCATGTTAACCAGGGCCAAAGCTGATGCTGTTGCGCCGTTGCCGAAGATGCCGTTATTGTTGGCCGTCGCTATTACCTGTACAGCAGTGGCATCGGTACTGACATCACTGATAATAATGTCGCCGGCCGCATCCAGGTCGACGGATGACAGGACCCGCGCCAGGTTGGAATTGGCTGTGTTGTTGTTTGCGATGTCCGCAACGGACTGCACCAGTACATCACCCTGCAGGTTGATATCCAGGTCACCGGTACCGGCTACGCCGGCATCCACTACCAGCAATGCGCTGGCCGTGGCGGCATCACCGGTTTGTGCATCGTTGTCAGCCGACGCAGTCACCGTCACATCTCCGGCAACGACCACGCTGCCGGAAGTGGCGGCCATGTTCATGTTGGCCAGCGCTGACACAGAATTAGCGACACTACCACTGGCATTACTACTGAGGAACGCGTTGGCCATCACATCAACCGTGTGAGCCAGGGATGTACCAATTGTGATATTACCGCTGCCCTGGGTGCCGGCATTGACCAGGAACTGGGCCGAGGCCGTGGCCTGATTGTTCATGGTTGCCGTGCCCGAATTAACTGCGTTAGCTGTAATCGCAACAAAGCTGTCGATATCGACATTACCACCAGCATCAAGATCAGCGGTGGCCAAGCCGACGGCGTTGACCGTGGCTGGCGTGCCGCCCAGACCACTGGCAACACTGGCGGAACCCAGCACATTCAGGAAACCGGTAATGGTGATGTCATCGAATGCCGTTAACGCGGTTTGCGCATTGGCGTTGGCACTAATGACCGTGCTGGCACTGTCATTATTCAGGTCCGCAATAGCGGTATTATTAACATTGCCGGAAATCGTGATAGAACCGGAAGTACCACCCGTACCGGCATTCATGGTCAGGATGGCATCGGCATCGGCATTCAGATTATTGGTACCGCCCACGCCTGTGGCGTTATTGGTTGCATTGGCGGATACCAGTACATCATCACCGATGGTGATGTTGTTCCACGCGGTCATGAGGACATTGGCGGTGGCGATGGCCCCTGTTGCAGTAGCAGAAGTGCCGTTCTGAACGGCATTGGCGGTGACCGTGACCGGGCCGGTGACATCGATATCACCATTGACAGAGTGCGTGCCGGCATTGATGGTCAGGTACGCCTGGGCCGAGGCTCCGGACGGATCAATCCCGCTGGTAATCAGGGCATCGGCCAGTACCTGGATGCCATCCGTGCCGGACACCGTCACATCATTGGCCGCGGTCAGAGTGGCATGGGCATAAGCATAGGCGCCTTCCGTTGCACTGGTAGCATCGGCATCGGCCGAGACCAGCATGTCACCGGTTACCAGCAGGCTGCCGGTACTGCCGGTGCCCGCGTTCATATCCAGGTCAGCAAAAGCAAAAGCACGGCCCTCGCTGGCAGTGGTAGCTGCAGTAGATATCAAGGCATTTGCCAATGCCGTAACCGTCATGTCACCGGTAATCGTGATGCCGTCATAGGCAACGAAATCAACATTAGAAATAGCTATCGCGGACTCGGTGATGGAACCGGAGTTCTGGGCCTCCGCATTCACATTCACACTGCCGGTTACACTGATGCTGCCGGAACTACCACCGTTACCGGCATCAACCAGTAAAATGGCATCCGCTGAAGCATC
>Ga0214472_10001682_pt1 | contig 24338 bp, 18 predicted proteins | sample RVTome_6_FD_207662 | JGI IMG/M metagenome (GOLD analysis project Ga0214472, IMG submission 207662) | Soil microbial communities from uranium-contaminated site in the Upper Colorado River Basin, Wyoming, United States - RVT140D175 | ecosystem: Environmental > Terrestrial > Soil > Contaminated >...
GTAAAGGCGGCCGCCCTGAATTCCTCACTGGAATACCACGAGGCCGTGGCGATCGAACGGCAGCTGCGCCGCGGCGAACTCGATCTGCTTTACGTCGCGCCCGAACGGCTGCTGACCGATAACTTCCTGGCTCTGCTGGACGACTGCGAGCTGGCGCTGTTCGCCATCGACGAGGCCCACTGCGTTTCCCAGTGGGGACATGACTTCCGCCCCGAATACCTGCAGCTGATGGTGCTGCACAACCGCTACCCGAACATACCGCGTATCGCCCTGACCGCGACCGCCGACGGCCCGACCCGCCGGGATATTCTGGAACGCCTTGAGTTGGGGCAGGGCAGATCCTTCGTTGCCGGCTTCGACCGCCCCAACATCCGCTATTCGGTGCGGGCGAAAACCGCACCGCGGAACCAGCTCCTGCAGTTCCTTGCCGACCGCAGGGATCAGGCCGGTATCGTTTACTGCCTCTCCCGCAAAAAGGTGGATGAGACCGCGTCCAGGCTCTCGGACGAGGGATACCTCGCCCTTCCCTATCATGCGGGCCTTGATTCACGGGTAAGAGCCGCGAATCAGGACCGCTTCATCAAGGAAGAAGGCGTGATCATGGTTGCGACCATCGCGTTCGGGATGGGGATCGACAAACCGGACGTCCGCTTTGTGGTGCATCTGGATCTGCCGAAAAGCCTGGAGGCCTACTACCAGGAAACCGGCCGCGCCGGACGCGACGGTCTGCCGTCGGAAGCCTGGATGATCTATGGCCTCCAGGACGTTGCGAAGCTGCGGCAGATGGCGGAATCCTCAGAAGCCGCCGAAGCGCAGAAGCGTATCGAGAGCCGTAAGCTCGACGCGCTGCTGGGATTTTGCGAGACCACACGATGCCGCCGGCAGGTTCTGCTCGAATATTTCGGTGAATCCGACATTGCGGCCTGTGGAAACTGCGATACCTGCCTTGAGCCGGTCGACAGTTTCGACGGAACGGAAATCTCGCAGAAGGCACTGTCGTGCGTCTACCGCACCGGCCAGATGTTCGGCGCCGCCCACATCATCGATGTGCTGCTTGGCGGCGATACCGAAAGAATTCGCAAATTCCACCATGACGAAACAAGCACCTACGGCATCGGCAAGGAAATCTCGCGCGACGAATGGCGCTCGGTCATACGCCAGTTGGTGTCACTCGGCCTGCTGGTGGTCGATATGGAAGGATACGGCGGACTGCGCCTTGGAAGCGACTGCCGCGACGTCCTGCGTGGCGACCGGCGCATCGAACTGCGCCGCGAGCCCTCGGGCAAACGCGGCTCTGGCAGCGAGAAATCCCGCAGCGGAAAGAGCCGGAGTCCGGTCGATTTCGGCGATCCGGCTCAGGACGCACTGTTTCAGGCTTTACGGAGCAAGCGGATGGAACTGGCAAAGGCACAAGGCGTGCCGCCCTATGTCATCTTTCAGGACAAGCAACTGGTCGCCATGGTCCTGCAGCAGCCGGGCAGTCTCTCGGAATTCGCCACTCTTTCCGGTGTCGGGCAGGCAAAGCTGGAGCGTTACGGCAGCGCATTCCTGGACGTGATCACTTCAGCGAGCCGCTAAACCTGATCTGATCTAAAGCACTCGGGAAGGAGCGTCTTTCCCCGAGGCGGAGTCTTCCGATTGATCGTCCGCCGCTGCGTCTGAATCCTCGTCAATCCATTCGGCTTCGAGACTGAGCGCGGCGGCGGCAGGCGTTGCCCGCATCGGCATCGGCACATAACTGATCTGATCATCCACCGGCACGGCGGTGCGCCGTGTCATGCGGTAGATTGCAAAAACGCCGATCACGACATGAATCACGCAAAGGCAAACGAAGAATCCGTCCGGGCCGAGCAGATTCATTGAGGTTGCCGCGGTAAAGGGCCCGAGAATGGCGCCGATTCCAATCACCAGCATCAGGCTGCTGCTGGCCGCAACCCGCTGACTGGGTTCGAGATAGTCGTGGGTATGCGCAATGAACAGCGAATAGAGCGGATAGTTCAGACCGCCGAACACTGCAATCATGATCAGGAGTATGCTGAAGTCCTGTCCCGGCAGCATCGCAAGTGCAGCCGCGACCATGGCGGCCAGAAAGGTGACGACGGTCAAAACCGTTCTGCGGTCGAAGCGATCGGAAATGTAGCCGATCGGCCATTGAAACAGGACACCCCCGATCGCACTGGCAGCCATGAACAGGGAAATCTCAGCAACGGAGAGGCCGACTTTGCCGGCGTAGACGGCGCCCATACCGAACAGCGCACCGTTTGCCGTTCCGGTAATGAGCGACCCGACGACGCCAAGCGGCGAAATGCCGTAGAGCTTGACCAGTCCCACCGGCGTCGGCGCATCGAAGCTCGGCGTTCTTGAAGCGGTGAGACAGGTCGGCACCAGCGCCACCGAGATCAACACCGAAATCAAAGCGAAAAGCTTGAAACTCTCCGGTGCGGCAAAGTTCAGCAACAGCTGGCCGCCGGCCATTCCCCCCAGCGTAATGACCATGTAAACCGACAGGAGTTTGCCGCGGGTCTCGTTGGTCGCGATGTCGTTCAGCCAGCTTTCAACCACCACATAGAGGCCGGCAAAGCAAAAGCCGGTGACCAGACGCATCGCACCCCAGCTGTAGGGATCCAGAAAGATCGAGTAAATGATCGCCGCGGCCGAAGCCAGCGACGCGAGGGCGGCGAAAACCCTGATATGACCGACGCGTTCGACCACTCGGGGCGTAATGAGCGACCCGGACAGGAATCCGATGTAGTAGCACGACATGACGATGCCGGTGGTGGATGTCGAGAAGCCCTCAACGTTGGCGCGCACGCCAAGCAATGTCCCCTGCAGGCCATTGCCCACCATCAGAAGCCCGATGCCAAGCAGCAAAGGCCAGGCCGTAGATATCGCTGCAAACACAGGCCTCTCCGCCGGACCGGTTGGGATCAGGGCGCTTATGCAGCAGATTTTATCGCCGCGCTACTGAATTTTGTCTATGACCGCCATTATTCATGCCGCAAATTGTCGTTATTCCGCTCCAGGCCATGGACTGGAGCCGATCCACCGGAACGGTGAACGCCGGCGGCAATGCCATCCTGCCCGGAACTGCGCTAAGCGCCCGGGCCGGCAAGAACCACGAAGCTGGTAAGATTGTACTTCCTGCCCGCAGACGGTGTTGCACCGCGATGCAGATGTGTCCAGAAGGGCGGAAAGAGCACCAGCATGCCCGCGGTGGGTTTGACCGCCTTGCCCTGATAGGCAAACTCCGTTTCACCACCTTCGTCAATGTCGGCAAGGTAAAGTATTGTCGATAAAATCCGGTTTTCGATCCCCGGTTTGTTGCCGTCGATATGCCAGTCAAATCCCTGACCGGGGTCGATGCGCTCAAGCAAGGGGTGAGTCAGTTTGCACCGGCCGCTCGCCAGCACCATCCCGAAAGCGGGATAATGCCGGGCATATTGCTGCACCCGCTGCATAACCGCGTTACCGACCCTGTCGACCACATCCTGCCAGTCCGGATATTCGGGAATACGGAGCATCATGCCGCTGCGATCTGACGGACTGCCGCTTCTTTGGGACCAGCTCGGCTTCTTGCGATCGTCATTTTCGAAGCGGTCGATGATGTCACGACAGGTCGCGTGATCAATCACATCACGGAATACTTCGACAAAGTCAGGCGCGCGTGGTGGAACGTTAGGATCAGCCATGATCGCTTATAATAACATCTTGCGGATCAGTTCAATGCTTTAGCCGCGAACAGTCCGTGCCGACGCTTGCCGCAGGATTGAAGAATTATGGACTTATGGGTTTTTTTCAACAGGTTAAATGCCAAAACCCTGAGCACGGCTCGCAAAAGCCCCACGGCCTCTTCGAGCCCCCGCCGCCTGCAGGCCTGAAGGCCTGTTTCCACTGCCCGCACCCGCCCCGACTAACAACAATTACAGATAAATGCCGTAATGCAATTTTAAGAAGATTTGTTTATGTCTCGCTTGATGAATAATTCAAACGCAGCGCCGGGGCTCACATCCGGTTATCTGCTTTAGAACAAAGCGGGAATTGGACATGGGAAAAGGCAAGACCGGGTTTAGGACACCAGAGCTGCTCCAACGGAAGAAAAAGCCGGAGACGGCGGCGGGCGCACTTTCGAGGCCGGCGCTGACCGCCAGCGTCAGGTCCAGGCTGATTCTTGCCTTTGTGGCGGTTTCCGGAATTACGGTTTTCGCCAGCATCAACAGCTGGATTTCCCTGAACTCCATTGAACGCGATCTGACCGGCATCACCGACGTCAGCGTTCCAACCATGATCCTGTCGCGTGAACTCTCCCAGCAAAGCACGAAACTGATCGCCGATGCGGCGGCTCTGGACGCCGCAGAGGACCATGATGATCGCCAGACGGCCAACAAGGCGATCAACGGCCGGCTTCAGGAAATTCTGACCGGTATCGAGGCCCTGGAAAGCCGCAACACCGAGCAGAAACTTGCCGACAATCTGCGCCAGACCGTCAAATCGATGTCCGACATCGTTTCCAGACAGAACGAGCTGATTCAAAGCCGTATCGACGCACACCACCAGCGGGCGAAGGCTGCGGCTGAAAAAGACATCGCACTCCGCACCCTTTTCACAACTCTCATGCCGATGATCGAACAGGCGGACGCACAGCTTCGGGAGAAAAGCATCTCGATCGCCGACGGCATAGAGATGACCGCATCGCAGATTACCGCCGGCGCCACTGAACTGCTTGTCAACGAACTGCAGTTTCAGAACAACGTGAACCGCAGTCTTCTGAGCCTTCTGGCCAGCACCTCCAGCAACGATCCCGCTCTGATCGAGGAACTGGAGACCGAGGCGCTCTTCGCCAATCTCGGATTCCAGGGCCATATGCTGCATCTGCAGTCGGAAGACGGGTCGGCCGGGCTTCATGATGCCCTGAAACGGATTATCGATCTATCCGACGACCGGAACGGCGTCTTCGCGCGGCGCAAGCAGCTGATAAAGAACGCTTCCTCCGGTCAGGACGTTTCCGGCGAGACCGCGAAACTCAAGACGATCGCCACCGAGCTGCTGCAGCTCCATCAGGAACTGAAGGCAACCATGGGCGAACGGGGTCGCGCCGAACGCGCCAAGCTGATCAGCGGCGGCTCGGTACTGCGCAAGGAAGTCGAAGGCAACCTGACGGTGCTGTTCGACGACGGCGTCACGCAGCTTCAGCATCTGCTGGAAATTTCCGCGGCCGCCGACGTTTTCAGCAGCATTCTGAACGAAGGCGTGGCTTCGGAGGATCTCTCTCAACTTGACGCCACAGCGGCGCGTATCGGCGGGACCGCCGTCCAGCTGGAAACGCTGGTCGACAAGCTGACCGAAGGCGACAAAAAGAACGAGCTGCACCATCTCGTCTCCAACCTGCTGTCATTCGCGACAGCCGGCGGCAATCTTCTGGATCTGCGCCGCAGCGAGCTGACGGCCTCTTCGGGCAGCACAGCCATGGTGGAAAACAATCAGAAACTGACCGACGACATCGCCGCATCGGTTGAGGGTCTTGTCAGGCGCGGGCAGCTGGACATGGATAGCGCGACGATCGCGGCCAAAGAGAGTCTGGGGCGCGACCGGACCTGGGTCCTGGTGGTCGCCGTGGTCAGCGTCTTCGTTTCATCCCTGATTGTGTGGCTTTACATCGGCCGCAATATCATTGCGCGACTCACGCGTTTGTCTGCCGCCATGAGAACCGTGGCCGCCGGCGATCTGTCCGTCGAGATCCCGCAGAGCGGTAGTGACGAAATCGGCGAGATGGCCGTGGCGGCGGAAATCTTCCGCGAACATGGCCTTGAAATGCAGCGGCTGCGCGAAGAGCAGCAGGCGGCCGATGAACGTGCGGAACTGGAAAAGCGAAAAGCCCTGCAGGAGCTTGCCGATTCCTTTGAAGCAAGTGTCAAGAATGTCGTCGATGACGTTACCAGCGCCACCCTGCGCATGCGTTCAGCTTCCCAGACCATGGTCGAAGTGGCCGAAGACACCAGCAACCAGGCCAACACGGTCGCGGCAGCGGCGGTGCAAACGTCGGATAATGTCCAGAACGTGGCCAGCGCGGCTGAAGAACTGAGCGCTTCGATCGTGGATATCACCAATCGTGTCGAGCAGTCCAACACCATCGCCCAGAGCGCCGTCGAAAAAGCCGCCCTCACCAACCATGAAGTTGAAAGTTTGTCTCAAGCCGCGCAGAAAGTCGGTGAAGTGGTGCAGCTGATTTCCGACATTGCCGAGCAGACAAACCTTCTGGCGCTGAATGCGACCATTGAAGCCGCGCGCGCCGGGGAGTCTGGCAAAGGCTTCGCCGTCGTCGCCGGTGAGGTCAAGAGCCTCGCCAGCCAGACCGCAAAGGCGACCGAGGAAATTTCAGCCCAGATCAGCGGCATTCAAAGCGCGACGACCAACGCCGTGACATCGATCAAGGACATCGGCAGAACGATTTCCGAAATCAGTGAGATTGCGTCCGGCATTTCCAGCGCCGTCGAACAACAGGCAACAGCGGCGCAGGAGATCTCGCGCGGCGCGCAGCATGCGGCCAGCGGCACCGAAGAGGTTTCGAAAACCATCGGCAAAGTCACCCAGGTCACCAGGGACTCGGGACGCTCCGCCCAGGAGATGCTGGAAGCAACCCGGCATCTCTCGGCAAACTCGGAGACTCTGGCGGTTGAAGTGAGCAATTTCATCGAACGGATTCACGTGGCGCAAGGTCGCTAAACGGTCTAGTTCTGCTGCATTGCACGCGCGTACGGCGATCAGAAAGCATCCCGTAACCCACCGGTAATGCATTAAATTATAAGAAACATAATAGAACCGCGTGATACCCCCTACAATCTATCGGTGATTTTTATTGCATTGCAGCAAAATCTGTTTCGCTTTGCAATGAAGCTTGTTATACTGCCCGCCGATTGAGATGAAGTCCGATGCAGAGCTTGTGCTTCACGATCCGAATGTCAGGGAGACTGAGATGAATCACGTTGAATTGATATCCAATGGCGCCTTCGCGCTCTACAGATCCGAAATGTCTTATCGGATCAACGAGTTTGAGAAGTCTGCCAATCCGGATGCGTTGATTGCGGCCGACTTTGCGAAGTTCCGCAACCGCTATACCCGCAAATTCGAAGACATGGTCGAGCATTTCGCCGCCCAGGGCCTCCAGATCGTCCGCACGGCTTCCTAGGCCCCGAAAACCGGACCGGCCAGAAACTGAAGTGCCGGAGACTGAAGTGCCGGAGAACCGAAACCTTTCGGGCCCATGATTTTTTCCAGGCCATCTCAGAGCCGGATCTCCCTAACCACATGCCCGAGGGGCTTCGCCCCATACCCGGCTGACTGGCGTGTGCTCGTTCCCGACGGAGGCTTTCAAGAACGTGATCCGCCCTCTAGCCCATTAAAGGTGAGGCTGGTCCATGTTTTTAAACTGGTTCAGTTGGAAACGATCAGACTCTAGGCCTTGTAAACGACATTTTCCCAACCGAGTTTGACGCCTTTGTCCACCAGATAAGCCTCTGCGGCTTCCCGCGCTTCTGCATGGGAATCCGAGAAGCCCTCGGCATAGTAAAGTCCGTCCATCTCCCAGGAAACACGCCAGCGAAAACCGGTCTGACCGCGCCGCACAGTGCCTGGCACATCCCTCCAGGGTTCAATGATCAAGTTGTACTTTTTCACGTTCCGCTCTGCCTACAGTGCCTCTGTCGAGGCGCAAACCCGGTATGGCGGCCTTGAAGCTGACCACCTGCATTGCAAGGGGCTTCGGAAGCCGGGTCACACAAGACTCAAATGTTAAATGTTCCTGCGAATTTGAAATTCGAAAGAGCGAATTCTAGGATCAGGACTCTAAGGCCGTCACCATCTTATTGCAATTGATCTGGCGACGCCGCCGCGCAACTGCAACAGCTCATTGTCAGATCTATAGGCTCGGATCGTCTTTTCTTGCATCAAAGACATACCGGAATCGGCCCCGTTGGATAAACCTGAGCGCGATTGACATCCCATCATCCTAACGGTTGCACGCCCGGGAACCAAGTCACTTTCAGCTTTGCGGCCCGGCCCGGTCATCCCGGTCGCCCGCCGTGGCCACAGCCTGTCCTGGCCAACACGCAAGGCCAGCGGTTCGGCGACCGCACCGTCAGGCCAGGGACTTGGAGGTCAGTTCGAAGACATCCGGCGAGAGATCCGGCGCCGCCAGGATCGTCTTCAAGGCGTCGCACATCAGCTTCTGCCGTCCCTGGTCGTATCTCTGCCAGCGCCCCAAGGGTGCAATCAGGCGCGCCGCCGCCTGTGGATTGATCCGGTCCAGCGCAACCACCCGTTCGGCCAGAAAGCGATAGCCGCTGCCGTCGGACTGATGGAACCGCAGGGGATTTGCCGACGCGAAAACGCCGATCAGGGCGCGGACCTTGTTCGGATTGGTCAGGGCAAAGGCCTCATGCTCCAGAAGACCCTCAACCCGCTGCAGCGTATCGGGCAATACGGACATCGCTTCCAGCGACAGCCATTTGTCGACCACCAGCGCGTCATCCCGATAGCGTTCGTAGAACGCCTGCAGACAGGCCTGCCGCTCGGGAATGTCCTTGTCGGTCAGCAGCGCCAGGGCCGCCATCCGGTCAGTCATATTGTCCGCGTTACGGGCCTGGACCACGGCCAGATCAAGCATCTGCCGTTCATTCGCCGCCGTCAGATACCCGAGCGCGACATTCTTCAACGCCCGGCGGCCCGCGGCTTCGGCCGTGGGCTCGAAAGGCGCGTTGCTCTGCATCACGCGGTAGGCCGCCAGCAAGTCATCTCCGAGATCCGACCCGATTCTCCGGCGCATGGCTTCCCGCGCCGTATAAATCGCCTCGACATCAACCACCGCCATCTGGTCCGCCAGAAAACTTTCCGCAGGAAGGGTCAGCGCCAGCGCCCGGAAAGCCGGATCCAGCCCGCCATCGCGCAGCGTTTCCCCCAGCGCGGAGATATATCTGTCGACGGAAAGGCGTTCGCCGCCGTCGCCCGCTTCGCTTTTGCCGGCAGCCAGATCCGCCACGGCATCAAGCAGCAGCTGCGTGGCATATTGCTGGCCGGTTTCCCACTGATTGAAGCTGTCGCTGTCGCGCGCCATTAGCAGAGCGCGCTCATCAGCGCTGAGTTCCGCAACCAGTTTAACTGGTGCCGAGAAACCGCGGTTGATGGAAATCACCGGCTTGCTGGCCAGATTCTCGAAGCGGAAGCTCTGCCGGGCCTCGCGCAGTTCCAGCACGCGGCTTTCCACAGCGGCTTCGTCCGCTTCTCCGGCAAGCTGCAGCTTCATCGGCTGCCCCTGCCGATCGAGAAAACCGATCTCAAGCGGAATATGCATCGGCCGCTTTGAACTTTGGCCCGGCGTGTCCGGGATCGTCTGGGACAGGGTCAGGTCCAGGGCACTGCCTGCCGCGTCATAGTGACTTTCGACCTTGACGCTCGGTGTTCCCGCCTGGGCGTACCACAGCTTGAACTGGGTCAGATCAACGCCGCTGGCGTCCGACATGGCCGCGGCGAAGTCGTCGCAGGTCACGGCCTGTCCGTCGTGACGTTCGAAATAAAGATCCATCCCCTTGCGGAATCCCGCACGTCCCAGCAGCCGCGCCATCATGCGGATGACCTCGGCGCCCTTGTCGTAAACGGTCGCAGTATAGAAGTTGTTGATCTCGATGTAGGACGCCGGCCTGACCGGATGCGCCGTCGGCCCCGAATCCTCGGGGAACTGCCGGGCCCGCAGCAGGCGTACGTCCTGGATCCGCTTGACCGCGGCCGAGCGCATATCGGCTGAAAATTCCTGATCCCGGAAGACCGTCAGCCCCTCTTTCAGGCTCAGCTGAAACCAATCCCGGCAGGTGACCCGGTTTCCGGTCCAGTTATGGAAATACTCGTGGGCGACAATCCCCTCGATGGAAGCATAGTCGGCATCGGTCGCGGTGTCGGGGTCGGCCAGGACGCACTTGGCGTTGAAGACATTGAGGCTCTTGTTCTCCATCGCCCCCATGTTGAAATCGCTGACGGCCACGATATTGAAGAGATCGAGATCGTACTCCAGCCCGAAACGCTCCTCGTCCCAGCGCATCGCCCGCTTCAGGGACTCCATGCCGTAACCGCAGCGGCTCTCGTTACCGTGCTCGACGAAGATGCGCAGGCTGACGCGCCGCCCCGACCGGGTGGTGAAACTGTCCTCGACACAGGCCAGATCGCCGGCGACAACGGCGAAGAGATACGCGGGCTTGGGGAAGGGATCCTCCCAGCGGGTCCAGTGCCGGCCATCAGCCAGCTCGCCGCGCTCGACCAGATTGCCGTTCGACAGCAGGACCGGATAATGCGCCTTGTCGGCCCGCAGGGTCACAGTGAAGACCGTCATCACGTCGGGCCGGTCCGGGAAAAAGGTGATCCGCCGGAAGCCCTCGGCTTCGCACTGGGTGCAGAAGGTGCCGCTGGAGATGTACAGGCCTTCCAGACGCGTGTTGGCCTTCGGATTGATCTCGGTTTCGATCTCCAGCAGGAAACGGGGGCTGAAGACGGGGACCTTCAGTGTCTTGTCGTCGAGACTGTATCCGGACGGTTGAAGCGCGACGCCGTCCACGGCAATCGACAGCAGTTTGAGATCATCGCCGTCGAGCAGGAGTGGCGGATACTGCCCCGCATCGCCGCCGGGGGATTTGGTGCCGGGGGATTTGGTGCCGGCAGAATTCCCCTCTGACGGCTCACCAATATATTCGATGGCAAGTCGGCTTTTGACGCCTGTGGCTTCAGGCTCGAGATCGAATTCGAGCGCCACTTCGACGATACGGTAGTCGGGCTTTTTGTAGGCATCGAGGTGAATGGCCTGAGGGGCTGCCGCGTCCATGGTCCCGGTTTCCTGTCTCTTTTTATGTCTTGATGAATTTCAGCACGGCATCGGATAACGCTGTACCGGCTGTGCGAAAAGCCTCGACAATGGTGAAGTGGTTCAAACCGGCCGGCTCCAGGCTTTGCAGACTGCACCCCTGATCCGTCAGGCGCGCGGTATAGTCACGCTGCTGTCTGAGGAACTCGTCCGTTTCGGCGCCGCCGACCGCCAGCAACAGCGGGCAGGCGGGCACCGCCGTCTGCAGGCTCGGCGAATAGTGGCGGACATCCTCTGGCGTCAGGCGCACGCCCTCGTTCAGATAGCTGAGGCGGATCGGCTCCAGCTCATAGAGACCGCTCAGAGGGATCGCCCCTTTCAACAGATCCGCAGGCAAACCGGCCGCGGTCCAGTCGCTGCCGGACAGCAACGCGGAAAGATGCCCGCCTGCTGAATGACCGGAAAGGAACAGGCGGTCCGGATCGCCGCCGTGATCTGCAATGTGATAGTGAAGCCAGCCCATCGCCGCCTGGCAGTGCTCGACAATCTCCCGCATGGTCGCCTGCGGGCACAGGGGATAGCCGATCACCGCAAGGGTGATACCCGCTTCATTGAAAAAGGGGGCAAGGCAGGAAAAATCACTTTTATCCAGGGCCTGCCAGTAACCGCCATGGATAAAGGCCAGCACCGGCGCCCGGTCCGGAACACTGCCATCCCGAACACTGCCGCCCGGAACATTGCCAGACACGGCGCCAGCCGCCGGGAAGATGTCCAGCCGGGTCTTCGCGTTCGGGCCGTAGGCCAGATCGAGATGCCCCGCAAGGCGCGAACGGGCCGCTCCTGAGTCCGCTTTCCATGCAGCGATCACAGCTGCATGGTCCGGAACCGCGGCACGATTGTTGTACTGTGCATCCAGCGCGGCCTGATCGTAGTTTCCAAAGACTTTGGCGGCTGACGAAGAGGTATCGGATTGTGACATTGGCTCCAGGACTCCGTTGTTCCCTACTGCCATATAAGCCTTTTGGAGCCACCGGCGACAGCTTTCTGCACCGACGCACTCTTCTCCGGGCTGCTCCGGTTGCAATAGCGGTTGGAAAACATCTGTATTGCAGCGAAATTCATGCAATTTTAAGTATAAGGATTCTAGCTTCACAAGGTCTATTGCATGGCTGCGCTTATTGGCCGTTGGGGGCGATGGTGAGATCTTTCGCAGGCCCGGGGGAATTGCAGTTCGACACAAGCCTGGTCGCAACCCGAAATCAAACAGGTCAAATGGTTCCAAATAGCAAGATCATGCTCTAGGATCCCGGCGCAATGAAGTCAGTTCCTTTCATAATTCTCCTCGCCACGGCACCGCTTGTCTTCACTGGCCTGCAGTCGCATAGCGTCCACGCGGCCTCGACGGGCCAGTCGACAGGCAAAGTCGGGAAAGAGGCCTATGACCCGACAAAAGATCCGGCCTTCGCGGTATGGCGATCGCTGTCAAGGCGCGGTGAGCCGGAGTCTTTTTTCCTGGTCGCGCAGCGTTATGAATTGGGGGAAAAGGTCGGGGCCGACCTCATAACAGCGCTCCAGTACTACATTCTGGCGGCCGAGCTGGATCACCAGGACGCCGAGGCCGCGGTCGAGCGGCTGGAAGAAACCCTGTCCAAGAGCGACCGTGCCGAAGCCCGCGAGCGCGCCGCCAACTGGTCGCCTGTCACCGATGAAGATCTCGCAATGGAGCAGGCGCCGCAAAAGGCAGGCGACGCACGCTCCCGACTGCTCGCGGCTGCCGACAGCGGCAACATCGAAATGGTGCAGAAACTGCTTGATCGCGGACTTCCCGTCGACGTTCGGGACGATCAGCAATGGACCCCCCTGATGCTCGCCGCCCTGCAGGGCCACGACAAGCTGATCGCCTTTCTGCTGGAACAGGGCGCGGACCTTGAAGTCCGGGACATCAACGGCACGACCCCTCTCATGGCCGCGGCAAGCTCCGGCTGGCTTACCGTCGTCAAGCAGCTGATGACAGCCGGCGCCGACATGGACGTGCAGGACAACGCCGGCGAAACCGCTCTCTATATGGCCGAGCAGTTCAGCCATACCGCGGTGGCTTCATATCTGGCAAAGATCACGGCCTCTCCGGAGGTGATCAAGGAGGTACAGATCTTCCTGATCACCAAGGGTTACAAACTGGGGAAGCCGGACGGTCTGTGGGGCCCCAACACCGAACAGGCTGTGCAGTCCTATCAGAAAAAGCTCGGCCTGCAGCCGGACGGTCGCATCACCAAAGAGTTTTTAAGTCTGGTCAGGGGAAAAACGACGTCCAGACAAGGCACTTCGGGAAGCACGGCCGAAAAAAAAGAAACGCAAAAAAAACGCTCCTGAGACATAGGTCGCAGCTGAAGTCATTGGAAACCGCCGGACGGACCATTTCAGGCGGAAATCCTGCATTTTAGTCAAAAAAAGGGCAAAAACCGGAGTTAAGATCATGGTAATCTTTTCGGTTCAGGCTCTTTCTCGTGCCCGGGTTCTCCCCCGGATCCCGGGTGCATGATACCGCTTCGTTAGGCCCCGTCAGCAATGGCGGGGCCTTTCGTTGTTCCGGATGCGGTAATTTGCATACAAACGGTTTCTGCCCCCGCCATCATCCCCCCAAACCCGCTATATTGATCGCCGTCTGGGAAATACGTCAGGCCGAGGAGCGCAACATCGAAATTCTGCGCAACATCGTCGGCGCAGACCGGCCTTTGCCGCTCGACGGCTTTTCTTCTCTCAAGGTCAGAAACCGGAAAAAGCGTTACGGCTTCGCGTACCGCAAATCCGGCTATGCCAACTGGGGCCGTATTCTGAAGATCTTCTGACAGGAACCGGCGCGCGGCATTTCAATCGCAGACAAGACCGCAGCGAAACCCTGTGAATTTTTGGAAAAATGGTGCCCCAAGACAGATTCGAACTGCCGACCCCCTCATTACGAATGAGGTGCTCTACCAACTGAGCTATTGGGGCACGCGTGGTATGACGCGGGGCATAGCAAAGTTTGCGGCCCTGCGCAAGCGGGTGCATGTTCGGGCGCTCTCGAAAACCCGGGTCATTTGATCCGACCGGACATCGCTCTGAAGCGCAATCCTTCTTGATTGAAACGATCAGGAAGGTGAATCGTCCTTGATCGATCGCGCTCTAGGTTTCCAGACCTCTGCGGACAGTGGCCTCCTGATCCGGCACAAGGGGAGCGGACGAACCCTCCGCCGGCGCGGCCGGGCGGTATGTACCGGGCGCGTCGCCCCTTCCCGCGCCCGGACTTTTCCCGGACTCACTGACTTCAGGCACAGCACTCCTGCGGCTCACGCCTGCGGATGCTTCAGAAGTCCTGACCGGCGGCAGGAGAACCGCTCCCAAGGCGTCGTCGTCGACCAGATCTCCGTCTTCGTCCTGCAGCGTGGTCAGGGCCGGTGCGACGCGCGGCGGATTCTGCCATCGCAGGCTGTCAAAACTCTTGCAGGCGCCGCAGTGCGCGTCCCAGCGCGCGGCAACGGCACCGCAGGAGTTACAGACCCAGGCGGTGTCCGGAGCCGCCACGCTGGCCCGCTGCAGCCACTGGCGCGCGGCGTCGCCATCGCCATGTTCTTCCTGTTCGAGACGCGCCATCAGACGGCACAGGCGACGCCCCGGCAGATCGCTGCTGCGCGCCCCCGCCTGCCCGGCCCTGGCCGTCGGGGTTCCTTTCGCCGAGGCGGCCTCGATCGCCTGGTTGAGCTTGCTGCGGGCTTCGCCCCACAGCCGCGCGTCCAGTGCGATCTCCGCAACGATCAGGCGGCTTTCAATATGATCGGCACGCGATGCCACGAACTTTTCGAGACGCGAAACCCGCTCGACATCGCTGTCGTCGGGCCAGAGCTCCAGATAGGCGCGGGCGAGATCCGGATGCGGCGCGACGGGCCAGGATTTCTCCAGCACCTTGAGCGCTTCGCGGCGCCGGTTTGCCGCCACCGCCGTCCGGCTCAAAACCAGGGTCGCAGGGACAAGATCCGGCGCCAGCCCGTGGGCCTCGCGCGCCAAGGTCAGGGCATTCTGAAGCTGGTCCGCGGCCTGTGCCTCAATCGCCCGCATCACCTGCACGACCGCGCGTTTTCGGATCGCCTCGGCTTCCGGCATTGCCTTGTGTTTCGCCGCCTGCCGCAGCGCGTCCTCGGCCCCCGCCAGATCGCCGCAACGTTCGCTCAGCTCAACGAGACTGTTCAGAACCCACTCGGACTTCGGCTTCACGGCCTGTGCCTGGCGGGTATAGTCCAGGGCGGCCACATCGTCCCCGGCGCGTTGCGCCTGCATCAGCAGACCGCGCAACCCCAGGAACCGGGTTTCCCCATTCTCGAGCATCGCTTCGAAATAGCGCCGGGCTGCGCCGTCGTCGCCGTTGAGCTGCGCGGCCTGAGCCGACAGCAGCATGGTCAGCGGCGGTTCTTCCAGCAGCGCATCGGCTTTGCGGGACAGCCGGCTTGCCAGTTCGCCCTCGCCCGCTGCGACGGCGACCATGCCCTGAGTCAGGGCCTGATAACCCTTGCGGCGGCGGCGCTCCCGCCGGGCCGCGCCAAAACCGCCGAGCACATTGAGGATGAAGCGCCAGATGAGATAGGCCATCACGGCGATCACCGTGATCAGCAGCACCAGCGCCAGAAGGAAACCAACGTTCTTGATTTCCATCTGATAGCCGAACCACTGCATGTCCACTGCGCCGGGATGATTCTTGAACCAGACGAAGATGGCAACGACGATGGCGATTTTTACGAAAAGAATAAGCGCTTTGATCATGACCTTCAGCCACCCAGACCGATCAGACCGGCCGCACGGGCGGCAATCAGACTGAGAGCCTTCTGGGCCTCCAGTCTGGCTTCTGCCTCCTGCCGCCAGGCGGCCGCGCTCTGTGCGGCGGCGCCGGTCAGTCCGTCCAGCTCGGCAACGGCGGCAGCCAGATCGCCTGCCCCCAGTTGAACTTCGGCGCGGGCGAGAACCGCACCGGCATCGGCGCCTTCCACCAGACCGACCGGACGAATGGTCACCACTTCCGAGAGCTTGCGCAGCGTCTTGGACATCCAGTCGTCTTCCTCGCCGCCACGCGAGGCGGCGACGGCTTTTCCGGCCATTTCGCCGAAGGACGCCTGCAGGCTGGTCAGACTTGCGATCCCGGACCCTGCCCGATCGGCGAGCGGCGCCAGAGCGGTATTGAGATCCGCATCATCGGCCGCCAGCCTGCTGACCAGAGACAGTTCCGATTCAAAGGCTCCGGATCCGCCGAGCGCCTCGCGAAGCTGCAGCAGAGCCAGGAACATCGCCGTGTCACCGGCTTCGCGCGACGGCCCTTTCGGCAGGGCTTCGTTCAGGGCGGCAAGCTGCGCGGTAAAGCGGGATTCGAAATCCGGCAGAGCCGCAACCTCGCGTTCCGCTTTGGACAGGCGGGCGTCCAGATCGGTCAGACGGGCGGCCGGGTCGGGCAGACCGGCGATCTTCCGCTCCATCTCGTCCAGCCGGCCGGCGAGTTCGGAAAGCCGGCCCTGCGCCGCGTCCTGAGTGGAACTGGATGACGGCGATCCTGCACCGGTGCGAAGCGACGCTAGCTGTCCGGCGAGCTGTTCGACGCGATTTCTCAGTGCGTCCAGTTGCTGCGGCCCGATCACAGAGCCCGCATTCCTGTTATCGCCACCTGGCGCCAGGATCACACCTTCGGTGAGCAGTTCACCCAGGGTCCCATCCAGTACGTCAATCCGGTCGTTTGCCGCTGCGATCGCATCATCGATGGACGTCAGATCGACAGCCGGCGCCTGCAGCGTTCCGAGCTTGGTTTCCAGTTTCGCAACACGATCACTCAGCCCGGCGCTTCCTCCCCCGGCCATCACCGGCAGGCTCTCCACCAGCGGCAGCCAGAGATTGCGGCTGTAAACAGCCCCCGCCAGGATCACAGCCAGAACCACGACACCAAGGACAAAACCGCCGAGCCAGCCGCCGGATTTACGCTGCGGCACCGCCGTGATCTCATCCTTTGCGCGCGCGCCGGAATCGGCTGTTTTACCGGACGGGCCGGTATCCGCAGGCTTGGCGGGTTTGCCGGTATATGCAGGCGCCGCTGCTTTACCTGCAGCGGCCGGCGTGCCAGTGGGAGAACCTGTGGAGGAACCAGTGGAAGAACCCGTAGCGGGGCCGGTAACGGGGATTCCTGTCTTCACTTCGCTCGAGGTCCTTGCGGGCGCTGCCGTGGCCGCCTCCGGTTTAGCTTTAACCGAAACAACGCTCTCGTCCTTTTTCACATCCCGGTCCTCGGATTCACTCGTTTTTCCCATCACACCCGGCCCCGGCAGTCCGGCGGCCGCGGTCTTTGACGCCTGATCACGCGTCATGTGATCACTGGCGGATAAGACAGCAGGATCCAGGGCGATGCCATGGGACTTCGCGGCTGCCTGGATTTCACCGTGTCTCGCCGTGGGGATGGAGTCGCGCTCCTTCCATCCCTGAACCGTACTGACCGCGACCTTCAGTTTTCCGGCCATGGGTCGCAAACCGCCGAAAGCCTCTATGATCTCGGCAACAGGCTGCGTCCGCGCTGATCCGGCCCTGGAGAGAGGATTGGTCCCTCTGTCCGCTTCTGGCTTTGCATCCGCAGGCTCCGCTGACTCTTTGTTATCTGCCATTCTTCTTCCCGAAGGCTGTTCCGGTTACCATGAGGCGAAGGCTCTCATTAGTACACTGGTTTATCTGTCGAAGACAGCCAGCAACGCGTCCTGTGTCGGGGCCGGTGCCACCAGAACCGCCTTCCAGCGGAGCGGCTCAAGTTTATGCTTCACCGCTGCCGACAGACAGACCGCGGTCACTGTCTCCAGAGCAGCTTCCAGGCCCGCTGCAGCGATCAGCCTAACAAAGCACCCGGCGGTTCGGGGAGAGAAAAAAGCAACCGCATCAATTTGTCCGCCCCGCAGCAGGGCCTGTGTGCCGGATGACAAAGCCTCAATCGCGCGGGTTTCATAAAGCACGCCGCGGCGAAACCGGAAGCCCGCGGTCTCCAGAGCGCCCTTCAGATCACCGGCGATCTTGCTTCCGGCGGCGTGAAACAGGCCGCCGTCGGCGGGATCGAGTCGCCGGATCACGAGCGCGGTCAGATCCACAACATCGCCGCCCGCGCTCTCGATCGCCGAAAAGCCCAGATCGGCCGCAGTCCGGGCCGTCGCATCGCCGACCGCGAAAACAGGCCGGCTGAAGACCTCACCGGAATCCTTGGGGAGCGCCGCGCAAAAGGCCCGCACACCATTGGCGCTGGTGAAGAGAATCGCCTGCACGCCGGTCAGATCGATCGCGCCGTCCAGCCGCTCGACCACCTCGAAGACCGGCTCGAGCTCGACCTGATGACCGCACGCGGTGAGAAGCGCAGCCAAAGGCCCGGCGTCCTGTATCGGTCTTGTAACCAGCACCCGCAAAATCGCTCTCAACCTCCTGCGTGAAATCTGCTGCCTGGAACCCGCTGCCCCAGGGATCTGGAGCTCAGGACCCTGAGCTCAGGACCCCCGGCCCGGATTCCCGGCGCCCGTTTAATGCTGCGTGATCGAACGAATCGCTTCCGGCCCCATCTCGGCGCGCAACTGCTCGCCGAGGTCCCGCCCGAGCGCCGCAGCATCTCCCGCCGAGCCCTGCCGCGTGCCGCGCCAGACCCGGCTGCCGTCAGGCATGGCCACCAGCGCCCGCAGCGTCAGCGCACCATGGGACTGGCCCGGGGATTGACCCGGGGACTGATCCAGTTCGGCCAGGGCGGCAATCGGGGTGCGGCAGGATCCGTCGAGCACTTCCAGACAGGCGCGCTCGGCCACCACCCGCACGGCGGAAGGCGCATCGTCGATGGCCGAGAGATACCCGCGGGTCAGCACGTCGTCCGACCGGACTTCCAGCCCGACCGCGCCCTGGGCCACCGCCGGAAGCATTTCGTCCGTCTCCAGGATCGACGTGATCCGTTCGGCCTCGCCCAGACGGCGCAGTCCGGCGACCGCCAGCAGGGTCGCGTCCACCTCGCCTTCCGCCAGTTTGCGCAGCCGCGTCTGCACGTTTCCGCGGAAGGTCACGACCTTCAGATCCGGCCGGAGCAGCAGAACCTGGGCCTGACGGCGCAGACTGGCCGAACCGACCACCGCGCCCCGGGGCAATTCGGACAGGCGTTCGCATTTCAGCGAGAAGAAGGCGTCCCGCGGATCCTCGCGGGGCAGAATGGTCGAGATCTCGAGACCGTCGGGCAACCAGGTCGGAACATCCTTCATGGAATGAACCGCCGCATCGATGGAGCCGTCCCGCAGGGCCTCTTCGATTTCCTGGGTAAACAGGCCCTTGCCGCCGATCTCCGAGAGCGCACGGTCCTGTATCCTGTCGCCGGTGGTCACGATGACCACGATCTCGACCGCAGCATCGTCGGCAAGGTCGACGTGCGCTTCGGCCAGACGGCGTTTGACCTCGTAGGCCTGCGCCAGAGCAAGAGGACTGCCACGGGTGCCGAGGCGGAGAATGGCGGGTTGAGTCATGAAGTCCCTGCGAAGATAACTGATCCTTGGAAACCCGCGTGGGCAAGCCCCTGGAGCTTCCCGTCGAAATTTCCGTAACTGGTCCCGAAACTAGCGTTCCGGACGCCGCGATGCCAGATTCTTCCTTATTGCTTTCGGGATTTCACATTGAAACCTGGAAATTTTCGCCGATCTGAGTCAACAAGGCCGCGAAATTTCAACATCATATTCTGCAGGGACACCGGGTGGTGGTGTCCTGACCGACGAAGGACTAGTCTCCGCGACCATGATTGTACTTGGATTGGAAACCAGCTGCGACGAGACCGCCGCCGCGATCGTCACCGACGACCGTCGCATCCTCGCGAACAAGGTATTGTCGCAGCTCGACGAGCACCGGCCCTTCGGCGGCGTGGTGCCGGAGATTGCCGCGCGCAGCCATCTGGATCACATCGGCGGGCTGGTTGAACAGGCAATGGCCGAGGCCGGTGTGGGGTTTGCCGACCTCGACGGCATCGCGGCCACCGGCGGTCCGGGACTGATCGGCGGCGTCTTCGTCGGCGTGATGACCGCGAAAGCCATCGCCGCCGCCCACAGGCTTCCCTTTCTGGCCGTCAATCACCTGGAAGGCCACGCGCTGACCGCCCGCCTCACCGAGGGCGACGCCGCCGCTTTTCCCTACCTGCTGCTGCTGGTGTCCGGCGGCCATTGTCAGTTGCTCGCGGTCGAGGGCGTCGGGCGTTACATCAGGCTGGGCGGCACCATCGACGACGCCGTCGGCGAGGCTTTCGACAAGACCGCCAAGATGCTGGGCCTGCCCTACCCCGGCGGCCCGTCGCTGGAAATCGCCGCGCGTGCGGGCGACGCCCATGCCATCGATCTTCCGCGGCCGATGCTGGGACGGCCGGGCTGCGATTTTTCCTTCTCGGGCCTGAAAACCGCCGTGCGTCACCGGATCGAAGCCATGCTGGAAGACCAGACGGATCTCACGACGCAACAGGTCGCCGATCTCTCCGCCAGTTTCCAGCGCGCAGTCGGCGACGTACTGGCCGACCGCTGCACCCACGCCATGGCCCGCTTCACCGAAGCCTATGGCCGGCCCGGGCCGCTGGTCGTCGCCGGTGGTGTTGCCGCGAATCAGGTTCTGCGCACGCGTCTGAGTGAACTGGCGGCGGAACAGGGCACCGCGCTTCTGGCGCCGCCGATCGCCCTCTGCACCGACAATGCCGCCATGATTGCCTGGGCCGGAATGGAGCGCCTGCGTCTGGGCCTCACCGATCCCCTGGACTTCGCACCGCGTCCACGCTGGCCCCTCGATCAGCTCAAAGGCCACCCCAGGGAGCCGTTGGCGTGATCGAACGGATCGCCATTCTGGGCGCCGGCGCCTGGGGAACCGCCCTGGCCGCCGTCGTCGCTTCCGCCGGGCGGCAGGCACTGCTGTGGACCCGCAACCCGGCGCTGGCCGAAGAGATCAGCAGACAGCACCACAACAGCGTCTATCTGCCGAACATTGAGTTGGACCCCTCGATCCGCGCGACCGCAGAGCCTGCAGATCTCGCCGGAGTCGATGCCGTGCTGCTGGTGACACCCTCGCAACATCTGCGCAGCATCGCCACCCGTTTCGCGGCGGTACTGCCTGAAGCGGTTCCCCTCGTGCTCTGTTGCAAAGGCATTGAGCGCGGCAGCGGCAAGCTGATGACCGACGTCGCCGCCGAGGTTCTGCCGGGACGGCCGCTGGCGGTGCTCTCCGGCCCGACCTTTGCCGCCGAGGTGGCCCGGGGCCTGCCGACCGCCGTTACCCTTGCGAGCGACGATCCCGCCCTGGCGGCCGAACTGGTGACCGCCCTGGGCAGCCGCAGCTTCCGGCCTTACCAGGCGAACGACCCGCTCGGCGCCGAAGTCGGCGGCGCGGTCAAGAACGTTATTGCCATCGCCTGCGGGATTGTCGAAGGCCGCGATCTGGGTGCGAACGCCCGGGCGGCCCTGATCACCCGCGGACTTGCCGAGATCGTCCGCCTGGGTCTGGCCAGAGGCGGCCGGGTTGAAACCCTGATGGGCCTGTCGGGCCTCGGCGATCTGACCCTGACCTGCACCGCTGTTCAGTCACGCAACTACGCGCTGGGGCTGGCATTGGGCAAAGGTTCGGCACTGCAGGACCTGATGTCCGGGCGTCGTACCGTTGCCGAGGGCGTGGAGTCCGCCGCCGCCGTCACCGCACTGGCCGCAAGCCTGAAAATCGAAATGCCGATCTGCAAAGCCGTCGACGCGATCCTTCATCACGGCGCGGACATCGGCGACGTGATCGGTGAACTGCTGGCCCGCCCCTTCACCAAGGAGTGATTTTTGTCTCACTCTTCAGCGTTCCGGACTCAATATCGCCAACCCCAAGTTTCGAGGAAGTTCCATGCATTACGTCATCAGCTGTATTGACAAGGCCGGCCACGCGCACGTCCGCGCCGAGAACCGCCCCGCCCACGTCGACTACCTGAAAGCCAACATCGGCCACATCGTTATGGCCGGCCCCACCCTCAGCGAAGACGGCGAAGGTATGACCGGTTCCCTGCTGATCATGGAATACGCGACACTCGCCGAAGTGCAGGCCTTCGCCGACGGCGACCCCTACAAGGCCGCTGGTCTCTTCGAGAGCGTGACCATCAAGCCCTGGAAGAAAGTTCTTCCGGCCTGAGACCGGAAACTCAGCCCCGCCCTCCGGCCAGACGCTCCGAAGCCGGATGGGCGCGCAGTCTCGCCATCGCCCAGACCCCCAGAAAGGGACCGATGGCCAGGGGCATGAAGGCGTAACGCCAGCCCAGCGCCTCGACCGCATAGGGCATAAGATGAATGGTGATAAGGGTCAGGGTAAATCCCAGCGCAGTCTGCAGGGTCAGCATCGTACCGACCCGGCCCGCATCGCTCAACTCGGCGACCGAGGCCGAGAACTGTGCCGAGTCTGCGATCACAGCCACGCCCCAGATCATGGCGATTGCCGTCACCAGCCAGGGATCGGCCCCGAAGAATAACCCGATCCCCGCCGCGCAGATCCCCGATACCGCCATGGCCAGCATAGTCAGCGTCGTCCGCCCGAGCCGGTCGGCAAAGATCCCGCCCGCCAGACACCCCAGCGCGCCGATCCCCACCGTGGCGAAGGTGGCGAACTTCGCCGCCGGGATGGCCACCTCCGGCGTCAGGCGCTCGGCGAAGCTGGCGGCGAGAAAGACGCCGATCCAGGCCCACATGGCATAGAGCTCCCACATATGCCCGAGATAACCCAGATTGGCGAGCCGCAGGGGCTTGTCCCGCCAGGCCCAGAGAATATCGTCCGGATGAAAGCGCGGCGCCGGCCGGCTGTTGGGCCCGACGCCGGCGAGGTTGATCGCGCCCGCCGACAGCAGCGCCGCCACGGACGACGCGACGATGGTCACCCGCCAATCCACGCCGCCCAGGGCATTGAAGAGATGCGGCGCCGCCGAGCCCAGGGTCAGGGCGCCGACCAGCAGACCCACCACCAGTCCCATGTCGCCCTTCGCCCAGGTCGCGGCCAGACGCATGCCGACAGGATAGAGGCCGGCCATGCAGACCCCGGTGACGAAGCGCAGCAGCGGCACGGAATAGCCGTCGATCTCGACCACCAGAATGGCGGCATTTGCCGCCGCGGCAATCAGCGCAGAGACCATGAAAAAGCGCCGGGAATCGAGGCGGTCGGCGAGCCCCAGAACCGCGGACAGCAGACTGCCGGCCACGAAGCCGACCTGCACCGCGCTGGTAAAGAGCGACTGGCTAAAGCCGCTCAGGGCATAATCCGCGCTCAGGGAGGGCACGATCGCAGAGGCGGAAAACCACAGGGACATGGCCGCCACTTCGCACAGCGACAGCACCGCGAGCGAGGCCCACTTGGAAGATGACAAAAGCGAAATGCCTCCGCGCGAGGGGAACCGGAAAGACTGGTCAGCGAGAGGAGCACGCAGAAAGCCTGGGGGTCAAGCGGACCCGCGCCTGCTGACGCGTTTGTGTAAAGCGACCTCTTCGCGCCGGTTCCCTTGACGAAACAAAGCGGGTAGCCTTTCGTCCAGGAGACTTTCAGACAACCCCGTCATGCGACGAGAGGACGACTATGGCCCACTGGCTGATGAAATCCGAACCCGGCGCCTGGTCCTGGGAAGATCAGGTTCGCGAAAAGACAACGCACTGGGACGGCGTCCGGAACTACCAGGCCGCCAACAACATGAAAGCCATGAAGATCGGCGATCAGGTCTTCTTCTATCATTCGGTGAACGAGAAACAGGTGGTGGGCATCGCCGAGGTGATCAGGGAATATTACCCCGATCCCAGCGATGCTTCGGGCCGCTTCGGCATGGTCGACATCAAGGCGGTCAGACCGATGGCAAAACCCGTGACGCTGGCCGACATCAAGGCCGAACCGCGCCTGTCGGATCTCGCGCTGGTCCGCCAGTCGCGCCTGTCGGTCCTTCCGGTCAGTGACGCGGAATGGGCGGTGATCTGCGCCATGGGCGATACGGATCCCTGAGGTGCGGCAGGGGCGCTCCCATGGAGCAATACGCCGGATGCTTGTGGCGCGGCGCGAAAGAGTGAATAATTTCATCTGAAATGGCCGAACCTGTGCGGCAACTGCAGGTCGTCCCGCACATCGAAGAATAACCGGTCCGCAATCCGGCCCCCGGGGGCGCCGCGGTACAAACAGGACCGGTCCAAAAGAGGGAGCGCAATGCAATGCATGAGGACGTGGTCTATCAGGTAGCTGATTCGGTTTCGTCCGGGGCCTGGATCGACGAGGCGGGATATTTTTCGCTTTACGAGCGGTCGGTTTCGGACCCGGAAGCTTTCTGGGGCGAGCAGGGCAAGCGGATCGAATGGTTCACGCCCTACAGCCAGGTCAAGGACGTCTCCTTCGGGCCCGGCGACGTGCACATCCGCTGGTACGGCGACGGCACCACCAACGTGGCGCACAACTGCATCGACCGTCATCTGGCCGACCGGCG
>Ga0214472_10001683_pt1 | contig 24323 bp, 22 predicted proteins | sample RVTome_6_FD_207662 | JGI IMG/M metagenome (GOLD analysis project Ga0214472, IMG submission 207662) | Soil microbial communities from uranium-contaminated site in the Upper Colorado River Basin, Wyoming, United States - RVT140D175 | ecosystem: Environmental > Terrestrial > Soil > Contaminated >...
CTGGGCGTCGCCGTCGAGGACGACCCCATCGCCGCCGAGCGCTTCGCAGAGGAGATCGGCGTGTCATATCCGCTGGCGATCGACAGCGCCGACCGCGTGGCGCGCCGCTACCCCAGCCCCGGCCTCCCCGCCACCTACTTCATCTCGTCGGAGGGCCGGATCACCCGCATCGTCTACGGCCAGATCCGCGAGGCTCAGATCGAATCACTGATCGAGGATCTCACCGGCTGACGCAGGGCGAAGGGCTCGCCCCGCTCGCCGCGAAAGGGAGAGCGTCGTGGCGCATCAGTAATTCGCGCAGCCGAAGGCGGCGCTCACCCCATCTCCTGGCCGTCCCGGACTGGAGGAGCAGCCCACGAGCCCGGCAGTGCCCGGAAACGGGGTTCACTTCGAGGGAGACTCCGCCAGGAGCCGACCACGCGACCGGACCAGGCATCCGGCGGCAGCCGCCCGGCGGGCCGCCCCCGACGCGACCACCCCACGACGATGCGGAGCCGCCGGGCCATGGGCAGGATCAGATGGTCCAGAACACCGGCGCCAGCAGGGTGATCGCCGCGATCGCCACGATCGTCAGCGGGAAGCCGACCCTGGCGTAGTCGCCGAAGCGATACCCGCCAGGGCCCCACACCATCGTGTTGGTCTGGTAGCCGATGGGCGTGAGGAAGGACGCCGAGGCGGCGAGGGCCACGGCGATCGCATAGGCCCGGGGATCCCCGCCGACGGTGACCGCCGTCGAGACGGCGATGGGGAACATGAGGATCGCCGCCGCGTTGTTGGTGATGAGCTCGGTGAGGGCGACGGTCGCCAGCACGACTCCGAGCAGCACGGCCACGTTCCCGGCGCCCGACAGCCCGTCCACGATCCCGTCGGCGATCCGGTCGGCGAGGCCGGTGGCCTCGAGGGCGGCGCCGAGCCCGAACGACGAGGCGATCACCACGATCACGTTGATGTCCACAGAGACGCGGGCCTCGTACGGCGTGAGGACGCCGAACCCGACGACGAGCAGTGCCCCGACCAGCGAGGTCTCGAGGATCGGCAGCCAGCCGACCCCGGCGACCACGACCACCCCGATGCCGATGGCGGCGGCCGGCAGCGCCTTGGCCGAGCGGGGCGGGTCGGTGGAGCCGAGGCGGGAGACGAGGAGGAAGTCGGGGCTCCCCTGCCACCGGGTGCGGAACGCCGGGTCGGCGATGAGCAGCAGGGTGTCCCCGGTGCGGAGCCGCACGTCCCCGAGCTTGCCCTCGACCCGCTGGTCGGCGCGATGGATGGCGATGACGGCGGCGCGATAGCGCTCGCGGAATCCGATCGCCTTGAGCGACCGACCGTTGAGGGGGGACGACGACCCGATCACCGCCTCGTAGAAGGCGAGCCGCTGGGAGGTGAAGCCGTCGAGCAGGTTGCTCACCGCCGGGCTGATGCCGCGTCGGCTGTGCAGGTCGGCGACGTCGGCGGCGTTGCCGACGAACCGGAGGACGTCGCCGCCGACGAGGACGGTCTCGGGCCCGGCGGGGGCGATCACCCGGTCCCCGCGCTCCACCTGCGCCAGGAAGACGCCGGCGAGGTGCCGCAGCTCACCCTCCTCCACCGTCACGCCGTCGAGCGGGCCCCCGGGATCGACGGTCATCTCGACGACGAACTCGCGCACGTCCTCGATGTCGCGCCGCGCCCCCCTGCGCTCGGGAAGCAGCAGCGGGGTGAAGAGCAGCATGAAGACGAGGCCCACGAGGGCGACGGGCAGCCCCACCTTGGAGATCTCGAAGAAGCCCATGGGCTCGCGGCCGGACGCGTCGAGCAGGCCGCTCACCACCACGTTGGTGGAGGTCCCGATCAGGGTGATCATCCCGCCGAGCACAGCGGCGAACGAGAGCGGCATCAGATAGCGCGACACCGGATGCCCGTTGCGCTGCGACCACCGGGTGACCGGCGAGACCAGCATCGCCACGATGGGGGTGTTGTTGAGGAAGGCGGAGGACGCGGCGGTGGGCACCATGAGGCGCGCCAGCGTGGACCGCGTGCCGCCGCTCCCCCCGAGGAAGGCGTCGACGATCGGTGCGAGGAGCCCGGTTCGCTCGATACCCGCCGCGACGACGTAGAGAGCCGCCACCGTGATCGGAGCCGGGTTGGAGAAGCCGCCGAAGGCCTGGGGGGGCTCGATGACGTCGGCAACGAGGAGCACCACGACCGAGCCGAACACCACGCCGGCGGGGGCCATCACCTCGCGGGCCAGCAGCACGACCGTGAGCGCCACGACGGCGAGCGTGAACCATGCCTCCCAGCTCATCGGGCGCTCACGAGTCCTTCCAGCGCGGGCGCCGCTTCTCGAGGAACGCCGCGATGCCCTCGGCGGCGTCCTCCGTGAGCGCCACGGCGGTGAGGCCGGCGTGGAGGTGTTCGAGGGCGTCGTCGAAGCCCATGTCCTGGACGGCGTAGAAGGAGTCGCGCCCGAGGCGCATCACGGCGGCACTGGTCGAGGCCACCTGGTGGACGACGAGGGCGACTGCGTCGTCGAGGTCGCCGCGCGGCACCACCCGGCTCACGATGCCGAGGCGCTGGGCCTCGTCGGCGGTGATGCGCCGCCCGGTCATCATCAGCTCGAGAGCGGCCTTGTGCGGCATGACGCGCTGCAGGACGGCCGTGATCATCATCGGCCACAGACCAACCTTGATCTCGGGAGCGCCGAAGGTGGCGTCGTCGACAGCCACAACGATGTCGCAGGCCGCCGCCAGCCCGAGCCCGCCGGCCAGGGCGTGGCCGTTGACCCTGGCCACCGTCGGCTTCCCACAGTGCCGCATCGCCGAGAACAGTGCGATGAGGGCGGCGCGCGCGTCGTGCTCCTCGAGTGGGGCGTCGACGAAACCGCCCGACAGATCGCCGCCGGCCGAGAACGCCGTGTCACCGGCGCCGGTGATCACGATCACCCGAACCGCGTCGTCGCCGGCGGCGCGCTCGACGAGCGCGGCGAGCTCGGCGATGCCGTCGTTGGAGAGCGGGTTCCGGCGCTCCGGGTCGTCGATCGTGATCGTCGCCCGGGGCGGGTCGGTTTGATAGCGGAGCACGGGGCCTTCGCAGGGAGTCGGCGGGCAGGATACCGCCGGCCGCTCAAGCCGGGACGACACCCCGGTCGACGAGCACCCGGCGCAGCGCCGCCACCACCTCGGGGTCGTAGTCGTACACCGACTCGCGGTGCAGCACCTCGAGCGCCTCGACCGGCTTCGCTCCGGAGGTGATCGTCGCGTCGTACCGGGCCGCCACGGCGACGACACGCGCCTCGACGGGGACGCGGGTGCCGGAGTGCTCGCCGTGCCGCCGGTAGGGCATGCCCTGGGCGACGACCACCTCGGCGACCTGGGCCAGATGAGGCGCCTCGCCGATGATCGCCGCACTCCACCCGGCGACGTCGGACCGGCTGTACCCGGTCGACGAGACGGCGGGGTTGGCCAGCACCACCCTGCCGATGTCGTGCAGCTGGGCGGCTCCCTCGATCCGGCGGAGCATCCACGGCGACAGCCGCATCTCGTCGCCGACGGCGATGGCGAGCTCGGCGGTGCGGGCGGCGTGACCCGGGTCGTTGTGACCGGCGGCCTCGGGGATCCGTCCGAGGGCGACGAGGGTCTGGTCGTAGGTCCGGCGCGTCACCTGCACCAGGTGGAGTGCGACGTGGCTGAACGCGTACGGCAGCCCGGCCAGCGGCACCGACCACCATCCGAGCTCGCCCACCGTCAGGGTGAAGAGAGCGGTCGAGGCGACCAACGCCGTGAACGTGGGCCAGTCGTGGAGCGCCTCGAGGAGGACCAGGCGGCGCGCCCCGCTGCGGGACGCGCTGGTGAGCAGGGCCCACACCGCGGCGGCGGTCGCGTACCAGGCGGCACCGGCGGCGGCAAGGACGACCAGCACGCCGACCCCTGGGCCGGCGCCGGTGTGGACCGCCAGGCTCCCGGCGGCGTAGACGGCCACGAACACCACAGCGCAGATCGAGGTGGAGGGGAACAGATCGTCGAGGTCCCTCCTGCCGCGCTGGATCGCCACCCCCACCCATGCGGGCGCCATGGCGAGGCCGACGGCCCCGAGCAGGACGAGCGCCGAGCCCGCCGTGACGATGGCGGCGCCGGCGATCACGGCGGGAGCGAGCGAGCCGGCCCGCCCGGACGGGTGCGGCACCGGGACGAGATGGGCGATGACCAGGAGGGCGGCGGTCACGACGACGAGGCGGGGCTCGCCGCTGGCCACTGCGAAGCCGATGCCGGCGGCGGCCACCCCGGCGAGGACCAGCGCCCGGGTGGGGGTGTCACGCACGGATCGCACGCTCCTTCACGAGACGGGCGACCTCCTGCGAAGTGTCCTCCTCGGGCGATCCGTAGGTCTCCCCGCGCTCCTCGATGGCGCCGATGAGCCCCTCGACCACCTCGGCGCCGAATGTCTCGGAGCGGCGGCGCAGCGCGGCGAAGGCGGCGCGCTGGGTGATGGCGGAGCGGTAGGAGCGGGCGCTGGTCAGCGCGTCGAAGGCGTCGGCGGCGGCGAGGATCCGCGCCTCGATCCCGGATCGGCCCGACGAGGCGTCGTGGAGCTGGTCGACGATGGCGACCATCGGCTTCAGGAAGTCGACCCTGCCGAGCACCCCCTCCACCGTCTTCATGTGCCGCACCATGCGCTCCTGATCCTCCTGGTCGAGCTCGCCCCGCGCCTGGAGCAGCTCGGAGGGGACGGCCAGCTTGCCGACGTCGTGGATGAGGGCGGCCCAGCGCAGCGCTTCGAGCCGCTCGGCGTCGAACCCGAGGGCCTCGCCGGTGATGCGGGCGAAATGGGCCACGCGCTCGGTGTGGCCCTTGCTGAACGGGTCGATCGCCTCGAGGGCCTTGACGAGCCCGGCCACCGTGGCCTCGTGCGCACGGCGCAGGCGGGAGTACGAGGAGAAGCCAACGTGGCCCACGGCGAACACCACGATCATGAGCGGGAGCACGACGGCGCCGACCACGACGTACGCCGCGCCCAGCAGTGTCCCGAGCGCCCCGAGGGAGATGAGGCCGGCCTGGCTGAGGGCAACCTTCGACCATGGCAGCAGCGGCCGGTCCGGGTAGAGCAGCCTGACCAGCAGCGACACGAGCCTGAAGTTCACGAAGGCGTGAACCGTGGCGGCGAGCGCCCCGCCGACGGCGATCGGTCCCAGGTCGGCGGGCGACACCGCCCCGTCGGGGAGGAAGGGCGTGAGCACGGCCATCCCCATCGCGGTGGAGATCACGATCTGCCCGAAGTTGACGAGCGGCTGCTGCCAGCGGCGCTGGCGGAGGTCCGAGGGGTGCACGGCTGCGAGCGACGCCATCACCGCGGCGGCGAGCACGGCGCTCGCCGGTCCGAAGATCACGGCGGCGGCGAACGCCACCATGTTGGAGGAGGAGATGAGCGCCCGGTCGTTCACCTCGACCGACGACAGCTCGAGGACCACGAACACCCCGGTGAGGGCGCCCCACAGCCACAGGGGGCGGGGCAGGTCCTGCAGCAGGAACAGACCGGCCACCACGACGATGCCCGCAGCGGCCATGACGGCGCTGACGATCACCTTCCTGCGCTGGTTGTCTCTGCTGTTCATGTGCGTGTGGTGTGGATGGGACGGGGGGTCGCCCGTTCCCGATTACTTAGCCGACACGCCAGCCCATGCTGTGTGCCGGTCGGCGGATCCTGGTCTCACTCTTCACACGGTCGACCATGAGAGATCACCTCCCGACTCCCCTTTCCGTCTCGTCTCACGACCGGGAACTCCCCGTTCGTGGTGGTAGTGGGCGGATACTTGTAGCTAGCCGTACAGGGGATACGGGCGACCCTTGAGGTTTGACCCGTGCTCGATTTCTCATCGGCACGGTCTGGCACCACCTTCACTTGTCAGTGGGCCCCTCCAACGGCCCGTCGCCATCCGTCAGGTGAGAAATGCACCCGACAACGCACAAGCGGACGGCCCTCCCCAGAGGGAGAGACGTCCGCCTGGTCACAACCTACCACCGGTCGAGGGGGTTCGTCGCCGAATTTCGCGCCTTTGCGCCGAATACGACAGTCAGTGTCCGATCTGGCTACGCTTCGTGGCCGTAGAGGGTCGAGGATGGGGATGAACCTCCACGAGTTGGAAGAGGCGGCGGCCCGACTGCCGTCGGTGAGTGCGGTGCGCATCACCGAGCGGGACGGGGACATCGACGAGGTGCACGTCCTCGCCGCGCCCGATCGCGCCACCCGTCAGGTCGTGCGCGACGTCCAGACCCTCGCCCTGGCCCGCTTCGGCATCACCATCGACCGCGGCGCCATCAGCGTGGTGTCGATCGGCCCCGACCGCATCGCCGCCGGCGACGACCGCCCCGCCATCCTGGGCGTGCACGAGATCCCCGAGGGCCCCCGCACCACGGTCGCCGTCACCCTGCGCTGGCACGCCGAGGAGTACGTCGGCACGTCGACCGGCCCGGCGGCGCAGTCCGCCCGGCTCCGACTGGTCGGCGAGGCGACGGTGCGCGCCGTCGAGGACCTGCTCGGCGACGAGGCGCTCGCCCTGGACTCGATCGGCGGCGTCTCGATGGGGATGCGGACCGTGATGATCGCCGTCGTCGTCTCCACCGGGGACCGCGGCGAGGAGATCGCCGTCGGCTCCGCCCTCAGCGACGGGGAGGACAGCGAGGCCGCAGTGCGCGCCGTGCTCGATGCGCTGAACCGGAGGATCAGTCGGCCGTAGAAGGCTCGCTTCGCTCGCCGCGACCAGCTACCAGCTACCAGCGAGGCTGCGCGCCGCGGGGTATCGGGGGGATGCCGCGACCGCGACCGCCACCGCCACCGCCACGGCCAGACGGTCGCTGCGCCCTTCGAAGTTGTGGGGGCGCCGGGAGTGGAATTCGATGTCCTCGCCGCGCGGCTCCGCCTCGGACGCGCCCGGGTGCGGAAGCCGCGCTCTTGCCGTAGCGGTCGCGGTCGCGGTGGCGGTAGCGATCCGGCGCTCCCCACCGATGCCCCCCCACACGCCTCCGCCTCACACGCGCCCCGGTGTCGAAGCCGCGCTCTTGCCGTAGCGGTCGCGGTCGCGGTGGCGGTAGCGATCCGGCGCTCCCCACCGATGTCCTCCCCACGCGGCTCCGCCTCACACGCGCCCCGGTGTTGAGGCCGCGCTCTTGCCGTAGCGGTCGCGGTCGCGGTGGCGGTGGCGATCCACCCTCCCGATCCGGCTCACGAGACAGGCGTGAGGCCCGGGCGCGTAGCCTGCGACCCATGACCCGCATCGGCCCCACCCGCTCCTACACCGGACCCGGCAACGTCGCCGTGTCACCGCACCATCTCGCCACCACCGCCGCCCTCGAGGTGATGGGCGCCGGGGGGACCGCCGCCGACGGTGCGATCGCCGCCAACGCCGTGCTCGGCATGGTGCTGCCCGACACCTGCGGCATCGGCGGCGATCTCTTCGCCATGATCCACACGCCGGGGGTCGATCGCCCGGCCGTGCTCAACGCTTCGGGCCGCGCCGGATCGGGGGTCGACGCCGCCGCGATGCGGACGGCGGGCCGGGAGCGCATCGAGCGGACCGATCCCGAGGCGGTCACCGTGCCCGGGTGCGTCGGCGGATGGATCGCCCTCTCCGACCGCTTCGGCGCCCTCCCCCTCGCCGACGTCCTCACCCCGGCCATCCGCCACGGGCGCGAGGGGTTCCTCGTCTCCCGCGAGCTGTCGGGGGCGCTGCACCACGCCGCGGCCACCCTCGCCCGAAAGAGCGAACACCTCTACCCCGGCGGCGCCGCAGCCGACCCGATGGCCACGATCACCCGCCCCGACCTCGCCGCCACCCTCGAGGCGATCGGATCGGAGGGCAGGACGGCGTTCTACGAGGGGAGCGTCGCCGCCGCCATCTCGGACGCCACCGGCGGCACCCTCACCCCCGACGACCTGGCGGCCAACCGGCCCGACTGGGTGCCGCCCGCCCGGATCGAGGTGTTCGGGCACACCGCCTGGACCGTGCCACCCAACAGCCAGGGGTACCTCACCCTCGCCACCTGCTGGATCCTCGAGCAACTCGGACCGCCCGCCGACCCCGACGACCCCGCCTTCCACCACGCCGTCATCGAGGCGTATCGGGCGATGGCGTGGGAGCGCGACGATCTGGTGGCCGACCCCGACCACGCTCCGCACGACGCCGCCTGGCTGCTCGACCCCGAGCGGCTGGCGCCGCGGGTGGAGCGCATCTCCCCCGACTCGGTGGCGCCGTGGCCCGCCGCCGGTGATGCGCCGGGCGGCACCGCCTACCTGTGCACGGTCGACGCCAATGGCATGGGCGTCTCGTTCATCCAGTCGAACTTCACCGGCCTCGGCGGGCTCATCGTCCCCGAGGGCCCGGGGTTCCTGCTGCACAATCGCGGGGCGGGCTTCACCCTGGCGGAAGGACACCCCAACGAGATCGCCGCCGGGAAGCGCCCCCTGCACACCCTGTCCCCCACCCTGTGGAGCGCCGACGGCGAGCTGCGGATGGTGCTGGGCACGCGGGGCGGGCACCAGCAGCCGCAGTACCTGGCACAGGTGGCGGCGTTGTTGCTGCACGCCGGGATGGAGCCGTCGGCCGCCCAGGGGGTCCCCCGCTGGCACATCGACGCCCCCGGCGAGAGCGACGGCTCAGTCGTCTCCATCGAAGCCCGGATGGCGGAAGGGGTCGTCGCCGGACTTGCCGGGAGGGGCCACGGAGTCATCACCGGACCGACCTCCGCTCCCGGTTGGGGGCCGGTTTCGGTCATCGCCGTCGACGGTGCGACGCGGCACGCCGCCGCCGACCCGCGAGTGTCCACCTCCGCCGGCGACGGAGACGGCTGACGGCCTGACGAGGGCCTCCTCTGCCTCGGCCCGCCGGGCAAGGCGATCGCGCCGCACCGCCTCGCGCAACTCCCGTTCGATGCGCTTCCGGGTGTAGCGGTTGAGCACGATCATCACCACGGTCACCAGCAGGAGGCCGCTGATGGCGATGAGGCCGACGATCCAGCCCTTGGTGCCCCCCGCCTCGTTGCCCGCCTCGTCCGACAGCTGGGTGCGCCACTGCTCGTCGAGCGCGACCAGGTCGGCCGAGTACGGATCGGTGAGCACCGAACTCCCGACCTCGGACACGGCGAAGTTGGCGAAGTCCCCGCCGCCGCCGTACCCGAGCTCGGCGTTCCAGACCATCGGGTCCGCCGACTGGCCGGCGGTCCAGGGGATCTCCGGGAACGGCTCACCAATGCTGAGACGGACGAAGAAGGAGTGGGTCGCCTCCACGGTGCCGCCGAGACGATTGCGGTACCAGCCCTTGACGTCGTCGCCGAACGGCTCGGGGTACGGGCCGTTGGCCGCCTGCCATTGGGCGACGTGGAGCAGGCCGTGATGGCCGGCGTCGGGCACCACGCCGATGAGCCAGGCCGACAGCACTACGAGCTTCTCCTCGCCGAATGCGATCGCCCGCATCTGGAGGCTCGGGGGCCAGCCGTAGTCGGCGCCGTCGAGCGGGAGGGTGTCCTCGAACAGGCACACCGCAGTGCCCTCCAGGCCGCCCATGTCCTCCTGGAGGAGCACCACGAGCTCCTCGAAGTCGTCGGCGAAACGGTCGGTGACGGGCTGGGTGAGCCCGGAGCCGTGCACCATCACCGGCCCGGCGGCGGCGCTCGTCTCCCACGGGGAGTCGGGGAACTGCTCGGCGCAGCGGTTCGCCGGCCCGGCCGCGGCGGTGGGCGCCACCAAGGCGGCGGCGAGGCCGAGAAGCGAGAGCAGGGCGAGGCGGCGCATGGGATTGCAGCGTACCGGCGTGCAGGGGCTGGCTCTCCGGATACCGCCCGGACCGCCCATACAATCGGATCATGAACCGCCTCACCAAGGTCGGAGGAGCCGTCGTCGGCGTAGGAGCCGGCGTCGCCGCCGTGCTCTGGCTCATGCGCGACAAGCTCTCCGGCCCCGCCGTCGAGCCCGTCACCGTGGACGATGCGCCCGCCTTCCGCGTCCCGCCCCCTCCCACCAAGCGCACTGCGCCCGTGGACGACCTCAGCGACGTCACCGGCATCGGACCGGTGTACAGGGCCCGCCTCGGGGAGGCGGGCATCGACTCCTTCGCCGCCCTCGCCGCCGCCGATGCCGAGTCCGTGGCCGAGGCCGCCGGGGTGCCGGTGGACCGGGCCCAGGCCTGGATCGAGCAGGCAGCCGGCCTGGCCGGCTGATGCCGTACCACGTCGCTCCCGAGGATCTCGGCGAGCTCCTCCCCGGCGAGCCGGCCTACCGCACCACGCAGCTGCGGGAGTGGCTGTACGACCACCCGGTGCTCACCGCCGGGGAGATGACGAACCTCCCTTCCCACGTCAGGGACATGATCGGCGATGGCCTGTGGCCGTTTTCGGTCGAGTCGGAGCTGTCAGCCGACGGCGGCACGACGCGCAAGTTCCTCTATCGCACCCCCGACGGCGCCGCCATCGAGTCGGTGCTCATGGGTTATCCGAAGCGCACCACGTTGTGCATCTCGAGCCAGGCGGGGTGCGCCATGGCCTGCACGTTCTGCGCCACCGGGCAGTTCGGGTTCGAGCGGCACCTCGACGCCGGGGAGATCGTGGCCCAGGTGGCGCACGCCACGGCGACGTTGCAGCGCGAGCCGATGCCGGGGTCGCCGTCGCGGGTGGGCAATGTCGTGTTCATGGGCATGGGCGAGCCGCTCGCCAACTATGACAACGTGCGCGAGGCGATCCGGCGCATGGTGGAGGTCATGGGCATGTCGGCCCGGTCGGTCACGGTGTCCACGGTCGGCCACGTCCCGGGCATCCGCCGCCTCGCCGCCGAGCCGTGGCCGGTCACCCTCGCCGTGAGCCTGCACGGGGCGACCGACGAGCTGCGCAACACGCTGGTGCCGCTCGGCCGGCGCTACCCCGTCGCCGACCTCGTCGAGGCGGCCCGGGACTTCACGGCGGCGCACGGCCGGCGGGTGTCGCTGGAGTGGACGCTCATGGACCGCGTGAACGACTCGTTCGAACAGGCGGCGCTGCTGGCGGGCATCGCCCGCGACCTGCGCGCCCACGTGAACGTGATCCCGTTCAACCCCACCCCACTCGCGCCCTACGAGCGCCCGTCCGGCAACCGGATCCGGGCGTTCGCCGCGGAGGTGGAGAGGCATGGTGCGACCGTGACGATCCGCGACACCCGCGGCGAGGACATCGACGCCGCATGCGGGCAGCTCCGGGTGAGGGCCGCAGCGGCCAAGGACACGCAACTCGAGAGGAGCTCCTAGATGGCCATCGAACAGGGGGATGCCGCCCCCGACTTCTCGCTGCCCGACGACTCGGGCGGCACCACGTCACTCGGCGACTTCGCCGGCAGCAAGCTGATCCTCTACTTCTACCCGAAGGCGTTCACCCCCGGCTGCACCACGCAGGCGTGCGACTTCCGTGACAACCACGCCGCCTTCCAGAAGGCGGGCTACCGGATCGTGGGGGTGAGCCCGGACGCCCCCGACCGCCTGGCAAAGTTCAAGGCGAAGCACAAGCTGCCCTTCACCCTCGTGTCCGACGAGGACCACGGCGTGGCCGAGGCGTACGGGGCCTGGGGGACCAAGAAGAACTACGGCAGGGAGTACGAGGGCCTGATCCGGTCCACGTTCATCGTCGACGAGACCGGCACCGTGCAGACCGCCTGGCGCAACGTGCGCGCCACCGGCCACGGCGAGCGGGTGATGAAGGAGACCGGCGTCGAATAGCCGCGTCCAGGTTCACCCGGTCCACCGTTACCATCGTCGCCCGCATGTCGAATCGCATCCCCCGCTCCGTGCTCACGGCACTCGCCGCCACCGGCGCCGTCATCGCCCTCGTGGCGATCGTCTTCGCCGTGGACCGCATCACCGACGGTGGCGAGGTGCTCGGCGACGTCGAGGTGGCGGGCGTCGAGCTGGGCGGGCTCAGCGAGCGACAGGCCCTCGAGGAGGTGCGCGCCCTCGAGGACCGCCTCCGCGACACTCCGATCCCGGCGCTCGTGGGCGGGCACGTGTTCGAGCTCACCCCGGCCGAGATCGGGCTCGACCTCGACGAGGAGGCGATCGTCGGACAGGCGCTCGCCGTCGGGCGCGACGGCAACATCGCCGCCGAGTTTGCCTGGTGGGCCGGCTCCTTCCTGGACGACCCGGTGTCGCTCGACGTCCCCTACACCTTCGACGAGGCCGCCCTCGCCGATCTCGTCGCCACCTGGGAGGTCGAGGGCATCGCCGCCCCGCCCTTCCCGGGCGACGTGTGGATGGACGGCCGCGAGGTCAGGTTCCGCTACCCCAACGCCGGGACCGGCATCGACGCCGACGGCGCCATCGCAGCACTCGGTGCGGCGCTGGTGGACCCGGTGCGCACCCCGGTGGAACTGCAGACCCGTTTCCTCGAGCCGCGCCTCACCAACGCCGACGTGGACGCCGCGGTCGCCGCGGCGCAGGCGCTCCTCGCCGACGACATCGTGCTGCGCGCCGAGGACCTGGACCGCGAGGTCGTGGTCCCGCAGGAGGTGCTGGCCGACTCGCTCGTCGTGCGACGTGACGACGGCGGCGAGGTGCCCGAGTTCCGCTTCCGCTTCCGCACCACCGACATTCTCGACTACGTGAACGGGTTCGCCCCCTATCTCGAGACCGAGGCGGTGGACGCCGAGTTGATCATCGACGTCGAGACCGACGAGGTGCACATCGAGCCGAGCATCCCGGCCAACGCCCCCGACCCGGGCCGCATCACCAACGCCGCCTGGCGGGCCGCCAACGACCCGAACCGCACCGCGGAGCTCACCTATCGCGAGGGACGCGAGTCCGACTTCTCCACCGCCGACGCCGAGGCCCTCGGCGTCAAGGAGCTCATCGGCGAGTTCACCACCTTCCACGCCTGCTGCGAGAACCGCGTGACCAACATCCAGCTCATCGCATCGGCCACCGACGGCGCCATCGTGTACCCGGGTGAGACCTGGAACCTCAACGACCACGTCGGGCAGCGCACCCGCGAGAAGGGCTACCTGCCCGCCGGGGCGATCATCGGCGGGGAGCTGTACTGCTGCGACGACGCCATCAACATCGGCGGCGGCACCTCGCAGTGGACCACGACGCTCTACAACGCCTTCTTCTTCGCCGGCCTCGAGGACGTCGACCACACCCCGCACAGCATCTACTTCAGCCGCTACCCGGAGGGTCGCGAGGCGACGCTGGGATGGCCGGCGCCCAACCTGGCGTTCCGCAACAACACCGACCACGTGGTGATCATCAAGAGCACGTTCACCGACACCTCGATCACCGCCAAGATCTATGGCGACAACGGTGGGATCGAGGTCGAGGCCGGCCTGTCCGACCGGTACAACTACACGGGCATCCGCAGCGTCACCCGCCCCGACCCCGACGTGGCCGACTGTGACTCATACGTGTCGTCGGGCGGCTCGGGCGGGTGGAGCGTGGACATCTACCGCTACATCACGTACCCCGACGGGACCGAGACCACCGAGGAGTGGACCTGGCACTACTCCGGGGCCTTCAAGGTGACCCGGGTGCCGGTCGACCCCAAGAAGCGGCCGGGCAGCACGTTCTGCAAGAACCAGAACAACCCTTGAGCCCAGCTCCCAGCGGATGATCAGGGCCTCGGGGACTCCGGAACTCGGGGACCAGATGGGGCCATTGACTTCCCCACCGCCATGGCGGACGGTCGAGGGATGTTCGATTTCCGGAAGCTCGAGGTCTGGCACCGCGCCGTCGAGACGAGCGCTTCCGTCGACGAGTCCTGCCGACACCTGGGTGACGCCTCGCGTGCCGGGCAGATGAAGCGTGCCGCGTTCTCAGTCGTGTCGAACATCGCCGAAGGTGCCGGGCGCCACAGCCGGCGAGAGCTCCTCCGGGTTCCTGGACATCGCCTCGGGCTCGAACGTCGAGCTGCAGGCCCTACTCGGGTCCCGGAGTCCCGGATTGATCGACACGCGTGCTCGTCGCCGCCACGTGCCACGGACATTCAGACCGCGCGAATCCCCTCGATGATGAGCCAGATGCCGCCGAACACTACGGCGGCGGCGAGGAGCCGGCCCGACCACCGCAGCACGCCGCGGCCGGTTGCGCCGACCGGTGCGAAGCCGACGATCACCGCCAGCCCGATCCCGAGCGCGGTCGGCCACGCCACGTCCGCCACGCCCTGGGTGGAGGCGATGGCGAGGGCCAGCATCGCCATCTCGGGGCTGAACAGCCGCGGGAACGCCACCGGCCACACCAGCGACGCCGGCCCCTCGGGGACGGGCTCGTCGTAGGGGGTCGGGAAGAAGAGGGCAAAGAGCCCGCCGGCGATCGCCACCACGCCCGCCGCGGTGAGGGAGTACTCGGGGGTGATCTCGAGGGCGTCGAGCAGCGGGCCCGAGACCCACGCCAGCAGGGCGATCGCCCCGAAGGCGATGAGCGCCCCGGCCAGCAGCGGTGCGGGTCGCGCCCGGCCGTCATCCTCGGGCAGCCCGAGACGGGTGCGCAGCGGGTTGACGACCGCGACGAAGGTCACGGCCAGGAGCAGGGCGTTCATCGGGCCTCCCTCGACTCGATCACCTGGAGTGCGGACAGCAGCGTCGACAGGACGTGCTGTTGGTCGTCCATCTGCGTGTAGCCACGGTAGAACCACGCCCCCCGGGCCATGCCGGGGTCGGGATACCGCTCGGCCTCGGCGGCCGACACCTGTCGCTTGGTCTGGAACCCGCCGGCGCAGATGAGCCGCTCCTCCATGTTGGGCCGGAGGTCGGCGAGCCCTGGCTCGGAGGCGGAGAGCCGCCACAGCGCGCCGAGGCCCTCACCGGCGGTGCCCACCCCGGCGGGCGGACCGGGGAACCAGCGCACGGCGAGATTGATGCCGTCGCCGCGTCGCTGCGACTCGAAACGGAGGCGGACACCGAAGAACCCGGCGAGGTCGCGGGCGTACTCCACCCGCTCCGCCGTGCGGAGGCGGTCGGGCAGGGCGGAGACGGTGTACGCCGCCCAGTGATCGGGGAGACGGGCGATGCGGCCCTCGATGCGGCTGCGCTCGGCCGAGGCCAGGTAGTCGAGCGTCGAGGCGGCGGCCTCGGCGAACCCCTCGTCGGGGAAGATGCGGTCGGTGAGGGCGAGCGCCCACGACGCCTCCCCCGTGGCGAACGGCCCCAGCACCTCGTTCGGCCGCTCCGCCGCCGGGCTCCACGACGCCCAGATCCGCCCGTCGGGCTGGTGCTGCTGCAGCAGGAACCGGGCGATGCCCAACATCAGGTCGTCGTGGCGCGTGTCGCCGGTGGCATCGCGCCTGATGTTGAGACCGGCGAGGAGCAGGGCGTTGGCCCCGGTCTGGATGTTCCCCCCGGGGTGCCACGCGATCCAGTCGTCGTGATGCAGCAGGCTCTTCGAGGCATGGGCGACGCCCAGGTCGGCGACCCGCAGCGCGTCGGCCGAGCCGGTCTCGGCGTGCACCTGGAAGAGCGCGGCGAGGACACCGCTGTGGCGGGCGGTGTTGTAGTCGGGGTTCACCTCGCCCGTACCCCGGTCGTAGCCGTAGAGGTAGCGGCCGTCGGGCTGGACGTTGCGGTCGACCCACGCCACCGCCTCGTCGATGGCGGTGCGGAGGTCGTCGGCGGTGACCGGCGGGCACACCTCGGCGGGCACGGCGGCGATGCGGATGACGGCGGCGCCGAGCACCCAGACGGCGAGATGGACCGCCAGGCGGCGCCTCACTAACAGCTGGCGCCGGCCTCGGGGGCCGTCTGGTCGCGGAAGGCCCTCACGAACTGGTCGATCGTGCCCAGATCGACCGAGTCCATCTCGAGCAGCCTGCCCCACGAGACGACCGACACCGGGTGGTCGAGGCCCGGATACGGGCTCACGATCACCTCCGAGGAGCGCCCGAACTCGTCCTCTATCCGCCCCACGTCGGAGGCGTCGAGATCGGGGCTGTAGGCGATCCACACCGCGCCGTGCTCCAGCGCATGGACGGCGCTCTCGTTGCGCACCGGTTCGTCATACACCCGGCAGGTGAGCCACATCGGGTCGTGCGGACCGCCGACGGGCGGGGCGGTCGGGTAGTCGACGGGCTCCTCGGTGTGGTCGGCCGACGCGACCTCGATGGTCTGCACGCCCGATGGCGGCTCGGCCTGGCCCTGCGGGTTCTCGCTCACGTCCTTGGAGATGAAGATCACCAGGGCGGCGATCGCCGCCACCACGGCGCCGCCCACCAACCATTTCACCCACGACGCGCCGCCGCCCCCCGACGACGAGGACGAGGTGGCCCGCTTGGAGACGGGAGTCGGCTTGCGGCTGCGTCGGTTGCCCATATGGCGGAGGACGATAGTCACGCGACGTCCCTAGCCCGGCACCCGTCCCTGCCGTCGGTGGGACGGGTACCGTTCCCCCATGCGCTTCCAGCCGGTGATCGATGCCGTGACCGGCGAGCTGTACCTCCCGGTCGCCGAGCGGGGGACCCGGCTGCTCAAGGAGCCCCTCCTCAACAAGGGCACCGCCTTCACCGCCGACGAGCGCACCGCGCTCGGGCTCACCGGCCTGCTCCCCAGCCACGTCAGCACCCTCGAGGAGCAGGTGGAGCGGGCCATCGAGCAGCTCCGGGCCAAGGAGGACCCGCTCCAGAAGCACATCTACCTCGCCGGGCTGCAGGACCGCAACGAGACCCTCTTCTACCGGCTGGTGATCGACCACCTCACCGAGCTGGTCCCGCTCATCTACACCCCGACCGTCGCCCAGGCATGCCGCCACTGGAGCCGCATCTTCCGCCGGGCGCGCGGCCTCTACATCACCCCCGACGACCGCGGCGAGATCGACCGGGTGCTCATGAACCGCGGCTTCACCGAGGCGGCGGTGGTCGTGGTGACCGACAACGAGCGGATCCTGGGCATCGGCGACCAGGGCGCAGGCGGGATGGGGATCCCGATCGGCAAGCTCGCCCTCTACACCGCCGGTGCGGGCATCCACCCCAGCCTGTGCCTGCCGATCTCCCTCGACGTCGGCACCGAGAACGAGGAGCTGCTGAACGACCCGCTCTACCTGGGATACCGCAGCCCGCGGCTGCGCGGCCAGGAGTACTGGGAGCTCGTGGACGAGCTGGTGGAGGCGGTCTCGCGCACCTACCCCGCCGCCCTCGTGCAATGGGAGGACTTCGCCAACCGCACCTCGTTCCGCCACCTCGACGCCTACCGCGACGTCGTGCCGTCGTTCAACGACGACATCCAGGGGACGGCGGCGATGGTGGTGGGCGGCCTCTATTCGGCGATGCGGCACAGCGGGGCACGGCTCGCCGACCAGCGCATCGTGATCGCCGGGGCGGGGTCGGCCGGGATCGGCATCGCCCGGCTCATCCACGCCGCCCTGTGCGACGACGGCCTCGACCCCGGCGACGCCCGAAGTCGCATCCTCATGACCGACAGCCGAGGCCTCATCTACGAGGGCCGCGGCGGGGTGGACGACCGCAAGCTGGAGTTCGCCGCCCAGCCGAGCGTCACCGGGTCATGGGACTGGTCGGGCGACCACCTCGACCTCGATCGCGTGGTCGCCAACTTCCGCCCGACGATCCTCATCGGCGTGACCGGGCGGCCGGGCACCTTCACCCGCCCGATGATCGAGGCGATGGCGGAGGCCACCGATCACCCGATCGTGATGCCGCTCTCCAACCCGACCGACTTCACAGAGGCCGAGCCCGCCGACATCCTCGAGTGGTCGGGCGGCCGGGCGCTCGTCGCCACCGGCAGCCCGTTCGACGACGTCACCATCGACGGTGAGCGCCGGGTGATCGGGCAGGCCAACAACGTGTTCGTGTTCCCCGGCGTCGGGCTGGGGGCGATCGTCTCCCGTGTCCCGGCGGTGACCGACGCCATGTTCCTGGCGGCGGCCCGCTCCCTCGCCGACTCGGTGGGGGACGATCTGCTGAAACAGGGGGCGCTGTACCCGTCGATCACGGCGGTGCGCGAGGTGTCCCGCGGGGTGGCGGCGGCGGTGGCGCGCGAGGCGGCCGACGCCGGTCTGGTCGAGCCGCCGGCCGACCTCGAGGCCGCCCTCAACCGGGCGGCCTGGGACCCGTTCTACCTGCCCTACCGCCCGGCCTGAGCGGTGGCGGCGGCCAATCGCTCCACGAGGCGCATCGGCTTGGCCGCCTTCTTGGCGAGGTCGGCCATCCGGCGAACCTAGCCGCACTCCTCCGCCGAGACGGCCTGCTCGTGGGCAGAGCCCTCGCCCGCCATGACCTGGGCGACGACGCTGCGCATCTTGCCCACGTCGACCATCCCGTGGCCGGCGTAGTCGATGCCGGTGGTGATGTTGTGGGGGCCGAGGTCCACCGTGATGATGTCCGATCGGGTCAGGCCGGCCACCACCTCGATCAGGTCGGGCAGGAGGGTGAGCGGCAGGTTGGTGGTGGTGTTCTCCTTGATGGCCTTCGAGATGGCCGGGAAGTTGCGGACCATCGTGTAGGGATCGGCCTGGCCGGCGGCGTCGCGCAGCAGACAGCGCTGGCGGCGCGATCGCACGGCGTCGTTGGAGTCGGAGCGGTTGCGCACGTAGGCGAGCGACAGCCGCCCGTCGAGATGGACCACGCCGGGATCGATGTTGATCACGATCCAGTCCTCGCCTTCCTTGGCAGGCGAGAACTTCACGTGCATGGGCTCGCGCACCGTCACGTCCACACCGCCGATGGCGTCGATCAGGTCGACGAACCCGCCCATGTCCACCAGGGCGTAGTAATGGATGGGGATGCCCATCGCCAACTCGAGCGTCTCGCGCAGGGCCTCCATCCCCGGGTCCACGACGTCGGGGTAGGTGCGGGTCCAGTCGTTGGTGAAGGTCCAGAGCCCGTTGATCTTGGCCGCGTAGCAGTCGCACGGCACCCAGGTCTCGGGCACGGGGGCGGTGGCGAGGCTCGTCCCCGCCTTCTCACGGCGCAGCGCCTCCTTCCACACCCCCTGGTCGGTCTCGGCGAAGGCGGACTTCCATCGCGCCGGGAGCGGGAAGTAGGCGAGGTGGCGCTGAACCGTCATCAGGGTGGCGGTGCCCCGCTCCAGGTCGAGGGTGGCGACGATCATCACGTCGGTGCGCAGGCTCCACCGGCCCGGTCCGCCGTCCCCCCCGGCCAGCAGCACGGTGACGCGATCGGTGCGGTCAGCGAAGCCCTCCAGTTCCGGATCACCGGCGTCGCCGAAGACGATCGGGGCGGTCGGGCCGGTCGGCGCCGTGGTGGAGGTGGGGGGCGCCGTCGTCGTCGTGGTGGCGGCGGTCTCGCGGTCGATGCGCTCCTGCTCGGCGGCGAGCCGGGCGCGGGCGGCCGCCTCCTCCTTGGCCAGCAGCGATGCCGCCGCCACGTCCGAGTCCGATACGAAGACCGTGGTGAGCAGATCGAGCAACTCGGCGGCGTAGACCCCGACGATGAGGTGCGGCACGAGGGCGAGGACGACGGCGGCACCGGCCAGTCCGAGCCGGGTGCGGCCCTGCCACGAGGGTGCCTCCTCGGGAAGGGCGAGGCGGTAGGCGTCGACGGTGGCGGCGAGGCGGATGCCGAGCATCACGATGTTGGCGATGACGACGAGCCACACCCAGCGCGGCTGCACGAGGACGCCGAGCAGGAACGTCTCGCCCTGCGCCCACAGCACGACGGCCACGACGATAAAGGCGAGCGACGGGAGGAAGAACCACAGGGCCCGGCGCCGATGACCCGAGTACCAGTGGCCGAGACCGGGGACGAGCAGCGACAGCCCGGCTGCCACGAGGGGCCGCCAGCGATCGGGGATCGGTGTCGAGCTGCGGTCGTCGGCGACCGCCCGGGAAGCGCCCACGGAACCTCCAGATGGCGCGTCGCGAGGCTACAGGTGCTGCCGTCCAATCTGAGACGAAGCCGGCGTCGGATGTGGTTCCTGAGGATGAGCTCGTCGGGGCAGGCGTCGAGGTGGATCGGCGCCCCCGACCCGGCCGATGGTGAGGCGCTCCTGCGCCTCGGTCACGCTGTCAGCAGCCCGACGCCCAGGACGAGGGCAGGCAGGATGGCCAGTTGGGGGAAGCCGTTCCGGAGCCACAGCACGCCCACGATGATCGCCCCCGACACGCCTGCGACGGCCCACCCCACCCAGGAGGCGAGGAACTCGCCGTGCACCATGGACAAGCCGATGGCGAGGAAGCCGGCGTTGGCGCCGAGGATGAAGGCGCCCTCCAGCCACTCCCCTGCGGCCCACAGCGGGTGGATCCAGCTCGGGATGCGCCCGCGCTCGCGGGCCTCGGCGGCCGCACGCAGGCTCCCGGCGCCGCCGAAGGCGACGGCGACCAGCCAGGCTCCGGCGGAGAGCGTGACGATGGCCGCCCCGGCGGCGGCGGGCACACCCTCCCCCGCCTTGGTCAACAGCCGGGCGGTCCCGGCGGTGCCGCCCACCAGCAGGCCCAGGATCGGCACCCAGGCGAGGTGCATGGCCCGCCACTCGCGGCCGTGCTCGGAGATCTGGGCGAGCTTCTGCTCGATGCCCATCCGCCAGAACTCACCCGTGTACCCGCGTCGGTAGGCGATCGCCTCCGGCACGAAGAAGAGGACGATCGCGACGAGTGCGATTCCGGCGAGTTGATGTGCATCGAGCATGGGTGACTCCTCCCTCAGAGGTCACCCCGAGGCTATCGCCCCTCGGCGGGCGACGCCGCCTGGCGGCGGCGGTAGGCGGCCACGTTGTCCCGTGTGGTGCACGTGGTCGAGCAATGCCGTCGCGACTTGTTGCGGGAGGTGTCGATGAACACGTCCTGACAGGTGTCCGACGAGCAGACCCCGAATCGGTCGAGACCGAAGTCGACCAGGACCGTGGCCAACGCCATGGCGGTCGAGGCTCCCAGCCAGTCGCACACGCACATGTCGAGCGGCTCGAAGTGCAGGTGCGGGCTGCCGCCGTGGACGCTGACCCGCGGCGTCGCCGCCGCCTCGGCGAGGATCGCGTTGAGCCGCTCCGCCGCCTCGTCCTCGCCTCGACTGAGGAAGACGTCGCGCAGCCGCTCCCGCAGGGCGCGCACCTCGTCGACGTCCTCCTTCGAGGAGCCTGCGGCTGCGCCGCGCCACCCGGGCGCATGGTCGGCGAGGAAGGCGTCGAGCCCGGCCGGATCGGTGAGACGGTCGTCGCCGCCGATCACGTCCCTGGTGTTCACCAGGTCGACCGCCATCTGGACGGTGTCGTCACTGTAATGAGAGAAGTCCACTTGACACCTTACCGTGGTGAGGGTACCGTAACACCTGTTCGCAGTATAAGCCATTACGGCCCGAGGAGGGTGCCATGAACCGTCGAGCCCCCGAGACCAGCCGCCCCGCCCCGCAGCGCCCGGCGGACACCCGCCCGCGGCACGGCGCCACGAGCTTCGACCAGCTGCTCACCGAGCTCTTGTCGGCCCGCACCCGCTACGAGGCGGCCCGCACCAGGGGCACCGACCGGCTCGAGATGGTGGCGTGGCGCTCCAAGCTCCACGACCTGCGGTACCAGATCGCCACCGAGCGCCGCATCCGGCACGCACTCGAGGTGCGCGGCAAGGCGCACCCGCCCATCTGAGGTCAGGTTGCGATGCGGCCGATCATGTGGCCGACGATCGCACCCCCGGCGAGCCCCCAGGTGGCGAGGGCGACCGCCTCCCAGGCGGCCTCGGTGAAGAAGGCCGGGGCCGCCGCGCCCAGGAGGGCGAGGACGACGGTGAGCGTCCGCTCCAGGCCCGGGCGGGCCCGCCACCACGGCACGAACCGGCGCCGCGCGCCGAACATGCCCCCGACGATCGCACCCAGTGGGGCGAACGTGATCATCGCCGCGGCGACGGCGGCGAGCCCTGCCCACCCGTCGCTCTCGTCGGCGGCGAGCGCCAGCAACAGGAACGCCCCGCCGACGTAGAAGACGAAGGCGCCCACCAACCCGCCGACGACGGTGCCGATCCACGGAAAGGCCCGGCGCGGTTCGATGGTCGTGTTCACGTGCTGTTCGACTCGGCGCCGGTCCCGGCGGTTCCAGCGACGTGGTGCGGGACCGCCCGGGTAGCGTGAGCCGGGTGAGCATCCCCGACCGCCTCGCCGACCTCGTCGGGGTCGCGTCGCCCACCGGCGCCGAGCACGACGCCGTCGACCTGCTCGCCGACTGGCTGGGCGCCGGGCCGGCCGACGAGGTGGACCGCTTCACGGTCCCGATGGCCGAGATGGAAGACGACCCGGAGTACCCGGGCCGCGAGGTCGAGCGGGACGAGATCCCCGTCGTGGCGGCCAGGAAGGCACTCGGCGGCCCCGGCCCCACCGTCGTCCTCACCGGCCACGTCGACACCGTCGAGGTGGGAGAGCGCAGCCGGTGGTCGCGCGACCCGGCCGGCGAGGCCGACGGCGACCGCCTGTACGGGCGGGGCGCCTGCGACATGAAGGCCGGGGTGGTGGCATCGCTGGCCGCGTTCGAGGAGATCGCCTCCCACGCCGAAGGGCGCGGTGGGGAGATCCGGTTCGTGGCGGTGCCGGGCGAGGAGGACGGCGGCACCGGGACCCTGGCCGCCATCCGCCGCGGCTGGGGCGGCGACCACGTCATCGTCGCCGAGCCCACCTCGGCCGGGAGCGATCCCGACGTGGTGATCGCCCACGGCGGGGCGCTCACCATGACCATCGAGGTGGAGGGCCGGGGCGCCCACGGCTCTGTGCCCGGCGAGGGCGAGAGCGCCCTCGACCACTTCTACACCGTCTACCGGGCGATGCGCCAGGTGGAGCGCGATCTGAACGCCTCGGTCGAGCACCCGCAGATGAGGGCGCTCCCGCTCCCCCACGCCACCACCGTCGGGGTGGTGCGCGGGGGCTGGTGGGCGTCGAACGTGATGGAGCGTCTCACCGCCGAGGCGCGCATCGGGGTGCCGGTGGGGCAGACCACTGCCCAGGCGGAGGAGGCGTTCCGGGATGCCGTGCTCCGGCTCACCTCCGAGGATCCCTGGCTGGCAGAGCACCCGCCGGGGATCGCGCTCACCGGGGCGGCGTTCGGATCTTCGTCGATCGAACCCGACCACCAGCTGGTGGCGGCCGTCGTCGCCGCCGCCGCCGAGACCACCGGGCGCACCCCCGTTCTGCGGGGCGCCCCCTACGGGTGCGACATGGCGTTGTGGCGCCGGGTGGGGGGCGCCGCCGCCCTCGTCTACGGGCCGGGCGACGTCGCCCTGGCCCACGCCGCCGACGAGTGGGTGTCGATCGCCGAGACGACGGCAGCAGCCGCCACGCTCGCCGAGGCGGCGCGGCGGCTGCTGTCGGTCTGAGCCCCTAGGCCGTCGCCCCCTCGCGCCGATGGGCCTGCTCGGCGGCCTCGTGGCCCTCGATGTCGATCTCGGGGAGCCACTGCAGCCACTTCGGCAGGTACCAGTTCCAGCCCCCGAGCAGGCGCATGGACGCCGGCACCAGGATGGAACGGACGATCGTGGCGTCGAGGAAGACGGCAACGGCGAGCCCGAAGCCCATCTGCTGCAGCGGGACCAGGTCGCCGGCAGCGAACCCTGCGAACACCGCCACCATGATGAGGGCGGCGCCGGTGATGATGGCTCCCGTGGTCCGCAGCCCGTGGGCGACGGCGGCGCGGTTGTCGCCTGTCCTGTCGAAGTGCTCCCGGATCCTGCTCAGCAGGAACACGTGGTAGTCCATCGACAGCCCGAACAGCACCGAGAACAGGAACAGCGGCAGCCATGCCTCGATCGCCTCGCCCTGGATGAACCCGAGGCCGTCGGCGATGTCCTTCACCCACACCGGGCCCACGCCCTGCTGGAAGAACAGCACGACCATGCCGTAGGCGGCGCCCACGGACAGCAGGTTGAGCAGGATGGCCTTGATCGGGAGGACCACCGAGCGGAACACGATGGTCAGCAGAACGAAGCTCAGGCCGAGCACGAACGTGAACACGATCGGGGTGAAGACCGACACGTCCTCGAAGAAGTCCACGTTGAACGCCGTGAACCCGCCCACGTAGACGTCGACGCCCGTGTCACCGAACACCGCCGGGACGACGTCGTCCCGCAGGTCGCGGATCGCCTGATAGGCCGCCTCGCTCTGGAAGTCCCCGGCGAAGGGGAACGAGATCAGGGCGAGATCGCCGGCGTCGTTCACCACGAAGGCGTCGGCCGGGTCGCCGGCGCCGCCGCCGGCCAGTCCGAACCGGGGATCTGCGAGCACGATCTGGCCGAACTCCTGGGCGGCTGCCACCACCTCGGGCGTGATCGGCCCGTCCAACACCACCTCGACCGGCTCGATGATCCCGCCGGAGAACTCCTCCTGGAGCGTCTCGAAGGCGAGCCGCGCCTCCGAGTCCTCGGGGAGGGTCGAGATGCCGGCGAACCCGGTCTGGATCGAGAAGTACGACAGCGAGAGGATCACCAT
>Ga0214472_10001684_pt1 | contig 24311 bp, 19 predicted proteins | sample RVTome_6_FD_207662 | JGI IMG/M metagenome (GOLD analysis project Ga0214472, IMG submission 207662) | Soil microbial communities from uranium-contaminated site in the Upper Colorado River Basin, Wyoming, United States - RVT140D175 | ecosystem: Environmental > Terrestrial > Soil > Contaminated >...
CCGGTGGTAAGCATAACGACCTGGAGAATGTCGGTCATACCGCGCGCCATCACACCTTCTTCGAGATGCTGGGGAATTTCTCCTTCGGTGACTATTTCAAGGATCAGGCGATCGAGCTGGCCTGGAACCTGATCACCAGGGAATTCGGACTGGACAAAGAAAAGCTTCTGGTCACGGTCTACGCCTCGGACGATGACGCTGCTTCTCTGTGGAAGAAAATTGCCGGGCTGAGCGATGACAGGATCATTCGTATCGGCACCTCGGACAACTTCTGGGCCATGGGCGACACCGGCCCCTGCGGCCCCTGTTCCGAGATCTTCTACGATCACGGCGCGGATATTCCCGGCGGCCCTCCGGGCAGCCCGGATGAGGATGGCGACCGCTTTATCGAGATCTGGAATCTGGTCTTCATGCAGTACGAGCAGCTGGACAGGGAAAACCGGGTCGATCTGCCGCGTCCTTCCATCGACACCGGCATGGGGCTGGAGCGTCTGACGGCGGTTCTGCAGGGCAAGCACGACAACTACGACATCGACCTGCTGCGCACCATCATCGAGGCTTCCGCCGAGGCGTCCAACGTGTCCGCGGACGGCGAGCATGCGGTTTCTCACCGGGTGATCGCCGATCATCTGCGTTCGACCGCCTTTCTGATCGCCGACGGTGTTCTGCCCTCGAATGACGGCCGCGGTTACGTGCTGCGCAGGATCATGCGCCGCGCCATGCGTCATGTTCACATGCTCGGCGTCAAGGACCCGATGATCTGGCGGCTGGTTCCCACGCTGGTCGGGATGATGGGACAGGCCTTTCCGGAACTCAAGCGCGCCGAAGCCCTGATCACCGAAACCCTGAAGCTGGAAGAGGGGCGTTTCAGCCAGACCCTGGACCGCGGCATGAAGCTGCTGTCCGGCGAGACCGAAAAGCTCGGGTCCGGCCAGGCCCTGAACGGTGAAGTCGCCTTCAAGCTCTACGACACCTTCGGCTTTCCTCTCGATCTCACCCAGGATATCCTGCGCAATCAGGGCCAGACGGTGGATGTCGAGGGCTTCAATGCCGCGATGGACCTGCAGCGAGCGGTAGCGCGCAAGGCCTGGAGCGGCTCCGGCGAGGCTGCGACGGAGTCCCTCTGGTTCGACCTGCACGACCGGCTCGGTGGCACCGATTTTCTGGGATACGACACCGAAGCGGCCGAAGGACAGATCACGGCTCTGATCGTCGATGGAAAAGAAGTGCGCGAAGCCGCGGCAGGGCAGGAGGTGATGATCATCACCAACCAGACACCTTTCTACGGCGAGTCGGGCGGTCAGATGGGCGATACCGGCAGGTTGAGCGACGGCGATACCCGGGTGGAGATCACCGACACCCAGAAAAAGCTCGGCAGCCTGTTCGTTCATATCGGTAAGGTGACGGCGGGAAAGCTGGTGGTTGGCGCTGCGGTCGGGATGACCGTCGATGCCGTGCGCCGCGCGGCTTTACGGGCGCATCACTCGGCAACCCATCTGCTGCACGAAGCCCTGCGGCGGCGCCTGGGCGATCACGTGACCCAGAAGGGATCGCTGGTCGCACCTGACCGTCTGCGTTTCGACATAAGCCATACCAAGCCGATCGAGCCCGATGATCTCGCGGCCGTCGAGGCCGACGTCAACCGCCGGATCCGCGCCAATGCAGCGGTGACCACCCGTTACATGACGCCCGATGAAGCCATCGAGGCCGGCGCGCTGGCGCTGTTCGGTGAAAAGTACGGCGACGAGGTCCGGGTGCTGTCGATGGGCGGTGCGGACAGCGAAAAAGGCGGTGCCCCCTATTCGACGGAACTCTGCGGCGGGACGCACGTCGCGCGTATGGGCGATATCGGCTTTGTGAAAATCACTGGCGAGAGCGCGCTGGCATCCGGGGTCCGCCGGATCGAGGCCGTCGCCGGTCAGGCGGCGCTTGATTACGTGGCCCGTCAGGACAGGCTTCTGAGCGAAGCCGCGGCCACCCTGAAGGCCGCGCCGGCAGATCTGCCCGAGCGCATCAGGGGCCTGATGGACGAGCGCCGCAAGCTGGAACGCGAGCTGGCCGACACCCGGCGCAAGCTGGCGACCGGTGGCGATGGGGCAGGCGATGAGGCCAGGGATGTCGGTGGTATCAAGCTGGCGTCGCGGGTTCTGGACGGTGTTCCTGCCAGGGACCTCAAAGCCACCGCCGATTCCCTGAAACAGAAGCTCGGCAGCGGTGTCGTCGCCCTGGTGGCGGTGAACGAAGGCAAGGCCTCGATTGTTATCGGCGTTACCGAGGATCTGACCGGCCGCTATTCGGCTGTGGATCTGGTGCGCGTGGGTTCCGCGGCTCTGGGCGGCAGCGGCGGCGGCGGGCGGCCGGATATGGCACAGGCCGGTGGGCCCGACGGTGCGGCGGCCGAGGCTGCCATTGCGGCCGTTGAAATGGCGATTGCTGCCGGCTGACGGCCTGAAACCTGAGTCTTGTGGGAAAAAGAAAACCCGCCCGTTTGCCGGAAATGCGGCTGACGGGCGGGTTTTTTCGAACCTGAGGAGCGGCCCGCAAGCTGGTACGGCCGATCAACGGAAATCTTTCCTGGGATCAGGCGTCGCTGTCGGCTTTGATACTGACGCGAACCATGGCATCGGGATCCTCGACCTGGCCGCTCTGGCTGCCTTTCGGTGCTTTCTTGAGCTGGTCGATGTGTTCCATACCTTCGGTAACTTCGCCCCACACGGTGTACTGGCCGTTCAGGAATCCGGCTTCGTCGAAGCAGATGAAAAACTGGCTGTCTCCGGTGTTCGGGTGGTTTGCCCGGGCCATGCCGACCGTGCCGCGCACGAAGGGCTCGGGCGAGAATTCAGCGTCGAGCTTCTGGCCGGAGCCACCGGTGCCGGTGCCGGTGGGATCGCCGGTCTGGGCCATGAAGCCGTCCATGACCCGATGGAACACGATGCCATCGTAAAAGCCGTCCCGGACCAGTTCCTTGATCCTGGCAACATGGTTCGGGGCGAGGTCCGGCCGAAGCCTGATCGTGACTTCGCCCGATTCGAGTTCGATGACCATGGTGTCTTCGTCAGTGGCAGTCATGGCATTTCTTTCCGTTCGTATCGGGGCAATGGCTTTCCGCGCCCCTTATTCAATCATTGAGTCCGAAGTGCAGAAACAGGACCCGCGAATCTATTTGATGTCGGCCTGAACCTGCAGGCTGACGATGGCATCCGGGCCGTCGACGCTGCCGCTCGAACGGCCGCGTGGTGCCTTCTTGAGCTGATCGACGAACTGCATGCCCGACACGACCTGTCCCCAGACGGTATACTTGGTGTCCAGGTGGCTGGCCCGCTCGAAGGTAATGAAGAACTGGCTGTCGGCCGAGTTCGGACTGCTTGAGCGTGCCATGCCGAGCGTACCGCGCCGGAAGGGTTCACGGGTGAATTCCGCCTCGATGTTCTGACCCGAACCGCCGCGTCCCGTGCCGGTCGGGTCTCCGGTCTGGGCCATGAATCCGTCGATGACCCGATGGAAGACCAGGCCGTTATAGAAGCCCTGCCGGGTCAGTTCCTTGATCCGGGCGACGTGCTTGGGGGCCAGATCGGGACGCAGAGAGATCAGGACCTGCCCGGCGGGCAGCTCCATGACCAGGGTGTTTTCCGGTTCCGCCGCCTGGGCGGTGCCGGTCATCGAAGCCGCGCCGAGGCTCAGGAACGCCCCCATGAGAAGGGCGGCAAAGGTTGTCAGAAATCGCATGCTGCTGTCCTCAGTTCATCTTTTTCTGGAGGTTCTCGTCGACCTTGGCCATGAATTCTTCGGTGGTCAGCCACTTCTGGTCGGGTGAAATGAGCAGGGCGAGATCTTTCGTCATATCGCCGCTTTCGACGGTCTCGACACAGACCTGTTCCAGAGTTTCGGCGAATCTGGTCACTTCGGGCGTGCCGTCGAAGTTGCCGCGATACTTGAGGCCGCTGGTCCAGGCGAAGATCGACGCGATCGGGTTGGTCGAGGTTGGCTTGCCCTGCTGATGCATCCGGTAGTGACGGGTCACGGTGCCGTGGGCGGCTTCCGCTTCGACGGTCTTGCCATCCGGAGTCATCAGCACTGACGTCATCAGGCCGAGCGAACCGAAGCCCTGCGCCACAGTATCGGACTGTACGTCGCCGTCGTAGTTCTTGCAGGCCCAGACGAAGCCGCCGGACCACTTGAGGGCGGAGGCGACCATGTCGTCGATCAGACGGTGCTCGTAGGTGATACCCTTCGCTGCGAACTTGTCGGCGAATTCCGCTTCGAAGACTTCCTGGAACAGATCCTTGAACCGGCCGTCGTAGGCCTTGAGGATGGTGTTCTTGGTCGAGAGATAGACCGGCCAGCCGAGATCCAGACCGTAGTTCAGGCAGGCCCGTGCGAAACCGCGGATCGAGTCGTCCAGATTATACATGCTCATGGCCACGCCGCCGCCGGGGAAGTCGTAGACGTTATGGGTAATGGCTTCGCCGCCGTCGGCCGGCTGGAAGGTCATGGTCAGCTTGCCGGGACCGGGAACAACCATATCCGTGGCGCGGTACTGATCGCCGAAGGCGTGACGGCCGATGACGATGGGCTGGGTCCAGCCCGGAACCAGCCGCGGAACGTTGCTCATGATGATGGGCTGACGGAATACGGTGCCGCCGAGGATGTTCCGGATGGTGCCGTTCGGTGAGCGCCACATCTTTTTCAGCTTGAACTCTTCGACCCGGTCCTCGTCGGGGGTGATGGTCGCGCACTTGACGCCGACGCCGTATTCCTTGATGGCGTTGGCGGAATCGATCGTGATCTGATCGTCCGTCGCGTCCCTGCTTTCCACCGAGAGGTCGTAGTATTTAAGGTCAATGTCCAGATAGGGCAGAATCAGTGTTTCTTTGATCTTTGCCCAGATAATACGGGTCATTTCATCGCCGTCGAGCTCGACAATGGGATTTTTGACCTTGATCTTCGCCATGTGTTCCTCCGGAATTTGCGTCCTGTCGCGGCTTCGTCCGGGCAATTCACCTGAACGAGGCCGATATCATAAAGTCGGCGGAAACATAGCAGCCTTTTTCGCGCGTGCAAGGCGACTGGGTTCGCACCTGCAAAACGATGCGATAATGCTAAGGATTTCACTGTTTTTGCCCGCCTCCGGAATCCGTCGATGTCATGGTTTCGAAGCCCCGATTCCCGGGAGCCGTGTGTCGGAGGAGGGGCGGGCTACAGACGGGAGCTGTCCACCTCCACCGTTGCCGCTGAAGCGGCCGCAATCGCGCTGAAGACCTCTCCGATATCCTCGGCCACCGAGAAAAGCCTGGCGGGATCCTGATGCAGATAACCGCCTTCGATCTGCTTTTCAATCATGTCCAGCAGCGGTTGCCAGAAACCTTTGAAGTTCAGAAGAACGACGGGTTTGTCATGCAGCCCCAATTGCTTCCAGGTAATGATTTCAAAGGCTTCGTCGAGCGTTCCCAGACCGCCAGGCAGGACGCAGAAGGCATCCGACCGCTCGAACATCTTCTGTTTTCTCACATGCATGGAGTCGACAACGACCATTTCGGTGATGCCGCTATGGGCCGCCTCGAGGGCCCGAAGATGCTCGGGAATGACGCCGATGACCCGGCCGCCTGCGGCAAGCGCACCGTCCGCGGCAGCCCCCATCATTCCGGTGTGGCCACCGCCATAGACAAGTTCAATGCCTTTGTTGGCGGTCGCCCATCCCAGTTCGCCCGCTTTTTCAAGATGTTCGGGGTCGACGTTTCGGGATGCGCCGCAATAGATGCAGAGTGCCGATATCTGGGTCATGTAGCAGGTTTCCTTACTTTGACGGCGGGATTCGCTTTATCGGGCTGGTATCGCAAATTCAAGTGATGTATTCGGCGCAATTGTGAGATTTAATGCTATATGGTTAGTGTGGAGGAAGCACTTTGGAAGAAGCTGCGTACTGAATGAATAGGGCGCCCGACGGAACGATTACAGCATTCGCTACCGGCGGGCCGGACGAATCGCTGCTTCCCCCGGGTGATGTAATTGCATACACGGAAGCAGCATTATAGGCTAATGCCGTGACAGAGGAGTCGGGCGTTTGCGTTCTTTTGGTCTTGTAGCGTTTGTTGTGGCCGTCATATTCGCGGCGGCCTTTGGTGTGTATCAGTTTTTGGGCGGCGGTCTGGAGACTGAACCTCAGGTCGCGACTCCTGTGGCTCCGGCGTCGGAACCACTCGGAGCCAACCTGCCCGGCGAAACCGCAGCGGACGCAGATCAGGCCACTGCCGATACCCCGAACACGCAGGAAAATCAGGTCCAATCAGATCAGGCCGAATCGAATCAGGCCGAATCGAATCAGACCGAATCGAATCAGGCGGTTTCCGATCAGACGGGAACCCGGATGCCGGCGGCAGAGACCGGCGCCGCGGAACCTTCCGGGGCTTCAGGGCAAACAGAGCAGGCCGCCAGTGCGAACAGGGATGAGGCTGCGCCTGCCAAGGATACCAGGGCGCCGCTTGTCGTTGCGCGGTCCGATACCGGAGCGGTTCCGGAAGCCGTCAGGAAACCGGCCGGTCCCGTTCCCACGTTCGATGTGGTTCGGGTGGAAAAGTCCGGTGAGGCCGTTCTGGCCGGGCGGGCGCCGGCGGGCAGCGAGGTAACGGTTCTCGACGGCGATACGCCATTGGGTATCGTAACTGCCGATTCCCAGGGTCAATGGGTTCTTGTTCTGGAAGTTCCCTTGCTGCCGGGAAGTCACAGTTTCGGAATTACCGCCCGGCAGCCGGATCAGCCGGCGGTCGAATCCGCGAATCTCGTCATCGTCGCGGTTCCCGAGCCGCAGCCGGATCTGCAGGCGCAAAATCAGTCAGCGGACCAGGAAGAGTCGCAACAACAGCAACAGATTCAGTCCCGGCTGCTGCCACAACGTCAGATCAATGGAGACACCGAATCCGCCGGCGATGAGGTCGCCGATAACGCGCTGCCACCTAGCCAGGTCGCGGTTGCGCCGATGGGAATCACGGAACCTATCGCGATCATCGTTCCGCGCAGCGGCACCGCACCCTCGCGAATCCTGCAGCAGCCCAAGACCGACCGGGACGGTATCGGAAGCGGCAGCCTTTTCCTCGATTCGGTGGATTACGACGACGAGGGACGGGCCGTTCTCGGCGGAAGAGCCGTGCCAGGCTCGAAAATGATCATCTACCTCGACAACCTGCCGGTTGGCGAAGCTCTGAGTGACGATGACGGCCGTTGGGCCATGGTTCCGGAAAATCTTGTGCCGGCCGGCCTTCATCAGCTCCGGGTCGACCAGATCGAAAGCGGTGGACAGGTTCTGGCGCGCGTGGAAACGCCGTTCTCCCGCGCGGAAAAGGTCACAAGCCATCCGGACGAGAATTTCGTCACCGTTCAACCCGGCAACTCCTTGTGGCGAATCGCCCGGGCGACTTTCGGCGAGGGCACGCGCTATTCGGTGATTTACGAAACCAACAAGGAACAGATCCGCGACCCCGATCTGATCTATCCCGGACAGATCTTCCGGCTGCCGAGCGGCGGCTGAAGGTCCGTTTGCGGCATCCCCAAGCGAAAACCCGCCTTGTGACAACGCTTTAGCTGTTTCGAGCGTCTGTGCATCAAAGTGTCGGACACCGCTGAGACCGCAACTGTCGCGGCCGCGACACTTCGTTTGCGGAGAAGTGGGGCGGTCTCTATGATGCGCCGGTTATTTGCGGGTTTTTGACGTAATGGAGAAAGATGTGTTGAAATACGTGCTGGTGCCGGTCAATCGCGCCGGCTGGCCGTTTATTGCCGGGTCCTTGCTGCTGGCTGTGGTCTTTGCGTTGATCTGGCCGCCACTGGTTTGGCTGGGCCTGATCCTTGCGGCATTCTGCACGTATTTTTTTCGCGACCCCGACCGGTTCGTGCCGATACGTCCGGGTCTCGTGGTCAGCCCCGCGGATGGTCTGGTTTCGGCGATTGAGCCGGCCGTTCCGCCGGTCGAACTGGGAATGAGTGAAATTCCGCGGATGCGGGTGAGCATTTTCCTGAGCGTCTTCGACGTTCATGTGAACCGGGTCCCAACCGACGGTACGATCACGGCACTGGCCTATCACGAAGGGGCGTTTCTCAACGCGGCCATGGACAAGGCCTCCGAACTCAATGAGCGGCAGTCGGTTCTTATGACCACAAGCGACGGACGCGAGATTGTTTTTGTGCAGATCGCCGGACTGATTGCCCGCCGGATTATCTGCACGCTGACGCATGGACAGAGGGTGCGGAGCGGGGAACGTTTCGGTCTGATCCGCTTCGGCAGCCGCACCGACGTCTATCTGCCGGACGGTGTTGCACCAATGGTCGTGGTCGGGCAGCGCATGGTCGGCGGCGAGACCGTTCTTGCCGATCTGACCTCGGGCGAAGAAGCCAGAATTGGGGAGATTCGATAGATGGCCGTGCGTCGTCGCCGTTTACGCGGACTTTCGATCAACCGTCTGGTACCCAACGCGCTGACGTTAGCGGGGCTTTGCGCCGGCATGACGGCGATTCGCTGGGCGCTTGAGGAGCGTTGGCAAATTGCGGTTATAGCGGTTGTCGTCGCCATGGTGATCGATGGTCTGGACGGCCCGATAGCGCGTGTGATGAAGGCGACAAGCGAACTGGGGGCGCAACTCGATTCCCTGGCGGATTTCGTCAATTTCGGTGTGACGCCGGCACTCATCGTCTATCTCTGGGCGATGCAGGATCTGGGCGGCATCGCCTGGGCGCTGGTGCTGGTTTATGCCATGTGCTGCGCACTTCGTCTGGCGCGTTTCAACGCTGCTTTGACTCAGGAGAACAAACCGGCCTGGGCCAGCAAATTTTTCGTTGGCGTTCCGGCGCCGGCCGGTGCCGGACTGATGCTCTTGCCCATGGTTCTGAGCTTCAAGCTCGGGGAAGACGTATTTCGCTCCGAGATTCTGAACGCTGTTGTTTTTGTCGGCGTTGCCGCACTGATGGTAAGCCAGTTGCCAACCTATTCCTCCAAACGGATCAAGGTGCCGCTGCGTCATGTCGGCTTCGTTCTCATCGCTGTGGGCGCTTTCGTGGCTTTTCTGGTCAGTACACCCTGGGTGACGCTCGGTGTTGCCGGGCTGGTGTACCTGGTGAGTATCCCTGTGGCACAGTTTTCTTTCCGCAAGATGCACACGGCAGCATCACCTGAGGCCGCTGAACAGACACAGTCCGGCTTGCAGGAGGAGTCCCAGAGCATAAGCGGTTCCACCACCGCAGATCCGAAGACAGCAGACCCGGCGATCACCTCTGGCGACACTGGCGGGACAAAGCCGGATTAACCGGCTCCCGAAAGCGGATCGGTCCGTGCGCAACGCTTTCGCTGTAAGGGGGCAGGCCCATGCTTGATGCCTGGATGCGGCGTCGCATCAACCCTTCGATGGATCGAATCGGCGCCTTCGCTGTGCGTGGCGGTGTCCGGGCGAATCAGGTGACGGTCGCCGGCATTGTGCTGGGCGTGGCCGCTGCCGGTGCAATTGCCTTCGGTGCCTACGGGACCGGACTGCTCCTGTTTCTTCTAAACCGGCTTTTTGACGGCATCGACGGCGCCGTCGCCCGTCACAGCAAGGTGACGGATTTCGGCGGCTATCTGGATATTGTCGGCGATTTCATCGTCTATGCAGCGTTTGTGTTCGGTTTCGCGGTTGCGCGACCGGAGGAAAATGCCGTGGCGGCGGCTTTTCTCATTCTCTCGTTCGTCGGGACCGGATCGTCGTTTCTGGCCTATGCGATTCTGGCGGCAAAGCGAAGGGTCACGACCGATCTTCGCGGACAAAAATCGCTGTACTATCTCGGCGGTCTGACCGAAGGCAGTGAAACCATCGCCGCCTTCGTTCTGATGTGCCTTCTGCCTGATAGCTTCGCGGCGGTCGCCTGGGTTTTCGGGGCCCTTTGCTGGGTCACGACCGGAACCCGGGTTCTGGCGGCGGCCCGCAGCTTTTCCGACGACCAGGGTATTTCCGGCGACGTCTGAGCGCAGTTCAAGCCGTCTTCGCCGAAGACGGATTACTCGGCAACCGCCGGGAGTTCCTCCGGAACGTCGTTTTTCCCAGGGCCGCTGAGACCCGGCAGACGGGGCAAGCTTCCAGGGCCGCTGTCGGCCGCCGCCGTTGAACTCTTGGCAGCCTGGCGTGTACGAAGGTTCTCGCGCAGCATGAGCGCGCAGGGCGTGAAGAACAGGGTCAGGACCGTCGCGAAGCTGAGGCCGAAGACGATGGCCGACGACAGCTGGGTCCACCATTGCGTCGAGGGGGCGCCGATCTGGACCAGACGGGATCCGAAATCGATGTTCATCGCCAGCACCATCGGCATCAGGCCGAGGATGGTCGTGACCGTGGTCAGAAGCACCGGCCGCAGACGCTGGGCACCGGTGTGCATGATCGCTTCCAGCGGCGGAACGCCGGTTTCGCGAAAGCGGTCAAAGGTATCGATCAGAACGATGTTGTTGTTTACCACGATTCCCGCCAGCGCGATCACGCCGATACCCGACATGACGATACCGAAGGGCTGGCCGGTGATCAGCAGGCCGAGCATCACGCCGATCGTCGACATGATCACGGCGGTGAGGATCAGAAACGCGCTGTAGAAGCTGTTGAACTGGGTGACCAGAATGATCGCCATCAGGAACAGGGCGATGACGAAGGCCTTTATCAGGAATTCCTGCGCCTGTTTCTGCTCCTCGTCCTCACCCTTGAAGGTGATTTCCGTGCGCGGATCGATATCGGCGGTTTTCAGCCACTCGCGTATTTCCGTGACTTTGGTGTCGGCAAGAACTCCAGGGGCCACGTCAGCCTTGACCGTCATGACGCGATTTCCGTCGGTGCGGCGGAGCAGGCCGACTTTCGGTTTGGCGACCCGGGTCACGAAGTTCGAAATCGGCGTCAGGCCGGAAGTGGTCTGAATCCGTATCTGGTCCAGATGGTCGATGTTGCGGTAGCGTTTGGGCAGGCGCACGACGATGTCGATTTCTTCCCTGCTGTCATGCGGCCGGAACTCACCGAGCTTGGTGCCGTAGGTGATCATCCGGACATAACTGCCGATCAGGGTGACATCGGCACCGAACCTGGCGGCCTGGGAGCGATCGACCGAAAGCTCCCATTCGATACCGGGCACCGGCCGGCCGTCCTCGATATCGACGAAATCACCAAGCTCGACCATGCCTTCGGCTATTTTCTGTGCGACCGGTTCGATCAGCTCGGGATCGATTGAAGAAATCTGGACCTGGACCGCCTTGCCCACGGGCGGGCCCGACTCTTCCTTGCGCGGTTCGACCAGGATACCGGCGAGCGGCGCGGTGCGCTTGCGGATGTCGGCAATGATGGCGTCGGCCGGACGCCGGCTGAACCAGTCGGTGAGTTCGAGCTGTATGACCCCGATCAGGTCCTCGGCCTCGTCATCGCGGTTTCCCGAGGTTGCCATGCTTTTGGCAAAGATGGTGTGGAATTCGCCGCGCTCGCGTTGAAGGGTGAGAACGCGGTCCTCGACCTGCCGCAGCAGAGCATCGCGCTCGTCGATGGAAAGGTTGCCGCGTCCATGAACCTGCAGGATCGCGTTCTCGGGTTCCACGTCGGGGAAAAACTCGACGCCCTTGCCAAAGATTCCATAGCCCACCTGAACCAGCACCAGTGTGGCCACGGCGAGCAGGATCACCAGCGACGGAAGCCGCAGGGCAGCGCGCAGGACGCGCAGGTAGAACCCGGTGAAGCCCGTCATCTCATCGGGATTGATCTCGGCGTCGGCGGCAAGGGACTGGCTGTCACTGATCACCGGACGCACTTCGTTCAGCTGCATGAAAGCGGTGCGGCCCAGACGGACACCGATGAAAAGACCGGCCCCTGCGCCAATCAATCCGGCGATAACGGGGATGAAGGACAGAACGTCGGCCGGAAGGCCGAGGGTTGCGAGGGTGAAGGGTACGAGCTGGCTGAGGAGGACGGCGCCGAGCGCCGTACAGAGCACGGGGATCAGAAAACGCATGAAGCCGGCAAGACTTGCGCCCAGCGCCGGAATGAAAATCAGGGCCATGAAGAGCGAGGCGCTCAGGGTCGCTATCAGTGTTATCGGCAGAAACTTCATGAATTCGCCGACCACGCCCGGCCAGAACATCAGAGGCAGAAACGCGGCAAGAGTCGTTGCCGTGGCCGCGATAATCGGCCACGCCATGCGTTTCGATGCCAGGCTATAGGCCTCCTTGGGTGTCAGACCTTCGCTCATTTTCCGGTCTGCGAATTCGGTCACCACGATGGCGCCGTCGACCAGCATGCCGACCGCGAGGATCAGGCTGAAGAGCACCACCATGTTGACGGTAAAGCCCATGGCGTAAAGCACCAGTATCCCTGCCAGGAAGGAACCCGGAATGGCGATCCCGACCAGACCTGCCGAGCGCAGGCCCAGCGCGGCAACTACGACCACCATGACCAGCAGGATTGCGCTGATGACGTTGTTCTGCAGATCCAGAAGATTGTTGCGGATGTCGTTTGACTTGTCCTGACTGAAGGAAACGACAACCTCTTCCGGCCAGTTCTCGCGTTCATGCTCGACAACAGCCCGGACTTTTTCGATGGTCTCGATAATATTCGAGCCGGTCCGCTTTGAGACTTCCAGTGCAATGGCCGGGCGGCCGTTGGTCCGAGCGTAGCCCTCGCTGTCCTTGAAGGTTCTGCGCAGGGTGCCGACGTCGCGAAACTGCACGATCGCATCGCCGTTCACTTTCAGCGGCATATTCAGAATGTCTTCCGACGTCTCGAACAGACCCGGCACCTTGACCGAGACACGGCCTTTGCCGGTGTCGACGGAACCGGCGGCAATCACCCGGTTGGAACGGGACACCAGATTGATGATGTCCGTGAGGTTCAGATTGTAGCTCTCGAGCGTCAGCGGATCGATCACCAGTTCGAGCAGTTCATCCCGGTCCCCGGCGATTTTTGCCTCGAGCACCGTCGAGATCCCCTCGACCTTGTCCTGCAGGTCGCGGGCCAGCTGCAGCAGCGTGCGCTCCTGCACATTGCCCGACAGGGAAACGACCAGGACGGGGAACAGGCTCAGATTGACTTCGTTTACCGAAGGCTCGTCGGCATCGTCCGGCAGTTCGGGTTTTGCAATGTCGACTTTTTCCCGGACATCGGCGAGGGCCGTATCCACATCGAAACCGGCATCGAACTCCAGCAGCACATTTCCGCCGCCGAGATACGCCGTCGAGCGCATTTCCTTTACGCCCTCGACATCACTCAGCTCCTTCTCCATCGGCTTGATCAGCAGGCGCTCGGCGTCTCCCGGAGAAATCCCCTCGTGCGAAAGGTTCACATAGATGATTGGTATGTTGATGTCCGGATCGGATTCCTTCGGGATGGTGGTGTAGGCATAGCTTCCCGCGATCAGAATCAGGACGAGAGTCGCGATCACCGTGCGCGAGTGATGGATGGCACCTTCGATGATGGCGTTCACGAATTGCTCCCGGTTTCCAGCGGCTTCAGCGTGTTCTCATCAATCGGAATCACGCTCTGCCCGTCGGTCACGAATTCCTGGCCGACGGTAATCAGGGTGATTGCATCCGGCAGGCCGGTGAGCCATACGCCCGTGGCGCCATTGGCCACAATCGTCACCGGAACGAAGGCCACGCTATTATTGTCCCTGACGATCTTCACGCCGATCACGCCGTCATCGGTCAGCGAAAGAATGGCCGGAGAGACGAGATGAGCCATGATGTTTTCCAGCGGCAGGCTGACGTCGGCGGAAATTCCGTCGGGTATTGCACGCTCCGGGTTCGGAACTTCGATCTCGACCCTGAAGGTCCGGGTCTGCGGGTCGGCGATGCTGGAAATGAACCGGATCCTTCCCTCGACTTCATCGCCGGTGATCAGACGCGCGTATCCCGGTTTGCCCACCGCGACCTGCTTGATGGTCTGCTCGTTGATCTGGGTGACGATCAGGATGGGATCAAGGTCGACAACCTGGGCGATGGGGTCGCCCTTGTCGACAAAGTCACCGATCTCGACCATGCGGTCGTCGATCAGTCCATCGAATGGCGCCTTGATCACGATGTTTGACAAGGCCACACTGGCGCTTTTGACGGCAGCACCGGCTGCTTCCAGCTCGGCATTCGCGGCGGCAACCTGGGTCTCCGCCCGAAAGCCTTTCTTGGCGAGTTTCAGCGCGGCGTCATATTCGATCTGGCGCTGTTCATGGAGCGCGCGCGATTCTTCCAGCTGGGCCGGGCGGCTTTCCGGTGACAGCCGGACAATGACGTCACCTGCTGCGACAGCCAGGCCCTTGGCGGCATTCAGCTCGACCACGCGGCCATAGGTTTCAGCTTTGACATTGACCGTGCGTACCGCTTCCGTGGTGCCGCGCAGGACCGCATCGACCCGGTAGGGAACGGAGGTCTGTTTACGCACCCGGACCGAGGCCGTGACTTCGGAGGCTTCCAGGTTCGCCGGCGGCTTCTGTACCGCCGGCGCGTTGCCGCCACCCATCTGACCGGAGGCGATCCAGCCTGCGACAGCCACTGCAAGGACGACGGCTATAACTAGTGAACGTTTCATCGGGATCCGTCTTTTTCAAAAAGTGCAGGCTTTGTCCCCAGGGGGGGTCTGTATCAGTGTTCGCAGGAACATTCGAACTCCTGAGATAAATCGCTTCTAAATCGCTGCCCGGCAGTGCTGCTCGCCTGCGACCGAAAGTCCAGTCCCTGATCGCTCGGCCGGCGCGCTGTCGGACTGCGTCCGTGCTTGGGCTTCTATCTCGCTCAGGAACTGTTCCATATGCGTTCTGAGATACTCGATCTCGGTCCGGTAGTGGGCCAATCCCAGACCATGGGTGAAGCGTTCTCCCGGTGGCCTGTTGGCCATTTTGCACTCCTGCATGCGGGTGATATGGCCTTCATACCAACTGATCCTGCGTGCCAGCACCCTTCTCAGGACGTCGGTCGGCATAAGGTGCGCGAAGAAGGTCATGAAATAGAAGTCCGAGTTCACCTTGTCGGGGGCAGGCGGGACGAGTAGCTGTTCGAACAGGGCATTCCGGCCACGGGGCGTAATGGAGTAGACTTTCTTGTCCGGGCGTTTTTCCTGGGCCATCTGATGGCAATCGACGAAGTTTTCCGCCGAGAGTTTGGCCAGCGCCGGATAGATTGCGCCGAAGCTTGCAACCTGGAAGTGACTGAAAAGTCCTTCCTCGCAGGCTTTCTTGATCTCGTAGCCGCTGGCATCGCCGCGGTTCAGAATACCCAGACAAAGCGTTCTCACATCCATTTAACTGACCTTGTTCTCTGACTTTCTCTGCAAGGACTGCAACTGCAATCCGCAGCCACGGAATTGTTCCGGGCAATTCAGGCCTTCGGCAGAATGGCTGAAAATCCCATTCTATCTGCTGGCAAGCATCTACCCGGTGCAAGAGTCACGACCGCGAAAAGCAGAAAAAAGGGCGCAAGAGGGTCCGATTTTATAACGCTCATAGTTGCAAAACTCTCGTTTTATGCCATTGATGGCAGCAAGCTAACCGCTTAACATGAAGTGAGCCTGAACTCTGGTAAGATCCTGAAATGCGTATATATGACGATTCGATATAGGTTATTCCAGTGTTACATCTAACCGATATAGGCGGATCGGCCCTGTATCAAGGGCATTGCGCATCGGAAAAAGCCCGGCATTTAAGAGAAATATTGATAAATAACATAATGTTGCACAATGGAATGAGCTGCACCAGTATGACCTTTGTGGAAATTTTCAGGTAGATCATGGCCATCACTTTTCACAGTTCGGTTTCCGGGATGCAGGCCCAGAGCACGCGTTTGGCGGTTTCTGCGGGCAATGTCGCCAATGTGAGTACCGTGGGCAGGACCGGCGTTACGTCTGGTAAGGAGGCTGCCTATAAACCGCAGGAAGTGCTCCAGACGACGACAGCGGGTGGTGGCGTTCGTGCCGATGTGCGGGCGGTTCAGCCGGCATCGGTTCAGGTCTACATGCCGCACAGCGCTCTGGCCGACGAAGAGGGGGTCGTGGCCGCCCCCAACGTGTCGATTGAAAAAGAAACCGTCGACCAGATGCTGGCGAAGAGAGCCTACCAGGCAAATGCCGCCGTGATCAGGACCCAGGACGAAATGCTGGGAAGCTTGCTGGACCTGGACAGCTAGACCCGGGTTCCCCGTTTTCTCGAACGCGGGTTCAAGCAGGCGGATGCCGCAGCCTGGCGCAGATCTCGATGATGCTTAAGGTGTCGTTAACTTAAGACGTTAGCTCCCTACTAACAAATTTCTGCCAACGTGCGCTGTATCGATACCTGAAATGTTTCCAGTCAGTTGAGGGATACAAGCTGTGGTTGCCGAGAAACACCAGACCGACCGGGTTGTGGAATTACCTATCCTCGACGCAAGGGATCGGCGAACCTTTAAGCGCACCTATGTCGTGGTTTCAGGGCAGGTTTCCGATACAAAGGAGCTGCAGTTGAACTGCGTTATTCTCGATCTTTCGGCGAATGGTGCAAAAGTCCGGTTCGATGCGCCGCTCAAGAGTGATCAGATTATCAAGATAAAGCTGGCGGGTGCAGTGGAATTTGATGTCGAAGTCGCCTGGATCAACGGCGTTTTTGCCGGATTGCGGTTTCTGGAGCCACCAGAAAAGATCGCAAACGTTCTGGCAGGCATCCTGCCGGACGGTTGCCTGGAATTTTAAAAATCCCGGCTGCTTCTGAGCAGACGGAATCCCCATGAGGGTCTGAGGGCGGTTCACCTTCCTGATGCTTCCAATCGGGAACGGTCGCACCCTGGAAAATTGATTTTTAGTGCCTTCTGTGCCCTGCGCTTCCAGACAGTCTGAGCGCGCCGTATGACGTCTTTCCAAGGGCGCTGGCGTTGGGCGCCTGATTCCGCTTACACTGCTATGCGATAAAACCCCCTGACAGGCGTCAAGCTTGAGCAAAAATTCAAGCACGCCGGCACGAACGACCGGAGACCGTCAATGGCGAGGAAAACCAGCTCATCAAAATCCAGCAGCTTGAAATCGGCATCCCCAAAAGCCAGCCCCCCAAAAGCCAACGCTCCGAAAGCCAGCCCCACCAAAGCAAAATCGGCCCGGCCGAAGTCCGCGGCTGTAAAATTCCCTACCGCCAAACCCGCTGTTTCTAAAACGGCAACGCCTAAAAAGGCTGTGCCCAATAAGGCTGCGCCTGAAACAGGAGCCGCCAAGTCTAAAGCTGGCAAGGCCGCCAGGGCGGTGAAGGCAGCGACAGGAAAAGTATCCGCGGTGGTTGGCGGTGACTATTCGAAGTCGCTGAGTGTTCTGGATGGCCGCGTCAAATCCCTGATCACGTTGGCCTTTCTCAAAAGAGGTCACTGACCGGGAACCAGCCGGTACAGAGCGGATGCCGTCAGGCGGGAAGGCGGGTAGTCTTTCCGGCCGTCCTGCCGTCGACGCAGTCTTCCGTTGCCGGTGAGCCTTGTCCGGAAACCGGCTTCTTCCAACAGCTGTCCCGGGCAGCTCTCAGGTCGGTGAACGCCGGGACGATGTGCGGTTATAGCTCCGTCACGGGCTCTGGACCGGCTATCACTCAGGCAGCTTTATCGTTCCCAGCTGCTCGGACACAAGGAAGCAGTGGCCCTTGTCGCAATAGCGCACGGCACCGGTGCTGACATTGACCACATAGGCGATACCATCGCTGGATGAGACGGTGTAGCGGTCGTCACGCTGCTGGGATTGAGCTGGTTGCTGGATGACGAACACGGCGCCAATGGCTAACGCGAGTCCGGCAAAAAGGATTCGTTCGATCATGATCATGGCTCCCAATCGGTAAGTGTTGACGCCTGAGCGGCTCAGGTTCCTGAACCGGTGGCGATGCCGGCAAAGCCTTTGAAATCAGGTAACCTCCCGCCTGCGGTCCCCGGCCGTGCTGCGCCTGCGCATTGCGTCAGCCGCAGAGTTCGCGGCGCACGGGATTGGTCGTTTCCTTCGACTTCATCTGCGCTATATTAGCGCTAATCATGACATCGGGCTTGTGGAATCTCGCGATATTCCGCTGTGAATTGGCGCCTTGAAAATAACGAGTTAGGAGATCCGGGGATATGGAAACGGCAGCGGTATTCAATGTTGACAAGGTTCATTCAGAGCTCAAGGCGCTGCTCGGTGACAGGGTCAGCACCTCTCAGGCCGTGCGCGATCATCACGGCAAGGACGAATCCTGGCACCATCCCGTCGCTCCCGATATCGTGGTTTTTCCGCATTCGACCGAGGAAGTCGCCGCGATCGTCAGAATCTGTGCCGACAATGTGACGCCGGTCATTCCCTTCGGCGCGGGGACTTCGCTGGAAGGGCACGTCATTGCCGACCGCGGTGGTGTCTGCATCGATATGATGCAGATGAACGAAGTGCTGCAGGTCAATGCCGAGGATCTGGATTGCCGGGTGCAGCCGGGCGTGACCCGCAAGCAGCTCAATAGTTATCTGCGCGATTCCGGGTTGTTCTTTCCCATCGATCCCGGCGCCAATGCGTCAATCGGCGGTATGACCGCGACTCGCGCCAGCGGCACCAACGCCGTGCGCTACGGCACCATGCGCGAGAACGTTCTCGCCCTGACCGTGGTGCTGGCCGACGGCCGCATCATCAAGACCTCGCGGCGGGCACGCAAATCAGCCGCCGGCTACGACCTGACCCGTCTGTTTGTCGGCTCGGAAGGCACCCTGGGCGTCATCACCGAGATTACCCTGAAGCTCTACGGTATTCCCGAATCGATCACTTCCGCCGTGGTGTCCTTCCCCGATCTGAAGACGGCGGTGGATGCGGTTATCGTGACCATACAGATGGGCATCCCCATCGCGCGGATCGAGCTTCTGGACAAGCTGCAGGTTCAGGCCTGCAACGCCTATTCGGGTCTGGAACTGGCCGAGCAGCCGACCCTGTTTCTGGAATTCCACGGCACGACCGCCGGCGCCGAAGAGCAGGCGAAGCTGGTCGGTGAGATTGCCAGCGAACACGGCGGCGGCGACTTTCACTGGACCGGCAAGGTGGAGGAACGCAACAAGCTCTGGGAAGCCCGTCATAACGCGGCCTATGCCGCGCAGGCGCTGCGTCCCGGCTGTCAGCTCTGGGCAACCGATGTCTGCGTCCCGATCTCGCGTCTGGCCGACTGCATCCTGGAGACCCAGGAGGATCTTGCCGGCAGTTATCTGATCGCGCCCCTGGTCGGGCATGTCGGCGACGGCAATTTCCATCTGACTTTCCTGATCGATCCGGGCAAACCCGAGGAGATCGAGGAAGCCAACCGGCTGAACGACCGTCTGGTCATGCGCGCGTTGTCCATGGAGGGCACCTGTACCGGCGAACACGGTGTGGGCAGCGGCAAGATGAAGTTCCTGCAGGCCGAACACGGTGACGCCGTTGCCGTCATGCGCACGCTCAAAATCGCTTTCGATCCACAGAACATCATGAACCCGGGCAAGATCATCGCGCTTTAGGGTCTGTCCGGTCAGACAGTTCTGGCTGGCCCGGAATCGAAAGGCATTGCAGCGTTCACGGGTGCAATGCCTGGAATATGAGAAATCTCACGGTCTGTTCAAAATGCCAAAGCCGGTCGGGTCACATTACGCCGACCGGTTTCTGGTTCGAACCTGCCGGCCGCCGGTGAAGGTTATTTCACGTTGAAGATGGCCTGCTGCGTTTTGCCGGTGGTGCCTGGGATGCGCAGGATGAAGGTGCCGGGGCGTATGGTTACGAAAGAAATTTCCGCGGTTCCCTCGTCGTCGAATTCCAGGCTGTCGAGACCCAGTGGACGAACTTCGATGTCGTTGATGACCACTTCGTTGATCCAGACATTGCGGAAAAAATCCGCACCGCCGATGGCCAGTTCCGCTGATCCGTCGGCCACGATTTCCAGCCGGTAGTATTTGCCCGCTTCCAGTTCATAGGGCTTTTCCGCCAATGGCTTTCCGGACGCCAGCGTGATCGGCGCCAGTTCCTGAACCCCACCGAGCAGACCGGAAAATCCGAGTTCGTGCGCACCCGCATTCGAGGGCGCGAAGACTGTTGTGCCCAGCGTCAGAACTCCGAGAACAAGACCGGCGGTTATAGCTTTCATAGAGGCTTTCTCCCTTTGAATGGCCGCGGGCTTCGCGCAGGAAGCCTGTGGCTCCGATGTCGGCGTGCGTTTCACACCTGTGGTTGTAAATGCTTCGCGGTTCCGGCAAGTGTGAACCCGACCAGGTTGTCCGTCTATAGCCAAAAGGTTGAATTGCGGCCGCGCTGTGGGACGCGGGAAAGCTGCCTGATCCCACCACCGGGGCAGGAAATGCCCGACATGCCGGAGAAAAGGGCGAAGGTTTTTTTAAGAAGAAGAGACTGGCCCCTTGGCGTAATTTCGCCCATCGGAAGGGATCATGCACCGCGTCCCCGGCTCATTGATAAGCAACAGCCGAAGGACGCCTGTATTGATTGCCTGGGCAGGGGCGGGCCAGAACCGGGGGGCGAACGGGTTTTGCCGAACCGGGGCGGGGAAAACCCGGAAAGCCCGCTGCGCACCGGGAGCCCGTGCTCCTGACTGCGCAGGGTCAGGAATTCGCCTTTGCTCGCTCGATTAATAAGCGGCAGGGCGAGCGGCGGGCCGCGAACGTCAGGCCCGCGAGGCCGATCAGCAGCAGCGCCAGCGTACCCGGTTCAGGAACCGTGATTTTTGTAGGCGTAGCCTCGGCATCGTGAGAGAAGGGTGCGAAATCATCCAGTCCGACCAAACCGGCATTAATGCCATTCGCAACAATTGCCGTGTTGAAAAGGTCGAAGTGCAGCCCGAAGCCTTCAGCCAATCCCGAAACATCGACGTCGAATGCAACAAAGAAGGTGCCTGATCCGCTTTCGTCGAGGGCGCCCCCGCCAGCGCTATCTTCTGCGTTGTAGGTCGTCGTGCTGTCGTTCGCGTCGAACTGAAATTCGATCTCGATGAAATAGGTGTCGTAAATGCCGTGGGAACCGAGATCGGGGTTGACCGTGGCATCCAGTGGCGGCGTGCCGAATGACATATTCCCGTCGGATGCACTGTAGGTCGTGCCGTTGATCTTGAAGGAACCGGCGTCGAAAGCGGCCGTCTGTGTCTGGGCGGGCGTGATCGCGGCGGAAACAATGTAAGTGTTGGAGAGCAACTCGCCTTCCGACACATTGCTGCCGGGCGTTCCAAGGGCGAGAAGCGAAAAGGTCGAAGCTCCGGTGACCGTTGTCTCAGTCGAACCGTCGTAGGTTCCACCGACAATATCCAACTGTAAAACCGGTACGGCAAAAGCTTTTTCGCTGGATGCCGTCATAGCTGCAAGTCCGCCGAGAACTGTGGCAAAAACAACCGAGAGCATACGCATATTATTCATCCCACTAATATTTCCTGTCCCCAAGTCCGCCTCGCAACGAACTGACAGTAGACAAGCAATAAATGGGCCAATTGCCATGAATCGCGGATTTGCCGCAAAAAAACCTGAAGGTTCCAGCTCAGTGCGGGACACCGCGCAGAAAACTGTTAGCTGAGCCGACAGAACCAATAAGTAGAATTTATGTTTTTCAATATGTTATGATGATTTCTATCTATAGCTGTGTAAATATCACCGACATCTCAAGTTCCAGGCTTCCGTCTCCGGACGCCTGGGTTGTCAAATGGCAGGTTCAGGGAAATTCCGGGGCGCTGGGGCTCGACTTTAAAGCAGGCCCAGACCCCGAAAGCTGCTTTCGCCGGCGCGGGTGACGATCAGATGGTCGTGCAGTTCGATGCCCATACGCCCGGCGGTGTCACGGACTTCCTTGGTCATGGCGATGTCGCCGCTGGAGGGCGTGGCGTCCCCGGAGGGGTGGTTGTGCACCAGGATCAGGGCGCTGGCCGAGAGCTCCAGGGCGCGCTTGACGATTTCGCGGGGGTAGACCGGCGTGTGGTCGACGGTGCCGCGCTGCTGTTCCTCATCGGCGATCAGACGGTTCTTGCGGTCGAGGAACAGCACCCGGAACTGCTCGATCGGGGAACGGCCCATGATCATGCGGCAATAGTCCACCAGACGGCTCCAGGAGTCGATCACCGGCTGGTCGAGGATCTCGGCACGGGCGAGCCGGATCGCGGCTTCCGGCACGACGCTGAGAACCGCGGCAGACGCATCGCCCATGCCGGGTACGGCTTTCAGATCGTTGGGGGCGGCGGAGAGGACGCCCGCGAGGCTGCCGAAACGGGCGATCAGGGCCTTCGCCAGCGGTTTGGTGTCGCCACGCTGTTTGGCCCCGAACAAGAGAAATTCGATGATTTCGTAATCGCTGAGAGACGCAGGGCCACGTTCCAGAACGCGCTGGCGCAGGCGTTCGCGATGGCCGTGGTAATGGGGTTTGTCCGGACCGGCGCTTTCGTTGATTTCACGCTTTGCCAGTTCATCCATCGTCCGCCGATCCCCCCCAGACCTTTGATGTCTTCTACCGGATCTTCTGCGCCCTGTCGGTCAATTCCGGTTTACGGTCCCGTGCCGAAGCTTCAGTCTTCGAAGGGCGGGAAGGTCCAGCCTTTCGGCGATTTGGTGAAGATTTCATAGCCCGTTGCGGTCACGCCGAGCGAATGCTCGAACTGGGCCGAGAGCGACTTGTCGTTGGTCACCGCGGTCCAGCCGTCCTTCAGGATTTTTACATCCAGACGCCCGGCATTGATCATCGGTTCGATGGTGAAGAACATGCCTTCGCGCAGCCGGGTTCCGGCCCCCGGGTGGCCGTAGTGCAGGACCGACGGCGCTTCATGAAAGATTTTGCCGAGACCGTGACCACAGAAATCGCGCACCACAGAAAAGCGGTTCTTCTCGGCGAAGCTCTGGATAGCATGACCGATGTCGCCGAGTGTGGCGCCGGGTTTGACGACCTCGATGCCGCGCATCATCGACTCATAGGTCACTTCGACCAGGCGTTTGGCCTTGATGCCGGGTTTGCCGACGTAGAACATACGGCTGGTGTCGCCGTGCCAGCCGTCGACGATGACGGTGACATCGATGTTCAGCACGTCGCCGTCATGCAGCTTCTTGTCGCTGCTCGGGATGCCGTGACAGACCACATGATTGACCGAGGTACAGATCGATTTGGGAAAACCACGATAGTTCAAGGGCGCGGGGATGGCGTTCCGTTCGACGATGAAGTCGTGGCACAGCCTGTCCAGTTCCTCGGTCGTTACGCCGGGCACCACATAGGGGGTTATGAAGTCCAGGGTCTCGGCGGCCAGAAGGCCGGCCTTGCGCATGCCTTCGAAGCCGGCGGCGTCATGGATGGTGATCCGGCGCTCTTCGGCGTTCAGGGCGTCTGATCGGTCATTTGCTTCGGCTTGGCCGTACTGCATCTTGCTTGTCCTGCTGTCTGTTCCCGTGGAGGTGGCGAAACCTGCCGGGCAGTCGTCTATCTGATCTCTCTGACTTTATATAACCTGAAGTCTTAAACTTCCAGAAGCTGTTACATTTTTACCGCGCATGCGGCAGGATTCAGAGGCGAATGCGCCGAATCCCGGCCAGAGCCTGATTCCGGGACCGCCCATATCGCACATCGCCCGCCTTTGGTTTCAGATCGTCAGCGGCAGGCGGTGGTTCAGTTCGATCGCCTGAGGCCCAACCCTGCAGTCATAGCAAAGGACTTCGACCCCGCGCGCCATGGCCCGGCGAAAGGCGGTCTCGTAATTCGGATCGATATCGCCGGCAAGCGTAACCCTGGTGCAGTCGGCCCGCTGCACCAGGAAGAACATCACCGCGCGGGAACCCGCTTCGACGGCATCGCCCAGTTCCTCCAGGTGCTTTGCGCCGCGGCTGGTGACGGAATCCGGAAACTCGGCGGCGTCGCGACCGCGCTTCAGGGTCACGCTTTTCACCTCGACATAGCAGGGAGCGCGGCCGTTATCCGTAGTGGGCGCGTCCGGAGAATTGTCGAGCAGAATGTCGATCCGGGAATTCCTGCCGTAGCGGACTTCGCGCTTCAACTGCCCGTAACCGCTCAGATCGGGAATCCTTGCCGCCGAAATCGCATCGGCGACGATGGCGTTGGGCAGGCTGGTATTGATGCCGACGGCTTCGCCGTTCGCGCTGGCGATCTCCCAGGAGAACCTGAGTTTGCGCTCTGGATTGCGTGCGGGCGACAACCAGATCTCGGAGCCAGGCTCCGCCAGGCCTATCATCGAACCGGGGTTGGCGCAGTGGGCGATAACGACTTCACCGCTTGCGAGTTCCACGTCGGCGAGAAAGCGTTTGTAGCGGCGGATAAGACGACCGGGGATCAAGGGGTCGGGAAACTGCATTATGAGACCTTCGGTGAACGATCTTTGACTGTAACGGCCTTTTACGACGG
>Ga0214472_10001685_pt1 | contig 24299 bp, 26 predicted proteins | sample RVTome_6_FD_207662 | JGI IMG/M metagenome (GOLD analysis project Ga0214472, IMG submission 207662) | Soil microbial communities from uranium-contaminated site in the Upper Colorado River Basin, Wyoming, United States - RVT140D175 | ecosystem: Environmental > Terrestrial > Soil > Contaminated >...
ATGGAAAAACGCAGCAACTGGGATGATGCATATTCAGCTGAAGAACGTGCCGGTAATTGGGGATTTGCATTTTACGATGCCAAGGGTATGCCAAAGGATAATGAGTTGGATTGTGTGGGCTGCCACAAACCATTATCCAACCAGGACCATATTTTTTCATTCCCTAAACTGGTAAACCATTAAAAATATCATCAACAAAACCACCCTCGCATTAAAGACGAGGGTGGTTAGATGCCTGTTTAATGCACATTTCACTTCACTGTGTAGTTAAAAATCCCCGCTGATTGTCCGCGGTGAAGTGACCCACGGGTCATCCATCGGCGCCATTTCCTGTTTCGGTTTCAAACACAGACCCATAGCAACCGTATATGCCAATACCGGGTTATCCAGTTGATTGTTCCAGACCAGTTGAATGGCCTGGAACGCCCGGTGTTTCTTACTTACTGAAACAGGCGAAGCCTCAATCAACTCAAGAATATCCTGGAGTTCAACGCCATTCTTGAAATTATCCGCAGCCTGCCACGCATCCTTGGCGAACAATTCGCAAGCAGTCGTTGTGTAATTTCTGTTGGTGTAATCTATACTCTCCCCGGTTGCGGGTTGAGCAATAAATATAGACCATACTATTAATACGGATATTAATGGTTTCATGGCTGCTTCTCTCTGTAGTAGTCGCCTCCAGTTTGGTTTTAATTAAGGCCATCCCTCCCTGGCCAAAAAAAAGGCCGCAGGTAGTTCACCTGCGGCCTTTTCAAGATACTTCCCGGATTTATCAGATCTTCAGATCATTAAAACCCTCTGACACACAGGCGTGAGTAACCATCACCACACAGATAGATGCGGTGCCAGTTAAATACCTGTTTTGTCATATAGTTGAATTTCATAGGGTCGCGATAGTGCGCTTGTTTTAAATGGATGTCAAGTATAGGGAAACCATACCTGGTAAAAACTATAGTTCGTAACAGATAACCAGGTTAGTAATATAGAGTCAACAGAGGACTTTTAACTATTGGCGTGGCTGATATTACCTTGATGATTTTTGTTCCAGCGCGCGTAACCTTTCATCGATATGCCGGGCCGTTTCCTGGATGGTCTGAAGGCTGCCTAACACCCTGAATAACAATACCTTCAGCAATTCCAGATCTGTATGGGAATGGTCGATGCTCAGAACCAGTTCACTCAATTCAAGCGGAATATTACTTTTCTCTACTGTTTTTATACGAAGTTTCTTCACTTCTTTGATATTTTCTTTTTCTGTTGCTTCCGGTTTTTTTTCAACCTTTTCCCCTGTCTGGGAATCTGTGTCGGTAAACGACAATGCCAATTGATAAAACAAGAAATCACTGACTTTCTTGTTCTCGGCCAGATCTTCTTCACTGAAAATCATACCGGCCGCTATCGTTTGATCATCTAAATGATTCATATATACAGGATATGCAGCCAGCCTGACTTGAAATATATTTTCGCTGTATGTAAGGTCAAATAAAAGAACACATTTCATTGATTTTATTTTTTCTACCGGTGACTTATTGTCATTTTCCACATTGAACCTGTTTTTTTTATGAAATCTTACTTGTGTTCCATCCGGAGATATATCATTAAGTATTCCCTTGAATTTATTCCCGCCTGGCCCGGTAATCATCACAGGTAGATTTGTTTTCAATCTCGGAAACTTGCGGCGTTTCTCGAAGGCATCTATCGCAGTCAAATTTTTTTGCCTGGTCTTCATGGTTATTTCAGTATAATAATGGATTAACCTTCATTTTCTATACAAAACATTCTGACAACCTGTGTCTGGTATAGCTTCGCTGTTTATCGCGTGGTATTATTTACTTCTCTTCTGGCTTGTTCCCATATTTATTCCATAATTCCCTTGCAAGTTTACGCGCTTCCTGTAGCTCACTGGCAGTAATTTCAGACTCAATCTGATCACGGAATATTTGTCCTGCCTGTAATCCACCAGCGGATGCTATCCCAAACCAGGCATATGCCCGAAAATTATCCTGTGACACGCCCAAGCCTGCATAATACATTGTTCCAAGTATAAACTGTTCTACGACATGCTTATTCATAGCCTCTTCCAGATACCATTCGAAGGCTTCTTTATTATCTTGCGGTACGCCAAGGCCTTGACGGTACAAGTTAATAAGGTTGCTTTGCGACGGTGAATATCCCTGATCAGCGGCTTTACGATACCATGCAATTGCGTTCGCATAGTCCTGCGCTGTTCCACGGCCATTCTGGTACATGACACCCAGATCATGCATGGCACTGATCCAGCCTTTGTTAGCTGACTTGCTATACCATTTAAAGGCTTCTGCATAATCCTTTTTAACACCAAAGCCATCATGGTACATAAATCCAATATTGGCCTCTGCTTCAGCATTTCCCTGTACCGCCGCCAGACGCGACCATTTCATCGCTTCCCAATAGTCTGTTTGAACCCCGTTTCCAATAATGTACATCTGGGCAAGCCTGATCTGGGATGCAGCCAATCCCTGTTCTGCTGCCTTGAGATTCCATTTGGCTGCTTCTGCGTAATTCCGCTCTACTCCGTATTCTCTTTCATACATCAAGCCAAGAATATGCTGGGCGTTGACGTTTCCCGATTCTGCCAGCGGGGTGAATTTGGCCAATGCAGTTTCATAATCGTCATTCTGGAAGGCTGCCAGCGCAATATCATATTCCGATTCACCGCCACAGGACGATAAAAATAAAAACAGAAATAATATAAGGTATTTTTTCAAATTAATTAAATGAATGTGATGTTGACTGTTTAAACAATGCAAACCTTTTTTATACATCCTAATATACATCATAACGTATTGGATATGGACGAACAGTTGTTTTCGGACTGGTCTCTATTGTGGTTATTACCAGAAAACCAGAAAATAGCCCGTAATACCGGCAATAAAAAGGTAATAAAGCGTAGGGATGATAGTCATCCGTATCAAATTTCCTTCCTGTCCGCTCAGACCACAGGTCGCAGAAGCTGCAACAATATTGTGTATACAGATCATATTTCCTGCTGCGCCACCCACAGCCTGCAAGGCCACTACGATGACCGGTGACAGGTTTGTTTTTATAGCAACACCAAACTGAAACAGCGCGAAGGTCAGGTTACTGACCGTATTGCTGCCACCGATAAATGCACCCAGAGCACCGATCGCAGCGGCGAACATCGGCCAGGCCTGACCTGTCATATCTGCGATTGCTTGTGCCAGTGTTATCGGCATACTCTCCAGACCAGAGGCATTCACACCCGATTGAATAAAAATACGTACCATGGGTACAGCTATGATGAGTATGATGGCCGCATTGATAAATGCCGAAAAGGTACTTTTGGATATTTCGACCATTTGCCGGCTGTTTACCCTGTATAACGGCAGGCAGATCAGCACAACGAAAATAAAAACAGCACCCGGCAAGTAAAACAAATTGATAGAAGCTTGTATTTCTGTCCCCAGCAAAGGTACTGTTGTGATCTCGAAACCAGCAAGAAAAAATTTGAATGGTAATCCAGGCAAGCGTGTGATGATAAGTAATACACCTATCAGGATATAAGGTAATGCGGCCTTCCAGAGCGGCAACCTTTCATTATTAATAAATGACTGGTTGATGCCTGCGTTGGATAACCAGTTTTGAGGCCAATGCTGCTGATCAGGAAAACGCCAGTGTGTTTTTGGTTGAAAAACACCAAGCCTGGCCGCCATGACAGTAACAATCAATGCAAATAACCCACCTATGAGAGAAGGAAATTCAGGACCCAGGTAAAGCGCCAGAAAAACATAAGGGATAATAAACGCAATTCCGGCAACCAAGGCGAAACGCCAGACCTCAAACCCTTCGCGCCAGCTTTTGTTAATTCCGAAATAACGGGTCAGCATGCAAACAACAATTAATGGAATCACGAAACCGGTCAATGCATGAATGACAGCTACCTGTCCGCCTATATTGAAAATCAGATCATCGAACGTATTCAGGTTAGTCTGTGTAGCAATATAACTATTGACCAGTGATTGTCCTGATAATCCATCGTGCACGCCAATAAGGATCGGTGTGCCGACTGCACCAAAGGATACCGGTGTACTTTGTATAATTAAAGCACACATTACCGCAGCCAGTGGTGGAAATCCCAGTACAACAAGCAATGGTCCGGCAATAGCTGCCGGTGTGCCAAAACCGGATGCGCCTTCAATAAAAGCGCCGAACGTCCATGCAATAATTATTGCCTGAATTCTCGGGTCAGGGCTGATCCGGGCAAACGTATCGCGGATAGTGCTCACGGCACCTGAATGCACCAGCGTAAAAAGCAGCAGCAAGGCACCAATAATGATATACAGAACGTTGGCCGCAATTATCAGGCCTTCAATACCAGCAGCCAGAATTTGTGCTGTTGATACCTGCCAATAAAAAATGGCGATTATTACAGTTACAAACAGACCAACTGGCATGGCACGTTTTGCAGGCCACTGCCACAAAACCAGCAACACGAACACGAGTGCAAGCGGGGCAATCGCGACCAAGGCATCCATAGCTATCCCTCAAGCTTTTCCGGTAATTATAGGTATTTATGCCCTGATACAGAACATGTGTTTATTTTACAAGACATTCAGATCAGATTGCCTGCAGGCCGGAACCATCTGCCCCTGACAGTCATGCCGAGTATAAAGAAGAAGAAATGACTGGCCGCATTTAACTAATAAACGCTTAAATTTAAAATCTCATTAACTGATAGTGAATCCGGTATTACAATCTATTCAAGCGATGACAGAATCTTGTTCATTTTACGCAGGCGCTCGACCAGTACTTTCATGACATGTATGGCAAATATTGGGGTTCGCTGAACCTGGAAAGCGAATTGTTTTTCATTAATCGCTATAAGTTTGCAATCTGTTCTTGCAGTGGCTGTTGCACTCCGTGAACTTGAATCGATAAGCGCCATCTCTCCCAGCAGATCTCCGGTCTTGGCAACTATGAATTTTTCACCTGCGACCGTGACTTCGACGGCGCCTTCTTTAATAATATACATGCAATTTCCGGGGTCTCCTTCGCTGAATATTAATTCCCCTTCCTTGAATTGCTTATATTCAAAATCAGAAAATAGATCCAGCGTGTTCATTGTTCGTTACCTCCGGCAATAAATAATTTTAATGTCAATAATTGCGATTTTACTGCCTGCGTATATGTACTTCACCTTTATGTCCAGCGTTGTTGATGTAAGTCCCATCCAGGTTGTTCTTGTCAGAAGATAATTTTAATCTGTTCGTAGAGGTGATTCTTCCAAAATAGATATCAAAAATCACATTGCCGTTTATGTCGATAAACCCTGTTGACGGGGCTTCAACTATAATTTCACCATTTTTAGAATCTGTGAATGTCCCATCCAGATACTTGCCATCCTGTGAAAATGTAAATTTGGCTTCCGTTGCATCTCCGTTTTCATCCAGGTTTTCCCATATACCACTGATATCCGGAATTACCAGATCATTATTCGCATTGATATTTTGAAGCGGGATAAAAACAAGGAAAATGAAACAATAAACTTCCGGCAATATGTTATTTTTCATTATTATTGGCCCCTTTAAATCATATAACCGGGAAATTTTATACTTTAAAACTGTTCTCAAAATGGCCTGATGCCATACTTATCAAACCATGGATTAATTAAAAAGGATATCATGAAAACGTATGTGGATTGTTGTCGCTGTCGTAATTTTACCGGTCATACCTGCTACAGAAAAACGCGTGACAATATTATTACTGTCTGTATTGATATCATAAATGTGTTTGGGCAACAACACTGGGACGAAAACCATTATTTTCGAGATACCCTGTATATTCAATCCTTACCAGGAAATGAATGATTGAATATTCAGAGAATCAAAATTGCCCAGACAGGTTTGTCCAGCAAATTCAAGCTAAAGCCTGGGTAATCCCCGGTATTACCTTCTTCTGTCAAGAATGTTCCGTCTGTCGCCACTAGTACGGCGTTCCTGGCCATTGTAATCATCATTGATTTCCAGCCTGCGATCTGACATGGTTCTCCGGCCACTGATAATATGCCGCTGCTGGCGACGATCTTTAATAGTCATAATTGCCCCCTTTCCACTTTGTTATACATTGCTATTTAATCCTTTTCATCTGACTTTACAATATTAAAAATCCGGTCAGATATTGTTTACTGAAAGAATAATCCTTTAAAAATAAAGGGCTTGGTATAATTCTTAATGATAATTATAGTTCTGTCTGTGTTCGTTTTTGATAGCATTCCGGCGCCACAGATACGGTTACATTCAGGCATTGATTCGCTTTAGTAGTTTGCTAGTGCTAGGCTCAACAACACCTATACTTTTTGCTTAATACAGGAGCAGCATGGATAACAATACTGATAATAAGAAGGCACAATTAAATGCTCTGGATCCGTTTGAAATCGTTGCTTCCTGTTCGTCCATCATTGCGGTATGGAACCGGAATCCGGAAAGACTTCAGCAGAGCCTCCAGGAATTTTATACAAACCTGTTCGAGATACAGCAGCAGGTCGCAAAACGTGCTATCGGCAGTTTTGTCCCGGATTTCATAGCGCCCGTACCCGAGGACGAGCGATTCCGGGACAGGGCCTGGATTGAAAATCCCTGGTTTGATTTCCTGAAAGAATATTATTTGCTATGTACCCGCGCTATTGAGGATACTATTTTTGCCACACCGGACGTGCCACATAAAACCCGGCGCCGGGCTGCATTCTGGGCCAGACAGATGCTTAATACTATTTCACCGAGTAATTTTCTGTGGACCAATCCTGCTGCTATCAACCGTTTTATAACAACTGGCGGTATGAGTCTTGCTGAAGGTTACAAGCATTGGCTCGAAGACTTGCGCAAGGGTGACATCAGCATGGTTGATGAAGATGCCTTCAAGCTAGGTAATGACATTGCCTGCACGCCAGGTAGCGTAGTGTTTCGAAATGAATTACTGGAAGTCATCCAGTACACCCCGACCACAGATGAAGTACATACTATTCCCATCGTGATAATCGCACCCTGGATCAACAAGTATTATATTCTCGACCTGACGCCGGATAAAAGCATGATCCGTCATCTTGTCAACCAGGGATATACCGTTTTTGTCACCAGCTGGAAAAATCCTGGCCCGGAAATGCGCAACACGACCTTTGATGATTACCTGACCAATGGTGCGCTCGCTATCATCAATACCGCACGTGAAATCTGCGACGTGCCTGCGGTTCATGCAGTAGGTTACTGTATAGGCGGAACGCTTCTCACTGCCCTGATGGCATGGGTAGAACAGGATAAAAAAAATACGGTTCCTGTCAGTCACTGGACTTTGCTGACAACGCTGGTTGATTTCAGCAGCCCCGGCGATATTGATGCATTTATTACTGAAGACAGTATTCGTTGGCTTGAGGAAAGAATGGAGAAAACTGGCTACCTTGATGGTCGTGATATGGGTTCTTCTTTTCGCTGGTTGCGCCCGAACAGCCTGATCTGGCGTTATGTAATCCAGAGTTATCTTTTTGGTGAAAGTCCTCCATCGATGGATGTACTGCAATGGAACATTGACTGCACACGGCTTCCGAAGAACATGCACAGTTTTTATTTGCGTAATTTTTATCTGGAAAATAACCTGGTCCAACCGGATGCATTGCTACTCGCCGGCCGCCCCATCAATTTGCGCAGCATCAGCGCCCCGCTCTATGTCGTTGGCACCGAACAGGACCACATAGCACCCTGGAAAGAGACATTCAGGATTGCAGGACTCATTCCTGCGCCCGTCCGCTACACGCTTGCCACCTCCGGACACATACTCGGTATCCTCAGCCCACCTCTTGATCCACCTAAACGCCGGTACTGGTCCGGAGATGCTACCGGGATTACAGATCCTGAACTTTGGCGTACTGACCTGGAGAAGGTGTCAGGTTCATGGTGGGACGACTGGGTTCTGTGGTTAAACGATTACTGCGGTCCCATGGTACCTGCACGCACACCCGGAAATGACAAATATACTCCGCTTGCGCCTGCTCCCGGTGACTATGTGCTGGAGAAGTAACTGTAGCCTCAGGTCACTGACATCCGCGAAATACCAGGTCGTGTGCTATTTTTGACCAGCTGTAGCATTAATATAATTCGCCAGATCACGCAGCAAGGTGATCGGCTCTTCAACGCTATCATAATTCCTGCTGACAACTTCACCGTCCTTATTCCGTATATTAAAATGATTATTCACTATCTGTTCATCTTGAATAAGCCGGGTTTCAGTGACCTTGAAACCCAGTATTTCGGCAACTTCAGAGGTGCTGTAGTCCATGTGATGCTCCATCAACAATTAACTCAATCATTTGACTCCTGACTGGAAGATTATAGTAAATAAATTACCGATTTCCATGTATATAATCAGTTTGTGACAAACAACCCGGTCTTTGACGATCATGGTGGTGCGCTAGCACTGGATTTCTTTTGCAAATTCAAGGATGGCCTGCTACACACATCACTTTCCGCAATTGACCCGTAAACAGATCACGACTGAACGTTATTTAAGCCAGCTATTCAAAGTAAACATGGTATCTGCTTACATGTTCAATTTTTAACCGGATATCACTGGAATACCCCTTGTTAATTGTGGACAAATGAAACGGGAGAAACGGATTATGGGCAAATTTCTAAACAATAAAATAGCATTATTCCCGATAGCAGTCATAGCGGCCCTGGTGCTGGTATCCTGTGCAACGTCTCCGACCGGACAAACTCAACTAAAATTATTTCCAGATAGCGAAATAACCCGGATGGGGATTAGCGCCTATGATGAAATGAAACAAAAAACTCCGGCTTCCAGGGACAAAAATGCGACGGCGTATGTTAATTGCGTGGCAACTGCTATCACCCGTGAAGTACCCTCCAGATCCAAATGGGAAGTGACCCTGTTCGATGATGAGGCAGTCAATGCCTTTGCCCTGCCCGGCGGCAAGATCGGTGTTTATACCGGTTTACTCAAGGTAGCAAATGACCAGGACCAGCTTGCTGCCGTGATCGGTCATGAAGTTGCCCATGTCATTGCAGATCATGGCAACGCCAGGGTATCTGCAGCTTTTGCAGCACAATCAGGGATGCAGCTGGCCCAGGTCATGGCCGGTACAGCCAGCCCTGAAAAATCTCAGCTTTTAGGATTACTGGGTTTGGGTGCCCAGATCGGGGTACTTTTACCTTACGGGCGCGGCCAGGAAAGCGAAGCAGATATCCTTGGCCTGCAATATATGGCAAAGGCCGGCTTCAATCCGATGGCCAGTATCCTGTTATGGCAAAACATGGGCAAGAAAAGCGGCGGGCAACCCCCTGAATTACTCTCGACCCATCCGGCAAACCAGACCCGTATCAATGACTTGAAAAATGCCATGCCCAAAGCACAACAATTATTCAATCAGGCCAGATCACAAGACAAGATTCCACAATGCGGATGAATATAACAAAACAGGAAGGTACATTTATGAATACAAAAAGTTTTATACTGAAATCAGTTTTTGCATGCCTGCTTTGCTCGTCGATGATACAGCCGGTTCAGGCCGGCAACGCCGGTATGACCGAAGAGCAAATGCAACAAATGATGCAAAACGCGGAAAAGATGCAGGAATGCTTTGCCCAGATGGACCAGTCAGCCATGCAATCACTGAATGCCAAAGGTGAAAAGATGCGGGCAGAAGTTGAAGCATTGTGTGCCGCGGGGAAACGTGATGAGGCGCAAAGCGCAGCCATGAATTATGGCAAGGAAATCGCCAAATCAAAAGAAATGCAGGAGATGAAAAAATGCGGGGAAATGGCGCAGCATATGATGCAACAAATGCCCCATGGACCAGAAGGTGATTTTTCCGGTACCGGTCACGTGTGTGACAGAAGGTAATACGGCAGTTCAATGCCAGGATTGATACAGTGTGCCCGCATGCCGGGCATTACATGGTCAGAAATACCTGCCTCCACCAGGGCATCGGCAGTAGTTTCAGATTTTTTCAGCAATTATACGGAAGCGTACTTTAATTTCGTCCTGTACCTGCAATCCTCCGCCCAGAATGCTGAATGGTGTGATTTTGAAATCAGATGTAAGCAATTTGAGCACGCCCGTTGCGGCCAGGCCTTTATCAAGTGTTTCAATGGAAACAAGTGTAGTTAATTCTCTGGTAATGCCATGTAAAGTAATTTGTACAGTTACTTCAGAACCCCACATGGGCCCAATAATGGAAACTGAACATATGGTTATTTCTGGGTATTTTTCCGCATCCAGTATTTCAGGGCCCAGCATGTTCTTGCGCGTGGCCTCAATGGCCTCTGCCGATGGTTTGGTTGCAAATTCTTCACCCTCATCGAAACGTGCTTCCGTTGCATCAACTTCTATATCTTTTATAGGTATCTTGATAAAAAAACCTGAATTATGGAAATTTTCCGCCAGGTAAATATCACCTGTTATCCCTTTGACAACCATGACATGATTGTGTCCGAACCTGGCCAATGGGCCACCGCGGTATACCAGGATCCGCATTTCAGACTGAACGGTATCAACACTGAAGCGGGTCGCATTTTCTATCGGCAATACTCTGATAGATGATAATTGTACAGGAACCTGTGTTGCTGATGACTCCGTGGGAACAGCTGTTTGACAACCGGCAAGGAGGAAGATTTGCAGCAGACAAAAACCAGCCAGCACACCGGTTTTGTTCATGGCAGGTATCATATTACGCATTATCAATGCCTGATAATATTAAAACGAAATTTAAACATTCTGATATACAGTAAGTCCAATGTTGATGTTGCGCAATAGTCCTGAACATTACGGCATTGTTTCCCAGGCCCTGCACTGGATTATCGTCGTGCTTTTTTCCATTCAATTTGTCGTTGGCAGCATCGCCGCCGACCTTCCCCTGGGGATGCAACGACTCATCTTCTTGTCGAGACATAAGTCGATAGGCATGACCATATTCATATTGATGATACTTCGGCTGCTCTGGCGTCTTTCCAACCGGTTGCCAGAACTTCCAGCAACTATGGCGCAAAATGAACAGCGATTGGCGCGCCTGACCCACTGGTTGTTTTATATTTTACTACTGTGTATACCGGTTGCCGGCTGGATCAACTCTTCAGCCTCAAACCTGACAGTCAGTTGGTTCGGCCTGTTTAACTGGCCTGATCTGGTCAATCCTGACAAACAAATAGCCACAATTGCCAAGGGAATTCATAAAACACTGGTCTGGACTTTACTGTCTATCATCTGTTTGCATACCATCGCGGCGCTACGACACCACTTTATCCTGAAAGACAACGTTCTGAACAGGATGTTGCCCGGATTCAAAAGAAAAACCGATAAAGAAACTGCTATATGAAATATTATTCTATTATTTTCTGGTTAATACCGGTTGCGCTTGCCGGGGCCACCGGTGCCGCAGAGACCTGTTGGAAACCGGTTCCTGATCCCGCAGCAATGGTATTCATATCAACCCAGGCGGGTGCGCCGTTGAAAGGCACATTCCATAATTTTGATGCGGAAATCTGTTTTGATCCAGACCATACAGATACTCCTGTACATATTGAAGTGAGGATTGCCACGGCCTCTGTGGATACCTATTTGCCTGAACTTGACGAGGCCCTGCGCGGACCGGATTTTTTTGACTCGGCGAAATGGCCGTATGCTACCTACATCAGTGACAAAATACAGGATCTGGGAAACGATCAATACCTGGTTAGTGGAAACTTTACACTGCGTAATGTCACCCGGACCATTGAAGTACCGTTTGTTTTAATACCGTCAACGACCAGCCGATTACCGCGGTTGGAAGGCAGCACGACCATCAAGCGCCTTGACTACAACGTTGGCCAGGGTGAATGGCTCGATACCCGGTGGGTAGGAAACGATGTAGTGCTCAAATTTTCTGTTAAATTAAACCCGGCTGATAACAAAAACCAGCAATTGCTCGACAATTGACACTCATACCTGGCTGTATTTATCCAACACCACTGGGTTTAATGGAACAGTTTAATCCCTCGTGCCGTCGTAAACCCGTTGCCACTTACTATGACAACACTTTAATGGACTGGATTATTGATTTATCCAGCATGGATAAACTGTTTGTGAAAAACATAAAATTGACACTGGCATGCTGTTTGCCTGATTAATATGAAGATTAACCTTAAGGGGGACTTTTTATGAAATTATCACTTGGTATATTGACTGTGCTGATTCTGGCCATGTTTTCTACTGCCAGTATGGCAGGACATCACGGTGGCCTGCACGCATGCCTGAGCGCGGCATCTGCCGTCAAGGAAGGCTACTATGCAAAACTTGAATACCTCACGATTACGGACAGAGGCAGCGAAGTATATGAGATCGAGATCCATGACAAGGATGGCGTGGAATGGGAACTCATGTGTGATATTGCCAAAGGCATAATTTATGAAATTGAACGTGAAGTTGCATCCGCTGCTGATCCGTTATTCAGCAGCAAGATGAAAGTGGATGAAAAAACGGCTGCGCAAACAGCCCTTGCACTTTATCCTGGTAAACTCGTACATACGGAATACGAAATCGAATCCAATGGATCAGCCAGTTATGAATTTGATATTTATGAACGCCCGGGCGTGACCTATAAAGTTGAAGTTGATGCCACTACGGGTGAGATAGTTGAAATTGCCATAGAAAAATGGGACATCGGCAGAGAAGCACATAAATAAAATTGGCGCCCTGTACCAGCCACTGCCAGCACTAACGCTGGCAGGTGGCATCTTTTAACCTTTACACACTGTTGTTATCCGGAAATGAAATGTCACCTTATGATCACCACTGAATAATTCAGTCACAGGTACAACAACACTGTAATCACCACCGCCACCCGTTCCGGGTTGATTAGGGCATTCCACCAGGATGTTTTTTGTTTCCCTGCCCAAATCATCAAAAAATATATCGTGCTCCCTTGCGCTGGCCTCTATCCCGACCCATTGTGGCTTGCCACAACGCCCGGAAATACTCCAGGCATAAGGTTGTTTCAGATAATTGATTCCGGGTTTTCCCCGGTTTATTTGTTCGGGGACGGTAAAAACACGGTTTTTGACCTTGACCCGATAGCTCCAGTCATCACCAATGTCCGCACCGTAATGCGAGATTGAATTTAGTGTGACTGTAATAATACAAGCCGCCATGAGGCAACTCCTTTTATATTGATTAACTGTTTAAACAATAAGCCATAAATTAATGATGTCAAACATATGCCACCGCATTGATATATTCACGCAAAGAAAGATAGACCTGTTTCCTTTATGATAGGATCATGCAATTAATATAATATCTTGAAATTGCGTACAGCTAACCATGAAATTTACCTGCCTGATAATACTAGCCTGCCTTTTTGCAACTGCCTGTAGTGAAAAACCACAATTACCCTTGCTGGGTAATGATGCAGTCATACTTGCTTTTGGAGACAGCCTTACCTATGGCACTGGTGCCAAAACGGATGAAAGTTATCCAGCCGTCCTGGAAAAACTGAGCGGTTACAAGACCATCAATGCCGGGATACCCGGGGAAGAAACAGCGCAGGGGTTGCAGCGTTTACCCGGCCTTCTGGAAAAACACCAGCCCGCCCTGCTCATTCTGTGTCATGGTGGTAATGATATTATGCGCAAGAAAGATATGCAGAAGATGGAATCCAATCTCCGTGAAATGATCCGGCTGGCACAGGCGCAGCATATTCCGGTAATCTTGCTGGGCGTGCCACAATTCGGAATTTTTCTCTCACCGGCACCTGTATATCAGGAGATAGCCAATTCCACCGGGGTGGTATTTATCAAGGATTTGATCTCTGGCTTGCTGAAAGATAACTCTCTTAAATCGGATACAGTACACCCGAACAGGGATGGTTATCGAAAGATGGCTGAAACGATATTTGCCTTATTGCAGGAGACGGGTGCAATTAAGAAATAAAATAAGCATGACTATTCCTCTCTCACCAATCGCAATAACTTTCCATTGCTTTCATCCGTAAGCAGATAGAGTGCACCATCCGGTCCCTGGCGGACATCACGGATACGGCCAATGGCACCGTTGATTAAACGTTCTTCGTTAATGACTTTTCCATTCTTTATTTCCAGACGGACCAGCTGGCCAAATTTCAGCGAGCCAACAAACAGATTGCCTTTCCACTCCGGAAATTCTTCACCGTTATAAAACACCATGCCAGACGGTGCTATGGAAGGCACCCAGTAATGTACAGGCTGGGCCATGCCTTCCTTTTCCGTACCCTCGCCTATTTTTGTGCCGATGCCATAATTCACACCATAGGTGATGACCGGCCAGCCATAATTAACCCCTGGACGCATGATATTCAGTTCATCACCACCTTGCGGACCATGTTCATGTGTCCAGATCAGGTTGGTTCCGGGTTGCAGTGCGATACCCTGCATGTTGCGGTTACCTGAAGTGTAGCTTTCAGGTTTTGCCCCTTTTATATTCAGGAACGGATTATCTTCCGGGATGGTACTGTCATCATTAATCCGGATCAGGGAACCCGGGTGCTGACCAATATCCTGTGCCTTTTCCTGTTCACCGCGATCACCCAGCGTGATAAATAATTTCCCATCTGGTGCGAACAATAGTCTCGAACCAAAATGATTTCCACCGCCAGCCTTGGGCACAGCCGTGAAGATTTTTTTAAGCTCTTTGAGTTTCATCCCTTCCAGACGAGCACGGATAACCTCAGTGCCATAACCACCCTCTCCCTTGCTGGCAAAAGACAGATAGGCCCACCGGTTATTTGCAAAATCCGGATGCAAGGCAACATCCAGTAATCCTCCCTGCCCGGTTACCGCAATATCAGGCAAACCGGTGATGGGCTTTGGATTGAGTTTGCCATTTTCAACAATCCGCAACCGGCCTGTACGCTCGGTGATGAGAATGTTGCCATCCGGCAGGAATGCCATGCCCCATGGATGACTGAGATTATCGACGATAGTCTGTGTTTTGAATCTGACATCTGCCGCCTTGAAAACAGCATCTGCCTGGACAGGGCTGGCCAGTAGCAGTACCAGGATGAATGCGAAATACTGTATTTTACTAGTTATCAAATTGATTACCTTAATAAATCACAATTACGTTTAGTGACAGATGCAGATAACGTAAGTTCATCTTGATTTAACTTCTGGTTCTGAACACAAGCGATCAGCGCTTACGGTCTTCTGCATCAGGAAATTAACCTTACACCAGTCAAGTATGGATGGGCCAGGAGCAGTATTGCAAACAGTACCAGGCCTCCTGCTACTGTAATAACGTCACTTTTTACTGGCACCGGTTCAGGTTTGACCCATGCCCCGGTACGCCAGTTAATCATTGTCATTTCCAGGATCGCCCAGAGACCGAGTCCGATAAATAAGACCAGTGACCGGTTGTCACCATTGGCAAACAGGTGGCCAATGCTCCATAACACCAGTCCGGTCAGTTGTGGATGCCGGAGTATACGCTTGATGTTGGTTTTTCTTTTTGCGGCGAAGAATAAAATAAAAGTCAGCAGTACCAGAAGATAGGTGACATGTTTGCCCCATACGGGAGGGAAATAAATATCAACAGGTTCAAAACTGCGCCACCCGAAGATCATCACTACAATAGAGATGACAATCAGCAGTGCAAAACCCCCTTTGTAGGGTCCCAGACCTATCTTGTTTACCAGGTTGTTACGGGGGCCTGTTGCCACAGCAGGAAACAGGTGCACTACCGACCACATCAACATGCCTGTAACTAATAAGGTCATCAATTCATCCTCCACCAGCAGTATTGTGAATAATATTCCATAAAATCATTTTTCTATTATCTTTTTTTATGCTTCAACATTCTTCGGATTTCATCTTCGCCTAACGGCTGCTTCCCTTTTATTTTCAGGCTGTTATTCCATTCCCTGGCAAAATCACGTTGTAAATGAACATTGATTAATGCCGTGATTATCATGGCCAGGAGTGCGCCCAGACTGGCCAGGGCCATGTCCTTATGCGCGTCCCAGACATCGCCCTGCGTACCAAGATAGGCAATACCGAGGTCTCCGCCGAATACTTCAGCGGCGGCCCATTCCAATAATTCATAAATGGCAGAAGATGAAATGGTAATGATCAGTGGCAGAAAATATCCCCAGAAACCCTTTACATCCGCAATCCGGATGAACAGTTCACGCAACGGATAAGCCAGTAGCAAACCATAGGCCAGGTGTATCAGGCGATCATAATGATTACGCTCGAACCCCATAACTTCATCAATACTGAAACCCAATAATACCTGGATCCATTCATCATAGGGGGTCAACGCATATGTGTAATGTGATCCGAGCACATGCAGGCAGAGAAATATGAAAACCAGTGTGTACGAAATCCTTGATAGTGGAATTTTCCTGCAGGTAGCAGCTATAAACAATACGCCGAAAATAACAAGCACATTTTCCAGTGCCCAGTCTGCCCGGTCATGGGGATTGATGGCCATGATTGTCCACCATATAAAGAAAATAATACTCAGCAATAACAGGTATCGTTGATGGTTTATTCTCACCCGGAAACTTTCCTGGAATAATAACTGCAAAGCAAAGAACCGGTGACAAAAGCCAGAGTAAACAGGATTGCATTCATGGAACCCAGCGTCATGGCCGCAATACCTGGCCCCGGACAATAGCCAGATAAACCCCACCCTGCCCCGAATATCGCGGCTCCTGTCACCAGTTTTGCATCGATATCCTTACGCGCTGGCAACCGGAACCTGTTATCCAGGATTGGTGTGCTTCTTTTAAGTATGAACCGGAAGAACACAACCGTGACAAGAACAGCACTGAACATGACATATAACAGGGTCGGATCCCAGTTTCCGGTAACATCCAGGAAATTGATAATTCTATGCCGATCAAGCATGGCTGATAGCGATAATCCGTAGCCGAACAACAATCCTGATATAGAGATTAACAAATATTTTTTCATATTATATGAAACAGGTGTCTGAATATAAAAACAGTAGCTATGGCCGCTAACATGAAAGTAACGGTTGCAATCAGTGAACGCAGCGATAATCGTCCCAGTCCACATACACCATGACCACTGGTGCAACCTCCCCCCATGCGCGTACCAAATCCAACCAGCACCCCACCTGTAATCATAAATAAAGGTGATGGAGTATCATTAGTAAACGGTGTGTGATTAACAAAATAATAATGGACTGCAGCACCGGCTAAAAGGCTGGTTATAAAAACCACCCTCCATAAAATTTCATTTTTTTCAGGGGTTAATATTCCATTAATAATCCCGCTTAATCCGGCTATACGACCGCTGAATAACAACAAAAGACAGGCGCTGGTGCCGATAAGAAAACCGCCATAAATGGCGGGCATATAGATAGTCAGATTCATAATTGTTGAAATTATTTCATTTCGTCAGGGAAGCAAATGGTTAATTGCCCTATCCATAAATTAACACGTATATCAATTATGTGTATTCAGTTAAAAAGGCTATATTATAATAATCTATAACAAAACATGTGTAATAAACAAACGTCTTTATTATGACAATAATGCACAATGTAATCTTATGTCTTTTATGCGCCGAAAAAGTATAGGTATAAAATGAGTTATCTTATTGATATTCCACTACCTCCCCACGACCTCGCCCTGAACGAGGGCGACCTCTATGAAAAAGATGTTATTGTCAAACAGATGAATGGTATTCGGACATGCGGAAAGCTGAAAGAAATTAATGGTCCTCTTCAAAGATTAATTATTCTACCTCATCAGGATACGCATAATCAGAATTTTTCATTTAGCGACGTTCGTTATGTCCTGTTTAGTCCGGTTAAAGCACTCGATGATAAATTGGAAATAGAAGCAGCCCAGCTTCTAGAATCAAAAAACATAAAGCATAAGCTGAAAATACATATAAAGTATAAAGACGGCATGACCGCAGAAGGCCATGTGCTTAGTTATACTGCGGATATATACGGATTACAACTTTTCAGGGAAATTGAGTCAATAAAGATTATCCGTATTTTCGTTCCAGCGGCAGCAATAGAGAGTTACCGCATAGGTGAACTACTGGGAGAGATTATTACCAAAAAGAAACTGCTTGATAAAGCCGCACTTGACACGGCCTTGGACCAACAACGAAATCAGACTGCCGGGGTTGTTCCACGGATTGGCGAAATATTGCGGGCACAGGGAAAAATTTCAGATGAAGACTTGCATAAAGCAATCGCAAAAAAATTCGGCCTACCTTATGTTGAATTACATCACTTGAATGTCGATCCGGTATTGATTGATCTGGTGCCAGCAGAACTGGCCCGCAAGTATGGATTAATACCAATAAGCACACAAAATAATTATCTGACTGTTGCCATGACAGATCCAAGTAATGTTGAAGCAGTACATATGCTCCAGTTTATTACGGGACTGCAACCAGTAATTGTAATCAGTTCTAAAGAGAGCATAGAAGCAGCTCTAAGTGTAATGTACAACTCGCTGCATGATGAAGATGAAAATATTAAATATATTGAAGAAGACAAGAAAAAAGCGACTGAAGTAATTGATATAAAGGAATTGGGTCAGCAGAAACCTATCGTCCGCTTAACTACTAATATCCTGACCGAGGCTATCCGCAGGCGCGCTTCAGATATACATATACGTCCTGGTGAAAAGAAATTCATATTACTTTATAGGATTGATGGCAATCTCGTCACGATACGTAATTTTTCCAAGGCTCTGTTACCGGGGATTATCAGCCGTATCAAGATACTGGGCAAAATGGATATTTCTGAACACCGTGTTCCCCAGGACGGCAGAACCCGCATAATCAATGAAGATTCAGTTGTAGACTTGAGAATATCCATAATACCGACAATTGATGGTGAGAGTGTGGTCATACGGCTATTGAATACCAAAATAGGTATCAAAACCCTGGATAGCATGGATTTCAACAAGGAAGATTTCACAAATATCAGGGGCGCACTCAATAAAATGCATGGACTAATTCTGGTGACCGGACCAACGGGTTCAGGGAAGTCCACTACTCTATATGCGGCGTTGAATGAAATTATTGGACGTAACCTTAATATCATAACCGTGGAAAATCCGGTGGAGTATCATATTGATGGCATCGAACAGATACAAGTAAATAACACGACCGGCCTCACTTTTGCACGTATATTAAAAAACGTGCTACGACACGACCCGGATGTAATCATGATTGGTGAAATACGAGACGAGGAGACAGCTCATATCGCCATCCAAAGCTCATTAACAGGACATCTGGTACTCAGTACATTGCATACGAACAGTGCAGTCGGCTCCATTACACGGCTGCAAGACATGAATATTGAACCCTACCTCCTTGCGCCAACCCTGCTATGTATTATTGCACAAAGACTTATTAAGCGCATTTGTCCACATTGTGCAGAAATAGACGAAATACCTGATCATATCGTGCAATCACTTAAATTAGATAAAGACGAACGTTTCTATTACGGTAAAGGTTGTGAAATATGCAGCAACACCGGCTACTCTGGCAGGTTGGCTGTTTATGAATTACTCATGGTCGACCAGAAACTCAGAAATGCCATAAAAAGGATGGAGTCCGAATCTGAAATGCAGGAAATTGCCAGGGAGTCAGGCATGGTGCCGCTGGCGGATAACGCGCTTGCACACGCCAGGGAAGGCAGAATTACAATATCGGAAGTTTTCAGGATATCGCAGGATAATTAACGGGGTTATGGTGTCATTTCCTCTTTTTAGAATCTATCCTGTGAACTAAATCCTCATCTTCCTTCATCTGAAGTTTATCGTCTGATGTAAACTGCTCCGGATCCTCCAGGCGCAGGCGCAGGCGCAGATTATTTTTTGAATCGGCATTACGTAATGCTTCATCTATCGTAATTTTGCCATCCTTGAATAGCTTGTATAGCGATTGGTCAAAAGTCTGCATGCCTGCGAGTGTTCCTTGCTCCATAGCATCCTTGATTTCACTTATCCGGTGATCTTCAATAAGTTCGGCAATGAACGGCGTTTTCAACATAATTTCCACAGCTGGCGTCCGTTTGCCGTTAATACCGTTAATCAGTCTCTGTGAAATTATCGCTCTTAGATGTTGTCCGAGATCAAGTAACAAGCCATGATGCGCTGTATCCGGGAAAAAATTGATGATCCTCTCCATGGTCTGGTTGGCATTATTTGCATGAAGTGTAGAAAGGCATAAATGCCCTGTCTCCGCATAGTGTAATGCATGACGCATGGTTTCACGGTCCCGTATCTCACCTACGACTATTACATCGGGAGCTTCTCGTAATGCATTCATAAGCGCTTCGGACAATGACAACGTATCCAAACCGACTTCGCGTTGATCAACAATGGATTTTTTATGCTCGTGAATAAATTCAATAGGATCTTCAATTGTCAGAATATGGCCTGTCTTTTTTTCATTCCGGTAATTAATCATGGAAGCCAGAGTTGTGGATTTGCCTGATCCTGTAGAACCTACAACGAGTATAAGCCCTTGATATTCCATGATTAAGTCTTTTAGAATATCCGGTAATCCCAATGATTCAATCGACGGAATTTTGCTCTTAATGTAACGTATTACCATCGCTGTATCGCCACGCTGCCGGAATACATTGACACGAAAACGGCCCATATTTGCTACGGAGAATGCCATGTTTAATTCCAGACGACTTTCAAAAGTAGTCACCTGATTATCATTCATAATTGAATAGGCCAGTTGACGGACATCAGCTGATGTCAGGTTTTTATCGCCAATGGAGCTGGTCTCACCTTCAATTTTGATATTAACCGGTGCCCCAACACTGAAAAAAAGGTCCGATGCATTATGCTCGACCATGAACTTCAGATAATTTGATATCTCCATATGATTGTTACCTCTTAACCAGTCGTGTTCAGTCCAATATCAATTTTTTAGACAGCATATGAAAAATTATTCCGTATGATTAATATGTACAGAATCTTAAATTTGCATCATGATTAAGCTATTAGTATAAACTTTAAAACCATATTTTTAATATACTCTCTTTTTTTTACTATTTGCATTAATCCAGGGTAATTAAGCTCCATGGCACAATATGTATATACGATGATGGGTGTTGGCAAGGTTGTGCCGCCCAAACGGGAAATTCTGAAAGACATATCACTCTCCTTTTTTCCGGGCGCCAAGATAGGTGTGCTCGGTTTGAATGGTGCAGGTAAATCCACATTGTTAAGAATCATGGCCGGCCTGGATACCGACATCCACGGCGAAGCACGGCCCATGCCAGGCATCAAGATAGGCTATCTGGCCCAGGAGCCGCTTCTGGATCCGGCCAAGGATGTCCGTAGCAATGTTGAAGATGGTTTGCGTATTCCCCTGGATGCCCTGACTGGTCTGGAAAAGGTTTTTGCGGCCTACAGTGACGAGAATGCAGATTACGAAGCACTGGGTAAACAGCAGGAGGAATTTGAAAAGATTATCGATACCTGGGATGCACATAATCTGGAAAATAGCCTGGAACGTGCTGCAGATGCCCTTAGATTGCCACCGTGGGATGCAAAGATAGATCATTTATCCGGTGGTGAAAAACGACGCGTAGCGCTCTGCCGGTTATTGCTTTCAAGACCGGACATGCTGTTACTGGATGAACCGACCAACCATCTTGATGCGGAATCTGTCTTCTGGCTGGAACGGTTCCTGGCGGATTTCAATGGTACGGTCGTGGCCGTCACCCATGACCGTTATTTTCTTGATAATGTTGCCGGCTGGATACTGGAACTGGATCGCGGCTACGGTATCCCTTTTGAAGGCAATTATTCGCACTGGCTGGAATACAAGGAGCAACGCCTGGAACAGGAAGAACGGGCTGAATCTGCGCGGAAGAAAGCCATCAAACATGAACTGGAATGGGTACGCAGCAATCCGAAAGGCCGGCATGCCAAAAGCAAGGCACGTCTCGCCCGCTTTGAAGAAATGAATTCCCAGGATTTCCAGAAACGCAGTGAGACCAATGAGATCTATATACCCCCTGGTGACCGGTTGGGTGATCTGGTCATTGAATTTGAAAATATCAGCAAGCGTTATGGTGATCAGTGCCTTTTTGAAAACCTGAGTTTCAAAATACCTAAAGGGGGTATCGTCGGGATCATTGGCGGGAACGGTGCGGGCAAAACCACCCTGTTCCGGATTATCAACAGCACAGAAAAACCGGACAGCGGGACAGTCCAACTTGGTGAAACGGTCAAGATTGCCTATGTCGAACAGAGCCGGGAAACCCTGGAGGATAACAAGACTGTCTGGATGGCCATTTCTGATGGACAGGACAATCTCAACATCGGCAATTATGAAGTCAGCTCCCGTGCTTATCTTGGACGCTTTAATTTCAAGGGAACTGATCAGCAAAAACGAGTGGGCGATCTTTCCGGTGGTGAACGCGGCCGCCTGCATCTTGCGAACACGCTGAAACAAGGTGCAAATGTATTATTACTGGACGAACCCTCCAATGATCTTGATGTGGAAACTTTGCGTGCACTTGAGGAAGCCATCCTGGCCTTTCCCGGTTGCGTGATGGTCATTTCACATGACCGCTGGTTCCTGGACCGGATTGCAACCCACATCCTGGCCTTTGAAGGTAACAGCGAAGTGGTGTTTTATGACGGCAATTTCAGTGAATACCACGAAGACCTTTTAAGGCGCAAGGGAGAAAGCGCCCAGCCACACCGGATGCAATATAAACGCTTGAAAAATTAAACTGTATTCAAACAGAATATAGGAATATTTTCTGTATTATTTAATTACCCTAAACCTTATGCATTCGTCCGCGAACGAGTGAAAAAACAAATCCGGGCAAGCACAAGGAAGCTGCAATCATAAAACATAAGTGTATGGCTTCCTGCAAACTTGCATAATTAGACGGCTGTATCTCTACCTGCCCTATTATCAAAGCGAACACCAGCGTAACCAGGATCATGCTGCTCATCTGGCCCAGTACCCGCATGGTGGCAATTGATCCGGAAGCGCTGCCGTAATAACGCTTTTCCACGGCGCTCATGATGGCATTGGTATTGGGTGAAGAAAACAAACCAAAACCCAGGCCGGTAACCACCAGGGCTGCCACCAGGTAATTTGTTGAGCTGACGCCATTCAATAACGCCAGCATCACCAGTCCGATAGCCGTCATAACCATGCCTGCCGAAGCGAGCACACGCGGTTCGACCCGGTCAGACAATTTACCGGCAATAGGCGAGAAGACCGCCATGGTCAGTGGCTGGATCATCATGAACAGACCGGCTGCGCTGGCGGACATGCCCTTGAGATATTGCAGGTACAAACTGATCAATACGACATTGGCAAAAGTAGCAGTATAGAGAATAAACGACGCCAGACACGAAAGCGTAAATACCCGGTTGGTATAAAATAAACTCACATCAAAGATGGGGTGTGTTGTTCGACGGGCAATTTTGAAAAACACAAAAATTCCAATCATGCCAAATAAAATCAGAACAACGCTGGGTGATGCCGGCAAAGTAGATACACCGATACATAAAAACACTATCGACAGGCTATAGATCATCGCTCCCTTGATATCAAATTCACCTTTTTCTTCAGCCAGCCATTCTCCAGGTACTTTATATGCCGCTATGAATAAAACAATGATGGCCAGGGGAATATGAAAAACAAAACTCGCACGCCAACCTGCCACATCTATAAGATATCCACCGATGACCGGGCCACAGGTGAGTCCCAGATAGATGGATGAGACAGTCAGTCCGATAACATGCCCCCGTCTGGCGGGTGGAAACACAGATGACACAATTGCAATCTGGGTTGCATACAGCATGGCTGCACTCACGCCCTGGAGAAATCGCGCAGCAATCAATAATTCACCGTTCATAGATATTGCTGCCATCAATGAAGTGATAATGACGCTCAAGGTACCCACCATAAAGATACGCTTGCGACCATACATATCTGCGATCCGCCCAAAGATCAGCACAAACATGGCACTCGCCATCAGGTAAGCCATAGGCACCCAGCTCAACATGACTGCATTAATTTTCAGGTCCACTGCAATGGATGGTAACGCTACATTAGCGGCAGAGAGCATCATTGGGGTAGTAAACCCATTGAGCAAAACCATTATGAGCGCTGCTTTTTGCAGTGGTGATTGTTGTTCTGTTTTATTCATCAAGAAAAGGGTAATTTTTTTATTTACAGGCTGATATAATATATCAAAACATGGCAAACATATCGGAGAATAACATTGGCTAAAGC
>Ga0214472_10001686_pt1 | contig 24294 bp, 21 predicted proteins | sample RVTome_6_FD_207662 | JGI IMG/M metagenome (GOLD analysis project Ga0214472, IMG submission 207662) | Soil microbial communities from uranium-contaminated site in the Upper Colorado River Basin, Wyoming, United States - RVT140D175 | ecosystem: Environmental > Terrestrial > Soil > Contaminated >...
TCACCTATATGGCCCAGTAAAATATTATTGTTGATAACTCTGTTAATAACATGTTGGTTCCATGTTGAAAAAACAACGCATGAATGTAAAAAAAACTTGACGGACCAACTCAGAAGTCTACTCCTCTCATAAAGATCTTACATAACGAGATTGCTTTTTGGATGGTCCGGAAATATCTTTGATGTAGTCTTAAACAATCTCCTTAGCAAATAACCCAAACGCTCTCGTTAACCTCCGAATGATAAATTGTCTGCCTGCGTCTAACTTACGTTGACACGGGGCTCGATTTACAGGAACTGATACTGAGAGAGCTAAGTTCATTTGGTACCAGTAATGCATCCATTGCCTATCGTAGAATAGTTGGGCTGGCAAAAATCGGTACAGCCGTCACGAATAGAGATTTAATCTCGCCTGGTATCGGTATACATGATTCTGACCGACAATGAGGAGGACTGACAATGGTCGTAAGAGTAGGAACATTTAACCTCAATAATCTCTTTTCACGGTTCAATTTCCAGGGTGAGGTCAGTGGATTCCCCGTGGAAGAAACAGGTGGCATCACCCTTAGTTTTGACCAGCACCAATTCACGGTACGCACATTTATGGGACACCTTGTACGAGCCAAGAGTGAAGCTGATACCCTGGAGATTGCCAGGCGCATTAAAGGCGTGATGAAAGCCGATATTCTTGCTGTCCAGGAAGTTGAACATATCGAAATCCTCAAACAATTCAACCATGAGTATTTGGGGGACCTTTACCCACATATCGTACTCATTGAGGGCAATGATCAGCGTCTCATCGATGTCGGCATCATGTCTAAGCTGCCGATTGGGCCAATAGTATCTCACCAGACCGCGGTTCATCCGGATGAGCCTGGCCATCGTGTTTTCAGTCGAGATCTACTCCAGGTGGAAATCCAGAAAAATAACGGTGACAAGCTATTCACGCTCTATAACACTCATCTGAAAAGCCACTATGTTGCGTTTACAGAAGATCAGGTACAGGGCACTATCGATGCCGATAATCGGCGAAAAAGACAAGCAGAGACGATCTCCCGGATTTTGAGTCGAATGGAGCGGCCAAACAGCTGGTTTATACTCACTGGGGATATGAACGATCCACCTGATTCCCAATTTCTTGCACCGATGCTGACAGCAGACGACCAGTCGCTGATCAATGCCCTTGAAAATACGGACGAAACCCGCCCCGCCAAAGCTGAGACACCCGGGCAAGGTCCCGGCCCTCAAACGAAAGCCTGGACACATCGCTTTAACCCGCCGGGACCGGAACCTCCACAGTACGAACTGTTTGATCAAATCTGGCTTAGCCAGGCTCTCGCCGGGAGATTTTCAAACGCTATGATAGATAGACGCACCAAACACGGTGGGGACGGCAGTGACCATGATCCCGTATGGATCGATCTGGATGTTTAGCTGACGACGTGAACTTTCAAAAAAATAATCACAATGCAAAGCTTCGGTCATTTATGTGTGCTGGTGGGGGCATCGAAGACATCGACGATGCCCACGATGCGGCTGTGGATGGATACCTCTTTCCCCCGCAGCCCACTGGGGTAGCCCTGGCCATCGAGCCGTTCGTGATGTTGATTCGTAGCAAAAACACGATCCGGCATTACTCCAAAACAAATTTGTCACATAAAACGAGTTCTCGACCTGGCCGGACAATCATGGGATACACTTCAAATAAAAGAAATCGCCGAAGGTGAGATTGAGGACTTCTTAAGCGCGGATCACGGAGTCGGCAATAAAACCCTGTTCAACTGGAAAACCGTCCTGCATGATTTCTGGTCCTGGGTAGTTCGCCGGGAAAAAAGGAAATCACAACTCGAAATGCCGGAATTCCCTGAAATCCATTTTAAAATGGAGATGAAAACAGTTGTATCAATCGAAGATCAACAGGCGATTATCGAGGAAGTTAAAAGGATATCTTGGAAAGAGAACCCGCGGATCTGGCTTGGCATCAAGTTGTTGTCACTCTATCCAAGGGTTCGCCCTGGGGAACTTTTGAACGTAAAAGAGGGACATATTAATTTAACAGAGAACTGGATTGTCTTTCCGCAACCGAAAGAAAAAGAACCAAAATTCATTCATCTTTTGCCGGAATATTCGGTCCTGATAAAAGAAATACGGAATATGTCACCAGCTATGCCGAATGTTTTTTCTTTCGTCACCTTAAGTCCGGACCTTCAGTGACTGCCGGCAGTAAATTTGGTCTGCATTTGTTTAACAAATGGTGGAAAAGGGCTTGTGAAAATCTCAATATATCGGGAGTTGCCCTTTACGCCGGGACAAAACACTCTACCGTCACAGCTTTAGGAAAGTTAATGTCTCCGGAACAAATCAAGCACAACGTAACCGGTCATACATCGAGCGCATTCCAGCGCTATTTTCTTCCGGATCATAACGAAAACATCTCGGCTACCGGGAAAGTAGCCGAGATGCAGGATGAGTCAACTCACCAAATAACAAGCTAGACTAAGAAGAGGGGGCAATAGCTCCTTGGTTACTGGTCCTCATAATAATCAGTATGCATAGTTGACATTAAGCAGCTACACGGTTACCATTTTCTTTGCACACGGTTACGGTAAAACATTAAATGGAGCCAGAAATGAACGCGAAAGAGTTAAAAAAGCATGAAGTAAGAAATGCCATTATCAGTATGTTGCCTACTTCGGCAGATACTATAAAAAAAACGATAACAGAGAGTTTTAATATACAAAATGCTGCTGTTAACAAACACCTGCGAAGCATGGTTGATGAAGGTTTGATTAAGCCTCACGATAAATCAAAAAACAACAGATCCTACTCTGTAAAATCTAAAAGAGTTTTTTCCAAAAAATATACCATAACCGAAAGCTTGGCAGAAGATCTGGTCTGGCGGGATGATGTCGAACCATTACTCGTTGGTGTGACAGATAATGCCAGAGAAATCTGGAACCATGGATTCACAGAGATGTTTAATAACGCTATTGACCACTCCAATGGGACGCAAATTGAAGTAACTGTCGAAAAATATTTCAACGGTTATACAATTTATGTACAGGATAATGGGGTCGGGATTTTTGGCAAAATTAAGCGAGAATTTGGGCTTCATGATGAAAGGCAAGCTCTCCTAGAACTCTCAAAAGGGAAGCTGACAACAGACCCCGACCGCCATTCTGGTGAGGGAATTTTTTTTACATCACGAGCGATTGATAAATTTTTAATTGTCGCAGACGGAATATTCTTTTGCCACCGACACGACCATGAACTTGACCTGATAGACGATTCAGATATCAATAGGCCGGGGACACTTGTTATTATGAGCTTGAATTCTCAAACAGGAAAAGAACTCTCAAAAATCTTTAATGAGTTCGCCCCTGCCGATGAATTCACCTTCAGCAAAACAGTTGTGCCTATACACTTAGCCCAGTATAAAAAGGATTTTCTTGTTTCTCGCTCTCAGGCAAAAAGGGTTTTAGCCAGGGTCGAGAACTTCAAGATTGTTGTTTTCGATTTTGAAGGAGTGGAGAACATTGGCCAGGCTTTTGCTGATGAAATTTTTCGTGTATTCCAGAATAAATATCCTGACATTAAACTCCTCGCAGTGAGCACAACAACGAAAATAGATGCAATGATTGAAAGAGCAAAGGCGTTAAACAAAGAAAAAAATCTCGGCTACCAGGAAAGTAGCCGAGATTCAGGGTGATCAACATCCGAACAACATAAAAACGACAATAAAAAAGGTTAATTATTTGTTTTTACTTGTTTTGTTTGGTGGGCGAGGCGGGATTCGAACCCGCGACCTTCGGCTTCGGAGGCCGACACTCTATCCAGCTGAGCTACCCGCCCATAAGAAAAGATGGAATTAATTTTGCTCGGCAATCCTAAACGAAATCACTTAAACAATCGAGAAAAAAATATCTTAACGGTACTTTTACTGTTTTTGTATAAACTTGTAAAAACCTAAAATTTCAAATGGCTAAGCCATCATTTTTGTTGAGCAGTTTTTTCGAGATACTCCTCCCATTCCAGAGGCAGCATACTTTTTTTCAGATTATTACATTCCTTGCAGCAGGGAACGAGGTTATCCTTGGTTGAGCGTCCGCCTCGGGCAAGGGGAACCAGGTGATCCATGGTAATATCTTTGAAATCGAATTTTTCCCGGCAGTAGCGACAGAGTCCTGGTGCGGTCTTCTGCTGCCACCAGCGTGTCTTTCGTAAGTCCCTTGCTTTGCCTCGCTCGGCCCTGATTTCTGCATCGTCCGGAGCATCGAAATCAAAAAATTCTCTCGCCACTATACCAGTTCTCCGAGCAGGAGACATCGAACCATACCGATAAGATAAAGCGAGCCTCCGATAACAATAAGATCGCCATCGACAGCACTCTCCTGAGCCGCAAGAAGTGCTTCATCAACTTTTTGAACACATCGGGCTTTTTGTTTTTGTTCTTCACTGAGAATAGAATAGATGTGTTCCGGAGTGGCGGCACGCTCTCCATCCGGCTGGGTTATGATTAATTCATCCACAAGCGGGGCGATTAAACCAAGGGTTGCTGCCAGATCTTTATCGACCATGGCCCCCCATACTCCGATAAGTTTATTGTACTTGAAATTTTGCTGTATGGTTTTCGCCAAATTTTTGACACCGTCGGTATTATGCGCGCCATCAAGGAGATAGCGGATATTCTTCAAGCCGTTTATCGCCCCATATGATGTGTAGGCCAGCTCAAAATATTCCATTCTCCCGGGCCATTTGACATGAGCGATCCCGTCGCGAATATGCTGTTCACTTACTTGAAATCCATACTCCTGCAAGAGTTGTAATGTTGCAATGGAAAGTGAGTCGTTTTCCTGTTGCACAAGACTTGAACGACTGCAACGAAGTCCCGCAATTTCGCGGTTTGCAAAAGCATTACCCCCGGTCCATATCCATGTTTTATCAGGGCCTGCAACATAGTCAAATTCTTGACAAAGTGAAAAAACCGGAGCAGCGTTCGCCTTACCAACCGCCTCTATGACTGCAGCAACCTCCGGATGCACTGCCCCGGATATCACCGGAATCCTGGGTTTTATAATTCCGGCCTTTTCTCCGGCGATTTCCTTCAGACTATTTCCCAAATAAGCCTCATGATCCATACTCACGCTGGTAATGACCGAGATAAGCGGCGTGACCACATTGGTGGCATCGAGTCGTCCGCCCATCCCTGTTTCCAATAAAACCAGATCGACATTGGATTCCGCAAACCAAAGTAAGCCAAGCGCGGTGGTAAACTCAAAATAGGTAATCTGTTCCTGTCCAAGTACCTGGCATATTTTAGTACCGAGCTTTGCGAATGTTTCTTCGCTGATATATTCGCTGCCGATTCTGAATCTTTCCCGTACACTGCTCAAATGGGGAGAGGTATACACTCCAACCCGGTAGCCTGCCCGGCCAAGTACCTCGGAGACCGCGGCACAGACAGAACCTTTGCCGTTTGTTCCGGCAACATGGACAAATTTGAGGCGGCTTTCCGGTCTTTCCACTCTTTCCAGGAATGATTGCATGGCCTCAAGTCCAAGCTTGATTTTATGCATCTGCAAGGCATCGAGATGGGCCAGAACTTCTTTATATGTCATGATAATAGTAGATGGTGAAATTGATTTTCAATTCGTTTTTATCTGTCCAAAACTTAAATATTCCAAACGTCAAAGAATTGTCAATTTTGCATAATCGAGATGGAGGGTCTTTAAGCCATGCCTGTCAAAGTGGATATCAAGCGATCGCGCTTTCGAGAGTTTGGTAACCGTGCCATCACCAAAAAACGGGTGATTCACTCTACACCCAACAGAAAAATCTGTCATTTCCATTTTCTTTGTTTGTTTTTTTCTACTGGGTGATATTTTCTCCGAGGAAGAAAATGATTGCGATTGAAAACCAAAAGAATTGACGCTTCCTGATGATTTTTCGGTAACCAGTTCAAAGAGTCCCCCGCTCAGTTCGCTCAAGAAAGGCGACATCCCTACTCTTAGAAACTGCCTGTCCGGGGTCATAAGCTGGCGGGGATAGGTCAGATACAGATATTTTTTGGCCCTTGTTGCAGCAACATACAGCAGTCGTCGCTCCTCTTCCCACTGTTCGCCAAATGTTGCAGAGGCGTGGGGAAAGCGACCATCAGCTACTCCGATAACAAATACCGCTTCAAATTCGAGCCCCTTCGATGAATGGATCGTTGACAACACGAGCCGATCCATCCCCTTGCCTTCCGTCCCACTTTCTTCGGGTGGATCCAGTGTCGTATCATCGATAAAACTTTGCAGATCCTCATAGCCGCCCATGATGCTCTTAAGCTGGTCAAGATCCTTCTGGCGCTTTGGATAATCGTCCTTGTAAAGTCTTTCAAAGATAGGCTGATAATAATTAAGAGCAATTTCATAAAGAGCCGAGGGAGTCAGATTACCTGCATGCAGATCGACAAACAGCTGCACCAGCCTTGCGTAGGACTCCTTCCATTTTTTGCCCGGCGAATAAATTTTCAAGGCATGCAGCGTATCCGATGCACTCGCGATAGTTGCCGAAATCTTCTGAGCCGTCGCCGGACCGACCGTTTCCAACTGAAGCAGAATTCTGTTCCACGACAGGGTATCCTGCGGATTAACAAGCACTCTCAGAAAAGCAATCATATCTTTCATATGAGCGGATTCGGTCAGCTTCAGCCCTCCCCGCTTCTCATATTCCAGATTTTCTGCGCTGAGTGCCAGTTCAAGCTTGTAAGAGTGAAAGCTCGACCGGAACAGGACAGCGATATCGTGCAGCTCGACACCTTTTGCCTGCAATCTCATAATTTTTCTGACAATGAAAGAAGCCTCTTCCCTTTCATCTCTTCCGGCAAAAACCATTGGCCGCAGATCACCTTCGATTCTGCTGAAAAGCGTTTTGGTATATTTCTCCGCAGCATTTCTGATAATGTCATTAGTGAGTGAGAGAATCGGCTGCGTCGAACGATAGTTCTCTTCTAACTTGATTATTCTGGTGTCGCGGAAAACTTTAGGAAAGCGCATGATATTGTAGAAATCAGCGCCCCTGAAGGAATATATCGACTGGGAATCATCCCCGACAACCATCACATTATCGTGGGTATGGGCAGCCAGCCGTATGATATCGGCCTGGATCAGATTGGTATCCTGGTACTCATCGACCATGATGTGGGAAAAACGTTCCGATACGGCCTGCTGTACCTCAGGTGACTCTACCAACAGCTTTTTCCAGTTGACGAGTAAATCGTCATAATCCATCAGACCGTGGTCAAATTTAAACTGCTGATAATGTTTATGCAGGGTGAGGATATCTTCTAAATGATCGGACAGGTGAGCATATTGTTCCTGAACCAGGCCGTCGAGGGCGATTGACCGATTAACGGAACCGCTTATCATATTTATGAGGGCACGCTTGGAGGGGAAGCGCTTATCCTTCTTGCCAAGACCCAGGGATGACTTTAATAGATTGATGATACCCTCAGCATCGGAACGGTCAATGATGGTAAATGAGGAACCGAAACCAATGCGGGAACCATAGCGCCTGAGCAGCATATTGGCCACTCCATGAAAAGTGCCTCCTACCACCCTGTTGCAGTTTTCATTGAGCAGCCTGCCTGCACGCCACAACATCTCCTGACTTGATTTCCTGGTAAAAGTAAGCAGCAGAATCGATTCGGGCGGAACACCTTTTTCTACCAGGTGGGCAACGCGGTATACCAACGTTCTGGTCTTACCGCTTCCGGCTCCGGCAATAACCAGCACCGGTCCTTCAGTTGTTGTTACCGCTGCATACTGTGATTCATTGAGTTCCTGCAGGCTTACAACACAGGAAGCTTCGTCGGAAGATGGGATAAATTGTTCAGTTTTCATGGCGGCTACTTTAACACAGGGCATATCCCGCCGCAACGTCGGTTGACAAAATTACTCCTACTGGTATAATATTGCGTTATTATTTTCCGTTTCATTCATCAACCATCATTAATAAAAAAAATCACCCATGACAACCGATACAATTGCAGCCATACTGAACAAAGAGACTTTAGAGAAGATTTTTCCAAAAGAAAGAGCCAATGATTTTTTTGAGGCTCTGTTCGGCGATGCCGATGAAGGAGCTTATGACATCGAATTGGCATATCGGGAATGCAATGGAAGCACGTTGACCATGGACCTCCTGCTGCATGAACGACCGAATCGTTGTCTTGCCTGCAACCTGACGCAGGGGCTTCCCCAGGTTTTTTCCCGCCATCCAATTATTAACATCACCGGTATTGTCCGTGAGATTGATTCATTGCTTGGTGACTCTTTTAAATGTGGCGACTGGAGCCTTGGGTATACCAAGCAACACAGCAGATCCCTACATGCTATTCCGATCAAAATTGCGATTGAAAGAGGTTGATTTCTCCACCTCTCCTGCACAATAAAAAAGGCCGACTTCTTCAAGTCGGCCTTTTTTAATTTTCTATCGGAGAAGATTTCTACTCTTCTACTCTAATTCTACTGCAACTCTCGAACGCCCTTCATCTTTGGCATGGTAGAGAATATCATCGGTACGTTCCAACCATTGTTTCAGCGATTCTTCCTGCTTAAGCTGAGAAAGTCCAATAGAGACACCCAATCTGGTCCGATGATCAGCCCAAATATTGAGCTTATCCACAGCAACACATAATCTTTCTGCCAAAATTCTGGCATTGGTTAAGTCTGTATTATCAAGAATAAGTAAAAATTCGTCACCGCCCATCCTGACAAGAAGATCAGTTGATCTTACGGCCTGCTTCAGTACCTGGGCAACAGATTTTAAAACATCGTCACCCACCTGATGACCGAGGTTATCATTAATCATTTTGAATTTATCCAAATCCATGGAAATCATGGAAAGAGGATGCCGATGTCGTTTGGCACTGTCTATCATGCTATGAATGCGGTCTTCGAATACCCGTCTGTTAGAGAGACCGGTGAGCGGATCGTTGCTTGCACGCTCGAACAGTTCTTCATATGCAAGTCCGCGGCGCAGACATTCCGCCAGTATATCAAGGGAATGATTGATGAGATCTATTTCCCTGGGTGAAAGTTCGTGACCTTTTTTTAGAATCAACAGGATTCCGGCGTCATCTACTGTTTCAAAGATCCATTTATAGGCACACCGTCCATCTTTTTTGGAAACAGAACCCACAAATGGAGACTTGCTTTCAATGAGCTGCTCGGCAAAAGCGATGGCTTTACGTCTGTTTGGTCCATGACCCGAGCAAAACAGGTGCCGTTTCCGGCGACTGCTGTTGTTGTAGCCAATCAGTTCATGGTTCACCTGAGGCATCAACCAGACGGAATATGCTTCAATCATTCCGGTCAGACTGAGTACTCCGGCCATTCTTGCATGCAGTTTATTGATAAGATCGAGTCGTTCAGACTGTTTTTTAATATTATCGAGCTCGATCATTACCTTTTCCAGTTCAGCCAGCTGAAGGTTCGATTCCAAAAAATGAGCTTCTTGTGTATTGATAGTCATGAGCGATTATTTCCTGAAAGTTAGTACGTACTGAGAAGATTTCTTGTTATTATTCTTATCGACGGACTGTGCAAAAACTTTACTTTTACTTCTGTAAATTTTAAATTAGCATTTTCCATGCCAACCAAGCTTTATCTATTCGACAGGATCTCTGGACAATCACCTTATATTACTGTTTTTACGATTTTTTCCATAACTAAAAAAAATCGGACTCAATTGGCGGCCGGCCTTTCTCTTGTACCATTTCCCGCATGCAACAAACTATGTCATATTATTGACTATTTGATTCGAGGAAAATTTCTTTGAAATTTCTTTGACAATTGGGTCCTCTGAAAGTACTTCTCAAATTATAGTTTTTTATTCCTTCGGCAAATACCATCAAAACCGGAAAAAAAATGGCACACATCTCTCTCGAACAGAAAATAGGCCAACTCTTTATTTTGGGTTTTACCGGGGACACAATCTCTCCTGAACATCCGATTGCCCAAGATATAACTAAAAGACATCTAGGGGGTGTGATCCTCTTTGATCGCAGCGTTTCCAAATCAAAAAAAGCCAATAACATTCTCAACGGAGAGCAGTTAATCCAGCTCACTGCCTCCTTGCAGGAATTTGCAGATGTCCCTCTTTTGGTTGCTGTTGATCAGGAGGGCGGCCAGGTCAGTCGATTTAAAAGTGAAAGAGGGTTTCCGATAACTCCTGCAGCTACAGAACTCGGCAGTTACCCTGATCTCCAACATACTATTGAAAGCGCGCAGCAAACAGCCATCATGCTTCGAAACGCAGGCGTGAATTTTAATCTTGCGCCGGTAGTCGACCTCAATGTCTATCACGAAAATCCGATAATCGGCAAATACGGCCGGAGTTTTTCTGCAGATCCAAACATCGTTGCGGCCCATTCGGGAGCATGGATCAATGAGCACAGGCGCCAGAATGTCCTCACTTGCCTAAAACACTTCCCCGGTCACGGTAGTTCCCGCACCGATTCGCACCTTGGCTTTGTAGATATCACAGAAACCTGGCAGGAAGCAGAACTATTACCTTATCAACAGCTTATAATTAATGGCCAGGCAGATGCTATTATGCTCGGCCATCTGTTTCATAGAAATTTTGATGAGCAATATCCCGCCACTCTGTCCCGCTCAACGATCCAAAAACTTGTTCGACAGCAACTCCAGTTTGAAGGCATCGTCATTACCGATGATATGCAGATGAAAGCAATAACCGGACATTATGGTCTTGAGGACGCCAGCTGCAAGGCGCTCGCAGCTGGTGCAGATCTTCTGATTATCGGAAATAATCTTGAATACGATCCGCTCATACTTTCTAAAGTGATGGATACGATATTGAGAGGTTTGGATAAAGGAACTATAACAGAAAAGAGACTGGATAAAGCCTGGAACCGGGTTCAAACATTTAAAACAAAGATCAATCACCATGAATAATAATAACAGTGCAACACATTCCATACTGATAGGCTACCTGCTCTGGATTCTGGGGTTTCTCGGAGCACACCGTTTTTATTATGGAAAACAGCTCAGTGGGACGCTCTATTTTTTTACTTTGGGATTGTTTCTCATTGGCTGGATTATCGATCTTTTTCTCATCCCCGGGATGAGCAGAGAGGCAGATATCCGCTATCATGAAGGGGAGATAGACTACAACATTGCCTGGCTTTTACTGGCCTTTCTCGGGCTGTTCGGTATTCACAGAATGTATATGGGAAAATGGATTACCGGTCTGATTTATCTCTGTACGGGGGGGCTTCTGGGTATTGGTTATATTTACGATTTCTGGACACTCAACGATCAGATCAGTCTTCTTAATGGCTCACCCCGGTAAACGTAAAATAAGCCGGAATTCATTTTGATACCTCTGGTTTTCAGGAGTAACAATGTTCACCAAAGGTCAGTCCTGGCGATGCCATCTTCCGCAGTATTTTGGCAGCAAACATAGCCTACTATGGTTCACTGCCAAAACTTTGAACCCGACACCGCCTGAACTGATGAAAAATGCGGGCTAATTTGTCGTTTTTTTGTTGTTTCCAAGAAACCGTCCGACAACCATCGACAATTCTCTCATGGAGATTGGCTTCATGCAATATTCATTTATACCCGCTTCCATGGCGGCATCTTTTGAAATCTGATCCGAATAACCGGTAAAGAGAATGATCGGAATCTCCGGTCGTACTTTCTTCACTCCCTCACTCAACTCCAGACCGGTCAAGCCGGGCATTGTTAAATCGGTGATGACCATATCGAAGTCATGGGGTGAGCTGGAGAAGAGTTTCAGGGCTTCCTCCGATGAGGTCCTGCCGACGATATTATAGCCAAGACTCTGCAAAATTTCCCCGGTGACCTGAACAACCTGAACCTCATCGTCGACTAGCAGGATTCGGCCTGATCCGCCTTGTAGTTCGCCAAGAGATAATATCTGTTCAATCGAACTTTCATTTTGAGCTATAGGGAGATTAACTGTGAAAATCGAGCCTACGCCCACTGTACTTTCGACCTTGATGTTTCCTCCCTGGCGGCTGACAATACCGTGAACCATTGCCAGGCCCATACCGGTTCCGCTGGTTTTCTCCTTGGTGGAAAAATAAGGTTCGAAAATTCTATCGAGAAGCTTTTCTTCAATACCACTGCCTGTATCGGTAACTGTCAGCTCCAGCCAATCCTGGCCATCTATTTCTTCCATAGCTTTGTCAAGCTTAACTGTGAGTATTCCATGCTTGCCTTCCATTGCGTGTGCGGCATTGGTACAGAGGTTTATGAGGACCTGATGGATCTGGACAGGATCAATCAACACCTTGCCGCAGTGTTCATTCACATCTTCATGGATAGCAATGGTGCTCGGCAATGTAACCCGCATAAGCCTCATCACCTCTTTAACAATAGGGTGCATATACTGCAGCACCGCTTTTTTCTCAATACTTCGGGAGAAGGTAAGGACCTGTTCGACGAGCGATTTTGCCCGTTTCGAAGCCTTAAGAATCTCTTCGAGATAATCAAATACCAAAACGTCACCGAAACCATCCTTTTTTAACTTAAGACGGATTATTTCCGTATACCCCATTATCGGGGTGAGAACATTATTAAAGTCATGGGCTACGCCACCAGCCAGGGTACCGATAGCTTCCATTTTTTGAGTATGCCGTAATTGTCTTTCCAGCCTGTACTGTTCCGTCACGTTCTGGGCAATGACAATAACTCCCGAAACCTTGCCTTCTTGGTCTTTTACCGGAGAGGCGGTTATGTCAAAGACCGTCTCGTCTCCGTCGTTACCAAAAAGACCAATCCGCTGAGTACTCGATTCAATCTTACCACTCAGCAGACTTGTATGAAAGGCACAGGTACCACACCTGTTATTCAGCGAACAAAAGATTTCATGACAGGTTTTGCCGATGGCATCTGGATATTTCCGGTAAATAGCCCTGTTGATCCACTGTGCTTTTTTTTCATAGTCAAAGAGGACAAGAATACCGCTAAATCCATCGAATATGGCCTTTTTTTGAGCTTCACTCTCAAAAAGTGCATCCAGAACTGCTTTTTTATTACTTAATTCCAAAGGGTTTCCTCTTTCTTTTCATCTTTTGTTTCAACGTGGCCATATCCTGCTTTTGGTAAACATCGCTACCTGCGACTAGTGTATCACCTGAATTTAATTTATTCAAAAAAGTATTCATGAGTACCTCCGATGTTTTTTGCAACAAAGGCATTCACACCAAATATTTCAAATACGACGGGGTATTATAATGAATCCCCGGCGTATTCCAGCTTTACCGAAGTTAGGCACTAAAGCATCGGACCAGTCTTTTCCTTGACTCTTGTCAACACATTCATTATTAGTTTTCTTCTTGATACTCCTCCAAGAATATCATCCAATCCAACCTGTTAAAAGGATAATAATGATACAACATAACGAAAATCCATCTCGGAAATCATCCGAGCGGCCTGAAATAGAGTACCCATGCACCTGGGTATATAAAGTTATAGGAGAAGACTGCAGCTTAATCAAAGAGGTTATCATTGCAGCCTGTTCTCCTCTCGATGTAAAAATCAGCTATTCCCATAGCAGTTCTAAAGGCAAATATCACAGTCTCAATGCGGAGATCGAAGTTCCCGATGAAGCAGCAAGACTGAATATTTATGAAATTTTAAAGTGCAGTCCTGCAATAAAAATCATTCTTTAAAATCACCGATCAAATGAAAGAAGAAACAAGCAAAGCAGCAAAAAATTCACAGCTTCTTAATTCGCTGCGGGAAGGAGTCAGTATTGTACAAATGGTTCTCTTTAAGGAAGTAAAAATCAATTTACTGCGGAAGAGACCGGATATGAGCAAAAAGCATCTTGCCATGCTGGCAGGTTCGATCACCAATGAGGTTTTCGGGACACAGAATCCGGAAGAAAAATTCGTGCGATTCAGAAAAGAAAACTGGGGGGAAATCGAGCAGGAACTCATGAACATCAAGGACGAACTGGCACCCCTTTGCCCGTTTCTCACCGATGCCCTGCGAATACAAACCCTGTGTGACCATCAGGAAGGCTGCGAAAGCCCAGCCACCCTTCTCCTCGCCAAAGAGCTTGATTATTTGATAGAAAAAAGAGATATCCCGCTTCCTTCATCATTTATGACATCGGCGCGAGAACTGGGCAAGCTGCATAACCTGCTCATTCCACCTGTGCACATTACACCGGAGCAGGATGACTCGTTGGTTCACTGATTTTTTATTTTCACCCGCACCAGTCCACGAACTGAGTTACAGACAAAAAGCGCCGCAGCTGCGTTGACATCATCCCGGGTCACCACCCTTTCAATCAGGGGCACGGTGGTATTTGCCAGCAGATGTTGACGCATAACGCCGGGCAGCAATCCGCTTGCAACCGGAGGGGTTACATACTTACCTTCAGTGTAAATTATTATATTTGTGACACATCCTTCAGTCACTTCTCCGGCATTATTGCAGAAAATATAGTCGAACAACCCATTTTCCAGTGCTAGTTTATATTGTGCATCATATAATGTTCGCATGGTGGTTTTATGAAAAAGCCACGGGCTATCCTTATCCGGCACAACACTACCCGGAGAAAAATCGATGATTGCACAATCGGATACTTCATCTTTTTCTGGATTCGTTGGCAGGGCTGTAAGCATCGGGGTTGCACATGGCACCGCCGTCAGCGAAATCCGGCCGTCTTTCGACAAAACGAGGCGCACCCGATAGCAACTGCCGCCAAAAGTAGTTTCTTCAGAACTAAGCCGCAACCGTATCCCTTCCAGATCACATGAAAATGTAAAAAACCGTGCTCCATTTGCCAATCGCTGAAGATGTTCCTCAAGGAGCCAGTAGCCGGAATCATGCTGCCACAAAATAGTTTCAAACAATTGGAAATCAGGTTGGGAATGAGTGAGAAATCGACCTTTCAGCAGCGTTTCCTCCCATTCGTCCTCTGGTATCGAATCATGAGTAATACCCGCGCCGATACCCATTTCGCCAGAATTTTTCTGTAGACGAACAGTTCGAATGGGAACATTGAAGACAGCTGAACCATCCGGACTGAAATATCCGATAGCCCCTGTATAAACACCTCTTCGGTCTTTTTCCAGTTCATCGATAATCTGCATGGTTCGAATTTTTGGCGCACCGGTTATTGACCCGCAGGGAAACAAGGCACGAAACAGTTCGGTAAGATTCAAATGAGACATGGTTGTTGACGCACTCCTGGCCTTTATTGTGGAGGTCATCTGCAGCAGACTTTCATAGGATTCTACTTCAAAGAGCGAATCGACGAATACCCGGCTCTCACCGTGCCCGTACATCAATCGCGCAAGGTCATTTCGCAACAGGTCTACAATCATGACATTTTCACTTCTGTTTTTAATGTCATAATGAAGTTCGCTGCTGTTTCTGCGCTCTTCCATGCAGTTTCTTCCCTTTGAAGCGGTTCCTTTCATGGGACGGACCGTAATCTCATCACCTTTTTTTCTAAAAAACAGCTCCGGTGAAAAAGATAATATTCGTTCTTCACTATTTCGAATATATGCACTATAGGGAACCGATTGATTTTTACGTAGAACCGAATAAAGTGCTTCGGCGGAACCCTCAAAATCAAAGAGCAGCTTCATGGTATAATTCACCTGATAAGTATCTCCGGCAATAATATACTCCCGTACCTTGTTAAGAATCTCCAGAAACTCCTCTTTTTCCATATTTGGCCTAAGACCGGTGATGTTATACTCACCTCCCGAAGGCCCACAATGTGGCCCATATGGAAAGTTATTTTCACCTGTATTATGGTCGAACCTGTATGGTTTTAAAAAAACCCCAAAATCAGCCAACACCAATTGATTCAGCGGATGACGGCTGTTGTCGGCCCTCATTCTTCCTTCGAGCATTGCCCCGAATTCATACCCGACCCAGCCGGCAAGGTAGAATCCTTTTGTCAGGTGTTTCTGTAGTGCAGCCAGATAATTTTCCAGATTTTCACCTGCCCTGCAAATCAAGCGGTCAACCGGCTCAAGAAACAATAATGATTCAACATTTTCATGGTCCGGCCGTGACGTATCCAGATAGACAAACTCCTCTTGCCTAGCAAGGTAATTTAGTAGATTCTCCAAATCCGGATCCTGAATTTTCAACATATTTGTATCCTTTCAATGCGTAAATCTTAGACTATCCAATCGGTATTCAATACGACAATAACTACCACAACAACCTGACTTTCATTTGGTTTTGTTTATGATACCAATCAACGATTCTCATCCATTGCAACGGGCATTTAAATAGCATATAGTGCGCAACGAAATTTATCTTTGTATTTGTTGTAATTCGGTGAACCATATACTATTATCACCGGGTATTTATCGCACGACAATACATACAAGCCCTTCACGAGATTTATACTATTTCGGCAGTTTTCGCCACGTTGCTGGCACAACTCACAGAAATAACAAAGGAGAACAAATCATGTCGCGAAAGATGGTTACAATTGACGGCAATCAGGCGTGCACCCATGTCGCCTATGCCACCAGTGAGGTTATCACCCTTTACCCCATCACCCCATCAACCCCTCTTGCTGCAGAAGCGGATTCAAAGTCTGCGACGTTGCAAAAAAATATCTGGGGTACTGTACCTATAGTCAACCAAATGCAGTCCGAAGCCGGGGTTGCAGGTTCTATTCACGGATCGCTTACTACCGGAGCTCTTTGTACCACCTTTACAGCCTCCCAGGGGTTGTTGTTGATGATACCCAATATGTACAAAATAGCCGGTGAACTTACCCCCACCGTCTTTCATGTAACTGCCAGAGCGATAGCCTGTCAGGGTCTTTCTATTTTCGGCGACCATAGTGACATCTACTCCGCACGTCAGACCGGCTGGGGCATGCTTTGTTCCGAGAATGTTCAGCAGGCAATGGATATGGCACTGATCGCAGGCCAGGCCACCCTTGCTTCACGAATTCCGTTTATCCATTTCTTCGATGGTTTCCGTACTTCTCACGAAATCCAGAAAATCGAAGAAATCAGCTATGACCAGATGGCTGAGATGATCGATGAAGAATTGATATTCGAGCACAGGCACAGAGCACTCTCACCTGACCATCCTACAATTCGCGGTACCGCTCAAAATCCGGATGTTTATTTTACCGGTCGTGAAACTGTCAACAAATACTATAATGCGGTCCCCTCAATCATGCAGGAGACCATGAATAAGTTTGCCGGCATCACCGGTCGCCAGTACCATCTCTTTGATTACCATGGTGCACCCGATGCGGAAAATGTCGTTGTTATGATGGGGTCAGGTTGTGAAACCGTTGCTTCAACTATTGATTACCTTATTTCCCAGGGTGAAAAAGTTGGTATGGTCATGGTTCGGTTGTATCGTCCTTTCGACTGTAAAGCAATGGTCAACTCTCTCCCCGCTTCTGTAGAAAGAATAACCGTACTCGACCGCACCAAAGAACCTGGCGGACCAGGAGAGCCTCTCTATCTGGATGTTCGTGCAGCTATCGGCGAAGCAGCAGAATCAAACAGTTCCATCTATCCGCCGGTCATTCTTTCCGGTCGTTATGGTCTCGGTTCCGCGGAATTCACCCCGGCAATGGTTAAGGCTGTCTTCGACAACATGGATTCAATGTCTCCAAAGAATAAATTCTGTGTTGGGCCAAATGACGATGTAACCTTCTCGAGCCTCAGTTACGACTCTTCCTTTAACATTGAAGGAAAAGATGTTTATCGGGCCATGTTCTATGGTCTCGGATCCGATGGTACTGTCGGTGCAAATAAAAACACCATCAAGATCATCGGTACAGAGACCGACAACTCCGCTCAGGGGTATTTTGTTTATGACTCCAAAAAATCCGGCTCTATCACAACCAGCCATTTGCGTTTTGGCAAGAACCCGGTTGTTGCTCCATATCTGATTGACAAAGCAAATTTCATTGCCTGCCATAACTTCGCTTTTTTAAAGCAGGTCGATATGCTCACCAACCTTGACGAAGGTGGTACTTTTCTGCTGACCACAAGCTTTGACAAAGATACCGTATGGAATGAACTGCCAGGTAAAGTTCAGAGAGACCTGATCAACAAAAAAGCCAAGTTTTATATCATTGATGCTGTCTCATTAGGTCTTGCTCTTGGACTCGGTGCGCGCATTAACATGATTATGCAGACCGCATTCTTCTTGATTTCCGGTATTCTTACCGAAGACGAGGCTATTAAAGCCATCAAGAATGCCATCAAAAAGACGTACGGCAAAAAAGGCGACAAGGTTGTCGAGATGAATTACAGCGCGGTTGACGGCGCAGTAAAGAATATCGTTCAGGTTCCCCTTGGCACCAGCGTTGACGGCAAAGCGATGCCTCCTGTAGTACCGGATCATGCTCCCGCATTCGTCAAAGAAGTTACCGCCAAGATCATTGAAGGCAACGGTACCAAACTGAAAGTCTCTCAAATCCCCGCGGACGGCACCTGGCCAACCGGAACCACCCAATACGAAAAACGTAATATTGCCGTGGCTGTTCCCCGTTGGCTTCCCGAAAACTGCATTCAGTGCGGGCAATGTGCTCTGGTTTGCCCACATGCTTCCAACCGCATCAAAATTGTTCCGGAAATCAAAGATGCCCCGGAAGCTTTTCAATCCATAGATGCTGTAGGTAAGGCCTTTAAAGGCCAGCAGTTTATAGTGCAGATTTTCACCGAAGATTGTTGCGGTTGTACTCTTTGTGTCAGTGTCTGTCCTGCGAAGACAAAAGCACTGGAGATGATTCCAAACAGTGAAGAAGTTAAAGCTGTTCAGTCTAAAAATGTCGATTATTTTCTGGCTCTGCCGGAAATCAATCCGGCTGACATCAATGTGACAACAATAAAAGGCAGCCAATTGAAGCAGCCGCTGTTCGAGTTCTCCGGTGCTTGTGCTGGTTGTGGCGAAACTCCTTATATCAAACTCATCTCCCAGATGTTTGGCGATAGAATGTATATTGGTAATGCTACAGGCTGCACCTCAATTTATGGCGGCAATCTGCCGACGACACCGTACAGCAAGCGCAGCGATGGCCGCGGTCCTACCTGGGCCAACTCATTATTTGAGGATAACGCTGAATTCAGTGCCGGAATGCGCACTACTGTCAATAAACTTGGGCAGCAGGCTGCAGAACTTCTGACCAGTGCTGCCGAGGCTGGTATTGTAAAGCAGGATCTTGTGACTGCGATCCTTGATGCTGTGCAATCAACCCAGATGGATATTGAGGCTCAACGAGCGCGAATAGCTGAAGTAAATGCAGCAATCGAGAATAGTGGTAATCCAATCGCTCGTCGCCTCTTACACCTGACAGACTTCCTTGTGAAAAAATCAGTTTGGGCTTTTGGTGGTGACGGTTGGGCCTATGATATCGGCTACGGCGGTGTGGACCACGTCCTTGCTTCCGGTGAAAACGTCAATATCCTGGTACTCGATACTGAGGTTTATTCAAACACCGGTGGTCAGATGTCAAAATCTACCCCACGTGCAGCTACTGCTCAGTTTGCTTCCAGCGGCAAGAAAATGCCCAAGAAAAATATGGGTATGATCTTCGCCACCTATGGTAATGTTTATGTTGCTCAAATCAGTCTTGGCGCTAACCCGGCACAAGCAATAAAAGCAATTGCCGAGGCTGAAGCCTATGATGGACCGTCTCTGATCATCGCCTATGCTCATTGCATCAACCATGGTATCAACATGGCTCTTGGCCTTGAACAGCAGAAAAAGGCAGTTGCTTGTGGTCATTGGCCGTTGTACAGATTCAATCCGGATCTGGAAGCTGAAGGCAAAAATCCGCTGATCATCGATTCTAAAACCGATCCATCTATCAGCTTCGATGAGTATGCCCTTGGTGAAAACCGCTACCGTACCTTAAAGCGGGTTAATCCTACTAAGGCCGATGCACTTCTTGCCGAATCTCAGAAAGATGTTCTCAGGAGTCTGAGATTCCTCAAGAGCCTTGCAACAGCTCTTGAGCCTGAAGCGAAAATAGAAGAATAATTATTCCTACTCTGCTCCATTCCAGAATATATTCTGGAATGGAGCAGATGCATCGAACCTGCATTCTCATCAGTTCAGACGGAGTCAGGTTCAAAGTTTTTGGCAGTGAACATAGTCCTTTGGACATAAGAAAAGGCCGAGTGGTTATTAACCACCCGGCCTTTTTTATGTTGTTTTTCCAAACCGGAAAATTATCCGGCGAAAAACTCTCTTAGCCATCCGTAATTTTTTCTATTTTTGCTTGATTCCGGTATCGGCTTTACTCTTTGCCGTTTCTGCTTTCAATTCTTCGTAATCTTTCACTGATTGCAAGACCGCCTCATCCTGGCGCTCTTTTATCTGAGCCACTTTTGCTTTAATTTTTTCTTCTTTAATGCTTAAGGTCTGGGCACCGAAAAGAGTTGCCGCCAAATATTTAAAAGAGAAGAGCATCAACTCCACGTCGTCTACCTTGATTTTATCAATAGTCTCTTGATCTAACTCATAGGTATCAAGAAATGTACTCTCAAAAACAAATTTACGGAAGGTAGAGAGATCGGTGGATGCCATAAAAAACATGCGTTTCGCCTGTTCCGAAAGAGTTGCCTGAAGGCCATAGGATTTACGTCTCATTACCAATCTGAGCCACTCCTTATTCATTTCATCCCTTACATCGACACCCTGGTCTGCCCGCCATTCACGAATAGTCCATTCTTTGTCCTCTTCGAAACCTTTGCAATGCTCTTCTCTCACTGTGAAAAAAAACTTTTCTTCAGCGGATTCAATTTCTTCACCATCAGCGCCTCTCGAACCTCCTTCATGGAAATCGGCCATGCCGACAGGATAATATCGACAGGCTGTAGGTCGGTCGGTATAAACTGTGCAACCTTCCGGTGTCACAAAAGGACATTTATTGTCATCTTCCCGCAATTTGATCATAACACCCGGCATATCGGTTTTTTCAAGATACGTCGGCATACTGAATTTATGAAGAAATTCATGGGCTGGAATACCCAGTCTTTTGGTCAGCTGCAAAATATCATAGGGAGTCAGAACAATTTTGATACCACCACAACATGCCGTAAAACAACGTACTCCCGGATGACAACGAAATTTCAGCGGACTGTCCAGAGTCAATTTTTTTGGTTCGATTGAGGACGGATTCTTTTCTTTACCAAAGATCGTTTGTACCTTGGCATTGCTCTCTTCATTACTCATCACACCACCTAAATGTAAATATTATATCGGAACCCTTTGGCTTAGGGTTGAGTTTATTGCAAACAGCGTTATATCATAAACATATCCGTTGATTGTGTAAACCAATTTCACCTTATGTTTCAGCTGTTAGTTTTGCACTGCAAAAAGGCCCCACAAACCCTGCTGATCCTGCAAGAAAAACAGCTTAAGTATATGTTGCAGTTTTCCTGAATAAATCGTATATGTCACATTGCTTTTTATTACTTTTATTATTTTTCATCTATGCTGGGTAACCGGCATATCAAGGATCTTACAGAATGAGAATATTTAGTCGTCCAATTGATTTAACAGGTGTCAGTACTGTCGTTTATCATCTTCCAGATGGTCCTGCCCTTTCCCTGAAGATTGAAGGCATAGAAGAGTACCTCGATCTTGAACTCGAACTTGGTCATGTCTGCGACACTTCCGATATTGATGGGGTATTACACTTCTTTCCTAAAGGAAATGCTTGAGGCAACGCTTAATCCGCCTGTTTTTCCAAAGTGAATAAAAAACCTGCCCTTCACACCGTTTCTCTTTGTGACAGCCATATCCATACCCGATTATGCGGCCATGCAAACGGCGAGATGGAAGATTACGTAGAGGCAGCCATCCAGAAAGGACTCAAAAAGATTATCTTCCTCGAACACATGGAGGAAGGTATCACTCAAGTGCAGAGAAAGACATGGCTTTCTGAAGATGATTTTGACTATTATTTTTCTGAAGGACAAAGACTTCGATCCAAATACCAAGGTACCATTGAAATTGGCCTGGGCGTTGAATGTGGATATAACCCAGATTGCCGTGACCTCCTTAACCAAAGACTCGGAAAACGGAACTGGGATCAGATTGGTATCTCCTGTCATTTCCTAAAATTTGAAGGAAGGACCGAGCATCTCAATATATTCAGCAGTAAAGACGTAAGCGTCCTGCAGGCTCGGGAAATCGGAGCGGAAGAAATCCTGGATCGTTATTTTACAACACTTACCGATGCCGTCCGTTATCTGCCCGGAACCATGCTGTGTCACCTTGATGCGGCTCTACGGTATCTCCCGGAAATTACCCTGACCGCTTCGCATTACGTCCTTATCGATAAGCTGCTGCAGGCAGTACGTGAAAAAACGATGGCCATCGAGATCAACAGTTCAGGTTTTACTATACGGCAGGAACAATTCCCGAACCGACGTATTCTTTGTATGGCTAAATCCTACGATATCCCTTTCATTTTCGGATCGGATGCCCACAAACCGGGCGATGTAGGCAGATATTTTGATACTATCGACTCACTTCTCCTTTCAGGAGTCTGTTCATAGCAGCGGCAAGGCTTTTTGAATTAAACGGCTTATGAACGATAGCGTTCACTCCTGCCGCATATGCTTCTTCATTATCCTGACTCTCATTTTGCGTTGTCACCATAATAATCGGCAGCAGCTTGTCCGTGTATTTCTCCCTGATTCTTTTGGTCAACTGTATCCCGGTAATTTTCGGCATATTGAGATCGGTAAGGACCATCAGAGGTTTTTCAGTTTGCAGCCATTCCAGGGCAGATGCAGGAAATTCAAACAGCACCGGTTCAAAACCCAGTTCATGCAGGGTTGCTTTATAAATGTTGAGGATCATTCTTGAATCGTCAACCGCCACGATTTTGGGGCGCACTGCCTGCTCTTCTTCTCCGGTGAGCTTATTTGCGAAATCATTTTTTCCGGCCTTCAACAGGAGCTTATGGTAATGGTCTCGAATATCTTTATGGGCGTGGGGGAGATAGAAAAGAGCAAGTTCCTCAAACAATTCATCATCTGCAAGATGGACAAAAATATTGTCGACCTGCGCATTAACGATGGTTTTAACGATATGCCGCGCCTCATTTTCCGGTCCGCGCAACAAATTTTTTATTCCTGCGCCGAGAATCGTTGAAAAATTCTTTTCAATCGCCCTGGCTGCAGCAATACACACGTGATCTTCCGGATCGGATAAACCGGCCGTAAGGGTATATGCACCTTTTTTCAGGGGCAAAAGAGCCAGGGCTTCGTATGCAGCAAAGCGAACATTGGCACTTTTCGGTTCATTGGTCAGTAGTTTACGGATAGGCACAACAGCCGATTCATCAGCAATATCTCCCAGGACATTCAAGGTATGAATCAGAAGATCGGGATCATTGTTGAGGAGATTTTCAATAAGCACCGGCACCACCTTCGGGCCGATCCTCACCAGCTCGGATTTAGCAAAAGATCGCATATGCGCATAATGCGAACGAATCGTATCGTTGAGTTTTTCAAGTGAGACCTGGTCTTGCACTTCGGAAAAAATCGAGAGAATTAAATAATCGATCTCATTATCCGTCCCCATTCTTTCAGCAAGACGGTGCATGGCCGTGGGAGTTCCCACCTGCCCCAATGACTGTACCGCAGCTATGATGAGATCCCGATTGGCCGCATACAGATAGTCGGTCAGGGCATTTATCGCCATAGGATCGCCTATTAACCCCAGGCTTTCTATGATCGATAGAATTTCTGCTTCATCTTCCGATGCCGCAATGAGATCAAGCAGAACGAAGGTGGCCTCCTCAAACCGAAGCTCTCCCACAACCTTGATCAATTCCGATTTATCTTTGATTTTTGAAGAACCGAGAAATTCTATGAGCTTTTCAGGATAAGCCAGGAGTACCGACAACAGAGTCTCGCGAATAATCGGCATCTCGTCGGCAACGGCCATCTTGTCAGTCAGCAGATAGATAAAAAGCGGCACGGAAAAATCCGGCTCCGCTCTCGACAGGATATAAACCAATCGTTTGCGTGTTTTTTGGTCAACTTGATCTAAATAGGATAAAACAAGCTGTGCTTTGAGGGCATCACCGGTTTTAATATTTTCCTGGAGTTCTTCAATCATATGTTGCGTGTTCAGTTTTGCCATAATTACTCCGTTATACCGTTCGTTACCCTTCCTAATTTTTTCAAAACAAAAGCAAATAGGATTGTATCATACAACGGCTAACCCCTCTTTGTCTATCCGCGACAAGAGGGGTTAGCCCATCCAATTACCAT
>Ga0214472_10001687_pt1 | contig 24277 bp, 22 predicted proteins | sample RVTome_6_FD_207662 | JGI IMG/M metagenome (GOLD analysis project Ga0214472, IMG submission 207662) | Soil microbial communities from uranium-contaminated site in the Upper Colorado River Basin, Wyoming, United States - RVT140D175 | ecosystem: Environmental > Terrestrial > Soil > Contaminated >...
CGAAAAGAAGAGCAGCAGGATTGGGGTCTTTCTTTACACCGTAAAATTCCCCTAGTTGCTTGATCTTGCTGCTGGGGCTTTTGATATCATAGGCGCACACTTCGCCGAAGAGAATTCGCCACTGATCGAAAAGGACCTTGGCCTTGGGATAATCATCAGGCTTCTTTTCAACTTCACGGATGCGCCAATAGAGTTTCTCTATACCCTCGCGGGCAAGTTTACGTTCACTCTCCGCGCCGAAGTCCCCGGCCAGATAGTCAGGGAGAAAAGGCTTGCCGGCGACACCCAAGCTCGATAGTTTTCGGAGGAAGTCTTCTACGACGTAAACTGATCGTTCTCTGGCAGGACTGATTTCCCACTTGCCGTTTCGATACCGTCCCGTGATGAAAAAGTTACCGTCGGTTCCGACACCAAACAGCTCTTGGGGATCACGTTTCAACTCGGATTTGAAGTCTTTTGCCCGGTCCTGAAGCTGCCCGATGACTTCCCGATTTCCAGGTGCATCGTTGGATTCCTTAAGCCGACCGGGTTTTTTGTACTCAATGAATACGTAATCGTAAACCGAGTCCGCCCGGCCTTTTCCTATGGTGACTTCGTGATGGCCTTTGAGTTCAGGAAGGTCGGCCTCCTTACGGAAAACCTCGATTGCTTTTTCAACTTCTATGCGGAGGTCTTCCTCTGAGTCGGCAAATGCAACCGCCGCCTCGATCTGTTCGCAAACGATCGATGCCTGTTCAGAGATTATGTCCTCAAGCGTCTTCGTTACGGCCATCGTCTTATTCGAGAGCGGTCCGGATGTTTTCGAACGTTGCGGTTAGCGCACCGGCCGCTAAGAGTTCCTTGTTCATCCGGTGCTCTATGGTCAGGACGGCTCGCCCACTACGCAGCGCGGATTTGGCGAGCTTTAATGAGGCGGTTCCATCCGGTGCAGACAAAATCAACAGGGCCGCTGCCAGGGCTACCACCAATTCATTGCGCCGCATGGATGCGTCTCTACTGATACGCTTCGCCTTTGGACTGCAGTGAGACAACAAGAGCAATCTACCATCACTGACTCGACCGTTCATATCTCCACGAAGAACAAATCGATCGAGACCCTTGGAAACACAAAAGACTACGGGGGCAAGCTGACGCAATAAAATACGCAGGGCCTCTTCTTCTAGCGGCGAATGCCAGCCGCCGATGAAAGCCACTTCTTTCAAGTATGCCAGTTGTTTCAAAAGTTGTGAGCTTTTTAATGCCAGATCAGAATCGATCTGTCGAGCAGAAATAATTCCTAGAAGCTTGCCCTGCAGGATGGCCGGTTCTCCGGCGCTCCAGAGCCGGCGAGATTTTTCAGAAAAAAATGAGTCGAGGCCCGCAGGCGGAGCAATCTCACGAATTTCAACAGGTGCAACCATTGGTCTACACTTCGTTTGGTTTATCTTTTTCGCCCGGGAGATGTTTTAGTGCTTTACCGGCGCGACAATTCACTGTTTCAAAAGATGATGTGCCACGTAACGCGTTAGCGTATACGCATATTACGCGATTGGGAAGCATTCTGACAATCAGAAGGGATTTTTACGATTCCAAAACGCCTTTATTAGTTCTGTGGTAGATTTGGCTCCCGCTGCATACGGGCAAAACTGCTTCCTTCGAGAGGTTTGCTTGACCTCTATTCGTTGTTATGCTGTCTTGGTAAAACTCCCAAAAAAGTTCATATGAAGATCACTAGCATTAAAGGTTTTGCGGATATCTTTCCCGGCGAAGTGGAGGCTTGGCAGTTGGTGGAAGCCAAAGCGCGCCAGGTTTTCAGCTTTTACAATTTCGCCGAGATTCGCATCCCCATCTTGGAGAAGACCGAGCTGTTCAGCCGCTCGATCGGCGAGACCACGGATATCGTCGAGAAGGAGATGTACACTTTCCCAGACCGTGAAGTTAGTAGTTCCACGATCTTAAGCAAGAGTGGTTCTACGGGTTTAGCGCAGAGCAAATCAGGCACTATGGGACAGACAGTGTCGCGCAGCGCAGGCTACACTCACTCGATCCCAGGCCCGTTGATGTTAACGCTCCGTCCCGAAGGCACCGCCGGTGTAGTGCGCGCCTATATCGAGTCGGAAATGTACAAGGTCGAGCCGGTCCGCAAGCTCTATTATATGGGGCCGATGTTCCGCCGTGAGCGGCCGCAAAAGGGCCGCATGCGCCAGTTCCATCAAATCGGCGCCGAAGCCTTGGGGCGCGGCGATCCGTTTATCGACACGGAAATTTTACTTTTACTCAACGATTTTCTTGCCGCGCTCGGACTGACAGAGCCGTCTTTGCAGATCAATTCTTTAGGCTGCGGTGCGTGTCGGCCGGAATATCGGGAAACGCTTCTGCAATTCTTGCGGCTGCGCCAAGGGGAATTGTGCGGCAACTGCCAGCGGCGCATCGAGCGCAATCCGCTGCGCGCGTTGGACTGCAAAGAGGCGGGCTGTATCCATGCGACCCAGGATGCCCCGTCGATTGTCGATTCTCTGTGCCACGGGTGCCGCGATCACTTCAACACCGTGCAGCGCCTGCTCCATGAAACTCAGGTGAAATTTGCCCTTAACCCGCGCATGGTGCGCGGCCTCGACTATTACTGCCGGACAACTTTTGAATGGACCACCGCTCTGTTAGGTTCCCAAAGCGCGGTGGCCGCGGGGGGGCGCTACGACGGTCTGGTGCAGCAGCTCGGCGGGCCACCGATTCCCGGCGTAGGATTCGCCCTGGGTGTCGAGCGGTTGACCATGCTTCTGCGCTTGCAAGAAAATCTCCCCGCGCGAGGGCCCGGCTTGTATATCGTTTGGATCGGCGACAAGGCGCGCGACTGGGCGTTTTCCACGCTACATCGTTTGCGCCGGGCCGGACTCCAGGTCGAAATGGAGGCCGAGGCGCGCAGCATGAAGAGCCAGATGCGCCGTGCCGACAAACTCAAAGCGGTTTCGGTGTTAATCGTCGGCGAAAATGAATTAACCAGGGGTAGCGCAGCGCTGCGGGACATGGCGAGCAAACAACAACAGGATATCGATTTAAACAACATCGAAGCGGAATTAGTCGCGAGGAAGGTAAATTAATTAATGGCGGAGCGAGTGTTTAGCGACCCGTTGGGCGATTGGAAACGCAGTTGCTATTGCGCCGAGGTGCGGCCGATTGCGGTTGGCAAAGAATTGATTTTGACGGGTTGGGTGCATAGCCGGCGCGACCATGGCGGGGTGATCTTTGTCGATTTGCGCGATCGCAGCGGCATTTGCCAAGTGGTTTTCAATCCCGAAGTCGATCCATTATCCCATGAGAAGGCAAAGCAGATTCGCTCCGAAGACGTCATCGCGGTGCGCGGTGTGTTGGCCAAGCGTTCGCTGGAAACCATCAACCCCGAGCTCCCCACCGGCGAAGTGGAGCTCAAGAGCCGTGAACTCAGGCTGCTCAACGCCTCGGCGGTGCCTCCGTTCATGATCGAAGACGAAACCGATGCCAACGAGAATACCCGGCTCAAGTACCGCTATCTCGACTTGCGCCGACCCCGGAGCCTCGCCCCTCTCTTGCTGCGTTACCGCATGACCAAGTTGATTCGCGACTATCTCGACGGTTTGGGCTTCATCGACGTTGAGACGCCGGTTCTCACCAAGAGCACGCCCGAGGGGGCGCGCGATTATTTGGTGCCGAGCCGAATCTATCACGGCAAGTTTTACGCGCTGCCCCAATCCCCGCAGCTATTTAAACAGATTCTCATGGTTGGCGGGCTTGACCGTTATTTTCAAATCGTCAAATGTTTTCGCGACGAAGATCTGCGCGCTGACCGCCAGCCGGAGTTCACCCAGCTGGATATGGAATTGTCGTTTGTCCAGCCGGACGATGTCATGGCGCTGGTCGAAGGCATGATTGCGCTGCTCTTCAAGGAGCTGAAGGGTGTCGAGCTCAAGCGTCCTTTCGCCCGATTGACTTACGCGGACGCCATCAACCGATTCGGTTCGGACAAGCCGGACATGCGCTTTGGCCTGGAGATTTGCGACTTCACCGAGGCGCTGCGCGATTGCCAGGCCAAGGTGTTTACCGGGGCGATCCAAAAGGGCGGCGTGGTCAAAGGCATCCGCATCCCCAAAGGTGGCGAGCTGTCGCGCAAAGACTTGGACGACATGACGCCGTTCGTGGCGACCTTTGGCGCCAAGGGCATCGCTTGGAGCAAAATAACCGCGGATGGGTGGCAGTCGCCCATCGCCAAATTCCTTTCCGCGGCGGAACAAAAACAGGTTGAAATGATTTCCCAGGCGCAAGTGGGTGACGTGGTGCTGTTCTCCGCCGACAGCGCCAAAATAGTGCACGACTCCTTGGGCAATCTCAGATTGCACTTGGGGGAAAAGCTTGGCTTGATTCCGGAGCAAGATTACGCGCTGGTCTGGGTCGTCGATTTCCCGCTGATGGAATTCGACGCGCAAGAAAAACGTTATGTTGCCCTGCACCATCCGTTCACGGCGCCGCTCGATGAGGACGTGCCGCTGCTCGATAGCGAACCTGCGAAGTCGCGCTCGAAGGCTTACGACCTGGCGTTGAACGGTGTCGAGATTGGCGGCGGCAGCATCCGTATTCACCAAGTCGAGTTGCAGAGAAAGATCCTCGGGCTCATGGGCATCGGCGCGGAAGAGGCGGACGCGAAGTTTGGTTTTTTCTTGGAAGCGCTCGGTTTTGGCGCGCCGCCTCATGGCGGCATCGCCTTCGGCATCGATCGTATGGCGATGCTTTTGAGCGGCGCCAAATCATTGCGCGACGTCATCGCTTTCCCAAAAAGCCAGCGCGCCGTCTGCCTGCTCACCGAAGCTCCGTCGGGCGTCGATCAACGTCAACTGGGCGAGCTGGGGATTCGGGTGAGCGGGGGAGACAAGAAGTAGTCAGTCGCCAGTTCTTAGGGGGGGCGCCGCCCGCAAGCCCATCAGGTTCAGTCACCTCAGCTAACCTCAGCTAACCGATTACTGATACTTTTTCTTGAGCGGCTGCCTCACTTCTGCTAATTTCATTGCCACCATGATATTGAAGACCTCTCTGCTGTTATTGCTTCTCGTTGGTTGTAGTTTTGGGCCGGGCAATCTCAATAGCCGCCATTCCAGTGATCTTGAAGCGCGCAGAATTCGCCGCATCGCGGTGGTGCCGCCGGCGATGACGGGCGGCGCGCCGAAGCCGAAAATTCCCTTCGGCGCCGCGCTGGGGCCGCCTAGCAGCGAGCGCGAAGCGCCCGAGAATCTCGCTCGATATGCCTATTTGGCGCTGGCGTCCTTGCCCAACTGGCAGATCGTTTCAGATAGCGAAGTGCGGGAAGTCAGCCAGTCGCTGTCGGCCGGCGCCGCGGCCAACCGGCTTCGACAGATTGGCGAGATGGTATACGCCGATGCGGTGCTCACCGGCCGGGTGCAGCGTTACCGTGAACGAGTCGGCGATGAATGGGGCGCCAGGAGCCCGGCGTCGGTGGCGTTCGTTTTGGACTTAGTCGATGTGCGGCGGGGCGATGTCATCTGGTCGGCGACCTTCGATGAGACGCAAAAGTCCCTCAGTGAAAATATTTTTGCCTTTGGCGATATCAGCGAGCGCGGCGTGCGTTGGTTGAGCGCCGACCAACTGGCCCAGGATGGGGTCAGGAAGGCGGTCGGCCAGCTGCATCAAATCATCGGGCGCAGCCCGCCGTCTTAGGCCGGTCGTGCTTGATTCGGGTTGGCGCTCCGTGGATTTTCCGCGAGGGGATCGACTTCCAAGGGTTTCCTGACGCGTTCGCTGACAAGCTTGGCCAAGTCTCGCAGTCTCCGCAAACTGCCGCGATCCAGCAAAACATTTTCACCGTCAGAAAAAATCAGCCGTAAAGCGGGGACCGGGAAGGTTTGCGCCGCCGTCGATCCGCCGACGGCAAAGCCACTGGAAACTTGATCGTTGCCGACGGCTACGCGTTCAATCTCCGCAAAGCTTACTTTTAGCACTGTGGCGCGGTACAGGCTCAGGCGCTGAAGAGTGACTTGGCCGCTGGTGCCGTCTACCTCAATGGTGCGCCGTTGAGTGACCAGAAAGAATGAAATCCCAAACAGTACCAAATTCATCAGTGGAAAATACCAAAGCGAGCTGGCCGGGCCGACGAAGCCGCGAAGCAGCAAGGCTAGCACGATTGGAACTGAAACGAAGAGCAGCAGCAGAGCGATTCCTAGACACAGAAATGCCGGGAAGCGCGGGCCTTGCCAGTGTAGTTTTAGCTTTTCCGGGCTCTTCTCGACGACACGGAAGCCCAGGCGATTGCCGATGGCTTCGAATTGGGCTGGATCGCCGATCATTGCAAGGGATCAGAATGGAGCGGCGCCAGGGCGGAGCGCCTACTGCTTGTGGATTTTCTGCTCCTTGTAAAAATCGCGGAAACGATAATCCTTGAGATGAATCAGATTTTGATAGGAGCCAAAGCGCTGCGCCGGATCGTTAACCTCATCGAGCAGGTCGCGGTGGTTGTTTTCGGTCTCGAAGACGCGGACTTTTTGATAGGTCGTCGAGCGTTCCGCTGGGATGCGGCCCATCTCGCGGACCATGCCACGGAACTGCGACGGCTTCATCAACTGGCCATAGCCGGCGCCGGCCGCGGTGGAGATGCTTTCGTTGATCAGTGTGCCGCCGAAATCGTTGGCCCCGGCGAGCAAGGCGATTTGCGATAATTTCGGCCCTTCTTTGACCCAGGAAACCTGCAGGTTGGGAATCCAGTTGTTGAGCATCAGGCGCGCCACCGCGTACATCTTCATGACTTCCGCGCCGGTGGCGCCATGGCGCAGCTCGGGCAACGCCTTTCGATGCGACATCGGCGCTTCTTCGTAGACGAAGCTGAGCGGCACGAACTCGGTGATGCCGCCGGTGCGCTTTTGCACATCGCGCAGCACGTTGAGATGGATGGCCCGGTGGCGCGCGCTTTCGATATGGCCGTACATGATCGTCGAGGTGGTCGGAATGCCGAGTTCGTGGGCGGTCTGGATCACCTCGATCCATTGATCGATGCCGATGCGCCCAGGCGAGATGCGTTGGCGCACTTCGTCGACGAAAATTTCCGCGGAGGTTCCCGGCAAACTGCCGACTCCGGCCTGTTTGAGCGCGGTCAAATACTCGCGAATGGTTGCGCCGGTCAATATCGAACCGTAAAGAACTTCCTCCGGTGAAAAACCGTGGATGTGCAATTCGGGCAAGGCTTCTTTGAGCGCGCGGCACAGTTTGACGTAATGCCAACCGTCCATGCCGGGCGCTAAGCCCGCCTGTACGCAAACTTCGCTGGCGCCGAGATCGCGCGCTTCACGCGCCCGCCGGATGATTTCCTCGAACGGGAGAAAATAGCCTTGTTCGGCGAGATGGCCGCGGCTAAAAGCGCAAAAACCGCACTGTTTGACGCAGACGTTGGTAAAGTTGATGTTACGGTTGATGACGTAAGTGACCACGTCGCCCACGGTTTGGGCGCGCAAATAATCCGCCGCGGCGATCATGGCCATGAGATCGGCACCGTCAGCATCGAATAAATCCGCCGCCTCATCGACCGAGATGTCTTGGCCTGAGAGCGCCCGGTCGAGAGTCTGTCCCGTCGCGCGCGACACGGTCTTCAGCAGCCGATCGAGCGAAGATTCCAGATGCGGCCAATTCATGGCGCGACTTTAGCCTTTCGACTGGGCAAACTCAACGACGAAGGTAATAAAGCGCCGAGAGAAAAGCATTGAAATTTACGCGTCGCGAACCACGCCTTCGGGTTGTCAGGTTAAGGGTAATTGGTCACAGGTGAGGGGGTGCCTTAGTCCTTACCCTTCCCGCCTCACGGCTGGCTCCGCGCTACGCGCGCATCCAGTATCTCGCGAACTCCTGCAGGAAGGTGAGCGTCGTGAAGTCGCGCATGCGGTCGAGATAGACTTTGCCGTTTAAGTGGTCGTACTCATGCTGGATGACCCGCGCGTGAAAGTGTTTGGCGACAAAGTCGAGTTTCTTTCCATGGCGGTCAAGGGCCTGGACTCGTATGGATTGGTAGCGCGGCACCCGGCCGCGCAGGTCGGGAATGCTGAGACAGCCTTCCCAGTCCTCTTCCATTGCGTCTGACAAGGGTGTGATTTTCGGATTCACCAACACCGCCAACGGCACCTTGGCTTTGTTCGGGTAGCGCGGACTATTGGCGACCTCGAGGACCGCCACTTGCTTAGAAGTAAACACCTGATCCGCCGCCAGGCCGACGCCGTCGTATTCCTTCATGGTCTCGACCATGTCGTTTATGAATTTTTGCATGGCCGGAGTCTTGAGCGCTTTGACGGAAATATTTTCACTGACCCGGCGCAGGACCGGATGACCGAGACGGGTAACTTTAAGGATCGCCATGCAAAGTCCCTTAGCATACCCCGCGATCATTTCGCTAGCGCAGGCGAGCCGACGCGGTTCGTGCGTGCTGATGGCGCCATCACTGTGAGCTGCGCTTCATCTTCCAAGACCGCGGCGCTGAACTATTTGTTTCATTTCTAGGAAATCACGATGAGATCAAGACCCTGCTTCGCCGGGGCAGCTATCGTTGAACAGCAGCTTAATGAGAAACCGGCGTGATCCATAGGGTCATCTTGCCCGCGGCACGGATTGCAGAAGCTTTGAATCGCGCGCTCATAAATTCTAACTTTCGTCGGAATCCAGCGCAGCGCGCACGCGCCGGCGCAACTCTGCTTGCAGTTCCGGCGCCAGCGGGCCCTTCTCGACGGCGCGGATATTGGCCTGGAGATGCGTGAGATTTTGAGTGCCGACAATAAAGGTGTGGGCGCAGGGATGGCCCAGCGCGTAGCGTAACATGGTCTCAACCGGGTCGCGTCCCTCAAGCAGCGCTGCGAGGCCGGAACGCACCCATCGCGTTCGCACCACGGGAAACTCGTGCCCGCGCCCCGATGCGCGGACCGGAGCGCCCTTGGTCGCTCCACCGCGAATGATCGTGCCCGCTCCCCGCTGAGCCGCCAGAGTGATCGCCTCTTCGTGTTCCGGTTCCAACGCCGAGTAGACGATCTGAAATGCGTCAAAAACGTTCCAACCGATAAAAGTCGCCAATTGAGGCAAGACCGCTGACACTCCTATGAAGCGCGTTTTGCCTTGTGCTTGAATGGTTCGCAACGTGTTGATGCAGTCATAACGCTCAACCGTTTCGACCGAAGGCCCATGCAGTTGCAGCACATCCAGGTACTCGGTGCGTAGTCGTTTTAGACTCTGCTCGACCGAGTCTATAATCGCCGCGCGTGACCATTCCGACCCCCCGGGCGGATTGTCCCGGTAGGCTCGGCCGCATTTTGATGCCAGAATGTAATCGCTCCGGCGGTGGGCAACGAACCTGCCGATAAACTCCTCGCTGCGCCCATAACTCGGGGCGGTGTCGATAAAGTTGATGCCGGCGTCGAGCACGGCGTTAAGCACCTGTTCGGCATTCGATTCGTCGCTCAAACGGCCACCGCCAACCTCCACGTCGCGCAGCTCGAGCGCCCCAAACCCCAATCGCGTGACCGCGAGACCAGTTCTACCGAGATCAACCTTGGGAAGCATAGAGTTCAGATCGGCTTTGAAGCGAAATCGCTCTCGTCTATTCTTTTAAGCTTTGCCAATTTTTTAACATAATGTTGGCAAAGGTAGTAGCAAGCTTTTTCCATGGGTAACAGTTTACCCCCAACAGTTTTTCAACTCTCCAACAAATTCTGCAATGTCACAAATTCAAGTTTCCCCAAGTCTCGCGCTCCATTAGGACTGCGTGTTCGTGGAAAAGGCTTGGCTGAAGGATAACGGATAAAAACTGACGGCGCTGGCGGTTTGTTGCGGGGCGCCGCGGTCATTGTCCGCTTGCATGATGGCCGCGCTGATAGTGCTGGCGCAGAAGATCCTTGCCGTAGTCGTTGCCGTTTGGCGTGCGCACGATGACATGGATGTGGTCCCGGTAATGTTCCGTGAACTGGGGAAACGCCTGGCCGGCCTGATGATCGAACTCGATGATGATCACCGGGCTATGAATGCGGTAATAAAACACGCTATCTTCCTCGACGCCGCCGCGCCAGGAGAAATGGGTATCATGAACACGGCGCAGGACTTCGTCCATTTTGACTCGCGCGTGACCCGGCCGCATGCGCCCGACGTGAGTTTCTATTAGGCGGATAAGCTGATCATGCTGCCCCGGCGTCAGCTGATCGTAGGCGATCCCCTCATAGTGTAGCTCGTGATTATCGCGAAAGGCCGAAGTGAAGAGGTCCCGGGGCAGATCCTTGGAGACCACGGCTTTGCCGCGCTGTTCAGTGTCGAGGGCACGGATCATGGCAAACCCTTGGGCTTCTTCGGCTTCGAACACCCGGGTGCCGGCGTATTTGCCGCTCTTGGCGAACACCGGCTCCGAGCCGAGAAACGCCGGCGTCATCACAATCTGATCGCCGAGCACCAAGCAATTGACGTTCAGATGATGGCCGTCGATCTGCCAGCCCCAGGGCTCGGCGGCGGCAGGCGTTCCCATGATGCTGAACCAGTAGAGGTCCTCGCCGAATTCATCGAACCGTCCGGTCATCTCTCCCACCGTTTCGTTGAGACGCATGATGTCGCGCGCGGTGGCGAATCCCTGGTCGCTGAAGCTCTCCTTCAGGAGCGCGAGGGCGCGCGCGATTTGCCGATCGGACATTTCGCAAAAAGGGATGCCGTGGCGCATGATGGTGCGATGGATGTTGCTCCACAGGCGCCATTCGTTGGCGTCGATCGGAAAAAGCGCCCTCGTCCGCTGTGCCGCGCTCAGCGAGCCGAGAAAGGCCTCGGCGGCCTCGCGAATCGTCTCAGTGGAAGCTCCGGTGGCTCTAATCGAGAACAGGCCGGAGACCACCGTGCCATCGGCGGTATTGCCCTTGAAAGGCTCGGCCGCGGCGGCGAGCGCATTTGTTAAATAGTTCGGCGGCCCGCCGCCAAACTTCAACGGCCGGCCGTTTAGCCGCGGCGCCGCCAACTGCGCCGGGAGGTGGTCCAAATTTTCAGGCTTGCTCATGCACCGCTCTCAAATTTTTCAACTCTGGGACGACGCTGTTGTTTTAATGCGCTCGGGCATAAGCTGTCAATCCACAGGAACATAGATCACGCTAACGTTAGCTTTTGCCTCACTGAAGCCAAGAACGGGTTGCTGCGCCGTGAAAATCATTCTTTCGCCCCGGCAACATTGACAGGGCGTTCGGTCATCGGATAGATTCCGCGGCAATCGAAATGACGATTTTGAATTCTTGCCTGGGCCGCGTCGAAATTAAATCCGAATCGGTTGCTCCAACCGCCGCGTTGCCATCGAAGCGTGTAGGCTCCAGGTTGAAGGTCTTTATTCGAGCCGCTCGCCTGGCCGCGCTGGCGTTGTTGTTGTTGCCCGCCGCCGCCGAGCCGTCGGAGCCGTCTGGTGAGTTCCGCTGGGCGGGCGACCCCGAGGGCGGTGCGCCCTTCGTCGAAGCGGACCCCGCTCAGCCGGACAAGGTCGCCGGCTTCGACGTCGAGATCGCCGAGCTCATTGCGCGCCGGCTCGGCCGTCAAGCGCGCTTCGTCAACATTACCTTCACGTCCATCGACCAGTCCATCGAGCGCGGTGATGCCGAGATCGGCTTGAGCGGAATGGAAGACACCCCGGCGCGGCGCGCCGCCGCGGCGCCGACCGTGCCGTACTACCGGTTTCGCGAAGTGCTGAGCGTGCGCGCCGCCGACGCGGTGCGCTTCAGAACGCTGGCGGATTTGCGCGGCCGGCGGGTCGGCACTCTCGGCGGCACCATCGCCTATGAGATTTTGCTCGGCGCCGAGCGTGAGCACGGCATTAAGGTCGTCTCCTATGACGACGACGTTCATCCTTACAGCGATCTGGTGATCGGCCGGGTCGATGCCGTGCTGCTCGACAATGTTCTGGCCGAGCGGCGCGCCCGCGCTCTGCCGGGTTTTACGATTCAGCCGCAAAGCGTCGCCATCGGCCACTATGTCGGCGTGCTGGCGGCGCGCAACAGCCGGCTCCGCGATCAGATCGACGAAATCCTGCGCGGCGCCATGGGCGACAGTAGTCTGGAGAAAATCTTTCGCAAATGGCGCGTGTGGAATGACGATCAGCCGGAGCTTCACGCCGAGGTGCTCGCCGGGAAATCCTTAGCGCCGGGCAGCGGTCTGGCGGCGACGGATGTGGCGCCGCCGGTCGCAGGATGGCAGGCGACGGTGCGCTATCTACCCTCGCTTTTGCGCGCCTCCGCGCTGACCCTGGTGCTGTCATGCCTGGCGATGGCGCTCGCAGTGGCGCTCGGGGTCTTGATCGCCAGCGGACGGGTGTACGGCGGCCGGCTCGCGCAAATGCTTCTCAGAGCCTATGTCGAGGTCATGCGTGGCACGCCGATTCTGCTCCAGCTCTTCGTGCTTTACTACGGCATCGCCGAGGTCATCCGCCTGCCGGCGTTCGGCGCGGCGCTGCTCGGCCTGGCGCTCAACTATGCGGCCTACGAAAGCGAAATCTATCGCGCTGCGCTCGAAGCGGTCGCCACCGGCCAGCTCGAAGCCGCGCGCACTCTCGGCTTGAGCGAGCGCCAGGTGCTCGGGCTGGTGCGCGCGCCGCAAGCTTTTCGCCTGGCTCTGGCGCCCATGACCAACGACTTCATCGCTCTGCTCAAGGACTCGTCGCTGGTCTCCGTGCTGACCGTCCTCGAGTTGACCAAGCAGACGCAGATTTTCGCGACTAATATCGGCAGCTGGGTGATTCCCGGTCTGCTATGCGCGGCGCTCTACCTGGCCATGTCGCTGCCCCTGGCGGCGCTGGCGCGCCGGCTCGAGCAACGCTGGAAGGCACCGACCGCATGAGCGACTGGACGCTTCGTTTGCACGACGTGAGTTTTTTTCGCGGTCAGCGCCGGGTCTTGGCGGGGGCTAGCTTCGACGTCGCCCGCGGCGAGCTGGTGGCGCTCATGGGGCCGTCGGGCGCCGGCAAGACGACCCTGCTGCGGCTGATCGCCGGGCTCGATACCTTTCATTCGGGAACCGTGCAAGTTGAAGACGTCGCCTTGAACGGCGGCGCCGCGCACCCGCCCGCCGCGCTCAACCGGCTGCGCGAGAAGGTCGGCATGGTGTTTCAATATCCTTATCTGTTCGAGCACCTGCCCGTGCTCAAAAATATCTGGCTCGCGCCGGTGCACGCGCGTGGCATGCCCAGGCCCGAGGCCGAAGGCCGCGCCCGAGAGCTGCTCGCGTCGCTCGGCGTCGAGCACCGCGCCGCGGCGCTGCCGCGCGAGCTTTCCGGCGGCGAGGCCCAGCGGGTGGCGATCGCCCGCGCCCTGGCCGTCGACCCGCCGCTGCTTCTAATGGACGAACCCACCTCGGCCCTCGACTCGAGCCGGCGCACTGAGCTCAGCGAGCTGCTTCAGGGTTTGACTCGGGACGGCCGCACCTTGGTCGTCGCCACTCACGATGAAGAGTTCGCGCGTCAATGCGCCGCCCGAGTGCTGCGTGTCAGCGAAGGCTGTGTTAGCGAAGACGACCAGATCGGGCAGTGACTCGTGGTAGAAAGTCCAGATGTAAGAGCCTGACGCTGTGGCCACGCATCAGGGTGCGACGTATCGCATGAACTTGCCAAGCGCATGCGCGGTGCGCGTGATCGAAGGGTACACCGGAACCCCGATGCGGTCGAATCTCTCTTGCAGTTTGAGCGCGACGGCGAACGATTCCAGAGAGCCCAGCGCTCGTGCGACGATCACCATGGGCTTCGGGCAGACAGCGTTAAACTGCGCCACCGCATCTATCATTTCGAAAAACGTTTGTTCTCCCTTTGGGCTGCCCAGGGTCTGATCGACGCGCAGCACGACAATCAAAATATGAATTGCGTCTTCACTCGCGGTGAGCTGCAAGATGCGCTGCAGCTCGGATCCCCGGCGCATCACGTTGAGATCGAGGGGATTATCGACGCTCGTCCCCGGAAGCGGAGTAAACTCGCGCAGCCCGGCTTGAGTTTCCTGCGCCAGAGCGGGCACTTTCAGGCCTGCCATCTCGAGATCGTCCGCCGCCTGAATCGCGTCGCCTCCGCCGATACCGATGACGCCCGCGTTTCTTCCCGCGGGTACACGGAGCGACTGAAAAGCCAGGAGGACGTCCATCAACTCTTCCATGTTGCCGACCGGCAGCGCTTTCGTGTGTTTCCAAACGCCGTCCCAAGCTTCGCGCGAGGCGACGGCTCCGGTATGGGCAGCTACCGCGCGAGCGCCGGCTTCCGTAATACCGCCTTTGACGATTACTACGGGCTTGGAGCGGCTAACTACCGACAGCGCCTTGTGGAAGGCCGGCATTTCTTTAACGCCCTCGATAAAAGCGCCGATGACGCTGGTCCCCGGGTCGCACCCGAGAAAATCGAGTAGCTCGGTCTCGTTGATATCGGCGGCGTTGCCGTAGCTGATCATCTTGTTCATGCGCAGCCCGCGGACCGATGCCATGCGTCCCAGATCGCTACCGTTGCCGCCGCTTTGGGAGATGACGGAAACTGCTCCCGATTCCTTGGGTGAATGGGTATTGAAAGCGAGACCCGCGGCTGGGCGATAGACTCCCATGCAATTCGGTCCAAGCAAACGGACCCCTCCCTGGCGGACGATATTGACGACTTGCCGTTCCGGAATTCTCGTCTCGCTAAAGCCGGCCGAGTAAACGTGCAGAAGCTTGACCCGGTTTGCGACGCATTCTTGCGCTAGCGCGGGAACCGAATGGGCGGGGAGACAGCACACAACATGATCTGCAGGACCGGAAATCTCATTCAATGCGGCGTAGCATTTGTATTGGCCCACCGCCTGATACTTCGGATTCACAGGATAAATGGCACCGGGAAAGCCGGCTCTTTCAAGAAAGCGAATCGTGGAGTTACCCCTCTTCTTGGGATCGGGGGTGGCGCCAACGATAGCGACACTGCGGGGACTGAACAATGCGTCGTCGATCACCAGGGACTCCTTCGAATGCTATTTTGCCAGAGTACCTATTCGAATTTCTCGGTCAGACGATAATATTTCGAGGCCACGATCGGGTCGTTTGGGCGCGCTTAGTGGCCGTTGGTGTTCGCGCGTAAGCCAGACTCAACATCCGGGTTGGCGGGAAACTTTACCACCTCGGCGACGCCATGGTCTTTTGGTCCGATTATTGAGTTAACTGGTAGGGGAAGGTACGGCCCAGCGCCGCGCCTCCCCGCTGCCGAGACCGATTACTGCTTGGGCGTGTATCCGACCTTGGGAAATTCCCACGCTTGAACCGCGATTTTTTCCATGATTTTCTCTTCAGTCCCGCGACAGTCGCTGCCGCAAAGAGAGACATTGGCTCCCTTCATCAGCTTGCCGGCGAGGGTTCCCTCGTTGAGGAAAGAAGCTCTTCCCGGTTCTAGGGATTCCGCTAATTCCTGTCCCTCTTTTGATGCTAGGAAGTCGAGCCAGAGCAGCGCTGCGTGAACGTTTTTCGCGCCCGTATAGATCGCCTCTGGCTCGTGAAATGACATGGGAAAAGGATCCGGAACCACCATCTTGATCGGGGCACTTGGGTCTGTATTGATGGCTCTCTGCGTTGAGTGCACGTAGTTGCCGCAATTCATCAGCGCCTCCCCGGAGGTAAGCGCCGCAAGATTCCGGGTATTGCCCCTGCTGAACAGCGGTTTGTTTTCTTTCACCTTGCGAGCAAAGCTGAGAACCTTTTCTTCTCCCCAGGCAGGCGTGAGCCAAGAAAGAACGTTGGGTTTCGTATCGACGGTGAACTTACCTTTGAAATAAGGATCGGTACAGGCCTCCCAAGACTTGGGAACCCTGTCAGGGGGAACCAGTTTCGTGTTGTAAACCAACACGCCTGTGTAAGACCCCAACCAAATCACCATTCCGGAGTCGTCGATCATCTTTAGGGGAATGTCCAAGTGACCTGCCTTGGCCATACCCATAAAATCAACCTTCTTGACGAGGTTCTGCTTAAAATACTGGCTCCAGAAGCCGATGTTGGTGCTAAAGACGTCCAAATTAGTGCGCCCTGCCGAAAGCTCGAAAAGCTGTTTCTGGTAGGCGGTAATGCCATCGGCGGATGTCGAGGTTACTTTAATAAACGGATACTTTTTTCGAATGCCTTGACGAGCACGGGTATGGAGCTTTCATTGAAAGCGGGAGATATACTGAGCTTTCCTTCTTTTTTAGCTCCATCTATGATCTGAATTTTGGTCAGCGAGAGGCCCTCTCCCTTGGTTTGCGCCAACGCCTCCGCACCTGGGAGCGCCCAAACCAGAGCAAGTCCCAAAGCTAACGAAGCGATCATTCTTCTACGATGACTCATAACGGTCCTCCTTTTTTCTGGGCTGCCGATACAAGGGGAGAATGTTACCTGTTTTAAACATAACGGAGGGCATGGCTCAAGGGCGTACCCCTGCAATGATTCAAATGGCAGCATTAGCCGAGCTGGCGCTGTAAGAACTCGACCACTAGAGGCCATGCGAGCTCAGCCAGCTCGGGTTGGTAGCCACCGCCGGATTCCGGTGAAGCAAAACCATGAGCCCCGTACGGGAACATATGCCACGCCAGAGGCTGCCCGTTAGCGAGAAAGCTCGCCAAGATTTTCTGCTGCACGGGAGAAGTGCTGATGTGATCGCGTGCTCCGTACAAAATCATGGACGGGCACTTGATATCGCGCGCCGCATCGCAAGGGTGGCGCGGCCGAAGCGTGCTCGGGGGCTCTTCCTTAATAGACGGATAATAGCCGACAAAAGCTTTCACAGCAGACGTAGCGGCGACAAAATGGATACCGATCCGGCCTCCCATGCAATAGCCGATCGCCGCGACGCGCCCCGGATCCACATCCGAGCGGGAGGTTAGATACCGCCACCCGATGTCGATGGCGCCGACGAATTCCTGATCCGATCGCACCTCCTGCACCTCTTCTTTTCCGGCCAGGGGTCCGGAGAGGGCTGAGAAACCAAGCAGACTGTAGAGTTCAGGCATGACCGTACAAAATCCCAATTTGGCGAACTTGTAAGCTTCGGTTCTCAGGTAGCCGATTGTCCCTGAGGAGTGGACGATGAGGACTCCTGGGCCGCGCTCCTGGCGCTCGGGATAGGCGATGTAACCGGGCAGGCCGTCTTCCTTTTCTGTTAACTTGCGTGTCACAATGCGCATGTCTGCGGGGCCTCCTTAGTAGTTATATGAATCCAACTCATACGCCGACCTGGTGAAGAACATGTACTCGTTCATTTACATGTAAGACAGAGAAAGCTGAAAGCGTCAATAGCGTTTCTCGTGCGATCGGGGTCGCGTCTTTACAGGCTGTCGAACGCCCCGGTGCGTTACACGAGCGCCGGCTGAATTTGTTGATTGGGAGAAAGAATCCATCGAAAAACAGCTTCAGAAAGACTGGAAGCGGGGAAGGAAGCGTGGTCAGACTTTTATATCACAACAATCTAAAAAGAAAGTCTGGAAATAAATGTCTGCCCCACTTTTTATCGCGGGGGAATCAAACGCTAAAAGTAAAGATGCGACGCTAGAAGTTAACTTTGGCTGGTCGATTCACCATCCGTCCGAACTCTTCCATCTGAGTATCGATGAGGTGAGTGGACCGTGGCAGCTACAGATTGAAATAGTATTAAAGGCATCGAATTGAGTTTGCGTCATGCTTTTACGATGTGGTACCGCTAAAATCAAAAGACCTGGAAGTGTTTAGGAGGGTACAACCATGATGAGTGCTTTTTCAAAGGGCATATTTTTCGTTTTGGTCGGTGTGTTTTGCGTGGCCGGTTCCGAGCCGGCGGCCGCACAAGATGGCGCGGCTTTGCTTAAAGCCAAGCAAGACGCCGCAGCAAAAGGCTATATCTTTGCCACAAGTCGGGATGAAATAGTGGCAAACGCCAAGAAAGAGGGAAAGCTTCGCGTGCTGGGGTCTTTGGATGCTAAGTCTCTGAAAGCTTTGAACGCGGCATTCAAAAAGAAATACCCCTTTTTAGACTCTCACGCAGAGGAAATCGCCGGCACGGAAGTCTACATGCGCATGATCCAGGAAATGAAAGCTGGCATAGCGAAAAGCTGGGACGTTAACTACATCGCCTTTGACTTTTATCCGGAATACATCCCGTATCAAAAAAAGTTCGACATCCTCGGCATGGTGCAGCAGGGGGTCCTGCAAATCCCGCTGAAGATGATTGATCCAGTCAACCGTCACATCGTTGTTGTTGCAAGCGACATCCAGGTCGTGGAATACAACCGGAAGCTTCTTTCTGCGGAAAAGGTTCCTAACAGCTGGGAGGATTTTCTCAAGCCGGAATTCAAGGGTAAGAAGTTTATCCTGGACATTCGCCCCAAGGACGTCGCTGCACTCGTTCCTGCCTGGGGTCTGGAAAAAACCGTGGCTTTCGCCCGCAAGCTTGCAGCCCAAGAGCCGGTATGGATGAGGGGGAACACGCGATCGAGAATGATGCTTCAATCTGGGGAACATAAGTTGTCGTTTGGCCCCAACTTTCCCAGTAGCCACGAGGCGTCGGAAAAAGGTCTCAATACAACCTACAAAATTCTGGAGCCAGTCCCAACGCGCCTCAACGAAGCTCAAGCCGTCTTGAACGCTGCAAGCAATCCTTATGCAGGACTCTTGTGGTTGGAGTTCCTATGCTCTCCCGAAGGTCAAAAGGTGATTGATGAATATGAACCTTACGGAGCGTCACTCCTCACTCCCAGGTCCGTGCAGGAAAAGATCACACGCGGGCTTAAGCTATCGATCGTAGATTGGGACCATGTGACCAAGATGGAGGGCTATCAAAAGAAAATAGTCGAGGCTTATGGTTTCCCTCGAGCGGAAAAGAAAAATTGATGTCCCACAACGGAATCGCGAAGTTACCCTGCCGCGATTTGTTGCCACGGACTAACAAGCCCTAACCGGGGGTTCTGCAGTGGACTCTCTGGAGAACCCTCGTACTCGGGCAGGAGTCAGTTATGGTACCAGCTACTGGTAGGATCGGGCAGACGGTATAGCTTGGGTCAGATAAATCTAATAAATCCCCGCAGCTTGCTGCGGGCACCGTTAAATGGGGAATCCAAAGGGGCGAGCATCCCCTTTGGTTGCGAACGGTGTTAATACCCCGTTCGCGAAAGGCCTCGTTTATTGTTGGCGTAAATTTCCCATGAATCCAAACGAGGAGCAGGATATGGACACAGTAGACCTTAACGATGCCTATACCATCCGCACTTTGGACGATCTCGCCAAGATCTATTCCAAGCCGTTGCCCCACATCGCCAACAAGGAAGCCGACCACATCACCGAGGTCGGACGAGCCTTCATCGCCGCGTCGCCGTTCCTCGTGCTCGCCACCTCGACCGGCCATAGCATCGACTGTTCGCCCAAGGGCGATGCGCCGGGCTTCGTGCAAGTGCTCGACGATCGCACGCTGCTGATCCCCGACCGTCCGGGTAACAACCGCATCGACGGAATGAAAAACCTGCTGGTCAATCCGAAAGTCGGGATCATCTTCATGGTTCCAGGCTCCAACGAGACCTACCGGGTCACGGGCAGCGCGGTCATCAGCACCGACCCGGAGCTATTGAAGCGGTTCGAGGTGCTGGGCAAGCGGCCTCGCGTCGTCGTGCGGGTCTCCGTCGAGGAGGCGTTCAATCACTGCCCGAAGGCCTTCGTTCGCGCCAAGCTGTGGGAAGCGAATGGCCGCCCCACCGGCGCCCCAACCCACGGCGACTTCGCGGCCAGCCGCGACGGCAAAGACGCGGCCTACGTAAAGGACTACAACGCGAAATACGCCGAACGCCTGAAGACCGAGCTGTACTGAGCCGGGCACGAAAAACGTCAGGCAGTCGCCGATGTAAGTAGTCGGGAAATTGTAGCGACCTCGAGCGGTTGGTAAAGATTGTTAACTCATAGACGTTCGACCCCTTACTTTCCTCAGTACCATAATCCCACTTAGCGCCGAGGAGCTTCCCCGATGGCGATCATCGATTCCCAGGTCCACGTCTACGAGGCGAACACACCGAAGCGACCCTGGCACAGCGTGCCGAACTGGCCGGATCACGTAACGGGCGACGAGATGGTGGCGGCGATGGACAAGGTCGGCGTCGACGGCGCGATCTTCATCTCCGCTTTTACCATGTACCGCTACGACGCGAGCTACGCGGTCGAAGTGCAACGGGCCCACCCCGGGCGGTTTGCCCTAGTGAAACCGGTTGACCCGGACGATCCGGCAGTGGCCGACATCATCGCCGGCTGGAAGACGACGCCGGGCGCGGTCGGCATCCGCATCATGATGACGAAAGAGGCAGGACGCGATCCGACCGACCCGGGACTCGACCGTATCCTGCGCGCAGCCGTCCGGCACGATTTCCCGGTCAACATGCTGTGCTGGGGCAATGTGGAAGCGGGCACGGCGGTGATCGATCGCCATCCTGAGACGCGATTCATCATCGACCATCTGGCTATTCTGCAGCCGCGCACGCCCCCTGCGCCGCTACAGCCCTGGGCCGACCTGCCGCAAGTGCTGGAGCTGGCAAAGCGTCCGAACACGGTGATCAAGGTCAGCGGCACCTGCACGCTTTCCAAGGACCCCTATCCCTTCCCAGACCTCTGGGACCCGCTCGCCCGCGTGTTCGACGCCTGGGGCTTCCACCGCTGCTTGTGGGGCACCGACTGGACCCGCGCATTCGCGGTCGTCAACTACGAACAGGCCGTCGAGCCCTTCCGTCTCACCGACCGCCTGAGCGAGAGTGAGCGTGCCATGCTGATGGGCGGCGTCTGCGCCAAGGCTTACGGCTGGTCGCCGAAGAAAGGTTAGGGTGAAGCTCGCACTCGTGTTGTAAACTTTACTGTTGCGTTAATGTAATTCCGGAGAACGGTCTCGCCGGTTCCACGTCCCCTGAGAGCAAGGCGTCGACGGCTTCTTTTAAAAGCGCTTCGCGGAAGCCGGCGTCTCGGCTCGCACGTTCCTGAATGGTTTCTTTGAAGTCTCTGGTCAATGGCATTTCACTTCTCCTCTTTTTTTCGTTGTCTGTAATCGGCCCATAGGTTCCCGGCACTGTTTATATCGTCCTGTTGGCGTTTCTTAGTTCCGCCGCCGAGCAAAATTACAAGGCGTTCACCGTCACGGCCAAAATAGATTCGATATCCAGGACCGAAGTCGATGCGGTATTCATGAAGGGGCAGAAAATTTACCGGGAGCTTTTCTCGCCTTTTTATACCGAAACAGTGAACGGCGACGCAACGAATCGGCATGAAAACCCCGAAACCGGAAAATGAACCGCGAAGTGCCCTGACGGTCACAGGAGGCTTGCGTGCGCAGCCCTGACGTTGGCGCCTGGCGGATGGTCTTTCGCCTGAGGCGCGCTAGTGTTTATCAGCCGCGAGTAGCCGACAAAGATCAGCGACGTCCTTGAGAGTTTCCAAGCGCTCAATGTACTCCACGACGCCCTGGATCGCGGTTTCATCGATTACCCGCCGCGCGCAGTCGACGAACTTTGCTCTCAACTCCTGCGCCGAAAGAGGCGCCTGCGGACCTCCTTTGGCGTATTCGACGTACCGGGAAAGAATCGTTCCGTCCTTGAGTCTAACCACCACTTTGCTGGGCCGGCCTTCTGAGCTGTCGGCCAAGTCGGTATTGAGCTCCAAGTGAACGCGCTTCGCGAATTCCAGTATCGGCTGCTCGCGCACCGCCGAGTCGGTAAAGTGATCGAGTGATATTTTTCCGTCGATCATTGCGCGCGCGAGAAGATAACCCACGGAAAACTTTCCTTCCAGTCCGGTTCGAGGAACCTGGAAGACCAACCGGTCGTAGGCATGTTTGGCTACTTCGACGCGGATCGATTCGACTCGATCTGCTTTGATTCCGTCGCGCTCGCGCATTTCCAGCATCGCGTCGATCGCATTGTGGGAAAGCCCCCCGCAGGGATACGGTTTAACCTTCAAGCCCCCGGTTAGCTCGTAGGAGCGCCCCAACTCTTCCATGGCAGCGGGATCGGGAGGCAAAGACAAAAAAGAGTCAAAAAAACCGGCCGCTGATTCCAAAGCCTTGGCACTGGCTGTGAACCCCTTTTGCGCGAGACTCGCTGCCAGTACCCCGCTCCGTGCTGCCAGGCCGGAGCCCAACGGCTTGGTCATCGTCCCGTAGTTGCAAGCGGCTCCGCTCGCCATCGAGGTAGCTATGCCGATAGTGGTGCGTGATCCATCGACATCGAGCTTGAGCAGCTTGGCACAGGACAACGCCGCCCCGAGAGTTCCCAACGTACCTGCACCGTGCCAACCGCCGCGACCCGCTTCCGGTATCGACTTGGCGATCTTGGCCGTGGCTTCAAAGCCGGCCACGTAGGCTTCCAGCAAGTCACGACCGCTTGCGTTCAGAGCTTCCGCCAACGAGACGACAGCGGGAATGACTGCCGACGTAGGCTGGCCGAGGTAGACCCCGTGATCAAAATCCAGCGCATGGGCCGCCGTTCCATTAGCGAGCGCCGCCAAACTCGCCGAGGATTTGAATCCCTGTCCCCAAGCAGATGCGACGCCGCGTGCGCCCTCCGTACGAACCTGCTCGGCGCATATGCGCGTTCCTTCCTCTTTGCTCCCAGCCAACGCAACTCCCAGGCAATCCAGGATGGCGGTTTTCGCAGCCGCTACAACCTCCGCAGGTATCGTGTCGATGCGTGTTTCTACGACAAATCGCGCGACCCGTTCGGTATAGTTATGGCTGATGTTCATGGTCCGATCTCCTAATAGCCGAGGCGATTGGCCATAACTCATAACTCATGCCCGACCCTAATGCCACCAATCCGCGAGAACTAATGCCTTTGATTTCCCGGGAATTATTCAATACAAAAAACGAGCCCGTATCGCGCTCGTTTTGAGCGGAATGAAGGAAACAAAAGAAGGATAGTCTAGGAGTAAAAGTCTGACCCCAATTGCAATTTTCTCTCGCCAAGTCGCAGAGACGCAAAGCGTGTCCTGAGTTTATCGAAGGGTTCGGAAAGAAAGTTATGCGAAGCCAACGTTCCTAGTACTTGTATTTGCGAGACACTACACTAGTTTGTGCTGTCGTGGGCACCGGGACATGAACGATTGGGTCATTCTTGGGCCGGTGGTCAGCCCAACGTAGCTATCTCCAAGACTTCCATGATCTGGCTGTTCCAATTGATCCAACCGAACAGTTGGACTCTGGTGCCCACCGGCGCTAAGCCATCACTGCGTGGCTCGCTGAAGCGACACCACAAATCTTGTTCTTCGTCCAGCCCGACACAAAAGAATCCACTCCCGGGATGAATTTCTTTTAGTTCACCCTCGTAAGAAACCGCCAGGCCAAATCGGCGCCAGAGCAATTTGACATAGAGATCAGGCGCGTCATTCGCCGCCACGAGAGTGGCGCCCGCCGCATCGGCATGGGCGGCTAACCAATAGCCTTGATCTCGATCGATTATTATCAAGGTCTCCGGCGGCAGGCCAACGCCGTTATACACTGACGCACCGCCAAGCTGCAGTTTTTTGAGGTAGGCGACATCGTCGAGTTTTTCGACGACCAGATCGAGGCTGCCGAGGCCGCGCCGGCCCGCCAGGAGGCGCATGCTGTCGAGCAGCGGTTCCGGCAGTGGTGTCATAAAATAGGCGATCGTATGGTCGGCCGATGCCAGTTTGGCAACGAGGTCGCTTAGCGATATTCGCGGGCTCATCTTGGGTTGCTTAACCATTGCGATTGTAGCGGTCATTTGAAACAACCGGTGAAATAATTCAAGCCGGTGCAGCGTGCAAAACGATTAGAAACGATTAGTATCTTTGATGTTCATCCAACTTCAATTTACGAAATATCAGTGGCAGGCTTTTGCACGGGCTGGCGGCTTCGTATATTCGTATCAAGAAATCTTATTGGGGGAAAACAATGGCCGCAATGGACCTGCCCGAAATCGATCTTGAGGGCCGCGTCGTCATCATGACCGGAGCCGACCGCGGCCTTGGCCGCGCGATGAGCCTCGGCCTCGCACAAAAGGGCGCGCGCCTGGTGCTGGCCTCGCCGGTCATGGACGGTCTCAACGCGGTGGCGGAGGAGATCGCCGCCATCGCCGGGCCGGGCCGGGCGCTCGCCGTCGAGACCGACATCACCGATTTGGAATCCTGCGCAAACTGTCTGAGGGCCGCCGTCGATGCCTTCGGAGTACTCCATGTGCTGGTCAACAACGCCCGCCGTCTGCGCCGCGACCCTGGTAAGCCGGAGGTTGCCGGGCATCTCCCCTTTTGGGCCGTCGATCCGATTCTGTACCGCGAGACGGTGGAGGTCAACGTCGCCGGCACCTTTTTCATGTCG